>Ga0181593_10001937_pt1 | contig 19001 bp, 18 predicted proteins | sample 071ome_19_FD_133756 | JGI IMG/M metagenome (GOLD analysis project Ga0181593, IMG submission 133756) | Coastal salt marsh microbial communities from the Groves Creek Marsh, Skidaway Island, Georgia - 071413AT metaG (megahit assembly) | ecosystem: Environmental > Aquatic > Marine > Intertidal...
CGAGCAATGCCATCAGTTCGTCGTGCCCAAATACGCCCGGATAACCTCGGGATTCTGTTGCACCTCTTCGGGTGTTCCTTCGCCGATCTTGCGGCCGAAATCGATCGCCACGACCTGATCGGAGACGCTCATCACCAGGCTCATGTGATGCTCGACCAGGAGCACGGTCATGTGCCGGTCGTCGCGGATCTGCTTGATCAGGCCGCCGAGCTCCTCGACCTCGTCGTGGTTGAGGCCGCCGGCCGGTTCGTCCAGCAACAACACTTTCGGTTGCGCCGCCAGGGCACGGGCCATCTCGACGCGCTTCTGGGTACCGAAGGGCAGGCCGCCGACCGGCGTATGCGCCACGTCGCCGAGCTCGAGATACTCGATCAGATCCCAGGCCTGATCCTCCAGCTGTTTCTCCTCGCGGCTCACCCAAGGCAGGCGGAACGCGTTGGAGAGAAAGTCGCTGGAGCTTTGGCAATGCGCGCCGACCATGATGTTGTCGAGCACCGACATGGTGCGGAACAGCGCCAGGTTCTGAAAGGTCCGTCCGATACCGATATCGGCGATCTTGTGCGGCGCCGTGTTCAGGATCGATTGACCCTCGAACAGGATGTCGCCGGAAGTCGGAATGTAGAGACGGCTCAGGCAATTGAACAAGGTCGTCTTGCCGGCGCCGTTCGGGCCGATCAAACCTTGGATGACGCCCTTGCGCATATCGAAGCTGATGCCATCCAGCGCGATAATCCCGCCGAAATGAACCGCGACGTCGCGCACTTCGAGAATTTTTTCCCCCGCCGGCGGATTTCCCCCGGCATTCGCGGACTCGGCCATGCCCACCCTATCGTTTGGTTTCCCCTCGGTGTTCTCTGACACCGTAGAGCTTGGAAAGTATACACTTCGGCGGGCGGTCGCAAGCCGCATGGTCAGGAAAGGGACGAATCCGGTCCGCGATGTTTTTCGAACCGCTCTCAACCGGGCTTGGGCCGCCGCCGTGGCGGGCGTAGTGTTTCGCCGAGGCCCGCGCGCGGGTGACACGGAAATACAATCCTCGAAAGGAATCCTCATGAATCGCTTGGACGGAAAAGTCGCCCTGATCTCCGGCGGATCCCGCGGCATCGGTGGCGCCACGGCGAAGGTTATGGTCGAGGCGGGCGCCAAGGTCGTCATCGGCGACGTGCTTGAAAGCCAGGGCAAGGAAACCGCGCAGGCGCTCGGCGACAACGCCGCGTTCATCCGGTTGGACGTCACCTCCGAGGCGGATTGGGACGCCGCGGTCGCCTTGGCCGAGGAGAAGTTCGGCGGTCTGGATATTCTGGTGAACAACGCCGGACTGTTTCTCGGGCGCGACTTCATGGACGTATCCATGGAGGAATGGAACAAACTGGCGGCGGTGAACATGACCGGCGTCTGGCTCGGCACCAAGCAATGCGTCGACGCCCTGCGCCGGGCCGGCGAGAAAAGTCCGAAGGGTAGCGCCATCGTCAACCTCGCCTCGATCGCCGGGCTGGTCGGCTCCGAGCTGGACCCGCTTTATTCGATGACAAAGGGCGGCGTGACCCTGTTCACCAAATCCACCGCGCTGAACCTGGCGCGCAAGGGCTACAAAATCCGAGTCAACTCGATCCATCCCGGCGTGATTCAGACCGATATGGGCGATCAGACCTTCGTTGCCCGGGCCGAGCAGACCGGCAGCAACGATGTCGACAAGGCCCGTGACGTGGCGCTGTCGACCCACCCGATCGGACGCCTCGGCGTGCCCGACGACATCGCCAACGGCATCGTGTTCCTGGCCTCGGACGATTCCAGCTTCATGACCGGCTCGGGCATGGTGGTCGACGGCGGCGTGACCGCGCGCTAGTGACTTGAGAAAAGTAACCTAGGACAGGCCCAATCGGCGGCGCGCCTGGTCCGGGCTTTCGGCTCGGCGGGCGCGGCGCAGGGCTTCCTTGCGGTCCGGTGGCAGGGGTTCCTTCTGGTCGGGGACCGGGTTCATGTCCGCCGGATAGTGCGCGATCTTCTCGTCCTCGGGGCGGAGGATATTCGCGAAATTGAGGTCCCGCTCATTGGTCCCGATCCTCGGCGCCCGGGTGCGGCCCTCGACGATTTCCAGGTCGAACCACCAGCGCTTGGTCGAGTTGCGGCGGCCCCCGCCGCGTTTCCTTGGGCTTCCTTCTCGAAGGCCGAAGGCACGCGGCTCGGCGCCCGCATGGAGGACTCGCCCGGATCAAGGCGCGCCAATCGCTCCATCGGATGCGGGCCGAGATGGACCGGGCGCGCGTGGTTGGAAAACAGCCTCATGGCCGCGATCCTATCCCTTGCCGCTTGGCTTGTCAGACATCCCCATGCGAGATTTACGCCTGTGTTCCTAGGGAGTGAACCATGGCCCCTCGCCATGAAACGGTCGGCGCCGTCATTCGTGATCGCCATTCGGGACGGGTTCCATCGGTGGCGGTGGTTCTCGGCAGTGGGCTCGGCGCCGTAGGCGATTTGATCGAGAAACCCACTGTTATCGATTATGCCGATCTTCCGGGTTTTCCCCGTCCGACCGTCTCCGGGCACGCCGGACGTGTCGTATCGGGAGAACTCGCCGGCGCGGCGGTGATGATCCTGCAAGGCCGCGCCCATGCCTATGAAGGCCACGCCATGGCCGATCTGGCGCTCCCCGCGCGGGCGCTGCAAGCGGCGGGGGTGGAGATCCTGGTTCTGACCAACGCCGCGGGAGGCCTTCGCGATGACCTCGCGCCGGGGCGCTCATGGCGATCACCGACCATATAAACTGGTCGGGGATGAGCCCGCTGATCGGCCCCAACGACGAGGCGATCGGCCCAAGATTTCTCGACATGAGCGCGGCCTATGATCCGGACCTACGCGCGGCCCTCCAACGCGCGGCGACCACGACAAGCATCGATCTCGCCGAGGGTGTCTATCTTTGGGTGCCCGGCCCGAGTTTCGAGACACCGGCGGAGATCCGGGCATTTCGTATCCTCGGTGCCGACGCGGTGGGCATGTCGACCGTGCCAGAGGTTCTCGCCGCCAGGCATTGCGGTATGCGGGTCGCGGCGATTTCCGGCATCACTAACTTCGCGGCCGGAATGGTCGAGGGGGAGGCGCTGGATCACGCCCATACCCTAGTACAAAGCGGCGCGCTCGCCGGTGACATGGGTCGATTGCTTGTCGGCTTTCTGGCTGAACTCGGGGCCGCCGGGTCATGATCCTTTACCAAGAGATCATCCGAACAAAGCGTGACGGCGGCACGCTGGATGACGGCGCGATCCAGGAATTCGTCCAAGGAATATCCGATGGAACCGCCGGAGATGGCCAGGTCGCGGCCTTCGCCATGGCGATTTTGCTCAATGGCATGACCACGGCGGAAACCATCGCGCTGACCCGAGCGATGCGGGATTCGGGCGGGGTGATCACCTGGGATCGCGACAAGCTCGGCGGCCCGATCCTGGACAAGCATTCCACCGGCGGCGTCGGCGATAAGGTAAGCCTGATGCTAGCTCCGATCGTGGCGGCGTGCGGCGGGCATGTGCCGATGATCTCTGGCCGCGGCCTTGGTCATACCGGCGGGACCCTTGACAAGCTGGACAGCATTCCCGGTTATCAAAGCACCCCGGATATCGAAACCTTCCAACGGGTTGTCGCCGAGACCGGCTGCGCGATCATCGGCCAGACAGCGGACCTCGCGCCGGCGGACGGGCGGCTCTATGCCATCCGGGACGTGACGGCGACCGTCGAATCGATCCCCCTGATCACCGCGTCCATCCTCTCCAAGAAGCTCGCGGCGGGCCTGGACGGTCTGGTGATGGATGTGAAGACCGGCTCCGGCGCCTTCATGGCCAAGCGCCGGGATGCCGAGACCCTCGCCAAGTCCATCGTCGATGTCGCCAACGGCGCAGGGGTCGCCACCACGGCGCTGCTGACCGATATGAACCAGGTGTTGGGAAGCACGGCGGGCAACGCGCTCGAGGTCCGCGAGACCCTGGACTATCTGACCGGCGGGGCGCGAGAGCCGAGACTGGACACGGTGGTCCGGGCCTTGGCGCGAGAGATGCTGCGAACAGGCGGTCTCGCGACGAGCGACAGCGATGCCGAGGACCAGATCCAAGCCGCGCTAGATAGCGGTCGCGCGGCGGAATGTTTCGCGCGCATGGTTCGGGCGCTTGGCGGCCCCGAGGATCTTTTGGGCGCGCCGGACAACCATCTCGCCTCGGCGCCGGTGGTCATCGCGGCCAAGCCGGCGCGAGACGGCGTGATCCAGTCAATCGACACCCGCGCGGTCGGCCTGGCGGTGGTCGCTCTCGGCGGTGGGCGGCGGCGGGTCGAGGACAAGATCGATCCGGCGGTCGGTCTGTCGGAGGTTCGGGGCATTGGCGAGCGGGTTCGAGATGACGCGCCGCTGGCGCTTGTCCATGCCCGCGACGAGGCGACGGCCGCGCGCGCCGCCGCGAGCCTCGCGGAGGCATTTCGGATCTCCGACACGGCGCCATCCGACAACCCGATCATGCTAGAACGCATCGAGGCGAGGCGATGAGCCGGGCGTTTCTGTTGGTTCTGGACTCCCTCGGCATCGGCGCGGCGCCAGACGCCGAGCGGTTCGGCGATGTCGGCGCGGATACGCTCGGCCATATCGCCGAGGCCTGCGCCCGCGGAGAGGCGGATACAACCGACCGCTCCGGCCCTCTCGCCCTGCCGAACCTCTCTCGTCTCGGTCTTGCCGCCGCCGCGACCGCGAGCCGGGGCGAGGACCTGCCTGGTTCAGACCCGTCGGACACGCCGCGCGGGCGTCACGGCTTCGCCTCCGAGCAAAGCCTCGGCAAGGATACGCCCAGCGGGCATTGGGAACTGGCCGGAGTGCCGGTTCGTTTTGAGTGGGGATATTTCCCCAAGACCGTTCCGACATTCCCCGCCGCGCTCACCGACGCGATCATCCGCGAGGCGGGTCTGCCGGGGGTTCTCGGGGATTGCCACGCCAGCGGCACCGAGATCATCGCGGAACTGGGCGCCGAGCACATCGCCACCGGCAAGCCGATCTTCTACACATCCGCCGACAGTGTTCTGCAGATCGCCGCGCATGAAGAACATTTCGGCCTCGAGCGGCTGTACAAGCTCTGCCGCGTCGCCCGCGCCCGTGTGGAGCGCTATAACATCGGCCGGGTCATCGGCCGCCCGTTTATCGGCTCGGGACCCCAGGATTTTCGCCGTACCGGCAACCGCAAGGACCTTGCCGTGCCGCCGCCGGCGCCGACCCTGCTCGCGCTGCACGAGGCGTCGGGCGGTTCGGTGATCTCCATCGGCAAGATGGGGGATATCTACGCCCACATGGGAACCGGTCGAGAGATCAAGGCGGACGGTAACGCGGCGCTGTTCGATACGCTCCTGGCCGAAACCGCGACGGCGCCCGACAATGCACTGGTTCTGGTTAATTTCGTTGATTTCGACATGTTGTACGGCCACAGGCGCGACATTGCCGGCTATGCAAGCGCGCTGGAGGAATTCGATCGCCGACTGCCCGCGTTCGAGACTCTGCTGCGGCCCGGCGATCTCGCCGTCATCACCGCCGATCACGGCTGCGACCCGACTTGGCCTGGAAGCGACCATACCCGTGAGAACGTGCCCGTCTTGGCCTTCGGCCCGGGTATCGCGGCGGCTGATATCGGACACCGCGACAGTTTCGCCGATGTCGGACAAAGCCTCGCCCAGCATCTCGGCCTCGCCCCGCTGTCGGAGGGCCGCTCTTTTCTGGAGTCGAACGGATGACCACGCCGACACGCTTTCAAGCATCCGAGAGTGGCGGTCTTTCCACCGACATGACCAATGCGTGGGAGCGCGACGGATTTTTGATCCTCGAGAATTTCGCCACGCCGGAACAGTGCCGCGCCTTGCTTGATCGCGCGGTGACATTGATCGAGGGATTCGAGCCCGGCGAGGCGCCGAGCGTGTTCTCCACCACCTCGACCACCCATGCCCGCGACGACTATTTCCGCCAGTCCGGTGACAAGATCCGCTTCTTTCTGGAGGAAGAGGCCGAGCCCGACGGGCCCTTCGGCTCCGTCAACAAGATCGGTCATGCCTTGCACGATCTCGACCCGGTCTTCGACGCCTTCTCCCGCTCTCGCCGGCTGGCGGCGGTGGCGCGGGATCTTGATGTCGCCGCGCCGCTGCTGTTGCAAAGCATGGTCATCGGCAAACCCCCACGCATCGGCGGCGAAGTGACCTGCCATCAGGATTCCACGTTTCTGTTCACCGAACCCGAAAGCTGTGTCGGCTTCTGGTTCGCGTTGGAGGACGCGACCCTGGAGAACGGGTGCCTATGGGCGATCCCCGGCGCGCATCGAGGACCGCTGAAATCTCGGTTTCGCGAGCGGGACGGCGTGCTGGTCACCGAGGCCTTGGACGCGAGCCCCTGGCCGATGGACCGAAAACTGCCGCTGGAGGCACCCGCGGGCAGCTTGATCATCCTGCATGGCCGCCTGCCGCATCTTTCCGAGGCGAACCGCTCGGCGAAATCCCGTCTCGCCTATACGCTGCACCTGATCGACGGCGCGACGCGCTTCGCGGAGGACAATTGGCTCCGCCGCGCGCCGGACATGCCACTCCGGGGCTTCGGGGATTTGACGGAGGCCGAATAGAGAGTAGGCTCCCGCGACACGAGCAATCCAAACCAAGCCAAGGGTAGTGGCGTGCTTCGAGGCATTCGGGACATCTTTCTGATCGGTTTCGCGTTGGCGGGCCTTTTCGCGGCTAGCCAGATCCCGGGCTATGTCCAGGAATACGAACAACGCCTGGGCGGGGCTCGGGACGAGGTCGCGCGATTGCTTCAGGAGTTCACCGCCATCGCCAAGCGGTCCGACAAGGACATGGCCAGCTACGCCGCCCTGCTTGTCGCCAATGAGGATCCCAGCATCAGCGAGACCGGTCGGGAAATCATGGCCTTGTCGGAGCGTGAGGTCGCGATGGCTGGCCACGCCGAGACACTGGCCGCGAGTTCTCGCTTCATGAAACCGGTGGTGCTCGTCAAATCCGGCGACCGCGAGATCATGGCCGCGACATGGAAAGCCTATCGCCACACCCTGACCCTGGACCCCGAATTCGGGGCGATCGGGCTCGGCGTCGGCTGGTTCATCTATATCATTCTGGCGGCGATTATCGGCGCGATGCTGCCGCGGCCCCGCTACCGAATACGCGCCGAAAAGCTTCGCCGACCTCGGTCGTAGGATCGAGTTTCGATATTGAAAACTCTCGCCACGATGTCCATTAACCGTCGCCCTGGCGAAGGCCGGCAACTGAATTCCTCATACGGTTGAGGCTTGAAAATCTCCCGCGCGGTCTACGCACACGGCACAAGCCCTTGCCGTCGCAAGGGCGACGACAAGCTTGATACAATTGAACGAGACGAGGGTCCTGGTCAACGCAACTGGCTACAAGACCCACGCGCCAATATCGTCAGGTGATATCGCGCCAGGTTTCGCGCTTGGCTTCGTTCTGACCGGGCAGAGGGATCTCGCCCGGCTTCGGCAGCCGCTCCTCGTTCGGGTCAACCGACTCGGGCGCGGCGTATTGCGCGAACCAGGTCGCCAGCAGGAACGAGGCGAATCCGACCATCAGGATGATCTTCAAGCCATTCACGGACCAGGACACCCACAGCAGCAAGGGCGTCACCAGCGCGACAACGCCGCAACAGGCCATGCCGACCTCGGCGCGTTCCTTGGTCAGATGGCGCCGCAAGAAAGCCTTGATGAATGTCAGCATTACGGCCTCGGCCAGAAAGTGCTCGCGTGGCGGCACCCTATCACCAAGCGGGGCGGCGGCGCTAGCGTCGCTCTCTCAATCGTGCGCGATCGCCACTCAACCATTGGCGGCGCGAAAAGCCGCGATGTCGGCCCTCGCGGCGTCGCAAACCGAATAGATATCGGAGGCTCCGGCCGCCAACAGAAAGCCGGTCTTGGCGAGGTCCGCCGTTGAAACGTCGGCGCGCGGGATCGTGCCCAGGGTCTTGCCGTGGGCGGCGGCGGCGGCCTTGACCTTCTCAATCGCCGCCAGCACATCCGGATGCGCCGTCTCGGTCAACACACCGAGCGAGCCGGACAGGTCATTGGCGCCGACAAAGAGTTGGTCCACGCCGTCAATCGCGGCGATGGCGCCCGCGTTCGCCACGGCCTCGGCGCTTTCGATCTGGAGGGTGAGGAAGAGTTCCTCATGCGCCCATTCGATATAGTCCTCGTCAAGGCCATAGCGCGAGCCTCGAACGATCGGAGCCGCGTAACCGCGCCTTCCCCGGGGCGGATAACGGCAAGCATCGACAATCGCCTGGGCCTGTTCAGCCGTATCGACCATCGGCACCATGAAGGACGTGCATCCGGCGTCCAGAAGGCGTTTCAGATAATCAGGGTCCTGGCCCGGCACGCGAACCAGCGCCTCGGCGGGTCCGACGGCGCAGGCCCGCATCATGTCGATCGTGGTTTCCAGATTGATCTGCCCATGCTCGCTGTCGATGATCACGAAATCATAGCCGCATAGGCTCACCGCCTCGACGATCGCCGGACAGGCCAGGGACGCCCACATGCCGACCACGGGTTTTCCGGCGGCTAGTTTTTGCTTCAACGTGTTGACTTGGCGCATGGGCGGGACTCCTGGGTTCATTCGGAACGTGACCTTAGCGGCGCGACCCACACCTAGGCCACCGGGAAATCGTCAATCGTCGGACGGGCTCAGGCCGCCTGATCCGCCGCTTGCTCGGCGGTTTGGCCACTACCGGCGACGGTGGTGCGACGCATGTCCCTCGGCTCGTCCGTGTCCTTGAAGGGCCGCACCCGGTGCATGCATTGCCTGTTGTCCCAGACCACGAGGTCACCGACCTCCCATTCATGGGCATGGACGAATTCCGGCTGCGTCGCGTGTTCGGTCAGCTCGCGGATGAAATCGCGCGCCTCGGGCATTTCCCAGCCGACGATGGTGCCGATATGCGCGGACAGGAAGACCGACTTGCGGCCCATGAAGTCATTGGTCCGAACCAGTGCCTGGCGCACCGGAGCGAAGGCCTTCATCTCCTCGGCGCTGAAATCACCGAAGCCAAGCTGACCGCGCGAGTAGATCAGCGAATGCACCGCGACCAACCCGTCGATCTCCGCCTTGGTCTCGTCATCGAGCGCGTCATACGCCGCCGGCATGAAGGCGAACTCGGTATTCCCGCCCTTGGACGGCTTTGACCGGCAAGACAGCAACGAGCACTTGGCGGGGACCGCCCGATACGAGCTGTCCGAGTGCCAGAGCCGGTTCCCGAGATTGAACATCCGGCGCCGATCATCCTTGGCCATCACCTTGCCGTGCTGATCCAGATTGCTGACATCGGCGAGCTTGACGTCAAGACGTCGTTCCGACGGTTTGGTCACGTTGCCGCCGATCGCCAGTTCGATCTCCCCGAAACTCCGGGTAAAGGTGAGCTGTTCCTCGTCGGTGATGTGCTGGCCGCGAAACACCAGAACCCCATACCGATCGAGAGCCTGGTTGAGCGCGACGGCATCGTCCGACGCGACCGGCTCGCGAAGGTCGAGGCCGCTGATCTCACCGACGAAATGCTTGTGAATCTGCTTCACGGTCATGGGCATGGCGGGCATCTCCAATCATGGATCAACGGAACTATACCCCGAAACACGCGCCAATCCGCTCGTGGAAAGCATTCCCGCGCCGAAATTTCACGCATCCGATGGAGCCTCTCGCTCACAACCGGCGTTCAATGAGCGCGCGCCATTTCCGGGATGCTTTCCGAGGCGCGGTGAAAACGGGCCAGCGAAAGGGCATGCGCCTCAATCTCTTCCGGACCGCCTTCCACGCGAGGCACGGGTTCCGGGTCGAAATGGCCGTGGCGATCCTCGCCCCGGACCAGGGTGGCCGAAAGCCTGGTCTCGGTGACATGCCGCACCCGGGCCGGGATATAACTGATGCCGATGCCGACGCGCGTCTCGCGGCTTCGGTTCGGGGCCGAGCGGTGCACCATCAGGGTGTGATGAAACGTCACTTCTCCCGGCGCCAGGAGCAAATCCACCGCCGAGGCTTCGTCGAGGGATTCCGACAGAGTCTGACCGCGCGACAGCATGGCGCGCTGGTCACGCTCATCGCGGTGCGCGCGTTGCCCCGCGCGGTGCGAACCGGGTAGGACCTGAACACAGCCGTTCTTTTGATTTGAGGGTGTCAGGGCGACCCAGGCGGTGACATGCTCATGAGGCTCGAGCCCGAAATAGGTCGCGTCCTGGTGCCAGGGCACGAAACTGCCGGCGCCCGCCTCCTTGAGCCAGACAGTGGTGTGAAAAACCAGAATATCCGGTCCGATCAGCGCTTCGACCGCGTCCAGGATACGCTCGTGACGAACAAGTTCGGCGGCCCAGGGAAACAGAAGATAGGGCTTCACCCTATTCGATGGTTGACGATGCACGCCGTCGCTGATGACCGGCCCGCAACACCGGAGGCATTCGGCGCGATAGCGCGCGACTTCCTCGGTCCCGAGGATCGGCACGCCGGGAAGATAGCCGTCGGCATTGTACTGATTGACCTGAGCTTGTGTCAGCATGGCGGGAGACCTCGATGAACGGTGACCTTCAGTTTGACCGTCGCTTCAACGGGCCGCAAGAACCGGTCGCGGAGAAGAGTTTACCACCGGATAAAGTCAAGCATCGCCAGCCGCCTCGTTGAACATGAGCCGCAGGCGCGCGCGCTGAGCCATCCGGATATGCTCGCGCATTGCCGCCTCGGCGGTGGTCGGATCACGGGCCTCGATGGCGGCCACCACCGCAAGGTGCTCGCCATGCGCGGTGGTTGAACGCCCGGTGATTGCCATGGTCGTCATCCCCAGTAGGGCCATGGCGTCGCTCAACACGTTCAAGGTCTTCAGCAGATAGCGGTTATGCGCCGCGCGATAGAGCGCGCCGTGAAAATGCTTGTTCTGGCTTGCGATACGCCGCGGATTGTCGGCGTCGAGCAGTTCGTTGGAAACAATATCCCTCAGCACCTCGATCTCGGCGTCCGAGGCGTGCCGCGCCGCGAGCCCCGCCGCCGTGCCTTCCAGCACCTCGCGCATGGAGTACAGCTCCATCACCGCCTGATGGTCGAGTTCCGAGATCACCATGCCGCGATAGGGAGCAAAGGTAAGCAACCCGTCCGCCTCGAGCCGCCGCAGCGCCTCGCGAACCGGGGTCCGGCTCATCTCCAGCCAAGAGGCCATCTCGTTCTCGCGAATCCGCTGACCGGGTTCCAGATCGCCGGCCTGAATCGCTTCCCGCAAACGGACATAGGCGACCTCGCCCCGGGATTCCTGCTGGTTGGGAGTCTCGGAGCTGGAAAGCTCGGGGTTGACAGCATCGGGTCCGCGCATTGGATTGCATCCAAATTAGAACAACCGTGAATCACAATAACCCAATGCCGAAAAATGTATAACACCGAGCGAAGACAGCACCTGCCTCTCCGGCTATCCTGGCGGGAACCGCGAGGAGGGAAACATGTCGACACCTGTTGGTTTGATCGAAATCCCAGCACGCCGAGGTAGGGCGGCGAAGCTTCCGCGGGGCAGAAGTGTGCGGGTGGTGAATACCCATGGCCATCAGGTCGTCGACACCTGGGCCTTCAACGCCGATGATCTTCACGAATGCATGTCGATGGAGGCGACCCGCGCCACCTGGAGCAAGCTCTGCCTGGAGGTTGGCGACGCCTATGTCAGCAATCATCGGCGCGCCATGCTGACCGTTCTGGAAGATACTTCGCCCGGACGTCACGACACGCTCATGGCGGCCTGCGACCGGCACCGTTATCACCTCCTCGGTCATGAGGGATATCACGACAATTGCACCGATAACCTCGCCGCCGCGCTGGCCGAATTGGGCCTGGCCGCGCCCAAGACTCCGTCGCCCCTTAACCTTTTCATGAATATTCCCTGGACGCTTTCCGGCGCGCTCCGTTTCCAGCCGCCACTATGCAAGCCCGGCGACCATTTGCTACTACGCGCCGAGATGGACCTGATCGTCGCCTTCTCCGCCTGCCCGCAGGACCTGCTGCCGATCAACGGCGAGATGATGCGCACCGTCGAGGCGCATTTCGAGATTGAGTAGGTTGAAAGCAATCGTCGCCCTGGCGAAAGGCAGGGCCTCACGTCTTTAGGAGGATAAGGCCCTGCCTTTCGCCAGGGCGACGTTCCAGCGCTACCTCAAATGGCAGGAAACCCAATGTCCCGGCGCCTGTTCCTTCAGGACCGGCGTTTCCACCCGGCATTGCTCCGTCGCGTAGGGACAACGGGTATGGAAGTGACAACCCGACGGTGGGTTGATCGGGCTCGGTACGTCACCCTGGAGAATCACCTTCTCGCGCTTGATCTCGGGATCGGGGATCGGCACCGCCGACAACAAGGCCTCGGTATAGGGGTGCTGCGGGCGGGTGAAGAGCGATTTCTTGTCGGTGTATTCAACGATCCGACCAAGATACATCACCGCCACGCGATGGCTGATATGTTCAACCACGGCCAGATCGTGGGCGATGAAGAGATAGGACAGGCCAAGCTCGTTCTGCAGATCCATCAGCAGATTGATCACCTGGGCCTGGATCGAGACATCCAGCGCCGAGACCGGCTCGTCACCGACGATCAGCTTGGGGTTGAGCGCCAGGGCCCGTGCGATGCCGATGCGCTGGCGCTGTCCGCCGGAGAACTGATGCGGCAGGCTGGTCAACTGACCGGCGCGCAGACCGACCCGCTCGAACAGCTGAGCGACCATGTCCTCGCGCTCCTTGCCCTGAGCGATGTTATGCACCATCAGCGGCTCGCCCACGATGTCACCGGCGGACATACGCGGGTTCAGCGAGGAAAACGGGTCCTGAAAGATGATCTGCATCTGGCGGCGATAGTCCCGCAGTTCCTTCTTGTCCAACTGGGCGATGTCGACGCCGTAAACCTCGATTTCGCCGGCGGTCGGTTCGATCAGACGCAGGACGGTGCGGCCCACCGTCGATTTACCGCAACCGGATTCGCCCACCAGGCCAAGGGTTTCGCCGGCGCCGATCTCGAAGCTGACACCATCGACGGCATAGACCTGGCCGACGGTTCGGGACAGCAGACCCTTCTTGACCGGGAAATGCTTTTTCAGCCCGTTGACCTTGAGAACCGGCGCCGCGTCCGCGGATGATCCGGCATTGGAAGACTGGGTTTGTGCTGTGCTGGCGTCGCTCATGAAGCCGCTCCTTCCGTCTCCTCGGCGCGCCAGCAGGCGACCCAGCGGTTGGCCCTGACCTGCTCATAGGCCGGAGCCTCGGCGCGGCACTTATCGATCGCCATCGGACATCGCGGCGCGAAGGCGCAACCCGGCGGCAATTCGTACAAGGCCGGGACAATGCCGTCGATCTCGGTCAGACGTTCCGGGATCTCCTCGTCGCGCCCGGTCATGATCTCAAGACGCGGGACCGAAGCGAGCAAGCCTCGGGTATAGGGGTGAAGCGGCTCGCGGAACAAGGTCTTGACGTCGGTCTCCTCGACCTTGCGGCCGGCATACATCACGATCACCCGATGCGCGGTCTCCGCGACCACGCCCAGGTCATGGGTGATCAGGATCACAGCGGCGCCGACTTCCTTTTGCAGGCCGACGATGAGATCCAGGATCTGTGCCTGGATGGTGACGTCGAGCGCCGTTGTGGGCTCGTCGGCGATCAGCACCTTGGGGTTGCACGCAAGCGCCATGGCGATCATCGCCCGCTGGCGCATGCCGCCGGAGAGTTGGTGCGGATACTCCTTGGCCCGCTGTTCCGGCTCCGGGATCTTGACCAGGTTCAGCATTTCGATGGATCGGGCCAGGGCCTCGGCCTTGGTCATCCCCTGGTGCAGGATCAGGGCCTCGGAAATCTGCGTGCCGATGGTCATGACCGGGTTGAGCGAGGTCATCGGCTCTTGAAAGATCATCGAGATATCGTTGCCGCGCACCTGCCGCATCTCGTCTTCCGAGAGCTTCATCAGGTCACGACCGTCAAGCTCGACCGAGCCGGAGATGATCTTGCCCGGCGGCTCGGGAATGAGGCGCATCAGCGACAACGCGGTCATGCTCTTGCCGCAACCGGACTCCCCGACGATCGCAAGGGTCTCGCCGGCGCCGATATCGAAGGACACCTCCTCGACCGCCTTGACCACGCCGTTTCGGGTGAAGAAATAGGTTCTCAGGCCCTCGACGGAAAGGACGGCGTTATTGGACGACGCGCCCGGAGCCTGTTCGGCACTCTGTTCAGCCATGAATCCGGTCCTCAGCTGCGTTCGCGGGGATCAAGGATATCGCGCAGGGCGTCACCCATGAGGTTGGTGCCGAACACGGCGGCGCTGATCGCGATGCCGGGGAAGATCACCAGCCACGGCGCGGTGCGGACATACTCAGCCGCTGATTCCGACAGCATCCGCCCCCAGGACGGATAGGGCTCCGGCACGCCGAGGCCGAGGAAGGACAGCGAGGCCTCGGTCAGGATCGCCGAGCCGAGCTGCGCGGTGCCGAGCACGATCAGCGGCGCCACCGTGTTCGGCAACACATGCCGCACGGCGACCCGCCACTCGCTCATCCCGCCGGCCCGCGCCGCCTCGACGAAGGGCATCTCCCGCAGCGACAGAGTGCTGGAGCGCACCACCCTTGCGACCTGTGGCACCAGGGGTATGGAGATCGCGATGATCGTGTTCTCGAGCGACGGACCCAGCGCCGCCGCCATGACCAGGGCCATGACCAGAAGCGGCAAGGCCTGCATGATGTCGATGATGCGCTGGGTGATCAGATCGAACCAGCCGAGCAGATAGCCCGACATGAGCCCGATGATCACGCCGATAACCCCGCCGAGCAGCATCGAGCCGATACCGACGGCGAGCGAGATCCGCGCGCCGTGGATGATCCGGCTCAACACGTCACGGCCCATCATGTCGGCGCCGAAGACCATCGAGCCGTCCGGCGCGTTCAGGGAATGGGCCGCGCTGGTCTGCAAGGGGTCATGCGGCGCCACGACATCGGCGAAGATCGCGGCCATCACGAAGATGAAGACCATGACCGCCCCGATGGCGCCCAACGGATAGCGCCGCGCGAGATGCACGGTGTGCTGCCACCAGCCCTCTACGTTGGCGCCAGCGCGGTTAAGTTCCTTTTGATGGTCGATGGCGGCCATGGTTGAGCCTCCTAATCGGCGTATTTGATACGCGGATCGAGCACCGCGTAGGAAAGGTCGGTGAGGAAGTTGATCACCACGACGATCACCGCGATGAACATCACCAGGTTCTGAACGATCGGGTAATCCCGCATCAGGATCGCCTCGACCAGGAAGTGGGCGACGCCGGGGATGTTGAACACCGTCTCGGTGATGATCAGCCCGCCGATCAGGAACGCCGCCTCGATGCCGATGATGGTAGTCACCGGCAAGACCGCGTTCTTCAGCGCATGGACATAGTTGATCGAGTTGTCCGAGGCGCCCTTGGCCTTGGCGGTGCGGATATAATCCTGGCGCAGCACCTCGAGCATGGACGATCGGGTAAGCCGCATGATCAGCGCCGAGGCGCGGAAACCCACCGCCGCCGCCGGCAGCATATACAATCCGAGCTCATCCCATAGGGTCTCGGGCGTGTCGGTATAGATCGGGATCTCGCCGAGATAGGCGACGCAAGCCATCAGGATCAGCAGCGCCAGCCAGAAGGACGGCAACGACAAGCCGCTCAGGCTGATAACCCGCAACACGTAGTCCAGACCCGTATTCTGGCGCACGGCGCTGATCACGCCGAGGGGCAAGCCGAACAGGATCGAGAAAAACAGCGCCAATCCCGCGAGCTTGGCGGTGATCGGGATCCGGGGCGCGATCTCGTCGATCGCCGGCATCTCGGAAACATAGGAGAAGCCGAGATCGCCGATCATAAGCCCCTTGATCCAGTGCCAATACTGCACCGGGATCGGCAGATCGAGCCCGAGTTCCTTTTCCAGAAGCGCTTTTTCCTCCGGGTCAACGAAACCGGCGGAGTCGAACATGATGTCGGCGATATTGCCGGGCACCAGACGCAACAGAACGAAAATGACAATCGACATCCCGATCAAGGTCAGGAGCATCAAAAGAAATCTGCGTATGAGGTAGGCCGACATGACTGTCTCCGGAAACCCCTAAATGACGTAAAACAGGTACCGAGGAAACGGGCCCACGCCAAGATGGCGCGGGCCCTGTCCCTTGGTCTTCAACCGGACTTACTTGTCCAGCCAGACATCTTCCAAACGCCATCCGTTATAGACGGAGTTCGTCATCATCTTGAAGCCCTTCACATAGGGCTGCCAGCAGGTGGCGGTGACGTTGTTGAAAATGATCGGGCGCGCCGCGTCTTCCTGCAGCCGCTTGTCGATCTCCCAAACCAGCGCCTTGCGCTCCGGTCCGCTTTCCATCATGGACTGCTTCTCGAACAGATCCATCATTTCCTGCTTGCAATACCCGGTGTAGTTGCGCTGCGAACCGCAGGCGTAGTTCTCGTAGAACATCGCGTCCGGATCATCGACGCCGATACCGGTCAGGTTCAGGCCGACCTGATAGTCCTTGCGAGCCACCTTGGCGTGCCAGTTCGAGGTCTCGACCGTTTCCAGCTCGCCATCGATATAGATCTCTTTCAAATGGTCGATCAGGATGACGGCGGGATCGCGATAGATCGCGATGTTGCGGGTCGCGACCTTGATCTTGAGCCGGTTGTCGTTGTTGTAGCCTAGACCTTCCATGATCTTGCGGGCCTCGGCGCGGTTGCCTTCGACATCCGTGCTGTAACCCGCGACCTTGGCGAGCGCGTCGGGCGTCATGCCCCAGACACCGGCCGGCGGCGGCAACAGGGCGCCACTCTTGATGGTCTCGCCATGTCCCAGGATCTTGATGAAGGCATCACGATCAATCGCCAGCACCATCGCCTTGCGGACATCGGCGTTATCGAAGGGCGCGGTGTCCTGGTTGACGATCAGGTTGGTCGACACGTTGTTCGCGCCCTTGTAGCACTGCACATGCGGTGCCTGCTCCTTGACGTCCTTCAGCAAGGGAACCGTCACGTCGCTGTTGAAGGTCATGTCGAACTTACCGGCGACGAAGGCGAGCACCCGGGTCGAGCGGCTCTTGATGATGGTCCACTCATGACCGTCGAGATACGGGCGACCTTCCTTCCAATAGTTCTCGTTCTTGGCGAAGACCACCTTCTCGTTCTGCTTGAGCGAGACGAACTTGAACGGACCGGTACCGATCGGATGCGTGCGCATTTTCTTCGGCGGCACATGGCACGGATAGACCGGGGAGTACCCGCCGGCCAGCAGCGACAGGAAGGCCGGCTGCTTGCGCTTCAGATTGAAGGAAACCTCGAAATCACCGTTCGCCTCAACGCTCGCGAGATTGCCGTACCAGGATTTGCGAGGGTTCTTGCGGAGCCGGGCCTTGCCATTGCCCAGCACGAGATTCCAGGTGCAAACCACGTCCTTCGCGGTAAAGGGCTTGCCGTCATGAAACTTCACGCCTTCGCGCAGCTTGAAGGTCAGCTTCGTGCCGTCGCCGTTCCAGGCCCACTCGGTCGCCAGATCGGGGATGATCGTGTCGACGCTGTTCGTCGGCTTGTCATGGTCGTACATCACGAGGTTGTTGAACACGCTCATATACGGCGACGACGTGGAGTTCGTCGCTTCCTCGTGGATCGATCCGCTGGGCGGGGTGCCGCGATGATAGAACTGAAGCACGCCTCCTGATTTTTGCGCCTCGGCGACACTGGCGCCAAAGCCCAGGCCCAAGGCCACGACCGCGGCAAGCGCCCCGAACTTGGTGAATTCACGTCTCATATCTGCGTCTCCTCCCGTGTTGATTTCTCGGACACCATGCCGATTCTCACGATCGAATCTCGGAGTCCCAAACCTCGCTTCACTCCCGAGCCTACCATCGGCATCACCGATGTCGAGGGCTATCGGCCATTTGATTGACTCGATCAATGTTATGGCAACTTCTAGAGCCCCAGTTTGTCCCGCATTCCGTACTTTTCCGCGAGGCCGGTGAGCTTCTCCCAGGTCGAGTCCTCGACCGCGATGCCGTCCTTGCTCCGCGCCACCTCGGTCCGGTACTCGATCTCGCCGGGATAGAACACCTCGTCGAAACCATCCGCCGGCAGGGTATCCTTCAAATAGCGCGCGAAGTCGGCGACCTCGGCCTTGAAGGTCTTCAGATCCCGGAACGCCTCGACCTTGAAACAGGCCATGAAACAACCGTCATTATGCTTGCCGGTCGGCTCCACGCCGTGGCCGAGCCCGGTGAGAATGCCCGAGAAGATCTCCACCATCGCCGAGAGGCCGTAACCCTTGTATCCCTCGGTCCCACCAAGCGGCAGCAGCGGGCCGCCGGCCTTGAAATCCGCCGGATTAGTGGTCGCCTGACCGTCCTTGTCGAGAATCCAGCCGGTCGGAATATCGGCGTTCCGCGCCAGGGCGAGATTGATCTTGCCCGCCGCCACCGACGAGGTCGCCATGTCGATGAAGAACGGCCCGTCGAGATCCGAGGGCATGGCGATGGAGATCGGATTGGTGCCGAGCCGCTTCTCGCGCCCGCCGAACGGCGCCACATGCTTGGGTCCTCTGCCGGAATCAGCGGTGATCAGCGAGATCATCCCCCGCTCCGCCGCCATCAACGGATAGGCCGCGAGCCGGCCGATATGGCCTTGGCGGAACACCGTCGCCGCCGCGATGTTCTGCGTCTCGGCTTTTTCGATGGTGTACTTCATCGCCCGCTCATTGGCGACGTAGCCGAAGCCCCAATGACCGTCCACGACGGTGGTGGTCGGCGATTCCTGAACGATCTTCCAGTCGGCGCCGGGCACGATATCGCCCTTGTCGACCCGGTCGATATAGGTCGGAATCTGAATGATGCCGTGGCTGTCATGCCCGGCGAGATTGGCGCCGATGACATGGCGGGCGACCGTGGCCGCCTCGTCCGCCGGCGCGTCAATATTCGCGAACTCTGCTGTGGCGGCAGGAGACACC
>Ga0181593_10001941_pt1 | contig 18981 bp, 10 predicted proteins | sample 071ome_19_FD_133756 | JGI IMG/M metagenome (GOLD analysis project Ga0181593, IMG submission 133756) | Coastal salt marsh microbial communities from the Groves Creek Marsh, Skidaway Island, Georgia - 071413AT metaG (megahit assembly) | ecosystem: Environmental > Aquatic > Marine > Intertidal...
CTGTCATTGCCTTTGGCTCACTGTTCACCGGTGTCTCCGATGGCGGTACTACCGTCACCAATGAACTTGGTTCGATCGACACCGGTGTCGGCGGTGACTTTGATTATGCCGTGACCACCCAGGGACAGGCTCCCCAGGGACTGCTCCAGCAACCCAACCAGCTTGGCCAGATTGCCATTGTGACCGTGAACCTTGATGACGAGGACGACGACACAGGCGGCAATGATAACGGGGATGATAATAACGGCGGCGACAACAATAATGCCGCAGGTGGTGGCGACAATAATGGCGGTGACAACAACGCCGGTGGAGGCAACAACGACGGCGCCAATAATAATGCCGGCGGTGGCAACCAGGGCGGCGGCGACAATACTCCCCCTAACTTTGACAACCTGGGTGGCGACAACCAGGGTGGTGGCAACAACTTTGCCACTCCACAAGCCGGCGGCACGGGCACTCCCAATACCCAGGTCGGGGTTACCAACACGGGTAATACGGGCGGTGATGCCGGTGGCGCGACCACGCCTGCTCCGGGCGGCAACACCGACCAGGCTATCAATCCCCTTCAGAATGTTCGCAGCCCCTCCAATATCACTAATCCAGGAGAAACTGTTGTCGACACAGATGGAGACGGCGTTCCGGATACCGAGGATGCCTTTCCAAACAATCCTGCAGAAAGTCGGGACACCGATGGCGATGGTGTTGGCGACAACGCTGACGCCTTTCCCCTGGACCCGGCAGAGTCAGCAGACAGCGATGGTGACGGTGTAGGCGACTTCGCTGATGCGTTCCCCGAAGATCCGCTGGAGTTCCTGGATAGCGATGGCGACGGTTTTGGCAATAACAGCGATGCCTTTCCCAACGACCCCCTGGAAAATCTGGACAGTGATAATGATGGCGTAGGTGACAACAGCGACCCGGCACCCAATGATCCCTCCATACCCGGTGACGGCACCGATGGAACCGGGGGTGATGGAGCAGATGGAACCGGGGGTGATGGTACAGGTGGCGATGGAACCGGGGGCGATGGCACAGGTGGAGATGGAACCGGGGGCGATGGCACCGGAGGTGAAGATGGCACACCCGCCGATATCGATACTGACGGTGATGGTGTTATCGACAGTGAAGATGCTTTTCCGCTGGATGAAAACGAACAGTTTGATACCGATGGCGACGGCGTCGGAGACAATGCCGACCAGTTCCCGAATGACCCTTCCCGCTTTCAAATCGTTGCTGTTTTAACACCAACCCAGATCGCCAACATTGAAAACGGGCTACGTCGTGGCTTCACCCTTTCAGGTAATTTCCCTGCCACTGTGGATGGAGTTTCCTATCCAGCAATCTTGTACGGTGACAGTAATGATGCCTCTGGTGGCTATCCCATACTGATCCTGGAAGGCTCACAGGTGGCGGATAATGGCACCATCCTGTTTCCTGAAACAGAAACTACAATTTTCAAGACTTCAGGTACGGTTAACAACTCCGCGCTTGGTTTTACCTCGTCCCTGACGAGCTACAACGGTCTGAAAACCTTCGATGTGCAGTGGGGCTTATGGGGTCCCGGCCAGTTCCTGCGCTCCTATACCAACCCGGCTGACGACACGGTTTTTTCCAATATTGGCTTTGACATGATCTGGGCCAGCACCCTGCCTACTGACCTGGCTGAGTTTACCGGGCAGGCCCATTACTGGGGTATGGACAATTTCCTGGGCGGCTCAAACAACGCTGGCGCACTGACTGACTTCTTTGCCACCTTTGACGTGGACTTTGGCTCCAGCACCAATAACGTGACTGGCGGTTTCATGGAATTTTGCCTGGGTGGCGGCAGCAATGGCTGTGACGAAAACAGCGGTGCTGAAGAGTGGGAACTGGAGTTTACCGGCGAACTCCAGGGTGACATGCTATTGGCCGGCCCCAATTACGTGGTCATCAATGACACCGTAGTGTCCTCAGATGTAACAGGCGTCATCAGCGGGCTATTCACCACTGAACAGGCTGATGGTTTCCTCGGTGGCATCAGTCTGCGTTATAACGAATACATGGGGGATACCACCCTGGTCGATGCCGTGTTCCTTCTGGAACGGGAAACCCGTTTTTCCAACAGCGAACTACTTGCCCTTGAAGATCTTGACGCCTCTGCCCTGCTCGTTCAGCCACTGGATGCACGTACGCTGACCGGTATTGGCCTGACCACGGGCACAAATGAATCCGAGGTACTGTTTATTGATACCCTGAACAGGAATGTAATACGCAACAATAATATTACTATCGACCTCTCTGATGCAGGACTCATCAGCAACAGTTATGGCGACGAGTTTGGCGTGTCCTGGGAACGTTGGCAAGGCACTACCGCCCTTTATGACAACAACTTCGATAACTCCTCACCAGTAGTTTCCAATTCAACCGTTGCTTATTACACCGTGTTCGACGATTCCCGCCTGAACAATTTGCGCGGAACTTTCAATCAACCTCTGGCCTTTATTGGTGAGGACGAAAACGGCACGCAGCTCGATCAGAGCCACCTGGGCACCTTCCGTTTCGATGTCGACCTTTTCACCGGCACAGTCAGTGACGGGCAAATCGTCGTGTCCTTTACCAACGAAGCCGGAACCCCTGAATTGGAAACATGGACAGCCTTTTTCAAGGGAGCACTACCCCAAAGCGAAGGTGCCCCCTGGGAATTCCAGTTTGACCCGGCCGGCGGCAGCAACCAGATCCAGATCGGCAGTGCCACCAGCAACCCGGCCAATTTTGAAGGCGTAATACGCGGCGGCTTTGTCGACAACGGTACTGACAGTACAGCAGCTGACGAAATTGCCTTTGTGACCTCGTTCTTCTTCAAGGACAACAGTAGTGACCCCACTTTCAATACGCAGTTTGTTACCGGCACTGGGCTGATCGGCGGCAGTTCCGAAGTCCGCTTTGATGCCACCGCCGAAGCCGACATGAGTCGTATGGGCCTGGTCATGCCGACAATAGAAGACACTGTCTATGGCGCCTTTGCCACGACTGAGCAGTACACGCCGATCTTTGCCGATAACAGCACGGCTGTTGGTAGTTACCCGTTTGTCTTTCCCAATCCGGAACAAATCAGTTTTGTTTTCCTGACTAAGGGCGGCACAGCCGCATCAACTCTGGACGTCGGTGGTCATGATGTCACCCTGGGTTACTGGACCCCCGGTGAAACCGGCGGACCGGTACGTCTCACCAGTAATGTGGATATCAATCAGGGTGTGAATTATGGCAATGATGTTTACTGGGCCACCGTTCCCGGTGTTGCTCCGCTGACCGACCCATACCCTGACAACGCCCTCTTTTCCTTCCAGGCACCAGATGACATCACTTACCTGGGCGACAGCTCGGAAGGCCCCCTGAAAGGCCTTAAGACCAGCTTTCAAATGGATAGTACAGGCAACATCACTGGTGGCACCATCAGTGTCTGTGCAGGCGGCTCGGGTTCAGGTTGCAGTGATGATTCCACCGGTTACAAGATTACATTCCATGGCTCGACTCAGAACGGGGTTTTCTCCGGTACTGTTGACTCCCTTTATGTAGAGGCGCCAGGCCAATCACCTGCCGCGATGTCAGTGACAGGTGAACTGGAAGGCCTGTTTACCGCAATTGCCACTGAAGAATATGGCGATAGCGATCCTTCCAATGATGACCAGCTCTATGATGCCTTTGTAGGCAGCTTCAACCTCGGCGACAGTTCTGATTCTACTAAATACCTCACAGGCACCTTCGTTGTTGAACGCGAAGACCGCTATTCATTGACAGAGCTCAATGACCTCGACAAGGTCGCTGTTGTCGCCAGGAACAGTACCGGGGCAACGGGAATCTTCCGCGCAACAAGCAGTGCAGGAACCTCCATGGTGCTCGTGTCCAGAGACCCCGCTGGTGCCGTGGTTCGCTATGACGGGACACCTTCGGAAGTCACCACCCAGACACCAGCCACTCTTGTCACGAACCCCGATGGCTACGCGGTCTCTTTTGCCCGCTGGGATAATGCCCTGGTCGCTGAAGACAACCTCATCTGGGGAAATAATGCTGCTGACTTCACTAACGAAGCTTCCCCCATGTGGTGGGCCCATGCTTCTGCTGCCACCCCTCCCGGCAACCTCACAGGTACCTACAGAACGAGTCTGTCGAATGAAACAGAGTTATACAACCTGGGATTTGAAGGGGCAATCGGTGATCCTTTTGGTAGTGCACAGCAAACCTTGTCCTTCCTGGACCTGGAGTTTGACGTCAACCTGTTGACTGGCAACATAAGTAATGGACAGTTTTACGCCGAAACCGGAATTTCCGGGCAAAATACCTGGACACTTCATGGTTTTAGCGGGCAGATAGAGGACTCACTACTGAAGTTTGACTTCGTGGACCAGGGTAGTAATGACCTGGGAGTCTATAATCTTAATGATCCAACTGAGCAGGTCATCACTTCCGCCGACCTCAGCGGAATCTTCATCAACAAGACCTCGCCAAATTTCGACGGTGAAGGTGTCGTCGGCGCCTTTGCCCTGCGAACCGGCACCCTGTTTCTGGATGGCGTCTATCTTGCCGGACTGGATGAGTACAGTTTCCTGGACCTTCGCCTGGACGGTGTTTCTGCGGCTGAAAGCGATCCCGCAAACCCGCTGTACAATGGCATGCTCCTGATCGGCGACTGGCACGACAACAGCAGCTACAGCAAGATTTACCGGTCCATCGTCGCCAACCCGGACACCTCGCCGGTATTCATGGCAAGCTGGGATGGCATCCCCTACTCCGTCTTTAAACAAGACAGCGCGACCGGCGCCAACACCTTCCCGCTGACGTCCACTTATCCCGGCGTGCGCTGGGGCATGTGGGAGAAACAACCCAGCCAGTACGGTCCGGCTCTCTACCCGAACACTGATGGCACCGGCGCCGTCGAATTCGACTTCCAGCCCTGGCTGGTCGTGGATGCGCTGAACCCTGATACGCAGATTACCAGCTACAGCGAAGGCACGATCAACTATGGCTTTACCCGTGCGTTCAATACCCGCAACAGCTGGGGCGGCAACCTGTCTGCACTCAATGTTTCCCTTGGCCTTGATTTTACTTACGGTTCCATCACTGACGGTACGATCAATCTCTGTTTCGGTGGCAGCGGATGCGGCAGTGCCGATGAAGCCTGGCATGGGCATTTCTCAGCCAGCCCCGGTTCTGTCATTCTGACTGACAGTCCAGACCTGGGTGTCATACCTCTGCTCTCCGTGAACGGATCTTTCGAAAATACCAACGGGTCCACAGGTTCATTCAATGGCGACATCGGTGGATTCCTCACCGGCTTCAAGGATGCATCCAGTCCCTACGATGCCTTGGCTGGTGGCTTTAACCTCACTACCGGGACATCAGACCGCTCCATCAGCGGCACCTTCCTGTCTGAGCAGGAAAGTCGTTTGAGCGCGTTGGATATGAACTACGTGGACGCTTTCGTACGAGGCGCCGTCTTGAAACCTGACGGCACCATAATTACAGGCCTGATGGGCACACACAGTGCCTCTTACCCGTCAGAAGTGTTCTTCATTGACGAAAGCACTGCCAACAATACTGTCTGGACACTGGGCCCATACAACGACGCCCAGATGATTCAGTACTATGCAGATACGGGCGCTGGCGGCCATTCGTTCGATGCCGGTATCTGGAATGCGCCTGCAACACTACTGACTGACAATACGGATGACAGCGTCTTTACCACCGTCAGTGGCGGCCCCATAGCATGGCTGAACTACGAACCAGTGGACTTTTTGGGCCTGACATTCACCCGCTTCAGTACTAGCGGTGGTAGTCCGAAACTACATCTGGAATCGGCCTCCCCCGGCTGGAACACTTTTACTCCGGAACAACTTGGCACTTTCGATTTCCACTTTGATACCGATTTGTCCACCGGCGTCATCCAGGACTCCAAGTTGACCGCGTCCAAGTCAGTTACTATCAACAGCACCACTTATGAATTTAAATGGATGCTCGAATTCACCCCCAATAACGATATCCAGGACGGTGTGGGATTCTTTGATCTCAACGATTTCTCCAATGGCAGCCTGGAAATTTCTGACGGTGTGAATTCCCCCATTACGGTACCGGTTAATGCCGCCATACTTTCCGGCTCTTTCTCTGCGGATCCCGTTGATACCAACAACCTGGCACATGTCGGTGGCAGCCTTCTGCTGGAGGCCAATGTAAACCTGGAAGGTTTCGACATCGATGCCAGTATTCTGGGCGATTACGAAATCCTTGGTTACTGGGACAACCGCATTACCCGCAACGAACTGCTCGGCATGGAAGACAACCTGGGACTGTTGGTCAGGCGCCTCTCCGGCGTGATCGACAAGCACTACCTGTCCAGCAACAACAAAACCAATGTCAAATTCGCCGCTACTTCACTGACCGATACCCAGTTGGGCAGTGCAAATCCCGAGCAGTATATAGAGAGTACCGTCTACGACGACCAGCCCACTTCACTGGTTCGTGGACTTGGCGGGCACATCACCACCTCAATCGCACCGGCAGGGGTAAGCACATTTGATGTCGGCTGGGGCCCCTGGGAAGGTGGGGCTGAAATACTGGACAGCAAGGGTGCTCCGTCTGTCCATGTCCCGGAACCGGTGTACTGGCTGTCAGCCAAGAAAGCCGACATGGCCGATCTTACTGGTACATGGACCTATGGCAGCAATGACGGGGTTACCGTCAGACCTAACCCGGTGCTTGGATTCTTTGGTGAAGGAACAAATGGCGGCCCAACGCTGCCCTTGAGTGAACTGGGCATGAGCTTTGATGTAAATTTCGGGCCAAGCACCAACAATATCACCAACGGCAAATTCGAAGCCTTGGTTGGCGGTAGCGACCGCTGGTATACAGAATTTTCAGGTACTGCAAACGGTCCGGTTGCCAGCATGACCAGTTTCAGCAATGCGACTTTTGGTACGAATATGGATTATTCTTTAAACCCGGGAGCCAGTCTCACAGGCGAAATTCGTGGCATATTCACAGGTACGGGTACCACCCAGGGTTTTGCTGCCGGATTCTCTCTGCATGATTTAGGTAGCAACGCAACTCTCAGGGGCGTGGGTCTGATCGGTAACAGGACCGGTCCCTGACAACCCCGTTGAATTTTGCATATAAAAAAAGCAGGCCTTGAGCCTGCTTTTTTCTGGAAAGGATTGGTCGGAGTGGCGGGATTTGAACCCACGACCACCACACCCCCAGTGTGGTGCGCTACCAGGCTGCGCTACACTCCGACATAATCGGTAAGAACAGGTAAATGATACCAGTTTTGAATAGTAGATAAATCAGGTTTGTCTTGAGAAATACTGCTTTGTTGCGGTCACTCGTTAAGACAGGTCTTTCAATGCCTCTTCCACATCGCTGATCAGGTCCTTGACCACCTGCTTGTTCACCGCGGGCTTCTCTTCCGGCGTATCCGTACCTGCCATGCGCTGGCGGGCACCACCGATGGTAAAGCCCTGCTCATAAAGCAGTTCACGAATCTGGCGAATCAGCATCACGTCCTGGCGCTGGTAGTAACGACGATTGCCACGGCGCTTGACTGGCTTGAGCTGGGTGAATTCCTGTTCCCAGTAACGCAGTACATGGGGTTTGACATCACAAAGCTCGCTCACTTCACCGATGGTGAAATAGCGTTTTGCAGGAATTTCCGGGAGTTCAGCGTTATGGCTTGGTTCCAGCATAGTTCTCAACTCTTGATTTCAGTTTCTGCCCGGGCCTGAAAGTCACTACGCGGCGGGCCTGAATGGGAATCTCTTCCCCGGTTTTGGGATTACGGCCGGGACGCTGGCGCTTGTCACGCAGATCAAAGTTGCCAAAACCGGATAACTTGACCTGTTCGTTACTCTCCAGGGAGAGCCTGATTTCTTCAAAAAACTGCTCAACCAGCTCTTTTGCTTCGCGCTTGTTGAGGCCCATTTCGTCAAAGAGACGTTCGGCCATTTCTGCTTTTGTCAGTGCTCCACCGGACATAGCTTCCTACCTTATCTAATAACCGGGTCAAAAACCCAATTCAGTACATTCTTGTTATTTTTCTACCAGATTCTGCTAACTGATATTAACGACCCCGTCACAAAGAAAGATTGTGCTTGTGAATCGGGCTTTACATCCTTAATTCAGCATTAAATTGTGCTTCTAGGACGTTGATACACTTATTAATTATTGTGTTTATATCTTCATCAGCTAGAGTGCGTGAAGGATGCTGTAAGGTCAAGCCTATTGCAAGACTTTTTTTAGTTTTTTCAATATTTTGGCCCTGATAGACGTCAAAAATAACGATATTCGTGAGGATTTCCCCAGCGGCTTCAACAAGCGCTTTGCGGATAGTCGCCATTTCCAGGCTGGCATCCACTATGACCGCCAGATCCCTTCTGACGGAGGGGTAGCGGGACAATGGTCTGAATACCGGCAGACGTGCAGGCTCGAGAACTTCCAGGTCAAGCTCCATCAGGTATATTTTGCGTGGTATATCAATAGCTTGCTGTAAGGCCGGAGCCAGGGCACCGATCCATCCAGCAGGTGCGCCAGCGCGGAGAATTTGTGCACTCTGGCCTGGCTGCAAGGCAGGATGAGAGGCCGCCGTAAATTCGAAACTGTCGGCAGACAGGGTCAGCCCCAGCAGTGCTTCAACATCACCCTTGATATCAAAGAAGTCCACTTCCCGTGCCTTGGCGCCCCATTGCTCTGGCAAGTGATCACCCCAGATCAGAGAAGCTACTTTAGGTTTCTAATCTATCTCTTTGTTTTTATTTACAAAAACAAGCCCTGTTTCAAAGATTTTGCCACGTCCCTGCTGGCGATGATGATTATGCGTCAAGGCGCCCAACAGCCCGGTCCACAGACTGGTGCGCATCACTCCCATTTCCTGGGAGATCGGGTTTGCCAGGGGAATGACTTCAGTTTCGGCACCACCGAGCAGGGATTGCAGTTTACTGTCTACAAAGCTATAGGTAATGACTTCCTGGTAGCCCAGGGCGGCCAGGTGATTGCGAATCGGGTCCAGGCCCAGGCTGCCCTCTTTGTTGGGCTTGAGGCTGAAATGCCCCCGGGCCTCTGTCACCGGCAGGTTGTCATAGCCGTAGATTCGGGCCAGTTCCTCAACCAGGTCCTCTTCGATGGCCAGGTCAAAGCGCCAGGAGGGCACCTCGAAAGTCCAGCTGTCAGCATCTTTGGTACTAAGCACCAGGCCAAGTCCGGTCAGGATCGTCTCCACTTCTTCGGCAGACAGGGTAATTCCAAGGATTCGTGAAATACGCTCTGCTCGCAGCGTGACTGATTTGGGCTTGGGAAGGCTGTCCGTCGCCTCGATAATGGGTCCGGCTTCCCCACCCACTATATCGAGCAGCAATTGCGTGGCCCTTTCCATGGCTTCCCGTGGCAGGTTGAAGTCCACACCCCGCTCAAAGCGGTGGGCAGCGTCAGTCTGCAGGCCATAAGAGCGTGCCTTGCCCGCAATCGTGATGGGGGTAAAGTGTGCGCTTTCCAAAAAGATATGCTTGGTATATGCCGAAACAGCGCTATCAAGGCCGCCCATCACACCGGCGATAGCCAGCGCCTTGTTGGCATCAGCGATAACCAGGGTATCAGCGGTCAATTTGACTTCCTTGCCATCCAGCAGGGTCAATGCTTCACCGTCAGCGGCATACCGAACATGAATGCCCTGCTCCAGCTTGTCGTAGTCAAAGGCATGCATGGGTTGCCCCAGTTCCATCAGGACGTAATTGGTGACATCCACGACCGGATCGATGCTCTTGATGCTGCTGCGACGTAATTTTTCTTTCAGCCAGGCGGGGGATTCCACGTCCTGGTTGATATTGCGAATAATGCGGCCCAGATAACGGGGGCAGCCATCCGGTGCCTCCAGGGTAATCGGGAAGGTTTCGTCCAGCGTAGCCTCTATGACGGGGATTTCTGGGCGGGATACAGGTTTGTTCTGCAATACGCCAACTTCCCTGGCCACGCCGTTGATACTCAGGCAATCGCCACGATTGGGCGTCAGGTCAACCTCGATAAGGGCATCATCCAGGTTCAGGTATTGGCGTATGTCGGTGCCAGTGGTTGCATCTTCCGGCAGAACCATGATGCCGTCGGATTGTTCGGCAAGGCCCAACTCTTCCTCCGAGCAGATCATGCCAAAGGATTCCACGCCGCGCAGCTTGGCTTTCTTGATCTTGAAGTCCTTGCCCAGGACAGCGCCGACAGTGGCAAAGGGAATCTTCTGGCCTGAAGCCACGTTGGGGGCTCCACAGACTACCTGGAAAGACTCGTTACCCGTGCTGACCTGGCACACGCGCAGCTTGTCGGCATCCGGGTGTGGTGCGACTTCAGTCACTTCCCCCACGATGACACCCTGGAATTCCTGTGCTGCAGGAGTCACGCCATCCACTTCCAGGCCAGCCATGGTCAAGCGGGCAATCAGCGTTTCCGTATCTGTATCCGGGTCGACCCACTCGCGCAGCCAGTGCTCACTGAATTGCATGGTCAGCCCCCCTGTCCTTCGCTGAACTGGCGTAAAAAGCGCAGGTCATTTTCAAACATCAGGCGCAGGTCATTGATCTGGTAGCGCAACATGGCCAGGCGATCAACGCCCATGCCAAAGGCAAAACCGGTGTATTTTTCCGTATCCACGTTGGAATACTTCAGAACGTTCGGGTGCACCATGCCGCAGCCGCCCACTTCCAGCCAGCCGGTATGGCTGCAAACCCGGCAGCCATCACCCTTGCAGGCAACACATTGCACGTCAATTTCTGCAGACGGTTCGGTAAAGGGAAAATAGGAAGGACGGAACCGGACATCAAGGTCGGCTTCAAAGAAAACCTGGAGGAATTCCACGAGCAGACCTTTCAGGTCTGCCATCGTGACTTCCTCATCCACCAGCATGCCTTCAACCTGGTGAAACATGGGCGTATGGGTCAAATCGGAATCACAGCGATAAACACGGCCGGGACAGATGAAGCGAAACGGTGCCTCACCGTTTTCCATGACCCTGACCTGCACAGTGGAGGTATGGGTTCTCAGCAAGAGCCCGCTGTCAAAGTAGAAGGTATCGTGCATGGCCCGCGCCGGATGGTGCGCAGGAATATTGAGTGCCTCGAAGTTATGGTAATCATCTTCGATTTCCGGACCCTGGACGACATCGTAACCCGCTGAGGTGAAGATCGCTTCAATGCGTTGCAGCGTCCGTGTTACCGGGTGCAGCCCCCCGCTACTCTGGCGACGTCCCGGCAAGGTGACATCAACCGCTTCAGCAAGCTGTTTGCTGGCCGTGGCCTGGGCACTGAGTGTGGTTTTGCGAGCTTCCAGGGCATCCTGGACCTGGCTTTTGGCGGCATTGATCGCCGCACCCGCTTTCGGTCTGTCAGCAGCATCCAGCTTGCCAAGACCTTTGAGTAGCTCTGTCAGGCTGCCTTTTTTGCCCAGGAATTGCACACGCAACTGTTCCAGGCCTGCTACATCTTCAGCCTGTTCAATTGCCGCTAGGGCTTCGGTGGTAAGTGTATCGAGGTTTTCCATGCCGGGGCTGAACTGCTAACCGGGGACCATCTGGCAGGCTTTTCCTGTCCTGTTGTCAGGACAGGAAACGCTTGTAGCCAGTGATCAGACCAGTGCAGCCTTGGCTTTATCGACAACGGCAGCAAACGCTTCCTTGTCGTTGACGGCCAGGTCAGCCAGGACCCTGCGGTCCATTTCGATTTCAGCTTTCTTCAGGCCGGCAATGAGTCGGCTGTAGGACATGCCGAGCTCGCGTGCCTGGGCGTTGATACGGGTAATCCACAGAGCGCGGAATACGCGTTTCTTCACCCTGCGGTCACGGTATGCATACTGACCAGCCTTGGTAACTGCCTGCTTGGCGACGCGAAAGACGCGACTCCGGGCACCGTAGTAACCCTTGGCCTGCTTCAATACTTTTTTATGTCTGCGACGGGCAACAACCCCGCGTTTTACTCTAGCCATTTTTCATATCCTCTTTTATGTGTGAATCAAGCGACAGTTAATCAAGTCGCAGCATGCGTTTGACGTTACCCATATCGGCAGGATTAACCTGCTGGGTTCCGCGCAACTGCCGCTTCCGCTTGGTTGTCATCTTGGTGAGGATATGGCTTTTATAAGCGCTTTTACGCTTGATGCCGGCTCCGGTTTTTTTAAAACGTTTCGCCGCGCCACTATGAACTTTCTGCTTGGGCATGTGTGTACACTCCGCATTTATGGTTACCGCTGACTCTCAAAGTCAGGCAGCCCATACGATTAATAAAATGAAACAGCTCCCTTTCCCCTGACTGAACCAGGAGATCTCCGGTAACAGGATGGGAAAAAAATTACTGCTTCTTTTTCTTTACTGGTGCGAGGACCATGACTATCTGTCGACCTTCCATCTTGGGTTCCTGGTCAACAGTGCCATACTCCGCGAGATCTTCCTTGATGCGTTGCATCATCTCTGCACCTAACTCCTGATGGGCCATCTCACGACCGCGGAATCTTAACGATACCTTGGCCCTGTCCCCATCACTGAGGAAACGTATCAGGTTGCGTAGTTTTACCTGATAATCTCCTTCCTCCGTCCCTGGACGAAACTTCATTTCTTTAACGTGAATAACCTTCTGCTTCTTCTTGTTCGCCGCTTTTTGCTTCTTGAGCTCGAACACATGTTTGCCGTAATCCATGATCTTGCAAACAGGCGGGTCAGCTTCAGGGGAAATCAACACAAGATCCAGCTTTTCAGACTCGGCTGTATTCCTGGCTTCAGCAAGAGGAACTACCCCCTGTTGAGTGCCATCTGAAAGAATCAAACGAACGGGATCATGACTGATATCGTCGTTTACCTGGGCCTTTTTGGACTTGTCGCTATCTCTCTTGTTAATACGAATCTCCGTTTTACTCCACGTTAAATACTGCTTCAGGCTTCTTCAGCTGGCTCAATGACGCGCCCTAGCCGTTCTACGTCCTGATGCAATAAAACCGAGAATTCATCGATAGTCATTACTCCCAGGTCGTTTCCGGTGCGGTCACGTACGGCAAGTGATTCTGCTTCAACCTCTTTATCACCCACAACGAGCAGGTAAGGTGTCTTCTGAAGCGTGTGCTCGCGGATTTTAAAGCCGATTTTCTCATTTCTCAAGTCAGCTTTTACGCGGAAGCCCTTGTTTTGCAAAGAATTCACTACTTTTTCGCAATATTCGGCCTGTTTGTCCGTAATATTGAGCACTACGGCCTGCTCCGGCGACAACCAGGTGGGAAACGCGCCTTCGAAATGTTCGATCAAAATCCCGATAAATCGCTCGAATGAACCGAAGATTGCACGGTGCAACATCACCGGGGTATCGCGGTCATTGTTCTCTGTAACAAACTCCGCACCCAGCCTGCCCGGCATGGAGAAATCCACCTGGATGGTGCCGCACTGCATATTCCGGCCCATGCAATCCTTCAGGGTGAATTCAATCTTGGGGCCGTAAAAGGCGCCCTCTCCCGGTTGCAGGTCCCAGGGTTTGCCTGTCTTGTTCAGGGCGGTTTCAAGAGCGGCTTCTGCCTCATCCCAGATTTCATCTGAGCCAACACGTTTTTCCGGACGCGTGGACAGTTTCAGCAACACTTCTTCAAAACCAAAATCGTTGTAGACCTGGTTCACCAGGTCAATAAAGCGTGAGACCTCGCTCTGGATATCCTTGCGGGCACAGAATATGTGGCCGTCATCCTGGACAAAGCTGCGCACACGCATCAGGCCGTGCATGGCACCGGAAGGTTCATAGCGATGACAGGAGCCAAACTCCGCCAGGCGCAGTGGCAGGTCACGATAACTTTTCAGCCCCTGGTTGAATACCTGGATATGGCACGGGCAGTTCATTGGCTTGATCGCATACATGCGATTGTCGGATTCAACACTGAACATCTCTTCGGCGAACTTGTCAGCGTGTCCGGACTTTTCCCACAGCGAGTAATCCACCAACTGGGGAGTATTGATTTCCAGGTAGCCGTTATCTTTCCATAACTGCTGCATGTAGCTGCGGATAATCTGGTAGATGGTCCAGCCCCTGGGATGCCAGAACACCATGCCCGGCGCTTCTTCCTGGAAATGGAAAAGTTCGAGACGCTTGCCTACCTTGCGGTGGTCACGACGCTCGGCTTCTTCAATCATGTGCAGGTAATGCTTGAGGTCTTTCTTGTCGTTCCAGGCCGTGCCATAGATACGCTGCAGCATTTCATTACTGGAGTCACCACGCCAGTAGGCGCCGGCAACAGACATCAGCTTGAAGGACTTGATCGCCCCGGTGGACGGTACATGGGGACCACGACACAGATCGATAAAATCGCCTTGCTTGTAGAAAGACAACTCCTCTTCACCCGGAATACTTTCGATGATCTGGACCTTGTATTTTTCACCCATTTTTTCAAACAGGGAAACAGCATCAGAGCGGGACATCACGGAACGCTCGACCGGAATATTTTCCTTGGCCAGGCGCTGCATTTCCTTTTCGATGGCTTCCAGGTCTTCAGGGGTGAACGGCCGCTCAAAAGCAAAATCGTAATAGAAACCGTTTTCAATGACAGGACCGATGGTGACCTGGGCTTCCGGAAACAGGTTTTGCACGGCATTGGCCATGAGATGGGCACAGGAGTGACGAATGATTTCAAGACCCGCTTCATCACGTCCGGTAATAATTGATAACTGGGCATCTGATTCAATGGTGTGACTGACATCCACGAGCTCGCCTTCGATGCTCCCGGCCAGGGCAGCCTTGGCCAGGCCCGGACCGATGGATTCGGCGACATCTAGGACAGTGACAGGAGCGTCAAAGTTTTTCTGACTGCCGTCAGGCAGTGTAATAGTGACCATTGATTCTCAACAAAATGCCGTGCCTTTGCACAGCGATTTAATACAGGAAATAGCTTCGGTATGCCGAATAGCCTTGTCTTCAGGGGAGTGGTAGGCACGACCAGATTCGAACTGGTGACCTCTACCATGTCAAGGTAGCGCTCTAACCAACTGAGCTACGCGCCTGTTACTTCTAAATAGCTTGTCTCAAGTGCCTGTTTTATGTCTGCCGCCCTGGTGATCCAGGCCTGCAGAACAACCCTTTACGGCCGCTTTTTTCCCTTCTTTTTCCGGCTGTTTGCCAATCCCGTCAACAGGTAAGAGCAGTGCCGTTCAAAGAGGTGGCGATTATAGTGACAAGGGCCATAAACTACAAGGATTACAGCCATCTAGGAACACACCGGATTCAGCCTCAGCTGAGGACGAATTGCTCCTTGATGGTATTGATTTTATCGCGCACACCCGCGGCCTCCTCGAACTCCAGGTTTCGGGCATGTTCATACATTTCATCCTGCAGGCGGTTGAGCTCCTTCTCCAGTTCTGCAGGTGACATTCCCGCCAGCCTGGACTGGTAATCCCCGCCCTTTTCCGCCACCTTGGCCAGGTCCTTGTAACTGCGCTTTTTCGACGTGCCGGGGGCACGGGAAGCCCCTTCCATGATATCGGCTACCGCCTTGCGGATACCCGCCGGGGTAATATTGTGCTCCCGGTTGAATTCCACCTGGATCTTGCGCCGCTCTGTCGTTGTATCGATTGCCCGCTGCATGGACCCGGTAACCACATCGGCATACAAGATAGCCTTGCCATGCAGATTCCTGGCCGCACGCCCCACGGTCTGGACCAGTGAGCGCTCCGAGCGCAGGAAGCCTTCCTTGTCAGCATCCAGCACGGCCACCAGGGACACCTCCGGAATATCCAGCCCTTCCCGTAACAGATTGATCCCCACCAGCACATCAAATACACCAAGCCGCAGATCGCGAATAATCTCCATCCGTTCCACCGTATCGATGTCCGAATGCAGGTAGCGCACACGAACCCCGTTTTCCGCCAGGTAATCGGTCAGGTCCTCGGCCATGCGCTTGGTCAGCACAGTCACCAGCACCCTTTCCTCTTTCTCGACCCGCAATTTGACTTCGGATAAGAGGTCATCCACCTGGTGCAGGGCCGGCCTGACTTCAAGTTCGGGATCCACCAGGCCGGTTGGGCGTACCACCTGTCTGACCAGTTGCCCCTGTTTTTCTTCCTCGTAGGGCCCCGGGGTGGCAGAAACGAATATCAACTGGGGTGTCAGATCCTCCCATTCCTCGAACCGCAGGGGCCGGTTATCCAGGGCCGAAGGCAGGCGAAAGCCGTATTCCACCAGGGTTTCCTTGCGGGAACGGTCACCCTTGTACATGGCACCAATCTGGGGAATCGCGACGTGGGATTCGTCCACGACGACAAAGGCATCCTGTGGCAGATAGTCAAACAGCGTGGGCGGCGGCTGCCCTTCCTCGCGGCCAGACAGGTAGCGCGAGTAATTCTCGATACCCGTGCAATATCCCAGTTCCCTGATCATTTCCAGGTCAAACTGGGTGCGCTGGCCCAGCCGCTGCGCTTCCACCAGGCGATTGTTCTTTTCCAGGTAGGCCAGACGCTCCTGGAGTTCGGCCTTGATTTGCTCCACGGCATTTTGCAGGCGTTCCCGGGAAGTCACGTAATGGGACTTCGGGAACACGGTAAGCCTGGGCACCCGCTGCACCACCTCGCCCGTCAGGGGGTCAAACCAGGCCAGACTTTCAATTTCATCATCAAACAACTCGATGCGTATGGCGTTGACGTCGGATTCTGCCGGGTAAATATCGATCACATCGCCCCTGACCCGGTAGGACGAGCGGTGAAGTTCCATATCATTGCGACTGTACTGCAGCTCAGCCAGCCGACGCAGCAAGGCACGCTGGTCCAGTTTGCCGCCCACATTCAGGTGCAGCACCATATTCAGGTACATGCTCGGGTCACCCAGGCCGTATATGGATGAAACGGTGGCCACCACGATGACATCGCGCCTCTCCAGCAGGGACTTGGTGGCAGACAGGCGCATTTGCTCGATATGGTCGTTGATCGAGGAATCCTTCTCGATATAGGTATCCGAGGACGGCACGTAGGCTTCTGGCTGGTAGTAATCGTAGTAGGAGACGAAGTATTCCACGGCATTATCCGGAAAAAACTCCTTGTACTCCCCGTATAACTGGGCTGCCAGTGTCTTGTTGGGGGCCATGATCAGCGTGGGACGCTGGGACCGGGCAATGACATTGGCAATCGTGAAGGTCTTGCCGGAGCCGGTCACGCCCAGCAGTGTCTGGGCTGCCAGCCCGTCCTCCAGGCCTTCCAGTAACTGCGCTATGGCCTCGGGCTGGTCACCGGCGGGCTCGAATTTGGCGTCCAGGCGAAATTTTTTATCCATGATTCAGGCTGTTTCGGGGTAAACAGGCCATTGTACGAAGAAAGGCGACAAAAGAGAAAATCTGTCACGGGATGGGGATTAATTGGGCGCCGAGTATTGACCGGGCGGGCATTAGTAATTAGTATTCGCGTTCTCAAAAATACCTGAGTTGCTGCCCAATAGCTCAATGGTAGAGTAGGTGACTGTTAATCACTTGGTTCCTGGTTCGAGTCCAGGTTGGGCAGCCATTTTTCCCCCACCTGCCTGCTTTCAACTTTTACGACTTTTCACCTCCCTGCTGAGCGTTTCTTTCAGTGTTTTACGGCGGTGACCAAATCCCCCTCTTCCATGTCCAGGGCATCTTTTATCAGGTAATCACCAGTATCTGGCTGTGAGGCGAGTCGAAGATTTCCACTCGTCGGCATGTCTACCATTTCTAACAGGACCTCTTTCGCCAGTGCCTGGTCCATGTCATGACAGGCAAATTCGAGACGCCCGAGGAGGATTTCCAGGGCCTGCCAGGGGCGAAAATCCTCCATGGCACGAAGTATCTTGCCATGCGGTGTACCAGTGACAGATAGATCACCGGGCAATTCCTCTGTCAGTTTTTCGCCTTCACGTAATCCGGTATAGCTTATCTTGATGCCATCCTCACAATGGCAGGTATCGGCAGCAAGGCATTGGCACACTGAACGTCCCATCAACTCGATCATTTTGTGGGCAATATCAACAATACGTATGGGGCTGCTCATATTCAGGATAAAGACTTCCCCTCCCCGAGCGAGAGCTCCCGCCTGTATAACTAGAGACGCAGCTTCCTGTGTCGTCATGAAAAAACGGCTTACCCTGGGATGAGTAACGGTAACTGGCCCGCCACTGAGTATTTGCTTGCGAAACAGGGGCAGTACGGATCCGGAGGACCCCAGGACGTTGCCAAACCGGACCATCGCAAAGCAGGTCCTGCTTTTCCTGTGATTCATTGCCTGAAGCACCTGTTCTGCTACTCGTTTGGTCGCCCCCATGATACTGGAAGGCCGAACGGCCTTGTCTGTGGAAACGAGAATAAAATGCTTTACCTGGCACTTTTCGGCTGCCCTGGCCATAACAAGTGTGCCAAATATATTGTTCTGAATGCCGGCAATGATATTTTTTTCAAGCATGGGTACCTGCTTGTAGGCGGCAGCATGATAGATCGTATCGACCTTGTAGCGCTGGATGGTCTTTTCCACGAGCCTCTTGTTTCTGACCGAACCCAGTACAGGCACGATCTTGATATGCGCACCATCCTGGCGATCACCGAGTAGCTCCCTGATCTCGTTTTCAACCGAGTAAAGCGCAATCTCCGATCTTTCAAAAAGGACGATATGGTGTGGATGACACCTGGCAATTTGCAGACAGATTTCAGTACCGATGGAGCCTCCTGCACCGGTAACCAGGATCGACTTGTTGTTAACACAGGTTGCTAACGTTGCTTTGTCGGCGCTAATGACCTTCCTGCCCAACAGTTTTTCGTAATCCTTTTCCATAGTACTCATTCCGTTATATCCCTGTTCCAGTTCATCATGTTACAGCCTTGGAGAAGCACAGAACGAGACCCCGGCAGCAGTCCGGCATTATTGCACTCTCCAGGGCAGGCATTTTGGTTTTCCAATTCCGTGAAAATAGCCGCACCCGACTATCGGCTAACTACCGACTCTCTATCGACTCTACACTCTACACTCTA
>Ga0181593_10001946_pt1 | contig 18947 bp, 16 predicted proteins | sample 071ome_19_FD_133756 | JGI IMG/M metagenome (GOLD analysis project Ga0181593, IMG submission 133756) | Coastal salt marsh microbial communities from the Groves Creek Marsh, Skidaway Island, Georgia - 071413AT metaG (megahit assembly) | ecosystem: Environmental > Aquatic > Marine > Intertidal...
AATTATCAAGCGCTGCCTGCAATGTCGGCGCGATATTGTCCGCCGCGCAGCAGCGGGTGAGGTCTTTCGATACGACGACGAGCTTACCGTCGCGGGTTCCGTCATTAAGTGAGGCGAGTTTCAATGCCGTGTTCCTTGCGTGCTATTTCGTGGAGCCAGGCTGCGTGATGGGGCGCCTTCTTGGTCTCGCTCCATTCATCGAGCATCATAGGCGCAACACGCTTTAGCTCGGCATGTTGCTCATCGGTGCCGATATCGGCGGCGAGTTCGACGCGGTGACCATTCGGATCGAAGAAATAGATCGACTTGAAAATGCCGTGATGCGTCGGACCAAGCACGTCGATGCCGAGACCCTCGATGTGATCCTTCGCCGCCAGCAATTCCTCTTCGGTCGCGGCCCGAAAGGCCAGGTGTTGGACCCACTGCGGGGTGTTCTCGTCACGGCCCATGTCGGGCTGGTTGGGCAGCTCGAAAAAGGCGAGGATATTTCCGTTCCCCGCATCGAGGAAGACATGCATGTAGGGATCGTACGCCCCGGTCGAGGGCACATGGTCCTCGGCGAAGGCAGTGGTGTACTCCATGCCTAGCACTTTGCCGTACCACTCGACGGTCTCTTTCGCGTCCTTGCAGCGATAGGCGGCGTGGTGGATGCCGGTGAGATTGACTGGATGTGTGCTCATTTCGGTTTCCTCGGGGGAGCTCTGCAACAACTCGCTAGCCACTGGACGTGCCCAACTCGTTGGCATATCGGAGTAAGGGAGGAGTCAAGGTTGGCTATCTTGGCGAGTCCATCGATCCGGAACTCGAATCGAACATGTCGAGCAGCCAGTTGTGCATTTGGTGAATGCACTTCTCCATGTGCGAGATGCGACCGGGCGTATAGAAGCGAGACCGCTGGCCAATGCTCGCCTTAGTGCAGGCATACTCGTCTTCACCCACAACGCCGGTCATGCGCTCAACCCAAGGTGCATATCTCTCTTCGAAATCCGGAAGTTCGAGTGTCGATGCGGGCATCATGACATGCCAGACAAGATCGTGGCGATCGACGCTCGACACGTCGAAATCGAGCCAGAGGATGATGTTGCTGGAAATCAAGAGGTGCAGGAACGGGTACACGTTCGCCACCCCCTTTGAGTAGTAATATTCTTCCGGCATGCCTGGAATGTCAGGCAGTGCGGAGGGCATCGGCTTCTTGTCCGCGGTGGGCATCCAGAACAGGCTATAGGCGTTGTTGGAGTCTTCGTAGATCACCGACTTTGCCGGCATGTAGGGCTGCACGGATTCAGGATGAATGCCGATATGGTGATAGGCCTCGGTGAAATTCTCCATCGAAGCCTTCCAGTTCCAATTGCACGATAAAGTCTTGAACGGAATGGTCTTCATTGAAGCCATGTCGAACGGTGCCATCGCCTCCGTCAGCGGCTCAAGCTGAGGAGCAAGCGGCTCGGCTTCGGTATCGAAGTTGATGAATATGAACCCGTTCCAGATTTCGACCGGGAATTCGGGAAGTCTGCAATTCTGCGGCTCGAAATCTTCAGCCTCGTTCATGTAGGGCGCACCCTTCAGGCCGCCATCAAGATTATAGGTCCATTTGTGATAAGGACAGATCAGCAATGGGCTGTTGCCCGCACCATCATCGACGACCTGGGACGCGCGGTGCCTGCAAACGTTCGAAAGTGCGCGGACCTTGTCATCCTTACCCCTGACGATGATGACGGACTCGCCGAAGAAACTGCGAGTGAAGTAGTCGCCAGGGTTGGCGACCTGATCAATACGTCCGGCGGGCAGCCAGCTGCGCATCAGGACATTTTCGACCTCCTGCTCGTGATAGCTTGGATCGCTGTAGCAAAATGTCGGGATGACGGTGGCCTGTTCGAGCGGCTTTCGAACGCTTGCGATGTCCGCTTCAGAGAAAACTCTCTCAAGAATTGCAGAATCTGTCATTTCGATCTCTCCGAGGCGCAAGCTTGGGCGCCTGATTTTGTTTCAACTCGTTTGGATTTGCTCGCACGTCTTAGTGTCTTGCGTTTCGACGTACCTAGGAGGAATGAAAGCCTCTTCGCTCAATTCCCCAACCAGTTCGGCAAACTTGATGCAGGTCAGGTCGTCGTAGAGCTGACCAACGATCTGGACTCCCACTGGCAGTCCGTCTGGCGCTAGCCCCACCGGTGCAACTGTAGCCGGAAGATGGAAGAAGCCGCAGATCCCGGCCCAGAATGTCTGATCGACGCCGGGCAGTCTATTCCCGTTCACCCAAACTTTTCGGTCCGCTCTCTCGCCTTCATGGTCATGCGGAAAGGCCACAGTCATCGCCGCCGGACACAAGACGAGATCGTATTCTGCGAATGCAGCATTCCAGTGCTGCCGCAGCACCTCTCGTCGTTCATTGATTTGGTGCCAGACATAGTGCGGCATGGTTGTGCCGAGCAGATAGCGCTTTCGAAAATCCAGCGGACCGTCGGCAGTAGTTTTGAGCGCCGCAACATTGTTCTGGTAAGCAGCATCTTCTTGCCCCGAGGCGGTCGCCGCATATCGCATCTGACCGAAGAGATTCATGACTTCAGTTGAATCGAAGCCCAGATTGAGGTTCCTAGTGACAGCGGCGCCAGACTGCTCGATCTGATCGTACAACTCCGCCAAAACATCTTTCACTTCCGCATCGATGGGAAAATTCGCATCGTCTTCGACGATCCCGACCCGGAACTCTGCGAGCTTGTTTTTCCCGCACTCCGGGAGACTGAGAGTCCAGGCATTCATCGCCTGACCAGATGGCCCGACGGTCGCCCGGAGCAACAGTTCAAGGTCGGCGGCGCTTCGTGCCATTGGGCCGACAGCTGCGATATCGGGTTCAAGTGTGATGCCGGGTGGAGAATGCCCCGCCTGTGATACGATCCCACAGGTCGTTTTGTGACCGTAGATACCGCAGAAGTGAGCCGGTCCCCTAATGGAACCGGCAATGTCGGAACCGTATTCGCAAGCAATCAAGCCTGCCGAGACAGCGGCGGCCGACCCGCCGGAAGATCCTCCTGGCACTCGAGTTTCATCCCACGGATTGTTGGTCGTGCCATAAACGTCGTTGAAACTCTGCCAGTCGCTCAGCCACTCGGGGACATTGGTCTTGCCAACGATAACAGCGCCAGCGCCGGTCAGTTTTTTCACAACATCGGCATCTAAGGACGCAATATTGATCCTGAGCGATGGGGATCCCCAAGTGCTTGGCGCACCAGAGATATCGAAGGCCTCCTTCACCGTCATGGGTACGCCATGCAGGGGGCCTAGCTGTGCGCCATCGGCCACAGCCTTGTCAGCCGCGTCAGCCCGACTTCGAGCCTCCTCTGTGTCGAGCCAGACGACCGCGTTGATAGTGGGGTTGAACTCCCCAATCCGAGCAAGATACAGCTCGAGCACCTCGCGACTCCGCACTCTCCCGCTCTTAATAAGCTGCGCCCACTCCGAGGCTGTGGTGAAGGGCGATAGGTCCATTTCTCAAGAATTCTCCCATTCGGGCCTAGTCTCGCAACGTATTGGCTTTTCCAGATCGGCACAGTCACCCCAGATTGGGACAAGCATGGGCATGCGGTTCTGCTTGAGCTTTCGAACGGGCGGTCACCTTTTGAGGTGATATTCCGACATGACCAGGCCGACTATCCAGACCCCACAAGCCCAAAGATGCGGGCATCAGACACGTGGAAGGCAGTCGGCTTTATGTTCCGTTCTATCGATGAAAGCATCAGCAAAGAACCTCGGCCCGAACACTCGGAAATCCGTCCCTCCGATTGGAAAGCGTTGTCAAAATATTGGTACCCCGTGGCGAGGTCTGAAGACCTGGGCGACGATCCGATGTGCGTTACGATTCTTGATGTCGGGCTGGCTGTCTTTCGCAGTGCCGATGGTCCAGCAGTCGTCCTTGACCGATGCCCTCATCGCTGGGTGAAGCTTAGCGCCGGTAAGGTGAAGGATGGCAAAATTGAATGCCCCTATCACGCCATGCAATTCTCTGGCTCCGGACAGTGCGTCCATATTCCGGGTGCGTTGATGCCCAAGAGCACGGGCAAGCTGCCCAAACTATACAAGGTTGATGCATTCCCCGTCAAAGAGTCCCACGGTCTGATTTGGACTTGCCTCGATCCTACCAGCGAGCTCGACGTGCCCGAGTTTCCTGGGCTGGAAGGCAAGAAGCTCTGGCTCAATGAACCGCGCGATGTTCCCTGCAGCGCGCAGCGCCAGATCGAGAACTTCTTCGATCTCGGGCACTTGCCGATCGTGCACCAGGATTCGCTTGGCGGGGATGTCGATACGACAATCGCTCCAGGTAAAATCACCGACGAAGGCGAGGTACTGAAGATGGTCGCCGAATATGACGAGATCCCCCTGGGAGGCAAAGTTCGGCCGGTGACTTACCTTCACCGCGTAACCTTGCCATTCGTCGCCGATCTTACCATCCAAGACGAGGCGGAAGAGGATGCCCGTTTCATCAACGTGGCGGCACCGACCAGTGCATTCGAGTGTAGGGCATATCAGATCCTGATCGACACAAGCGACGTTAGCCAACACCATGCAGACGTCATGGGGGCGACGAACCTCGTCAACGATGAAGACAAGTACGTCCTTGAAAACTCGCCTCGCGAAGCGATGAGACTGGATGGTCGAGGCGAGATCCACATGGCGGTCGACAATATGTCTCTGGCCTATCGAAAAGCACTACTTGGGGCTGGGATGGGTCAATGAGCAAACGCGTCGCCGGATCAGTTGCGCTTGTGACAGGCGGAGCCAGCGGCATTGGCGCGGCGACGGCTAGGCGCCTTGCTCAGGAGGGCGCTGATGTAGTCATACTCGATGTAGCCCAACGCAAGGGGCAAGATCTTGCTAAGGAATTGTCCTGCGACTTCCTCAATCACGACATATCGAGCTCTTCGGACTGGGAGTCGGCCGTGGGAATATGTCGGGAGAAATTTGGAAAAATCGACATCCTAGTGAGCGCCGCTTCGATTGAAGGTGATACGGAGAACGCAGACCTGGAGCGCACATCCGTTGCCGATTTCAACCGAGTGATGGAGACGAATGTTACGGGCACTTTTCTTGGTTGCCAGAACGTATTCCCCATCATGGTTGAGAGGGGGCGCGGATCGATTGTCAATTTCTCTTCTGTTTTCGCAGCGGTAGGGTCACCCAACTCGATCGCCTACGGGGCAAGCAAGGCCGCTATCGAACAGCTTTCCCGGTCCATCGCGCTCGCCGGAAGCCGCAACGGAATGGAAATTCGCTGCAACGCGATCCAGCCAGGTCTCATCCATACTCCGATGCTCGATAAGTTCCTTGTCGATTTTGCCGCTGCCTTCGAGACGAGCGAAAGCAAAGTCACGGAAGTTGCGGTTAAGCCGATTCCATTCGGGAGGTTTGGAAGGCCGCAAGAGGTCGCCGATCTCGTCCTTTTTCTCGCCTCCGACGAGGCAAGCTACGTTACCGGGTGCGAATTCCCTGTCGATGGCGGCTGGCATCTCACCGAAGGCAAGTACGATGAATTGGCGAAGTAAATTCGCCTGCCGGTTCCAATTTTTGAAGGGAGACTAACGATGGTGGATGATCTTACACGCTTCAAGCTCGAAGATGTGGAGCTTGACGAGGTCGATATGTTCGAGGCCAATTTCAGCATTAAGGAGATGTTCGTCGATAGCGATCGGCGCGTTGTCTACGAAATCGTGGAATCACCTGGTGGAAGCTTCGAATGGCAGATCCCAGGTGAATCCGTGCTGTTTGTGCTCAAGGGGCGCCAAAGGTCGACTAATGTCGACACTGGAAAAAGCGTCGAGATCACGACTGGCGACATCCTGATCTACCCCAAGGATTGCAATGCCAAGGTCGAAATCCTCGAACCTGTCCGCTACCTCATCCTTCGCTGGGACGAGCGGGGCGGTGTTCCCGGATGGCCGATCAAGGGGAAATAGGCGCTTCGCTCGAGCGCGGACTACGGATCGGGACTGTTTGAGAGCCAGTGGCTTTCGCGGCCATCTCGGTGGGAGGATGTTGAATTGGGATCGGTCCGACTAAGCTCCCAACTGAGAATTCTACTTTCTGCAGCATCTGCTTATTCGCTGGCTATCCTGTCGAACTGGATTCAGCCGATCATGATCGGCGAACTGGTTGCAAATGAGGTCAGCGAAGTCAGTGCCGGGCTTGTGGCGACCGCGGAGGCGACAGTCCTTGCGCTCACTGCGATCCTAGCAGCGAAGTTTTCCGCAAAATTCCGTTTTCTGCATCTTTTGGCGATTGGGGCGACCATCCTCATAGCTGGCAACGTGGCATCGATCTATGCCAGCAATGTCCCGATCCTGCTCGCGTTGCGGGCGTTCTGTGGCATCGGTGAAGGATTGCTTCTGCTTGTTTCAAGCGCTGCAATCGCCGGATTCAAGAATAGCGAAAGCGCCTACGGTCAGATCAACACAGCCAGCGTAGCTTCTGGCTTCACCGTCTATGCAGTCGCGAACTTTGTAGCCCAACAAGTTGCAGGCGGCGTCGCATTCTGGATCTACCTTGGGTTCGCACTAGTTTTGCTCCCAGCTCTCTTCTTCATGCCTTGGGGAATGGCTTTCCGCCGCGAGGTGGAAGTCAAGAATGAAAGGACAAGCGCCTCCCATGACGCCGGCATTGGATGGATATCAATTGCAATATTCATATCCTGCTGTTCGATAGCAGCGATCTGGGCTTTCTATGTCGTGCTCGGGTTGCGTGCGGGGCTATCGGAAACGGCTACGAATGATGTGATGACCATCGGTATCGCAATGGCATTTCTCGGGTCACTCCTAGCCAGCTTCGCAGGTGATCGATTTGGTCGACTTCTGCCACTTTTTCTGGGCCTGGCGATCATGGCGGTCTCCACTTCCGTGATCGGTCTGAGTGAAAACCAGTGGGCATTCACCATTTTCTCGGGCTTGAACCTCTTTGGGTTGTACATTTACGTACCTTATTTCCTCGCCTTTTCGGCTCACTTGGATCCATCGGGCCGGGGATCTGCGATTGCAGCTGGGGTCTTCATGATGGCATCTGCGGCTGGCCCTTACCTCGGCGGAGTAATTGTTGGCTCTTTAGGTGTTGGCTATTTCGCGCTCGTAGCCATTGTTTCCAGCACTATCGCTTTCAGCGTGTTTTGGAGCCTGGACCGAAATCTTGCGATCGAGCAATCTGCGTTGCCGATTGCCCGTTGACGCAAACAGCTTGACGGTCATGCGAGACGACAAAGATAATCTTGCGAAACTGGTTGAGATACGGTTGTCACGTCGATGTCACGGTATTCGGTGATGGTGACGGAGTGCTCGATTATGCATACGCTCATACTCGCATCGCAATCAGTGAAAGCATTGGATGCAAGTTCGGGTGTTAGCGACCGTCGCGGGAGAGCTTTGGAATGATACCATTACTGAAACCCGGCGGCCGCATAGTGCCCGGAGTTTCCCGTGCCGCCAAAGTTGCCGACAGCCCCGTTTCCCCAGACGAAGTCGATGTCGTGGTCGTCGGCGGTGGAATAGTCGGTGCATGCACAGCACTTGAGCTGGCCGAGCGAGGCGTTGGCGTCTTGCTGTGTGAGAAAGGGGTTATCGCGGGTGAAGCCTCCGGACGCGCTTTCGGATGGATCGACAGCCAGTTTCTCGACCCCGCCAAGATGGAACTGATCGCGCGGTCAAAGCAGCTGTGGGAAAGCATGAATGAGAGGGTTGGAGCAGAAACGGGATACCGCAAACGCGGCCTGCTAAGTCTCTTGCCCACCGAAGATGACGTAGCTTTCGCACAAGGCTGGCTCGACAGCGTTAAAGGTGCACCGGGCGTAGATGCGCGCATTGTCTCGGGAGGTGAGCTTGATGACAGACTGCCTCCATCTGAGCAGAATTGGACTGGCGCCCTGTTCCAGCCGAGCGATGCATGCGTCGAACCGACGCTAGCTGCCTCCGCCATTGTCGAAGCTGCCAAGGCCAAAGGCGCATTCGTTCATCAGAATTGCGCCGTTAGGGGCTTCGAATTCGAGGGTGGCACTATATCAGGTGTTGTAACCGAAAAGGGTGCGATCTCATGCAAGAGCGTCGTGATCGCAGCCGCAACCTGGTCTCCGCTCTTGGCTGGAAGCGTGGGTATCAAACTGCCTCAATTCCAAGCGCATGCATCGATGATGCGGATTGCGCCATTTGACGGACCAGAGACATCGGCGTGGGGCCCGGGCTATACTTGGCGACGCAATCTCGACGGAAGCTACACGCTTGGCGCAATCAACGGGGCGGTGCCAATCACGCCTGCCACTATCAAGAATGCATTTCGCCTGATTCCTGCGCTGCGAGCCATGTGGGACCAGGTTGAACCGGTGTTCTCCCTCGCGACATTCATGGATCATCTTACAACACCATCAAAGTGGCCCATGGATCGGGAATCGCCTTTCGAGCGCAACCGAGTGATACAGCCAGAGATTCGTCACAAGGTGCTGGATGAAGTCGTCAAAGCCGTGAGCCGCGATTTCCCTTCATTTGAGGGCCATGAAGATGTCGAGCGTTGGGCAGGTGTATTGACTACTACCCTCGACAACACGCCGATCATTTCCCAAGCGGACTCACACCCGGGATTGTTCCTTGGGACTGGATTCTATTACGGATTGACGATGGGACCAGCAGCTGGCGAAGCATTGGCGGATCTGGTCGTCGGCAATGATACGAAGATCGATCTTGGCAATTACCGACACTCAAGGTTCTCGGATGGGACAAAGCTCGTCTTCCGCCAGTAGGCCTTCCCGCCCGAATTGGCGGTCACCATCTGGGGTGAGTGACGCCAGCACCGACCTCCACTAACCTCCAGCGGCATTCGTCGTCTCTAGCTCAGTTCCGGGATGCGGCGACAGGAATGAGCCCGAGCGCCTAGTGGCCGAGTGGATAAGCAACTGGGAGTGAAACTTGAACGATACTAGTAGCCTCAAGCGGATACTTGGCTTTCGACCGCTGCTAGCCGTAGCTGTAGGTCTCGTCGTTTCCCAGGGAGTCATGCTCGTAATGCTCCAAGGGGCGGGGCTTGCTGGCTATGGTTTTCTGGTCCCGCTTGGGATCGGATACGTGCTTGCCCTCTCCTATGCCTTTTCTTTTTCAGAGCTTGCCCTGATGTTTCCCAGGGCAGGGACGCTTAGCACCTACACCGAAGTCGCGATCGGTCATTTTCCTGCAATACTTGCAGTATTTGCAGGATATGTAGTGGTGGCCATGTTCGCCCTCTCGGCTGAACTGGTTCTAATCGATCTCGTCCTCGCAGAGCTCTTTCCGGGCCTGCTACCGCCAATGGTCTCCGCGTTAGCGATCATCGCTTTCTTCACCGCCATGAACATTCGTGGAGTGGACGTCTTCGCCAAGCTGCAATCCGCATTGGCTTTTATCATGGTCCTCGCACTCCTTGCCGTGAGCCTGATGGCGATCTTCGCCGCGGGCGTTCCGCGAATGCCTTCCCCAAACTTGTTAGCGGAATCCAATCCGATGGGTTGGGGTGTGCTGGCTCTAACCGCACTGGCAATTTGGGGATTTGTGGGAGCGGAATTCGTCTGTCCCCTGGTCGAGGAAACCAAAGAACCAGAACGGAACACCCCAAGATCCATGATTGCTGGCATTACAATTATCTTGGTGGTCTACGCGCTCTTTTGCGTAGGAGCGTTGGCGCATATTCCTCGCGAAGCGCTGGCCGGCTCGCCACTTCCTCACTTAACCTATTTCAAAGCGGTGCTTGGCGAAGAGGGACTTATCCTTCTGGCAATCGCAGCATTCACCGCAACCTGCAGCACGGTCAATACCTCGCTCGCCGCGGTTCCAAGGATGATCTACGGAATGGCCAAGAATGGGCAGACCTTCGAGGTTTTGGGTGCCCTTCATCCAACCTACAAAACTCCATGGGCAGCAATTCTTTTCGTAGCGATCGCGACCGCGGTTCCGATGCTATTCCTCAGTAGCGATCCCGATGCGATTCTGGTCCTACTCACCGGTGCGTCTGTTTCCTGGCTGATCGCATACATCATCGCCCATATCGACGTGATCGTCCTGAGAATGAGAATGCCTCATGCGGCGCGACCGTTCAGAACACCGTTTTACCCATTGCCGCAATTGTTTGGGATTATCGGCATGGGGGTAGGGATCTTCTACGCGGCCCCTTCGCCGGAGCTTGAGGGGAAGATACTTTCATCCGCTGGAGTGGTCTTACTAATCGGTTGCCTGATTTCAGCGGTTTGGGTCAGGTTCGTGATGGGGAAGGGACTCTTTGCGCCAGAGCCAGCCGAAGTTGTCCTGGGCGATTAGTGTTCCCCATTTCCAATCTCGAAAATCAAAAAAACGGTGCCGTTCGCCCGCGAGCCTTGCTCCAACAAGGAAACGGCAGTCGATCTGCGTCTTGTTCGATTCTTTCGTCCTAGACTGAAGGACGCAGGGAAAGGTCAGCGCTGCTGTCACCCTATAGCGTGATTGTTGCTCGCAGCTCGCGTTTCTAGCCTAACAATTGAAAGTGAAGGGCTGCGTCCCGTGAATGCTCTCGGTCTTGGGTCGTCCAGAAGCATTTACGTTGGCGCTCTAGTCACGGTTGAGGAACTCGTTGATCTAAGATTTTCCGGGAGGAAGTGGAATGCAAAAACAAGTTTCATTGGTTGCACTGGCAATGGCTACTGTGGCCAGTCCATCATTGGCACAGGAAGTGGTGGAGGGGGGCTCGGCGGAAGCCACTCCGCAGGCGGATCAAGTCAGAAGCGAAAACCTGATTATCGTGTCGGCACGCCGGCGGGAGGAAACTACTCAAGACATCCCCCTGTCAATATCTGCATTTGGGTCGGAAGAGATCGACAAGTTCGGCTTTGAGAATGCATTCGACATCGCGCAGCAGACGCCAAACGTGAATATCTCGAGCTTCTTCGACAACAGCAAACCTGAGATCGTCATTCGAGGCCTTGGGCCGCAGCGGCTGTTTTCCGCATTCGAGCAAACACCCGTGGGCGTATACTATGACGACATCTTTTCAGGATCTCGGTCAGCCCATCTGGCACAGATGTTCGATCTTGAGCGGGTCGAAGTTTTGCGGGGGCCACAAGGAACACTCTTCGGACGCAACACGACCGGCGGAGCCATCAATTTCATTTCCAAGAAGCCGGGCGATGCATTTTCGCTCGAAGGATCGGTTACCTACGGCCGATTTAATGAACTGAGCTTCGAGGCTGCTGTCGATTTGCCGTTGAGCGATACTCTCGCAGTAAGGCTCGCAGGAATTAAGCGGGACCGCGACGGATACGTAAAAAACATCTCCGGAATCCCCGGTGTTCCAGAACGCCTTCAGGACGTCGACAATTGGGGCGCGCGCGCAATCATCGAATGGACGCCCAACGCTTCCATGGACTGGACACTCAATGTTCACGGATTCGGTAGCGATACGAACACGCCCGCGATTTTTGGTCGAATTGGTCAGGGTAACGGCGAGCCGAATACCATTACGGGATTTGTTCACCCCGAGGACTTCTATACTCTGTCGATCAATGAGGTTCCTGAAGAGACTATCGATGCTTGGGGAGCGTCTCTAACAGGCAATATCGATATCGGTAATGTAACTGTGACCACAATCACAGCTTATGAGGATGTGGAAGCATTTGAATTTGAAGATTCCGATGCCACACCGTTTGCAATCCAGGCATTCAGCGTACCAGATGATCATTGGCAGTTTAGTCAGGAACTTCGCTTTGCTTCCAATTTTGGTAGCCTAGATTGGATCTTGGGCTTCTACTATTACAAGGACAACCTGAAGGCGAACAATGTGTTCAACGGGTTCAGGGATCCGCTTTTTGGCGTGGCGCCTGGGTTCGAAGCCGACAACTTTCTCGACCAGGACACTGAGAATTGGGCCATATTCGGCGATGTTCGACTGCCGCTGACCGATACCCTTACTGTAAACGGTGGCTTGCGCTTCACTTCAGAAGACAAAAGCATCAATGCTGATGCGACCGTTGTAGTCTTCTCTCCCGATGGGATGGGTGGAGAAATTCCGTTTACCATTCCGACAATTGTTGATGAGGAGGTTGAAGCCGACAGCAATGAGCTAACCGGTCGTATTACCTTGGAATGGAAGCCAAACGACGATCTCATGATCTACGGTGGGTACAGCCGCGGTTTCAAGAGCGGTGGCTTCAACTCGCAGGCATTTGCAAGTCCGACCGAACTCGAACCCTACGATCCAGAAACGGTCGATGCATTTGAACTCGGACTGAAGAGCACACTCTTTGGAGGTGCAGCGACTTTCAACGCTTCGATCTTCCATCAAAAGATCAAGGGCTTGCAGTCTCTCGTTGTTATTGAAGACCCATTGCTGGGTCCGCTTTTCTTCGTCAGGAACGCTGCTGAGGCAACGAGCAAAGGGGCGGAAATCGAATTTCGCGCCGAACCGATGGACGGATTGACCACTTCGTTGGGCGTGGGGCTGGTCGATGCCGAGTTCGACTCCTTCCCTTTCAACGATGGAACAGGCCGCGACGCGACGGGTAACAAGTTGCCCGGTGTTCCCTCCTTATCTGTCAATGGTTTGGTCCAGTATGAAGCCTACTTGGCGGGTGGTTCGAGCGTCACCCCTCGCTTCGACTTTTCGTATGTGAGCGATCAGTTCTTCGAAGCTCAGAACCGACCGCTGCTCGACGAGCAAGAGGGATATATCCTCGCGAACGCTTCCCTCTCTTGGCGGAGTTCGAATGAGCGCTACGAGGTGAGAGGCTGGGTCAAGAACCTGTTTGACAAGCAGTACTTTGCAAAAACGCTTGGCGGACAGTCCGTTTCGGCGGGCAATGCGACTTCCTATCACGGGGCTCCGCGCATGTACGGCGTTACTTTCCGCTTCCGCTTCGATTGATGTGGCGGCGAGCAACGCCATCGCTTTCGCTTAGTCGGCACGCGCCCGAGGATTTCGATGACAAGATCGAATCTCCATTTGGCGCGTGCCGCACCTAGAAACATCCGACCATCCGAGGGCCACGATGACCCAAGCTGAACTATCACTCAAGCAATACACGGAAGCGACACAGCGTGTTATGCAGACCGAAGGAAAGTTGCTTGTCAATGGCGAGTGGGTTTCGTCGAAAGGCGGACAAATACCCGTTATCGATCCCGCGACGGCACGGCAAGTTGGCGCGATTGCGGCTGGCACCGAAGAGGATGTGATCGATGCCGTGGCTTCCGCAAAACGGCTTGCAGAGGATGAATCGTGGCTTCGCATGCCCCCTCAGGATCGCGAGCGACTGATCCATTCATTGGCAGATACAATCGAGAAAAACGCCGAGGTTCTGGCAGAGCTTGAATCGCTCGATGTCGGAATGCCAATCGGCGTAGCCCAGTTTTTGGTTTCTTCGGCAGTCTCCTCGCTCCGTTACATGGCGGGTTGGCCGAGCAAGATCGAAGGTCGCACGATCCCGGTCAGCTATCCGCACGGTGGAGAGCACTTTGCCTTCACGGTAAGAGAGCCTATCGGCGTCGTCGGTGCGATCATTCCCTGGAATGTCCCGTTCATGATTGCCATCTGGAAGCTCGCGCCAATCCTGGCGACCGGCTGTACCTTGGTACTGAAGCCTTCCGAGGACGCCTCTCTCACTGCGCTGATGTTAGGAAAACTTGTCAGCGATGCAGGGATTCCCGATGGCGTCCTAAACATTGTTACCGGGACGGGGGCCGAAGCGGGCGAGGCGCTTGTCAGGCACCCCGATGTTGCAAAGATCAGCTTCACGGGGTCGACCGCAACAGGCAAGATGGTAGCAAGCTTGGCCGCCGAAACGACAAAGAAGACTTCGCTGGAACTCGGCGGTAAGTCGCCCCAGATTATCTTTGAAAGCGCCGATCTGGACGTGGCGATCCCTGGCGTCGCTAGCTCTATCTACCTCAATTCCGGACAGACCTGCGTTGCCGGTTCTCGGCTCTATGTTCAGAACAAGATCTACGATGAAGTAGTTGAGCAGCTCGCGGAGCACGCGAAGTCCCTCGCGGTCGGGCATCCAATGAAGCCCGAAACCCAAATGGGTCCGGTTATCAGTGCGAGGCAGAAGGTAAAGATCGAACAGTATTTGAACCAAGCCCGTGAACAGGGTGGATCGCTTCATGCGCCAACATCGAGCCAGGATCATGGAGAAGGTTTTTTTATTCAGCCAACTGTGGTTGAGGCACGACAGGACATGGTGATTGCCAAAGAAGAAGTCTTCGGTCCGGTAATTGCAGCGATCGGCTATGATGAGCCCGAGGAGGCTGTGGCGCTAGCCAATGACAATCCATATGGACTGTCGGCTTACGTCTACTCGCGCGATGTCTCACAAGTACTGACTGTTTCGAGAAGGCTCCAGGCCGGCCGCGTTCTGGTGAATGGTGCCCCTCCACCCTACCCATCGATACCTGAGGGGGGGCGCAAGGCCTCGGGATATGGCAGGGATCAAGGCCCAGAAAGCCTCGATGGTTACCTCGACACCAAGGCGGTCATAATCACTGCAGAATAGAATTTGGAGTTGGGCAGGACGGCTGGGCGTGAGTCGGTATCTCCCATTTTACTCAGCAGCTTAAGGATACCGTGGGTCGAGGAACCTATCCGCGCAACCGCGAGCGTCCCCCAGGAGGAGTTCATGAGCAAGCACTGCCTAATCGTCGGCGCCGGTCATGCTGCGGCGACAATATGTGGCCGGCGGGAGCCATACGCCGCCGTTCCTTGGTTTTGGTCGGACCAATTCGATCTGAAACTGAAGATCGCGGGGCTTTCGTAAGGTTTCGATGACGTCATTATTCGAGGAAGCACCGATGAAGGTCGCAGTTTCGCCGCTTTCTATCTTCGCAAAGGAAAAATGATCGCCGTTGATGCCGTCAACAAGACCAAGGAGTTCACCCAGGCCAAGGGCATCATCGCAGGCCAACTGGCAATCGACACCAGTGCTCTTGCCGACGAAAATATTCAGGTGAAGGAACTCGTCCTCGAAACTCAGGATTAACCGAGAGGCCTATCCATAAGCCTGGCAGGACACGCATAATCGGACAATTTATCGATCCCTTGCTGGATCAACGATCCGCCAACTTCTCCCGCAAATCATGCGCATAGCTGTCATCAGGATAGGGGAGCATCTGGCTCTCCCACTGAGCATACATACCTTTCAAGTGATCGAGTCTCGCAGGGTCCTTGTCTTTCAGATTGGCGCGCTCCCGTTGATCGTAAGAAAGATCGAAGAGATACTCCTCCCCATCGATCGCAAGATACTTCCAGTGCCCGCTTCTAACGGCACGTTGCGACCTGGCCTTGTATCGCCAAAATACCGTTCGGTCGGTCTTAGGAGCTGAAGCAAAGAGGTGCTCACTGAGATCCTGGCCATCGACGTTTAGTCGGTCGACGATCGGATAGCCCGCGGCCGATAGCAGAGTTGGCATGAAATCCATCGACATCATGACCTGCCCGCTCACTCTAGCTTCTGGTTGCTCGGCCGGCCATTTGACGATCAGGGGCACACGGATGCCGCCCTCCAACAATTCGGTCTTGATACCGGTCAAGGGCCAGGTATCCGAGAAGCGCTCTCCTCCATTGTCGCTTGTGAAAACTACAATGGTGTTGTCACTCAGTCCATGTGCCTCAAGCGCACCAACAATCCTCCCGACATTGTCGTCCATGTTTTCGACCATCCGGGAATAGGTCTCCAGGTTTCCCCCGTCGAACTCCATCAGTGCTTCTTCATCGACAGGACCGCTTGAGGATGGTGGGCTTTCAGGCACCTGCCATGGCCAGTGGGGCGTAGTGAAATGGAAACTCAGAAAAAAGGGCTGATCTTCGGCCGCGTAGCCCCCGATGAGATCAACTGCCTTTTCCCCGAACAGATCGGTAAGGTATCGATGCTCTTTCAATGGTATGCCGTCTTCCATGAGGCGGCCAGTTTCGTCCATTTCAGCGTATCGGTAATAATCGGTTGCTCCGCCGTAGATTCCGAAAAATCTATCGTAACCATGATCTCTCGGTCGAACGCCCGGATCGACTCCCATGTGCCACTTGCCAACCAATGCAGTCCGATATCCCAACGATCGGAAAACTCCAGGCATGGTATTGATTCCAGACGGCAACCCCAGTTCAGGCGGCCCCAAGGGCAGCTCGAGGCCAGCCGGAAAGCGATCTTGATATCGTCCGGTTATGAGCCCGATTCGCGTCGCCGAGCACACGCATGAGTTGGCATATCCATTGGTCAACCGCATCCCAGAGCTTGCCAGAGCGTCGACATGGGGCGTGACGTTTTCCCTGCTACCGTAGCATCCGACATCTGCGTATCCTAAATCATCTGCGACGATGAAAACGACGTTGGGCTTGCGATGCTGCAAAGCCAGATTGCTGGTTATTCCTTTTTCGGCATTAAGCAGCACTCCGCTTGCAGCAGCGGTAGTCGCCCTCAAGACATCACGGCGCGAGAATTTGAACATGATGTCCCCTCCATCTGCTAAAGACCTGAGTGTCCGAAGTCTCGTTCAAGCAAAGTGCAGGCCGTTTCGCAGTCACCCTCACAGGTGACACTCTCAGAAAGGCATTGGCGTTTGGCCAAGGTCGCGGCCGTGGATTTTTAGGCTTCAGCCAAAACGTCGAAACAGAGGCAGAAGAGCTCATTCTGCGTTGCAATGCCGAGCTTTTGATACGCTCTCTTGCGATGGGTCGAGACAGTATTGACCGAAATATCGAGGTTCAGCGAGATTCCGTGCGTAGTGTATCCTTGGAGTATCATTGCGCAGACCTCAGCCTCTCGATGAGATAGCGTTCCAAGGTTTACCACAAGGTCAAAGATCCGTTGATGCGGCTTGGTTGTAGGGCGCCCTTCGATGTCGAATTCGTATTTGAGAAGTTCGATATGCTTATGGAGCAGTTTGAGACTTAGCCCGACGTACTGGGATGCTTGCCTCTGATCCTTGTCCGTAAACGCGCCCTTGCTCTCGCTCCGATACAATGTGGAAATAAGAGTGTGATCCTTGTCTTTGTGCGAGAGGATCAGTTCGTGCGCTAAATTCGGCGACTCGTAGAATTTTTCTCGATAATCGTCGTCTTCGATCTTGCTCGGATCCCCTCTTCGCCAGCGCGGATCCTCGCTCTCATCGCGATCAATCAATTCAAGGAAATAAGGATCTTCATGGAAGAATCCGTTGATGTAGTCATATGCGAGCGAGCGATCCTTGCTGACAGAGTCGAATGACTTTCCGACCGTCATTATGATCCGAGCCTTCTCCTCGCCAAAGTACTCAAAAACAGTACAGTGGTCTATCCCTAGGATCTCGTCGAATAATCGGAAAAACGACTCGTCAAACCGATCGCTTCCAAGGCGACTTACGAGGTCACCTATAAGATCTAATCGGTCGGTCGGTGCGATCATTTACTCGAAAACCTCGAACAGCTGCCGATCAATCCACGCTCGAATCTCTACATTCCTGCAATCTACAAATTGCAATCTTGCCGTCTGAAAATGGATCTTCAAGGCAGGAGATAGATGCATCATCGCCTTGAGGCAACATGATGCGCGAGGTGAGGACAGGGCGATTGCGGCATTGAACTTCAAGAGCGGCGCCCATCGCCACATAGGCGGTCACGCCCAGCCAAGTTCGGCCATTGACCAGTTTGTGTTCCAGACCTTTACAACTTGGCTCACCTTTTCATCCTCATCTACCGTTATTGCAAAAACATAATGCGAGGCTGTGCTTTTGCCCGTGGGAGGAACTGGTCCACCTTCGCCTGTGTGAGTGGCGTAGAATGTCGCGAAGATCAGCGCAGTCGAGCTTGATTCGTCGTAGCATGAGGCGTTTATCTCATATCTGCACCCGACCAGAGGTCCTTCGCCGTTTGCCTTCATCCAATCGCAGTAGCCGACGACGGACTTGATGTCGGCGATCGCCTCGCATTGTGCCACGAACACTGCGTCATCGCAGAGGAAGCGGTGGCAAGCACGGCTTCCCTTCAAACCTTCACAAGCATGGAAGAAACTCGTCGCGACATCAAACTTCGACATGGCAATTTCTCCCGACACAAACGCGCGCATTGTCCAAGAAATGATGGCAAGGTAAATCATGCTGTAGGGTGACACATATCTCTGGATCCGACGCTGGCGGTGTCGAAATTGAAGAGCATTCGCAAGAGTCGAAGCGAAATCGGGGGCAATCCCGTTCCACTCTTGGACCAAGCCTTGGAAAGCTAACGCTTCCGTCAAATTCAGGTGAGTTAAACTTGCAGACAACACCTAAATGCGAAAGTCCGCTTTCACGACACGCGTAAGCGCTCCCAAGAGTCTGAGATTGGGGCGCAATCCAGCCGTTGGAGCGAACGTCCGCTATTGGGTCGGAAGCGGACCGTCCGCAGTTCGTGCTCAAATTGCTATGAGCAGACTATTTGTGCATAGCAAAAGTGCACATTTTTATGCATTTTTGGGGGAAATCGTCTTTATAAACCGTTATACATCAACGGTTTAAATGGCGCACCCGACAGGATTCGAACCTGTGGCCTCTGCCTTCGGAGGGCAGCGCTCTATCCAGCTGAGCTACGGGTGCGTGGCGCTGTTCGCGACAGGCTAGCGCGCGCTTAGCAAAGCCACAAAGGCGTCGCCAGAGAAAATCGCCGCTGATCTTCAACCCCACAAGTCTGGGCTCAGAAGGTTAACGTTAGTGATTTGGCAAGGACCCGCTCTTAGCCTCGCGAATCATGGGGCTGATCACAACCACAAACCCTGAAGCACTTAGCAGTCCGGGCATTGCAGCCCGTTGGACTGCCATCAATGAGGCAGGTCAAGAGATCGGCCGGTTTGCAGCGCTTGCCCCGGAAAAACTCGATGGCACATTAATGGAGTTTCCGAACGCGATCGAGGCAGTCGGGGGCGCACGTCTCTTACTGGCACGCGAAACGATCGGCGACATTGATGCGATGCTGCAACCCGGCCTTGCCGCATTGCG
>Ga0181593_10001947_pt1 | contig 18937 bp, 17 predicted proteins | sample 071ome_19_FD_133756 | JGI IMG/M metagenome (GOLD analysis project Ga0181593, IMG submission 133756) | Coastal salt marsh microbial communities from the Groves Creek Marsh, Skidaway Island, Georgia - 071413AT metaG (megahit assembly) | ecosystem: Environmental > Aquatic > Marine > Intertidal...
AAACGGAAAAGCAACGTCCGCCATCCGATAAGCCGGTCGAAAGCAAACCGCAACCGGCGGCGTCTTTGCAAAAAAACGAGAAAGCCGTAGCAGGACCGAAAGAAGAGGAAAAACCAAAACGGCCCTACGAAGAACCCTTGCCAGGTGATATTTATGAACCCCCGGATATCAAAACACCGACGCGTAAACCAAAAGCGCCGAAAGCCCGACGGATCAAAAAAACGCCACAAGAGAAAAGCGTAAAAGTCGCACGCTTAACGCCGCTGAAACGATCCCAATTGCCGCCGTGGCGGCGTTATGCGGTCTGGGCGCCGATCAAGAAAAAAGACCGGGGCAAACCGAAAATCGTCATCGTGATTGATGATATGGGGATCGACCAGCGTCGCTCAAAGAAAATTGTCGCTTTAACTGGGCCATTAACACTGTCGTATTTGACTTATGCTAAATCTCTTTACAAGCAAACGCGCGCTGCACGAAAAGCAGGCCACGAAATTATGCTACATGTGGCGATGGAGCCGGCCAACATGCAAAATGACCCAGGGCCGCGTGTCCTGTTGCGGGATTTAGAGCCAGACGAAATCCAACGGCGGTTGGTTTGGGGGTTAAGCCGGTTGCATCGTTATGTCGGTATTAACAACCATATGGGCAGTAAATTCACCGCCGACCGATACGGCATGACGATTGTGATGAAAGAATTGCGCCGCCGTGGGTTGTTGTTTTTAGATTCACGAACGACCAATAAGTCCGTCGGTGCCGTCATCGCCCATGCCATTGGTGTGCCGTATGCCGAAAGAAACATATTCCTCGATAACGTAAATGAACTCGGTGCGGTTCAAAATCGCTTAGCGGAGCTTGAAGGGCTGGCGCGTCGCCGTGGCAAGGCTATTGCCATCGGTCATCCCCGGAATGCGACGATTAAGGCTCTAACGGCCTGGCTCGGCGAGGTGAAATCGAGAGGGTTCGTAATCGTGCCGTTGACGTCCGTTGTGCATGTGCCGAAAATAGCCGGATAGAAAACGCACAAATTTGGTGAGGCCGTCATCTCCATCAAACTGAACGATTTTGAAAAAGATATGCTTGCCGGCAAGTTCGGTGAGCCGCGCCAGATTGCGCTCGAACAGCAAATTAAGGTCGGAGACTTTTTCGACGCGCCCAATTTTGTCGAGATCAGCCAAGTCCACCTCATGGCCGATACGGAATCCCTAGGCGAGGCTGGTGTCGAATATCTTGAGAACATGGCCGGATACGATGAAAAAGACCGTCGCGTTGCTGTGCCGACGGTAACGGATCCGCGCGGTATCGATCTCATGGCTTACAAGAAGCTCAACCAAGAAGAAAGCTGGGCCGAGCTTGAACGGCGCGCGATAAAGGCGTTCGAGGCTATGGGTATCTTGATGACGGATACCTGCATCAATTATCAAACGATTTTGCCACCGGCATTCGGCGAACACGTCGCGTTTGGTGATACAGGCTCGGTGATCTACACCAACAGCGTGCTTGGCGCGCGCAGCAACTTCGAAGGCGGTCCGGCAGCGTTGACGGCGGCACTGACAGGGAGAGCACCGCGTTATAAGTGTCATCTCGATGAAGGCCGACGGGGAACCATCCGATTTGTCATTAAAGACAGGCCAGAAAATTTAAGCGACTGGGGTGCGCTCGGCGGGGTCGTCGGCAAGAAATCCGGTTCCTATTGGGCGGTGCCGGTTCTCGAAGGCATCGACGGCACACCGACATCCGATGAAATGAAACATTTTGGTGCCGCCCTGGCGAGTTACGGTTCGGTGCCGATCTTTCACATGGTGGGCGCGACGCCCGAAGCGCGTTGCCTTGAAGATACGTTTGACGGCACACCGCCGGCGCCGATTGAACTCGGCAAAAAGGATATCGATGGTTTTTATGCGTCCTTCGGCCGCCACGAAGACAAGGTCGATGTGGTGGTCTTTGCCGCCCCGCAAATGTCGTTGGTGGAGATGCAGCAATTGGCCGACTTGTGCCGCGGTAAAACGATACACAAGGATACGTCGTTGATTATTGCAACATCGCCGGAGATTAAATCCGCCGCAAATCGTATGGGACTGACGAAAACCATCGAGGATACCGGTGCTATGGTTCTCGAGGGTGTGTGCTTTTATCAAATGTATGCGCGTGAAACGGGCGAGGCGAACGGCTGGAAGAAACTGATGAGCAACTCCGCCAAGCTGGTGAATATTATCTCGGGTTATGGTTACGAACCGGTCTTGGCACCGATGGAGGTCTGTATCGATGCCGCCATAAGAGGGAAAATGTCTTGATGAGCGATGTCGTGATCAAAGGCCATGTCGGAATCGGTGCGAAAGTGCGCGGTAAAGCCCTCGTTGCAAAGGATGATTTTTCTGCGCGTTACGATTTGGACCGAATCAAAGGCGTTTTTTCCCGGCCCGCGCATAAACTCGTCGGCGAGAATTACGTCGATACCATTCTTATTCTGAATACCGCGAAAGGTGGCGTCGCGACGTCCTGGATGCTGCATGAAATGAATTCACGCGGCATGGCGCCGAAAGCGTTGATCCTCAACACATCCAATCCGATCATGGCGCAGGGGGCGGCGTTCGGTGACGTGGTGCTGATGGACCGGTTCGAGACCGACATTACGGAAGCGGTTCAGACTGGTGACGACGTCACGGTCGATCCGGCCGCCGGAACGCTCACCATTCATAAAGATTAGAATGAGAGATCGCATTCGCACGCAAATCTGGGTGCAGGCACAAATTCGTGTTTGCGATCAACGGAACATCGCGATTTTCGTGCGCAAAAAAGGCGATGTCGACGCAGGCGCGGTTCTCATCAAGCTCAATGGGTTTGCTGAAGGTTCCATCGTGCTAACCCAGGTAACAGGCGCGGATCGCACAGAATGGATGCGCGGTACGGGTGATGCGCCGGTGTCCGATCACGAGGCGGAAGAATACATCGAGCGGCAACTCAAATGGGACCCGGATGTTTGGGTGCTCGAAATCGAAGACCCGAAAGGGGAATACCTCGAACAATTCGGCGTCGTTTAGCCGTTTGATGAACCGGCCAGTTTTACCGCTTCTTCCGAGGCGCGGATGATGGCGCGGGCCTTGTTGCAGCTTTCCTGGTATTCGGCTTCCGGGTCGCTGTCGGCGACGATGCCGCCGCCCGCCTGCACATATAACGTGCCGTCTTTCACGAGGCCGGTTCGAAGCGTGATGCAGGTGTCCATCTCGCCGTCGGCACCGAAGTAGCCGATGCATCCCGCGTAAAAGCTGCGTTTTTCAGGTTCCAGCTCATCGATGATTTCCATCGCCCGCACTTTGGGCGCTCCAGACACGGTGCCCGCGGGAAAGCCCGCCATCAGGGCGTCCATCGCATCGAATTTTGGGTCCATATCTCCTTCGACGTTGGAAACGATGTGCATTACGTGCGAGTAGTACTCGATGATGTTTTGATCTGTGACGTGAACCGAGCCGACCTTGGCGACCCGGCCGACATCGTTGCGCCCCAAATCCAGCAGCATCAAATGCTCGGCGAGTTCTTTCGGATCGTTCAGCAGGTCTTCGGCGTAGTTTTCGTCTTCCGATTTGTCCTTGCCGCGCGGGCGGGTGCCGGCAATCGGCCTGATCGTGACTTTACCGTCGCGCACGCGCACGAGAATTTCCGGGCTCGATCCGATGATGGAAAAATCGTCGAAGTCGAGAAAAAACAAGAACGGCGAGGGATTAAGTCTGCGCAGGGCACGGTAGAGATCGAACGGCGGCAGGGAAAACGGGATCGCGAAACGCTGCGAGAGTACGACCTGAAAAATATCGCCGGCGAAGATGTATTCCTTGCCGGCTTCGACCATTTTGTGGAAATCGGCGCGCGACATATTCGATTGTTTTTCGAGATCGATTTCCTGTAGCGGCGCATTGGCGTTGTGTTGCCGTGCCGCAGGGGCGTTATTCAGTGTTGCGACGATTTCGTCTAAGCGGTTTTTGGCGCGCTCGTATGCTTCTTGCGCCGAACAATCTTTATCCGGGCGAACCGTGGCGATGATATTAATTTTGTCTTCGATGTTATCAAACACGGCAACGACCGTCGGGCGTACGAAAATGCCGTCCGGCACATTAAGGACATCCGGATTGTCATCAGGGAGCTTCTCGAATAGGCGAACCATGTCATAGGACATGTAGCCGACGAGTCCGGCTGCCATCGGTGGCAAGCTTTCGGGTAAGTCGACTTTGGAATCGTTGATAACACTGCGAAGCGAGTCGACGACACCCGCCGAGCAGGGCTTAAAAGCCGAGGGGTCGGTTAAGGCATCCTTGTTTAGTTCGGCCTTATCGCCGTGGGCTTTCCAAATCAGATCGGGGGCGAGGCCGATAAAAGAATAACGGCCGCGGTTCGCGCCGCCCTCGACGGATTCCAGCAAAAAACAATTATGCTGGTTGTCGCTCAGTTTTAGCATCGCTGAAACCGGCGTTTCTAAATCCGAGAGCAGGGTGGTCCAAACAACTTGCGGTTTTCCCTTCTCGTAGCGTTCCGCAAAAGAAGGGAAATCAGGTAGGATTTCCATAATTTAATTATAAAGTTGATCGATTGCGCTTTGATTAATCGTAACCTTATGATTCTTCCTCAAACCGTTTGCAAACTGAATCAGAATATCGTTGCCCAAGGTTTGCTTAAGATTTTCGGTTAAGGCCACCGCTTCTTCTTTATTCTCCAAAGTGTCAATGGGTTTGATGTCCTTCAATTGGGCTAAGACATAAGCCTCATGATCGCGCGCCATGACGGTCTTGCCCGGCAAGGCATCAAATAATTGCTCAATCAGAGAAGGCGGCAGCCTGTCTTTAAGGTCGCGGCCGGTCCGGTAAAACGGTTCAGTCGTTTTGAGTGCCACTTTTTGTTTGTCAGCAATCTCGCCCATCGGCGTGCCGGCTTTTAACGCATCAAGAAACTTTTGCGCCTGCTTTTTAACGTTATCCCGGCGCTGCTTGGCTTTCCAGGCAGACACGGCATCGGCTCGTATCGTATTCAAAGGCCGCAAGGCCGGTTTGGTGATTTTATCAACCCGGACAATGAAATAACTGTCCGTGCCGGACTCAGTGAGGGGGCTATCCTGGCCTTCCGGTGTGTCAAATGCGACACCGACGAAATTTCCTTCGGCGGGCAGTTTTGTAACAGGTGCACCGGTTGCATTAAGCCCGCGGCGATCAATGGCCGTAATTTTGCGAAGTTTGAGATTGGTTTGATTGGCTGCTTCTTCCAAAGTTGCACCACCGGCCATCATATCTTCGATTTTCGTGCCAAGTTTGAAGAGATTATCGATAGCTTTTTCTTTCGCAATGGTGTGCTTAATTTGCGCCTTTACTTCGCTTAATTGTTTTTTGCTGCCTTTCTCGATGCTATCAACAAGAATTACATGCCATCCCAGTAAACTTTTCACGGGTTGAGAAAAAAAGCCTTTTTTCAACTTAAAGACAGCTGCCGCCGCTTCGGTCGAAAGATCGCGGCTTAATTGTTTTTGTGTGACTGTGCCAAGTTCGAGGGCTTGTTTATCCATTTTGGCTTTTTCTTTGGCGACATCGCTGAACTTCCGTCCGGTTTGCAGCATCGTGAATGCGTCCTTCGCCGATTTTTCATCGGAAAACAACATTTGCTTAACCGTGCGTTTTTCAGGCTTCGCATAATTATCGATGTGAGATTGGTAGTACTCCTTTATCTTTTCATCGGATACGGCAATTTCTTTCGCAAGATCGTCGGCATGAAGAATAGCTACGGTCAAAGCTCGGTATTCGGGAGCCGTGAAACGGCTTGCGTTTTGCTTATAAAATTTTTCAAGTTTGGAATCGCTGGGCTCGGCAACATTCTTTACCGAGTCGTCTTTGATGCGAAAATACGTGGCTACGCGCTGTTCCGAACGGAAATTGTAAATTTTTTCTTTAAGGGTTTTGGGTACCACAACGGCCTTTTGCAGGCTTTCTAACAGCTGACTTCGGATAATGTTTTGACGTAATTCCCGAATATAACTGGCTTCTGTATAGCCGTTGTTCCGTAAAATCTGATTAAACTGACTTCGATCAAACACACCAACTTGGTTTTTAAAAGTTTTGTCATTCTGAATTTCCTGGCGTATTTGTGCGTCGGTCATAACAAGGCCAAGACTATTTGCGCCTAAATTATACAAACTCTCATTAATAATATCGTTGACGATTGAATCAGCGAGGCCCAACGACTTCGCCCGTTTCGTATCAATCGGCAAACCTAATTGGCGCAGGCGGTTGAGTTGATCCCGGTAACGCTGATTAACGTCATCGGTTATGACTTGAATTTTACCAATGCTCGCGGCGATATGGTTCTGATAGCCGCCCGTCGGCAAGACGTCACCAATACCCCAGGCGATGAAGCCAAGAATGAGAAGAACGACAAAGATATAAGTAATGAACTTTGCGGCTTTGCCTCGAAGGAAGCTAATCATGGTTCAGTTCCATATTATTTTGAATTCATATCACCTGTACAAAGCCGCCCATCGGCCCGTACTCTGCGATAACCCAGGGGTTGGGGCATCATAAAAGCGCTCAAAGTCGCCCGCAACCCCGCTTAAACAGCTTGGGGTTCAAATAAAGATGATGTGATCTTCTGTGAAGAATAGGGGAGCCTCGATACAGCAAAACTTGGACAGATGGGGGGGCTGTGATAAAGACCGCAGATATCTGATTATACCGCCCCGAAACGAATTGAAGAGAGATTTTGATGAGCCAATCCCGACGCCCTTTGATTGCCGGCAATTGGAAAATGAACGGTTTAAGCGATGACGGCCTGTCCTTAGCGGACGGCGTGGCATCCAAGCTGAAATCCGAATCCAGCCCCGCTTTCGATTTGTTAGTTTGTCCGCCTTTTACAATCATTTCAAAAATAGGGGATTGCCTTGATGGCAGCGGCGTTTCGTTGGGCGGGCAAGATTGCCATCCGGCCGAATCCGGCGCCCATACCGGCGACGTTAGTGCTGCAATGTTGGCTGATCTCGGATGTTCCTTCGTTATTGTTGGTCATTCCGAGCGCCGGGCCGATCACGGAGAGCCGGATTCGCTCATCAATGCTAAGGCGCAAGCGGCCCATAATGCCGGTTTGATCGCTATAATCTGTATCGGCGAGACTGAAGCCGAACGGGATGCGGGAAAAACCCTCGATGTCGTGAAATCGCAACTCACCGGGTCTGTACCGTCGGGCGCGACGGCTGCGAATACGGTTATTGCATACGAGCCCGTTTGGGCCATCGGCACCGGGCGAACACCGAGTACCGATGACGTTCAGGAGGTCCATGCATCCATTCGGTCCGAATTAGCCCAGCTGATGGGGGCAGGCGAGGCCGATTTATGCCGTTTACTGTATGGTGGCTCTGTTAAGCCTGAAAATGCGTCAGCTTTGATGGCGCTGGCTGATGTCGATGGCGGCCTGATCGGGGGGGCGAGCCTGAAAGCCGAGGATTTTTGGGCGATTGCACAAAGTTGCCCCTAGCTATTCTTGCGTTGAGGCATTAAATAACTGACAAATTCCGGCATTTATGAGGCCTCTTGAGCTATTCGCATTATTTGCCGATTATAGATTTTTGAAAGCACAGCCATGACAACTGTCATCTTGGTTATTCATTTGTTGCTCGCGATCGCGATGGTCGGCGCTATTTTACTGCAAAAAAGCGAAGGCGGCGGTCTGGGGATCGGCGGCAGCGGCAGCGGCGGTGGTATGGGCGGGTTCTTAACCGGCCGTTCGGCGGCCAATCTATTAACGAGAACCACGGCGATCCTGGCCACGTGCTTTTTTGCGACGAGTTTGACGCTGGCTATTCTTGCCGGCAATAAAAAGCCCGCTGAATCGATTCTCGACCAACCGGCGCCAGCCATTCAGAAACCGGTCGCACCGAAAGACCAAAAGCCAAGCGCACCGCTGGCTAAATAGGGTGCAAATATCGCGGTTTCCTCACCGGTTCAGAAACGCTATTGAAGAGGTGGCCTTGCGCCGCCTCTTTTGTTTGTACTTAACCGATTTTCATGTAGATTGACCGTCCATGACGCGCTTTATTTTTATCACCGGCGGCGTGGTTTCCTCTTTAGGTAAAGGTCTCGCTTCAGCGGCTCTCGGCGCTCTGCTGCAGTCGCGCGGGTATTCCGTCCGTCTGCGCAAGCTTGACCCGTATTTGAATGTTGATCCCGGCACCATGAGCCCGTTTCAACACGGCGAAGTCTATGTCACCGACGATGGCGCCGAGACCGATCTCGATCTAGGCCATTACGAGCGTTTCACCGGTGTTTCAGCGCGTCAGAGCGATAATGTCACCACGGGGCGCATTTATTCCGACGTTATTGCCCGGGAGCGGCGTGGCGATTACCTGGGCGCGACAATTCAAGTCATTCCTCATGTGACCGATGCGATCAAAGAATTCGTTATGAGCGACCTGCAGGGCGAGGACTTCGTGCTGTGTGAAATCGGCGGCACGATCGGCGATATCGAAAGCCTGCCGTTTATCGAGGCCATTCGGCAATTAGGCAATGAACTAGGCCCTGAACGGGCCATGTATCTACATTTGACGTTGCTGCCCTATATTTCCTCAGCCGGTGAATTGAAAACCAAACCGACGCAACACTCAGTAAAAGAATTGCAAGGAGCCGGTATTCAACCGGATGTTCTTTTGTGCCGGGCGGAGAAGGAAATTCCCGAAAGCGAAAAACGCAAAATCGCGTTGTTCTGTAACGTGCGCCAAGGGGCAGTCATTTCAGCCCCCGATGTCCCGTCTATTTATCAGGTGCCTATCCGTTATCACGAAGAAGGGCTCGATGAGCAGGTGTTTCATCATTTCCGCATGGAAAATGTACCGCAGCCGGATCTCAGCCGGTGGGAAGAAATCGTCGAGCGTGTCACTAAGCCTGAAGGCGAAGTCACAATCGCGATCGTGGGTAAATACACGCAGCTTCCGGATGCTTATAAATCCTTAGCCGAGGCGCTGACCCATGGCGGGATTGCCAATAATATTCAGGTCAACAAAAACTGGATCGATTCCGAAATTTTTGAACAAGAAGACGCCGTACAGCATTTGGAGGATGTAAACGGTATCCTCGTGCCGGGCGGTTTTGGTGAGCGCGGTGCGGAAGGCAAAATCGCCGCGGCAAAATTCGCCCGCGAGCGAAACGTACCGTATTTCGGCATTTGTTTCGGCATGCAGATGGCCGTCGTTGAGGCGGCCCGGAATTTAGCCGGGATCGAAGGCGCGGGCTCGACGGAATTTGGCGAAACAAGCGATCCGGTTGTTGGCTTGATGACCGAATGGATGAAAGACGGCGAGCTTGAGCAGCGGACTCACAACACCGATCTCGGTGGCACCATGCGCCTGGGTGCGTATGAAGCGTGTTTGAAAAAGGGCAGCCGTGTGTATGAGGTCTATGGTCAGCAGCATATTCAAGAGCGTCATCGCCACCGTTACGAAGTGAATACTCATTACAAAGATCGCCTGGAGCAACTCGGTTTACGCTTTTCCGGCATGTCTCCGGATGGATTGCTGCCGGAGATTGTCGAGGTAACCGAGCATCCCTGGTATATCGGCGTACAGTTCCATCCAGAATTAAAATCGCGCCCGTTTGAACCGCATCCGCTATTTACCTCGTTTGTGGAAGCCGCCGTACATCAATCGCGCTTGGTCTAGCCCTTTAGGACTGCACCATGACCAAACCTCGCCATGTTTCGATCGGTTCCGTAACGCTGGGCAATGATTTGCCGTTAGCGGTGATTGCAGGGCCGTGTCAGATGGAAAGCCGGGCGCATGCGCTCGAAATATCGGGTGCAATAAAGGAAATCACCGACAAGATAGGCATCGGGCTGATTTATAAAACTTCATACGATAAAGCGAACCGGACCAGTAACGAAAGTCCACGCGGTTTAGGTCTTGATGACTCCTTAGCCGTTTTCAATGAAGTGCGCGAAACAACTGGTTGCCCTGTGCTGACAGACGTTCATGAAAACGACCACTGCGCCGTCCTCGCCGATGCTGTTGATGTGCTGCAAATTCCTGCATTTTTATGCCGGCAAACGGATCTGCTTGTTGCCGCCGGCGAAACTGGAAAACCGATCAACGTTAAAAAAGGCCAATTCCTGGCACCGTGGGATATGGCGAACGTCGTGAAGAAGATCGAAAGCACCGGTAATGAAAAAGTCACGGTCTGCGAACGAGGCGCAAGTTTTGGATACAACACGCTTGTGTCTGACATGCGCGCGCTGCCGATCATGGCCCAGACCGGCTGCCCGGTGGTGTTTGATGCGACCCATTCCGTGCAGCAACCCGGCGGGCAGGGTACTTCGTCGGGGGGCGACCGGCGTTTTGCCCCCGTATTGGCTCGCGCCGCTGTTTCGGTCGGTGTTGCCGCCGTTTTTATGGAAGTGCATGAGGACCCGGATAACGCCCCCAGTGATGGCCCCAATATGATTCATTTAAAGGACCTCGCCGGTATTCTCAAAACCTTGAAAGAACTCGATGGCATTGCCAAAGCTAATCCGATAACAATCAACTAACGCAATCACCCCAGGAAGAGACGTAATTATGACCGATATTCTCGATATCCATGCCCGCGAAATTCTCGACTCCCGCGGCAACCCCACCATTGAAGTTGATGTGGTGCTGGAGACAGGCGCCATGGGCCGGGCGGCTGTGCCGTCAGGTGCATCGACCGGCGCGCATGAAGCGGTCGAACTGCGTGATGGTGATAAAAAGCGTTACGGCGGCAAAGGGGTATTGAACGCCGTCGAATCCGTCAACGGCGAAATTCTCGATGCCTTAAGCGGTATGGACGCCGAAGATCAAATCATGCTGGACCGGGTCATGTGTGATCTCGACGGTTCGCCGAATAAATCCGTGTTAGGAGCGAATGCGATCCTTGGCGTGAGTTTAGCGGTGGCAAAAGCAGCTGCCGATGAAGCGGACTTGCCGTTATACAAATATCTCGGCGGACCGCACGCGCACATCCTGCCGGTGCCGATGATGAATATCGTCAACGGTGGCGCGCACGCGGACAATCCCATCGATATTCAGGAATTTATGATCATGCCGGTCGGGGCCGATAACATCGCCGATGCGGTGCGCATGGGTGCCGAAACGTTTCAGGCGTTAAAAAAAGCGCTATCGGATGCGGGCCACTCGACTAACGTTGGCGATGAAGGCGGGTTTGCGCCGGCGCTGAGCAGCACCGATGAAGCGCTCGGATTTGTCATGAAGTCCATTGAGACGGCGGGGTATAAGCCGGGTGATGACATCGTTCTTGCGCTCGATGCGGCCTCGACGGAATTTTACAACAAAGGAAAATATCACCTCGAAGGTGAGGGCAAAAAACTCGATGCCGACGGCATGGTGAAGTACTACAAGAAACTGGTGAAGAACTATCCGATCGTTTCTATTGAAGACGGCATGTCCGAAGACGATTGGGATGGTTGGGAAGCCCTCACGGAAGAGATCGGCGATGACGTTCAACTCGTCGGCGACGATTTGTTTGTGACCAATCCCGAACGGTTGCGCGACGGGATAGAAAAAGGGGTTGCGAACTCAATCCTGGTTAAGGTCAATCAGATCGGCACATTGTCGGAAACCCTGGAAGCGGTCGAGACGGCACACCGTGCAGGTTATACCTCGGTCATTTCTCATCGTTCCGGTGAAACGGAAGACTCGACCATTGCCGATATCGCGGTTGCGACCAACGCGGGGCAGATCAAAACCGGCTCTTTGAGCCGCTCGGACCGGCTGGCCAAATACAATCAGCTGATCCGCATCGAAGAAGATCTCGACGTGCAGGCCGAATATGCAGGTAAATCGATCCTTAAATAATGGCACTCAACGCGAGGTGATCTTAAAGCGCTGATTGACATCACTGGACCAGCATTTGTACTTATTTCAAAATTGCGTGAGTGACAGTTGAGTCAAATTGCCGAAGTGCGCGTATTAACCACTTGCGAGTTAACAATCTTGCAACGTTTTCTTAAATCTTTCGTGGCAAAAATAACCTTGAGAAAAAACGAATTCCAGAACGGAATCTAAAATGAATATTCTCAGGGAACTGCGCAGGCGCGCCCGATTTGTGGTGGGCCCTGTCTTGGGGATTTGCGCGGTCAGTTATTTTGCCTATCACGCGATTCACGGTGATCGCGGCATTCTGGCGTTGCGCCAATACACTCAAAAAGTCGAAGAGGCGCGTGATAAGAATTCGATATTGCTCGCTCATAAAAGCATTCTTGAAAATCGCGTCAGGGGACTGAATCCCAACCATCTCGATCCTGATCTGCTCGAGGAACAAGCCCGCGTGATGATTAATTACGGTTATCCGGACGAAACTGTCATCCTGCTGGATGTCAATCCAGGGCCGTAAGCCAACTCATTTGCGCCCTTAGTATGCTTATGGTACTCCTCGGTATACACAACCGGGGAGCTATACATGCCTAAAATGTCCGGCGGCCAGGCCGTTATCAAATCCTTAGAAGCGGAAGGCGCCGAAGTCGCGTTCGGTGTTATGGGCAGCACGTTAATGCCGACGTATGATGCCTTGTGTGACAGTCCGATCCGCCTGATTGCACCGCGTAGTGAAGACGGTGCCGGGCATATGGCGGATGCGGCCTGCCGGGTTGCGGGTGGTGAGCCGGGTGTTTTATTGACGACCGTCGGCCCCGGGGCGGCGGGTGCGATCGGCGCCATGGGCGAGGCTTATAACGAGTCCTGGCCGATGCTTCATATATCGACACAAGTACCCAGCCAATTCGTTGATAAACAAAAGGGCGTCTATCACGACGGCCCCGATCAGATGAAACTGTTTAAAACGGTGTCGTCCTGGCAGCACCGAATTACGAAGGTTGGTGAAATTCCTGAGGCGATCAACGAAGCTTATCGGCGCATGCGGACCGGTAGACCGCGGCCGGTGTTCCTCGAAATTCCGTCGGATGTATTGAATGCCGAAGCCAACGCGAAAATTTTGCCGTCGGCAAACATCGCGCAGCCGTCACTGCCGAAAAAAGCCATTGCCGATGCAATCAAGCGCATCAAGAAAGCAAAAAATCCGATTTTGTGGGTCGGCGGGGGTGCGGTTAAGTCTAAGGCTATGGCGGAAGTCAAAGAAATCGCCGAACGCTTGCAGACACCCGTGTTTTGCACCAATGGATCAAAAGGCGTTTTGCCTGACGATCATCCGTTATCCCTCGGCAATATGCTGTCGGTCAGTAATGTTCTTCAGGAAGAAGTCTTGGCGAAAAGCGACTTGGTGATTGCCGTTGGCACCCGGTTTTCGCAGCGCGCGACCAAGCAATGGACCGTGCCGATGCCGAAAAACATTATTCACATTGATATCGATAAAAATGAATTCGGCCGCAATTATAAACCCAAGGTCGCCGTGAAGGGTGATGCTAAGGCCGTGCTCCAGGCGATGCTAACCGGGCTTGAGCAAGAAGGGATTTCGGCAAAAGAAAATCGCACCGGCAAAACGCAGGAATTTAAAAAGAAAGCCTTGGAAGAACTAAAACAGCGCCAGCCGGCGGAATTTAATTTATTGCAGGATATCCGTAAGGCGTTGCCGCGCGATGCGATCGTCGCTTCACAATCTATTATGGGACATTGGACCCGTTTCGGTTTGGAGTGCTACCAGCCGGGCTGTTTCCTGTTTGCTAGTACGTACGGATCGATGGGCTTTTCATTTCATGCGGCCATCGGCGCGAAGGCGCGTTATCCGGACCGGACCGTGGTTTCATTTTGTGGTGACGGTGGTTTTATGTTCGGCAGCGGGGAGATGGCGACGATCCAGAAATACAATCTCAACATGCCGATCGTAATTTTCAACAACGGCGGTTATTCCATCCTGCGCCAGCGCCAAGAGATGAAATACGGCCGCCATATCGGCACCGAACTCTCCAATCCCGATTTCATGAAATTTGCGGAATCTTTCGGCTTCAAAGGCGTTCGGGTCAATGAGGTCGGTGAAGTCGCTCCTCGTATCGAAGAAGCGCTGGCGGACGGCAAGACCTGGGTGATCGAAGTGCCTATCGAGTTTGCCGGTTACCGCTCGGCCGCCGAGACCGAACAACTGCTGCGCGGTGCGACGAAGACCGTGTAAGGGGTTTTGACTTGGCTCAAGGTAAGGCGTGACGAAGAAGCTATATTCACGGTATAAATTTGTAGAATTCAGAGGCTTTGGATGACCTATACGCTCGAAAAACTGGCAAAAAACTGCCACGACGAATTGGCCAAGGATCCCGTTGTCGGGCGGGCGGCGATGTGCCGCCATCTTGAAGAGGCGTTGAAGGATCCGGCGTTTGTTAAAGCAAATGCGGGGCCCGATCAAACATCGCCTCGTCATCTTCTTTATGAGGATCCAGAATTCAAATTTTGCATCCTGACTCACTATTACCCGGCTGGAAAGCATGTCGGTCCGCACGATCACGGACCGACCTGGGCGATTTACGGCCAGGCCGAAGGCACCACGACGATGACCGTTTGGCGGGTCGAGGAAAAGGACGAAGCTAAAAATACGGGTAAAGCCTCACCGGTAAAAACATATGATATGACACCCGGCGTGACCCGGTTTTACGATGTCGGCGTCGTGCATTCGCCGCGTCGTGATGTCGAGACCCGGGTGATCCGGATCGAAGGCATCAATCAAGACACGTTTACCCGTATCGATTACGAACCAGTTGATAACGCTGTCGCTTAGATATCATAAGGAGGAAAAAAAGAATGGCTTATACACTCGAACAGTTTTCCCAGGAATGCCACGACGCCTATAAGGCGGATCAAGGCGAAAAGGGGCTTGAACAAGTTCGCCAGTGCTTGGAAAAAGCGCTTCGGGATGAAGCGTTCGTGAGCACCCACATGGGGCCGGACAACACCAACCCACGCACGATCCTTTATGAAGATCCTGAGTTCGGATTTTGCATCGTCGCGCATGTTCACACTGGTCCGAAAGGCGGCCATCCGCATGATCATGGGCCAACCTGGGCGATTTATGGTCAGGCCGAAGGCACGACGACAATGACGGAATGGAAAGTCGTGAAGCAAGGTTCAGCCAGCGAGCCGACATTGGTTGAGCCGGAAAAAACCTACGAAATGACTCCGGGCACGGCGGTTGCCTATCCGCCGCACACGGTGCATTCACCGGATCGCAAGGCTTCGACGAAATTGATCCGCATCGAGGGCAAGAACCTTGATCACGTCGAGCGCAATCCCTACAAAGCGGCTAATGAAGCGGCTTAATTTCGCGTTTATTACAAAAAAAAGACGGGGTGCGGGAACGCATCCCGTTTTTTTATGCCTGCGATTTATTCCGCTGCTTCGGCTAAGGCTGCCGGGGTGATGAGAATATCCATCAGCGGCGTTATATCTTTTAGGTTTGCCATGTCATCGACAAGAGCGACAACCTTATCGGCTTGTGCCTTTGTGAGCGGCGGCATGACACATCCGTAAAACTTTTCCAGCCGTTCTTCTCGGGGCAGAGGGACCCCTTGCATGCCGCGAAGCTTAGCACACTTGTGTTCGAGAACCTGGCCACCGGTCGTACGCACGCGGACGACAACCCAGGAATCAGGAAAATCGCCAGGAATGGACTCGGTTTCGTTGAGTTTTACTTTGGGGAGCAAGGTTTCCATATCGTCGGCGAAGCGCCGTTCGTTGGTGAAGCTTTGAATGGTGCATTGCCGGTCTAATAAACCGATGCAGGCGGCATACTGCAGACTGAACTTGCCTTCGAGCCCGGATCGCGGACTCGGCCTGTCGACCAGTTTGGTCGGCGGATAGTCTACTTCAACGGCGGCGATGTCTTCGGCTTTTAAGTCGTGCTCCTTGGCGAGGTCGGTGGCACCTTCAATCGTGCGGTGGGTGGAATACTTCGCCGGGTATCGTTTAAAGCTGACCCCGGGATCGACCATGCGATAGGGATCGCCAAAACCTTTGATGAGAAGTTCCGGTTCGCAATTTTCGATACCGTCATAAAACGTGCTGAAATAGTTGCCCTCACCGAAAATATCTTCGGCACCGGTAAAACCGAGATTTGCTAAGTGTGCGGCTTCGAGGCCCATGCGCGCGCCGTGGCCACTGTGGCTTGGTTTGGTCATGGTACCGTGGTTTGCCGTTAGTGAGCTGCATCGTGAACCGGCGATGCCATATGCCATGCGGAACTGATCGGCATCGAGCTTGAGCAGTTTACCGACGCCCGTGGTGCTGCCCATGGTTCCCGACACACTCGGGTGATGGAAGGTGCCACCAGTGTTCATGCCGGCGGACGCGACCCGGATGCGTCCCTGAACTTCGAAGGCCAGCACTATGGCGAGGAGAACATCCGTACCCGGCAGTTTATTACGCTCGGCTGTTGCTAAAATGGCTGGGATGGTTGGTGAAGCCGGATGATTGCGCGGCCACCAAGTGTTGTCGTAATCCAACGCATGGCATAACACGCCATTGGCATAAGCAGCGTTCAGCATGGATGTCTTAAACCCACCGCCGATCACGCTGGCATCGCCCGTGCCACCGCTCATCAGTTGTGTGTATTCAAGCGTGATCCGCCCAAGCCCTAAAGGCTCATTCACACCGGCAACGGTTGTACCAATGGCGTCCAAGAGAACTTGGCGCGCAATTTCAACGGCTTCATCCGGGATATCTTCAAATGATGTTCCGGCAATGATATCGGCAAGTTTTTGGGTCAAGGACATGGTGAGCCTCCTTACAGGAGTTTAGCGCTTATCGGTTTAAGCCGCCAATAGACTCTAATAAGCAGCACCCTTATCATGAAAATAAGGAGCGTTTCCTTCACGTTTCAATCGTAGGAGGCAGGATATGGTGAAAAATATCGCAATCGGCACAGTTACCGTTTTTGTTCTGTGGGCCGGGCTTGAATGGGTCATACATGGCATTCTTTTAAAACCGCTCTACATGGACACCAAACAGCTTTGGCGGCCGGACTCGGACGTCAATATGGGGCTTTATTTCACGGTTATCTTTCTAGTCGCGGCTGCCTTTACGGCTATTTATGTAAAACTCGTTTCTCCCAAAAATATACGCACTGCACTTATTTACGGTGCCATCCTCGGTTTCGGTATGGGACTCAGCGACAGTTACATCGATTACGTCTTTATGCCGATTCCTTATGAACTCGCTCTTTGTTGGTTCCTGGCAATCTGGTTCGAGGTGACTTTGGCCGGCGCTGCTTTGGGATTCGTCATTCAAGAATAACGGGGCTAAAACTATCTTATGAAAACACATGAAGTTCGCGTTCATCCCGCTCTGCCTTGGCTCGAAAAGGAAGAGCATTTAGCTTGGAAGTTGGCTGAAGTCGCGACCGATAACGAACCGCTCGACGATGAAGCAGCGGCCATGGCGATCAATCGGATCATTGATATTGCCGGCGTGTCTGTTGCCGCAATCAATCGAACACCCGTTCTCAATACCCGTACGCAAGCATTGGCTCATCCCCGTTCACCGGGGGCGACCCTTATCGGGCTTCCCAACGATAGCCGTGTCGAGTGTGAATGGGTGGCCATGGCCAATACGGCGGCCTCACGAGAGTTGGACTGGCATGATACGGCTTACGGTGCGGACGCCTCTCATCCGTGTGAAAACATTTCCGCCATCATTGCTGTCGCTCAACAGTGCGGCAAGGGCGGCGCCGAAGTGCTGCGCGGCATTCTCACGGCTTACGAGGTCCATCTTTGTCTTGCCAAGGGGCTTAAATACCGACCCTATAAAATGGATCATCAAGCGTTGATCGGCCCGTCTGTTGCCGCCGGGCTCGGCACCTTGCTGGGTCTCGATACCGACACTGTGTTTCAAGCGATTAATTATGCAACGCACATTTGTCTTGCCACCCGGCAAGGACGCAAAGGCATGCCGTCAAGTTGGAAGGCTTATGCACCGGGTCACTTTGCGAAGCTCGGCGTTGAATCCGTCGACCGTGCCATGCGCGGGGAAACCAGCCCGGCACCGATCTTCGAAGGGGATATGAGCCTCATCGCGACCGTATTGGGTGGTCCCGACCAAGTTTATCAAGTGCCGTTGCCGGAAAAAGGTGAGCCGAAACGGTCCATCCTCGAATCCTATACCAAGGAATATTCCGTAAGCTCGCACGGACAAAGTGTCGTCGATTTGGCGCGTAAAATGAAACCGCAAATAAGCGACCTGGAAGATGTCGAAAAGGCCGTGCTCCATTTCCGTCACGAGAGCCATTTGATTACAGGCTGCGGCGCCAAGGATCATGCGTTGATGTATGACCCCAAGGCCGATAAACGCTTCCTCGATCACAGCTCAATGTACTGTTTTGCCGTTTCGCTCGAAGACGGCGGCTGGAACAATGTCGCCAATTACACGCCGGAAAGGGCACAACGGGAGAGCACGGTTCGCTTATGGCAAAGAATTTCTACAGTCGAAGACGACGAATGGAATGACAGGTTTGATAACCGTGATGGACTCGAAAAAGACACCGGCTTGAAAGCCGTTGTGACAATGAAGGACGGTACGGAAATTATTGATGAAATACCCGTCGCCGATGCCCATCCCCGGGGTGCGCGGCCCTTCGACCGGCCACGCTATATCGAAAAATTTGACGGCTTAATTAAAGGGGCTGTCGTTCAATCCGAACGGGACCGGTATATCGACTTGGTTGAACGGCTTGGCAGCCTTACGAAAGACGAGGTTTCAGAACTGAATATCCAGGTTGATCCTTCAAAAATTGAAGGCACCAAACGGGATGACAGGGGTATTTTTTAAAGGCAAAAACATTAATGCGCGTTGAGCGGCTTCTCGGTCATCCGATCATCACATCGGGAACCCATCCATCTATCGGCAAAAATATTCAGGGCCCTTCGTTGATTCGAGTACCCGATTGGGTGAAAAGCCCCTTAGGGCGATATTATCTGTATTTTGCCGATCACAAAGGCAGCTATATACGCTTGGCGTATGCTGACC
>Ga0181593_10001948_pt1 | contig 18933 bp, 21 predicted proteins | sample 071ome_19_FD_133756 | JGI IMG/M metagenome (GOLD analysis project Ga0181593, IMG submission 133756) | Coastal salt marsh microbial communities from the Groves Creek Marsh, Skidaway Island, Georgia - 071413AT metaG (megahit assembly) | ecosystem: Environmental > Aquatic > Marine > Intertidal...
CCTACGCCGACGTGTTGGCGCGGCGCGCGGGTGCGCGGGTGGCGTCGTTCGGGCTCTCAACGGCGACCGGCAGGGAAGCGCATAATCCAGTGGTCGAACTGGCCGCTGAACGCGGCGTGGATATGACCGCACACCGGGCGACAGACATCGATGATTTCGTGCCGCAGGAGGGCGACCTGATGCTGGCGATGGAAACGCGTCACGCGCGCCTGCTGGCGACCGCCCCGACCGTGGCACATCTGCCGCGCATGTTGCTGGGAGGCTTCGTGAACCCGCCGTTGCCGCACCTCCACGATCCCTACGACGAGGATGAGAGCTACCTGCCGACCTGCCTGACGCGCATCGAACGCGCAGTGGAGTCCTTGGTCAGGAGATTCCCATCAGCTTGCGCCTGATCGCGCCAGTAAGGTCAGCCAGCATCGGCATGGGATCGCGCCACGACCACACGTAATAGCGCACGCGCGGATCGAGGAAATCGGCGAAGAAGCGCAGGCCGTTGCCGATCCGGCGCTGGATCGACAGCGATCCATCGCGCAGCACGGTGAACAGGTGCTTGGCGTCGGGGATCGCATAGCGTGCGCGGCGATTGCGGTAAGGACGTGTGGTCTGGCCTGCGCTCTGGCCGAGCACGTCGAGGCGGACCTGTTCCCAGGCGAAATGCGCGCCGCAATGGTAGGCCAGCGGGATACTGCCCCAGAACCGGCCATTGATTTCCATCAGCTTGTAGCGGCCCGTTTCCGGATCGTGCCGATATTCGACCATCGCCGGGCCCTGCCAGCCGATCGCTTGCAGCAAGGCTTCGGATTTTTCCATCTGCGCTGCATGGAGCGCGGGCTGAACCGCCTCGCAGAAGCCCGAGACGCCGCCGGTTGGCGGCCACTCGCGCAGGCGGCGATGCTGGAAGGTCAGGCTCGCCTTGCCTTTGTGCATGTTGAGCATTTGGCCCAGTCCTTCGCCGGGGCACCACTCCTGAACGAGCGGATAGAGGCCGAGGGCATCGTAGCGCGAGACGATCGCCAGAAGTTCATTGGGCGAGGCGGCATATTCGACCTTTTCGAGTTCAAGACCGAGCGCCTCGAGCTTGGCTGAAACTCCAGCCGGATCGGCCCACTTGATCGCGACGGGGATAAGCAAGGCTTGCGGCTTTCCCGGCACGGTCCTCGCCTGCCAGCGGCTGCCAGCTTTGCGGCACATCGATGCCAAGCCCTTGTGCGATCTCGAGCGTGCGTCGCTTGTCGAGCACCACGGAGAGCTTGTCGATATCGGGGCAAAGAACCCTGAATTCGCCCAATTTTCCTTTCAGGGCCGCCAGCTCGACCAGGTGGTGTTCGGAAATTGCGAGAACCGCCAGCGGATCATGGCGAGCGACGATATCGGGCAGGCATGCCTCAAGCGGTCCATCAATGGTTTCGAAGATCGTCGCGTAGCGAGAGGCGCGCGTCAGCGAATCGCGCGATTTTCCCAGCGCCAGTACCTTCAGGCCGTGCGCGCCCAGTTCGCGTACGACAGTCAGCCCGATTGGGCTGTCCGGGCCGATAACGGCGACAGGGCGGGTGCTTGCGGTCATTGCACGCAGGCTTAGCCGAAAATGCTTCCCGCCGGATTAACCATGCCGGCAAGGAAAAAGGGCGCCCAGATTGCTCCGGACGCCCTCCTTGGTGATCGAATTATCGCGTGAATTACGCGCTGTAATACATATCGAACTCGACCGGGCTCGGCGTGGTTTCGAAGCGCAGCTGCTCTTCCCACTTGAGCTCCATGTAAGCCTCGATCTGATCGGACGTGAACACGCCGCCTTCGAGCAGGAAGGCATTGTCGGCCTCCAGCGACTCGAGCGCTTCGCGCAAAGAACCGCAAACGGTCGGAACCTCGGCAAGCTCTGCCGGCGGCAGATCGTAAAGGTTCTTGTCCATCGCTTCGCCCGGATGGATCTTGTTCTTGATGCCGTCGAGGCCGGCCATCAGCAGCGCCGAGAAGGCGAGGTACGGGTTCGCGAGCGGATCGGGGAACCGGAATTCGACACGCCGCGACTTCGCACCGCTGCCGTAGGGAATGCGGCAGGAAGCAGAGCGGTTGCGCGCCGAGTAGGCGAGCAGAACCGGCGCTTCGTAACCCGGTACCAGGCGCTTGTAGCTGTTGGTGGCCGGGTTGGTGAAAGCGTTGAGCGCCTTCGGATGCTTGATGACGCCGCCGATGTAGTGGAGGCAGGTGTCGGAAAGACCGGCGTAGCCGTTGCCAGCGAACAGCGGCTTGTCCTTCTTCCAGATCGACATGTGCGAGTGCATGCCAGAGCCATTGTCTTCCTTGATCGGCTTGGGCATGAAGGTCGCGGTCTTGCCGTAGGCCTGGGCGACCATCATCACGACATACTTGTAAAGCTGCACGCGGTCGGCCGTCTGCGTGAGCGTGCCGAAGGTCAGTCCAAGCTCGCTTTGCGCCGCCGCCACTTCGTGGTGGTGCTTGTCCATCGGCAGGCCGAGTTCGATCAGGGTCGATACCATTTCAGCGCGAATGTCCATCGAGCTGTCGACCGGCGGGACCGGGAAATAGCCGCCCTTCGCGCGGGGGCGGTGGCCCAGGTTGCCGCCTTCGAGATCAGCGCCGGTGTTGGTGGGAAGCTCGATATCGTCGATCTTGAAGCCATTGCCGTCATAGCCGTCGTAAAACTTGACGTCGTCGAACATGAAGAATTCCGGCTCGGGGCCGACGTAAACGGTGTCGCCAACGCCCGAAGACTTGACGAAGGCCTCGGCGCGCTTGGCAGTCGAGCGCGGGTCGCGCGAATAGAGCTGGCCATCGGATGGTTCCACGATGTCGCAGAACACTGCGAGCATTGGCGTGGCGGAGAAAGGATCGGCGTAGACTGCGTCGAGATCGGGCTTGAGGATCATGTCCGACTCGTTGATCGTCTTCCAGCCCTCGATCGACGAACCGTCGAACATGAGGCCTTCCTCGAATTCGTCCTCGCCCAGCGGGCCGGCGCACATCTGGAGATGCTGCCACTTGCCGCGCGGGTCAGTGAAGCGAAGGTCGATCCACTCGATTTCCTCATCCTTGATGCGCTTGAGGATGTCCTTTGCACTAGCCATTCATAGTTCTCCAGTTTGACCCTTGCTCGGCGCAAGAGGTGGTAGGGGTAATGGATTGCGGAAATGAGCCTGGCCCCTGACAGGTCCGCTTCCGTGGGATCAGGCGGCACGTGCCAGCCCGATCCGCAAATATTTACACCGCGTCGTCGTCGCGCTCGCCGGTGCGGATGCGCACGGCGCTTTCGATCGGCACCACAAAGACCTTGCCGTCACCGATTCGGCCCGTCTGCGCGGCCCCGGTGATCGCCTCGACCACACGCTCGGCCAAGGAATCGGGAACGACCACCTCAAGCTTTACCTTGGGGAGGAAATCGACGACATATTCGGCGCCGCGATAGAGCTCGGTATGGCCCTTCTGGCGGCCGAAACCCTTGGCCTCGGTCACGGTAATTCCGGACACGCCAACTTCGTGGAGCGCCTCCTTCACTTCATCGAGCTTGAACGGCTTGATGATTGCTTCGATTTTTTTCACGCCTTATCCCACCTTGCGCATTGATCACGGTGTCGGCCTTGTCTCTGCGAACCGTTTGCCCCGTCACCTGTGAATAGTATCAAGAATCGTGCCAGAGACGCACAGAGTATCGATAGGCGATGTGTTTCGCCGCGAAAAGACCGGATTCGCCGTTTCGAGCATCGATTCAGCAGGGATCGAGCGGATATCGGCGCTCGCAGATCGCGCAAATGGTCAAATAATCGGCAGGGCTGCCCAAAAAACGGGCGATGGTTTCTTCCGTCGGCCCGCCGGATCAGACCAGCAGGCCAGCCGTCTCTTGCAATCCGGCCATCAGGTTGAGGTTCTGCATCGCGCCGCTGCTGGCGCCCTTGCACAGGTTGTCGAGCACGGCGATCAGCCGGGCTTGCGATCCATTTGCCCCGGCGGCGACGTAGAGGGTCATGCCGTCTCGCGGTTCGCAATCGCTCAGCAATGTAAGTTCGTCCGGTACCGTCGCGCTCACCTGGATGAGTGGGCTGTCGTGATAGTACTCTTCGAATGCCTCCAGCATCGCCGCCGGACTGGCAGCGCCCGGAATCGAGGCAAGCGGTAACGGCACCTCGACAACCATGCCGCGATAGGCGGGCACGACCGCCGGAGCGAAGACCGGCGGATGGACGAGCCCAGCATGCACCTGCATCTCCGGCACGTGCTTGTGATTGAGCGTGAGACCATAGGCGCGAAACGCGATGTTTCTGCCATCGCCGTGTTCGAACCTCTCGATGAGCGCCTTGCCGCCGCCCGAATAGCCCGAAACCGCGTTGCACGTGTAGGGCCAGTCGGCAGGCAGCAGCCCGGAGCGCACCAGCGGCGCCATCAGTGCCAGAAAACCTGTCGGATAGCAGCCAGGATTGCTGACGAAGCGCGCCTGCGCGACCGTTTCCCGTCCGACTACTTCGGGAAAGCCGTAAACCCAGCCAGGTGCCACTCGGTAGGCTGTCGATGCGTCGATTACGCGCGTGGTGTCGTTCTCGATCATCGCGACGGCTTGCCTCGCGGCCTCGTCGGGCAGGCACAGGATCACGAAGTCGGCCGCGTTGAGTGCCTCGGCCCGCGCAGCATCGTCCTTGCGCCGGGCCTCATCGAGAACCAGCAGCGAAAATTGCGGCCGGGCCGACAGCCGCTCCACGATTTCGAGCCCGGTCGTTCCCGCTGCGCCGTCGATGAACACGGTGCTGCTCATGGTTCGCACCGTTCGATCTGGCTCAGCGCGACGTAACCAACCGGCCCATTCTCGCCCGCCTCTCCCCAGGCCCAGCCTCCGGCCACTTCCAGAGCGTCGAAGACGCCACCTGGCTTCAGTGTGGCGATGACCTCGCCATCGTTGTTTGCAGCATTGCGTATATCCGCCCCGAGCGGGCCAGCGCGGTGCGTCAGCGGCACGGCATAATGGGGCACGAAATGAATGCCTGCGAGCCGGATATGCGCCAGATCGCCGCGCACCGGAAGCGATATGCCATCGGCGCGCGGGCTCGGCCCGGTCATGACCAGTTCGCCACCGAGTTCGTCTTTGCGCAGGTAATCGTCCGTCGTTTTCACGGGTTCCCGATCCCCAAAACCGAAGAGCGGAGCGCTTATACGGGCCATCGGGTCAACGCAAGGTTACGCATATTTCTGCTTCAGCATGTGCCAGACAGCGCGCAGGCCCAGCGCATCGCCGCCCTTGGGCCGTCCCGGCTTGGCGGTCGGACGCCAGGCGAAGGTGTCGAAATGCGCCCAGTCAGTGCCTTCCGGGACAAATTTGTCGAGGAACAACGCGGCGACGCTCGCCCCGGCAAAGGCATTTGCATGCGAGTTCATCACGTCGGCGATGTCTGATTTCAGCCATTCCCGATAGGCGTCGTGCAGCGGCAGTTGCCAGCACGGATCATCGTGTGCGAGCCCGGCGGCGAGCAGCGCCTGCGCGGTTTCTTCCTTCCGGGCGAACAGTGCGGGCAGGTCCGGCCCCAATGCCGAGCGCGCAGCACCGGTCAGGGTCGCGAAATCGATGACCAGTTCTGGATCTTCTTCTCCTGCGCGTGTCAGCGCATCGCCCAGCAGCAAGCGGCCTTCGGCATCGGTATTGGTGATCTCTACGCTCGTGCCGCTACGCGACTTGAGCACGTCGCCAGGGCGGAAGGCATTGCCGGACACGGCGTTCTCCGCAGCCGGAACGAGCAAATGCAGCCGAACCTTCAGTTCGGTTTCCATAATCAGCCGCGCCAGCGCCAAGGCATGCGCCGCACCGCCCATATCCTTCTTCATCAGCGCCATGCCCGAACCCGGCTTGAGGTCGAGGCCGCCGGAATCGAAGGTTACGCCCTTGCCCACCACAGCAATGCGCGGGTGCTTTGGATCGCCCCATTCCAGCTCGATCATGCGTGGCGCGTGTTCGCGCGATGCCGCTCGCCCGACGGAATGGACCATCGGAAATTCTCGTTCGAGCATGTCGCCGCGCGTCATAGAGAGCTTGCCGCCGTTTGCATTTGCCAGCTTTTCCGCTTCGGCTTCCAGCCCGGCAGGCCCCATGTCCTCGGCAGGCGTGTTGACGAGATCGCGCACCATGGCAACGGCTTGGGCTTCGGCCAGCGCGGCCGGGATCGCCTTGGCTTTACCGGTGAGCAAAACGCGCGGGCCTTCGCCCTTGTCCTCGGATTGATAGCGAGCAAACCGGTACTGGCCGGTGATCCAGCCGTGCATGGCCTGGCCAGGTTCACCCTGCGCAAGGCGGTAAGTGCCTGCCGGAAGTGTCTCGGCGAGCTTCGCAATACACCAGCTGGATAGCTTTGCCGGATCGGCCACGCCAGAAACGACGAACCATTCGTCGCCATCGGGTATGATGGCGGACTGGTGCTTGTCGGCCTCGAACTTTTGTGCGGCAAGCGCGGCCCGCTGCGCGCCGGACAAGGATTTGACGAACGTGTCGAGCCCGTCCTTGTCGACCAGGTGAATGGACGTGGCCTGCTGCCCCTTGTCGGGCTGGATCAAATCGTTCTTGTCGGTCATGGTGTTCGCGTCCCTAGCCGGGAACATGGCGGTTTCGCGAGAGGAAAAGACGAATGATCCGCAACAGTGTGCTTGCCGCGGCGGTGTTGCTGCTGGCCGCATGTGCCTCGCAAACGCCTGCGGCAAGTGCTGCGGCTGACGAGAATGGTGCGGGCGCTCAGCCCGGCAAGGTCGTAACGTTTAAGGAAAGTGCCGACGAGGATACCTGGTCGTTCGGCTATTCACGGCCTGCGCAAGCCAATGCGATTGCCCCGCTCGATGCCCTGCTTCTGTCGCGCAAGGACAAGGTCAGGGCCGAACGTCGGGGATTTTGGGAGGAAGCCAGGAGCGATTGCCCGCCCGATGCCGTGAGTTGCATGAGTCATTATTATGAGGAGCACTGGGCGGTCGTTGCCGACCTCCCACGATGGCTTAGCCTGTCCGCCTCGATCGAGTCCTATTCCGGCGGGGCCCACGGCAATCTCGGTTTCGATGCGCTGCTGTGGGACAAGGTGGCAGGCAAGCTGCGCGAACCTAGCGAGCTGTTTCAGTCCAAGCGACTGTTTGTCGATGCAGTGCGGGCAGAATTCTGCGCAGCGCTCGACAAGGAACGTGCCGAGCGACGGGGCGGAGACAGCATGAGCGGCTTCGACGAATGTCCCGATCCGACCGAGACGGTAATCGTACTGGGCTCGTCCAACGGCATGGCCATTGACCAGATCGGCTTCCTGATCGCGCCCTACATTGCCGGGCCTTACGTGGAAGGGGCATACGACGTGACGCTTCCGGTCACGCCGCAGGTCCTGTCGAAAGTGAAACGCGAATTTCGCGGCAGCTTTGCGGAAGCCAAGTAGTCTCGCAATATCGCGAACCATTCGCTAAATGGGCGCGATGGATCAGTATCAGACAGTAGACGACAGCGAGCAGGTCCTGCGCGACGGCACGATCAAGCTGCATGGGCCGGAAGCCTTCGATGGCATGCGCAAGGCGGGGCAACTGGCGGCGGAAAACCTCGATGCGCTGGCACCGCTGGTGCAGCCAGGAGTGACCACGGCTGCACTCGACACCTTCGTGCGCGAGTTCACGCTGGACAATGGCGCGGTTCCGGCGACGCTGGGCTATCGCGGATATGCGCACTCCTGTTGCATCTCGATCAATCATGTCGTGTGCCACGGCATTCCTTCGGACAAAACGCTGAAGGAAGGCGATATCGTCAATATCGACGTGACGCCGCTGCTCGACGGCTGGCACGGCGATTCGAGCCGGATGTTCCTGGTTGGCGAAGTGCCGCTGAAAGCGCGGCGGCTGGTCGATGTGACGCACGAATGCCTGATGCTCGGGATCGAGCAGGCGAAGCCGGGCGCTCATCTTGGCGATATCGGTGCGGCAATTCAGGCCCATGCCGAGGCGAACCGCTACGGCATCGTGCGCGAATTTTGCGGTCATGGCCTCGGGCGGCTGTTCCACGATGCGCCGGAGGTGGTCCATGCCGCGCGTGCCGGCACCGGGCCGGAGCTCAAGCCGGGCATGTTCTTTACCATCGAGCCGATGATCAACCTCGGCAAACCGGCCGTGAAGCTGTTGTCGGACGGCTGGACGGCGGTGACCCGCGACAAGAGCCTGTCGGCCCAGTTCGAGCATTCGATCGGCATTACCGAAGACGGTTGCGAGGTGTTTACGCTAAGCCCCAAGGGTCTCAACAAGCCGCCTTACGACTAAGGGTATCGGGGCCGTCTGCTCAGGCCTGAAACTCAGGCTGCCTGCGGAACCTTGAGGACGATCTGCGAGGCCGCCGAGGTGTCTGCATCATCCACCCCGCGGATGCCCAGCGCTTGGCGCGCTTCCTCAAGCGGCATTTCTAAATAGTCCTCGAAACGGGCGAAGAAATAGGGCCCGGATTCCTGTCCGATCTGCCAGCCTTTCTGGATCCTTCCGAAGACTTCGGAGAATGCGCCGGGCGTGTGCAGCATCGCGCTGACCAGAGGCGAGATCGTCAGCAGATAGAGCGGCGTACTCAGCAATGCTGCCAGTTCCACGGGCAAGTGCCGGAAGCTGAAACCATAGCGCATGGTATGCGGCAGCATTTCGCCGACGATGTTGAACTGCGATCCGCCGAGGATATGTTCGAGATCGTGCGTCTGGAGCCCGCGCAACATCCAGAAATCCATGTCGGTCTCGTTGGGCAGGTGTCCGGACATGTCGAGATCGAAATTGCGCGCGACGACATTCTCGTAGACCAGTTTCCCGAAAGATCCTTTGGGGCAGTGGCCAAGCGCGTCGGCGTCGAAGTGCGGCACATGCCGTTCGGACAGCCATCGGTCCAGATGGGGATGGGTACGACGCGCCTTGGCAAACAGGGCGTTGACTTGGTCCTTGTCGATGCAGTCCTTGACGATTTCCATGTGGATCATGCCAACGGGTACACCCGGAACCTCTCCGGCCCGGCGCAACATCAGGTAGGCGACCCATTGCCTCAGCTTTTCGTTGCTCAGATATCGATTGCCCTCGAAGAGCGTGTCGGGAGCGAATGACGGCCCGCAGGCATCGCTCAGCATCTCCAGCACGTGTTGCATCATGCCGTCCTCTCTCGGTGTGTCCGCTCCCGATACCACAGGCAGCAGATCGCGGAAGACCAGGCTGGCCCCTCGCGATCAGTCCTGCTTGAACATGCTCGCATCGAAATAATCGCGCCAGCCGGTAATCAGCCCTGCCTTTACATCGAAGGCGCCCATCACCGGGAATGAAACCGCGCCGCCTGCCGTGTGCAGCGTATCGGTGCGTTCCGTCATGACCGTGCCGTTCTCGTTTTCCGCGATCTGGTGGATCACGGAGGTCATCGGGGTCGTCCCGTCGATCAGGGCGGCCAGCGTAGTGCGCACGGCATCGTGGCCCACGGCGTCGGGATAACCGGTATTCTTGTACACGATATCAGGGCTCATCAATGCGAAAGCGGCATCGAAGTCATTCTCGTCCCAGGCATGGAGGAAATCGATCACGATCTGGCTCTTAGACACGATTGTTTCTCCTAATGTGCTGCGTAACGGCCCTTGCCAATCGTTAGCAATGCCACACTGCTGGTCAGCATGGCAGTGATGGTGACGAACAGGAATGTGTCGTAGCTTCCCTGCCAGTCGAAGATGGCGCCCGCCATCAGCCCTCCGGTCGCGGTGCCGATGTTCATTGCCGCCGTCATCGAGCCGTAGATCGCGCCATATCGTTTGAGTCCGAACTGCCGCGTTGTCAGATAGGCGATGATGTCGATCTCTCCGCCGACTGTCAGGCCTAGCAATGCGGCGGCGATCGCCTGGAACAGCGGATCGCTGCCGTTTGTCAGCAGGATCGCGCATGACATGGCGGGCAATGTGCAGACTGCGCCGCCGAGCAGGTTGGCAGGGAAGCGGTCAAGCAGCAGGCCCATGCCGACGCGGCCAATGAAGGCGAAAATGCCGACCAGCGAGGCGATTCCCGCGGCTGCCATTGGCTGTGCGCCGCTGTCGGTCAGGATCGGGACGAAATGGACGGTGGTGCCGACCACGGTGAAGGCGAAGAGAGCCGAGGCCAACAGCAGCTGGTAGAATGCCGGACCGCGCAACGCCTCTGCAACGTCGATGCCCGGCAGTTCGACCTGAGCGAGCGGTTTCGCTTCGTCTGCGCTGCTCGCTTGCTCTTCGTGGGCAGAGCGGAAGAACAGGAACACCAGCGGCCAGACGATCAGCGCCCAAATCACAGCGACCCCGAAGAATCCCGAGCGCCAGCCGTATGCGAGAGTGAAGGCTGTCGCGACTATCGGGATGAATGTCGTTGTGATCGGCGCGCCGCTAAGCGTAATGGCAAAGGCGAGGCCACGCGAATGTTCGAAGCGGCTGGCGACGGCCTTTGTCCAGGAAACCACTGTCGACCAGGGGTTGCAAAGCGCCAGGATCACCCACAGCGCGATCCAGTTGGCCACTGTACCGGTCGCCGTGCCAAGCAGGCCGAAGGCGCAGCACATGACAACGACTCCGATCATGCCGATCCGGCGCGGCCCGAACCGGTCGACCAGAATGCCCATGGGGATCGCCAGAAGCGCCCCGCCGATTCCGGCGATCGTGAGGCCACCCGAAATAAAAGCGCGCGACCAGCCGAATTCGGCCTGCAACGGCTCGATGAATACGCCGATGCCGTAGGAGTGCATCGAGGCGACGGAATAGCCCGCAGCGGCAACGAAAGGCAGCGACCAGTGACGTCGCCATTCCTCGGCGGCTGATTTGGGGACTGACGTCATGCTATCCTTCCCGGGCGGCTCGTATTGCCGCGCCCCCGGCGGAGGGCGCAATGGCGATCAACACCAGAGAGCACGCGGCTGCAAGTGCCAATCCGTTTTCGCCGCTGCCAGAAGCATTCGATGCGAGACTGCCCGCGCCGAAAATCAGCAGCGGCACGGCGAGCGGAATGACCAGCAGCCCGGCCAGTGCGGCCCCGCCTCTCAATCCCGAAGTCATGCAGGCGATGATGACACCGAGAGCGGCAAGGCCCGGAGTCCCGGCCAGCAGGCCAAGTTCGATAGTGCGCAGGGCATAAGCGTCGATGCCGAGCAAGGCGGCGGCCGGGATGGTCGCCAGCATGAGTGGCGGTCCGAAGCTGAGCCAGTGGGCAAGCACCCGCACCGCAATCACGGCTTCCTCGGAAATGCCACGCAGGGTCCACTGGTCGAAAAAACCCGCTTCGATGTCGGGCTCGATCAGCCGGTCAAGCGGCAGGATCGCGGCGAGCAGCGCCGCCACCCAGATCACCCCGCCGCCGGTCTTGGCCAGCATTGGCGCGTCAGGCCCAACGGCGAACGGATAGAGCATGGCGACCGCAAGGAAGAACAGCACCGGTAGCAATGCGCCGCTGCGCCCGCCGAGCACGAGGCGGGCAAGATCGCGCCGGAGGATGGTACAGAGCCGCGCGCTCACTGCTCGAACTCCGCCAGGGCGAGGCTGCGCAAGCCCTGCATCGCAAGCGGCTGGTGCGACGCGATCACGCACACACCGCCCGCGCGGCAATGCTCCTCGGCAAGTTCCTGAACCAGTTCTGCGCCCTGGGCGTCGAGCCCGTTGAGCGGCTCGTCGAGCAGCCAGACTGGCGCGTTCTGGCCGATCAGCCGGGCAAGTGCGGCGCGTTTCTTCTGGCCTGTCGAGAGATAGCCCACCGGAATATCCAGCAGGTCTGCCAGACCGAGCCGGGCAAGCCGGTCGTCCGCAGGACCGTCGATCCGCTGCCAGAAGGCAAGCGCCTTGCCCAGCGGCAGCGCCATGTCGAGTGCGTGGCTTTCGTCGATCAGACCGATCTCGCCCTCATGCTCCACCGATCCGGCGAGCGGGCGCAGCAGGCCACAGAGGATCCGTAGCAGGCTCGACTTGCCCACGCCGTTCGGACCGGTGATCTGCAAAGCCTCGCCCGGGCCAAGCTGAAAAGACAGGCCGGAGAACAGCACACGCTCGCCGCGACGGCAGGCAAGGTCCACGGCGGCGATACGGCACTCTTGCATGGGCGCGACCGTTAGGCGAAACAGTCTCGACTGCCAAGGAGAGCCCTATGCCGATCGCCGAACTGACCGAGTCCGAACGTGACACGTTGTTGAAAGACAATCCCGGTTGGGAGTTGCGCGAGGATGGCAAAGCGATCACCCGCACCTTTACCTTTGCCGATTTCAACGAGGCGTTCGGATTCATGACCAGGGTGGCGCTCCATGCGGACAAGGCCGACCACCACCCCGAATGGTTCAATGTCTACAATCGCGTCGAAATGACGCTCACGACTCACGATGCTGGTGGCCTGAGCAAGCGCGATGCGGATATGGCAAAGTTTATCGGGGGGATTGTCTGAGAGCGCAGTCGAGGGCACTGCGAGTGCGTCCGGCGAACAACCTTCGTTGCGAGGTTGACGGCGGTCAGTGGCGTTGAAAGCTCGTTTGCGCGCGGCGCCTGCGGCCGCCTAACAGGTTCGGGAGAAGGCATGCTTCAATACTATGGTTGGCGCATCGTTGGGATAGCCATGCTGTTCCAATTGCTCATCGTCGGATCGAGCGCCAATGCCTTCGGCTTGTTCGTCATTCCAGTCTCGGAAGAGTTCGGCCTTTCCCGCGCGGATATGAACACCGGCCTGATTATTTCCAACCTTGGAGGCGCGGCGATCGCTCCTTTCCTGGGTCGCCTGATCGACAACTATACGGTGCGCCGGATTCTCGCGATCTGTGCGACCGTATTCTGCCTCGGAATGGTCGGGCTCGGCCTGTCTCACAATCTCTTGCTGAGTGCGGTGCTGCTGGCGGTTGCACTGCCGGTAGGGCTTGCCGGCGTGAGTCAGTTGGGCGGTCTGACACTCGTCGCGCGCTGGTTCGAGGCGCAGCGGGCGCGGGCCATGGCGCTGGCGATAATGGGCGCCTCGCTGGGAAGCCTGATCATGGCGCCCGTCGTGGGCTGGCTTATCCATGTCGCTTGCTGGCGAAATTGCCTCATGATCTTGGGTGCTTGCCTGCTCGTCATCCTGCTTTCCATGATTCTCATGCTTCGAGACCGGCCCGGACCTGACGATAAGGAGCCTCAGCCAAAATCGGCGGATGCGCAGCCTGCGGCGCAATCCGTGCAACCCGCGGAGTCCAGGCCGATGAGCGCGAGGCAAATCCTCTCCATGCCGCTGTTCTGGCTGCTGGCGGGAGGCGTCGCGCTTGCAATGGGCGGGTTCCAGACAGTCATGATTTCGCTGGTTCCGATCGCCCAGGAAGAGGGCGTGAGCGTCACGAAATCCGCTACCCTCATTTCAGTCCTCGGTGCGACAGCGATTGTCGGCAAGATACTGCTCGTGTGGATCGGAGACAGGATCGACAAGGCGCTCGGGCTGGCGCTGACCTTCGGCGTGCTGGCCGGGCTGTTCCTGGCCCTCACAATTGCGGAAGGCTATCTCGCGCTATTCATTTCCGCTGGTCTGCTCGGGCTCGCAGTCGGTGCGACAATGCCGTTATTCATGGCCTTGCTGGCCGACTATGTTGGTCCGGCTTCGTTCGGCTCCGCCAACGGCATTGCGATGCTTTTTATGTCAGCGAGCGGCGCGATTAGCATGCGGTTCGGAGGCGAGGTTTATGACCGAACCGGCGGATACGATCTCATGTTCATTGTCTTTTCGGCGATTTGCGTGGCCGCTTCGCTCTCATTGTTCGTGTGCCGGTCCATCGCTCGCGGACGCGTCCCCGAAAGGCAGGCCGCGCCTGCCGCGGAGTAGGCACGGATATCGCGACATTCATCGCGCTGATTGTTTGATCTCGGTTTCGCCAGGTGGGAATGTCAGGCATTCCGGTTGAAAGACAACGGCATGCGCGAGTTCAGGTCGCGAGCGCAAAGAGTAAAGCATGGCCTGTGCGCCCGCTTGCCTAGCCGCGTCCGAAAATGTCCAAGTTGGAGAGGGGATGCTACAACTTCGCAGCTCCTGCCAGACAATTGACGCACCTGCATCATTGCGGAAGTCGGCGAAATACTCCGCCTGCAAATGCATCGATACCAGCCCCCGTTCGATCCCGTCCTTCAAATAGCGTTGAATTGCAACATGCGCGCCATCAGCGCTTAGCGAGGTATAGGTGGCAACCTGACCTGAATGATGAAACCGTCCCTCCGGCGCTTTGGCTGGAGCGTTCGGAATGTCGCGCGATGAAACGGGAAGAAGGCGCCATACCGTTCCAGCGAATGGTCCGAGGATGATTTTGCAGGGCTCGGGCACGTCCAAGCTCCTTACAAGGCCGGGTTGTTATAGACGTGCCACGTAAAGATTGCCGCTGCGCCGCGATGCGGCCGCCACTCTTCGGCCAGCGCGCGGGTTTCTTTCTCCGACGGTCGCGTCTCCAGTTCCAGTAGCTTGTGCAGTCCTGCCTGAACGGCGAGGTCTCCGGCGGGCCATATGTCGGGCCGGCCCTCAGCGAACAGCAGGTAGACCTCAGCCGACCACCTGCCGATGCCCTTGATCCGCGTGAGGTCGACAATCACCTCCTCGTCGTCGGCTGACAGATTCTCGAGATCGAGCGCGCCGCTCACCACCAGTTCGCACAGCGAGCGCGCATAGCCCTGCTTCTGGCGCGACAGGCCGCAGGCGCGCAGTTCGTCGAATTCGCTGGCGAGCAACCTGTCAGGCGCAACTTCCTCGCCCAGGTGGGCTTCCAGCTTGCGCCAAACCGAAGCCGCCGCAGCGACGCTGACTTGCTGTCCGACGATGGTGCGCAGCAGTGTTGCATAGCCTCTGGGCCGCAATCGTGGCTCGGGGTATCCGGCAAGCTCCAGAGCGCGGAAAATGCGCGAGTCATTCGCAGCAATGGCGTCCAGACCGTTTTTTATCGCTCCGGCGTCCAATCCCATGTCTGCTTCCCTTGCCAAAGTGCAATCGAGGCATTAGCAGCGCGAGCGAAAAATGCACCACGCGGAAGGTGCGCCACTGGAAGGGATAGCAGGCATGCCGCAGATTACGGTCGTCAATAACGAAGGCGAGCAAAAGAGCGTTCAGGCTGATGAGGGCCGGACCCTGATGGAAGTCATCCGCGATAACGGTTTTGACGAATTGCTCGCACTTTGCGGCGGCTGCTGCTCGTGCGCGACCTGCCATGTCCATGTCGATCCGTCCTTCAAGGACAAGCTGCCGCCGATGTCGGAAGACGAAAACGACCTGCTCGACAGCTCCGAGCATCGCGATGACAACTCGCGCCTCTCGTGCCAGATACCGGTCACGGCCGCACTTGAGGGCATGAAAGTCACCATCGCGCAGGAAGACTAGGGACGGGGCAAGCATCGATTGCTTGCGACGAACCCTAACGCCTCCTAGGTTTGCCGCATGACGGCTCCCGAGCCCCAACGCAGCACTCTCGACCTGATCGGCAAGACGCCGCTCGTCCTGTTGAAGGGCGCGAGCGAAGCTGCGGGCTGCGAGATCTGGGGTAAGTGCGAATTCGCCAATCCAGGTGCCTCGGTGAAGGACCGCGCCGCTCTCTACATCGTCCGCGATGCCGAGGAGCGGGGTGAACTTCAGCCCGGCGGAACGGTCGTGGAAGGTACAGCGGGCAACACTGGCATCGGTCTCGCGCTCGTAGCCAATGCGCGCGGCTACAAGACGGTGATTGTAATGCCTGACAATCAGTCCAAGGAAAAGATGGACACCTTGCGCGCGCTGGGCGCGGAGCTGGTGCTGGTGCCACCCACCAAGTTTGCCGACCCAAACCATTTCGTCCACACTTCGCGCCGTATCGCCGAAGAGACCGCAGGCGCGGTGTGGGCCAACCAGTTCGATAATGTCGCCAACCGCAAGGCGCACATCGAGGGAACGGCGCGCGAACTCTGGGATCAGCTGGAGGGCAGAATAGACGGCTTCACCTGCGCTGCCGGTACGGGCGGGACCATTGCCGGGGTCGGCATGGGCCTGAAGGCTTTCGACCAGAACGTTACCATCGCGCTCACCGATCCGCACGGTGCGGCGCTCTATTCCTACTATGCCTGCGGCGAGCTTGAGGCTGAGGGGACGTCTGTCGCCGAGGGTATCGGGCAGGGCCGCATCACTGCCAATCTCGAAGGCGCGCCCATCGATACCCAATTCCGCATTTCGGACGAAGAAGGTCTGGAATGGGTCGGCAGAATGCTCGACGAGGAAGGTCTATGCCTGGGGCTCTCGACAGGCATCAATGTCGCGGGGGCAGTTGCGTTGGGCAAGAAGCTCGGCAAAGGCTCAAGGATCGCCACGATCCTGTGCGACACTGGCTTTCGCTATCTTTCGACGATCTACAACCGCGCCTGGCTGGAAGAAAAAGGGCTGCCGGTATTCAGCTGGTTGGCTGACGAATGAGCCGAGAAGTGATGCCAAGCGGCGCCGATCAGGTGCCATCCCAAAGCGACAGCCTGGCACGTGCCGTTACCGAGCCGCAGCACTATCTGCACCGTTCGGACCGCGAACTGCGGGCGCAGTCCGTTCACCGGCTGCAAATCGCGCTGTTCGGGCTTTGCGCGGCTCTGCTGATCGTCGGGCTAGCCAATATCATTATGGACCGGGCTCAGAAGGTCGAGGCGGAGGATCCTATCGATGAGGTAATCGCTGTTGATGCGCCGGAGCCCAAGCCCGTGGTCGACCCGCTGGCCGATGCAGGAGTGGTTCCCGCCGCCGATCCGACGCCGGAGCCGGACGAGGAGCCCGACGCTGTAGGACCGGGTGAGCTCTAGAACCATGTGGCTGGTGGCCGGTGCGCTGGCGCTGGCAAGCTGCAATGGCGGTGGAGCGCGGCAGCCCACCACCCTATCGAAATCGGAAATCGGCTTGGCTTCAAGCCTGCCGATCGTGCTGCCAGAAGCGGCCGACATCGCCGAATTGCTGACCGACGACAGTGCCGAACATTGGGCGCTTGCCGTCTTGCGTGGTCGTGGCGCGTTGATGCCGCTCGACAGCCTTGCCGATGATGAGGGCGGATTTCCTCTTCAGCAAGACGCGGTGCTGGTCATGGCGCAGCCCTGGCCGCTTTCCCCGCAGGAAAACGTCGCGCTCGACAACTGGGTGCGGGAAGGTGGACAGGTACTGCTGTTCGCCGACCCGATGCTCACCTTCGACTCGCGATTCGCGATCGGTGACCGCAGACGTCCGCAGGACATCGTGATGCTTTCCCCGCTTCTGAGCCGCTGGGGTCTGCGACTGGTTCGCGACGAGGACGTTTCGCCGGATGTGCGAGTGGTGACAATCGGCGCAGCCCAGGTTTCCGTCGCCATTCCCGGGCACTTCGAGGTAATCGAAGGTTCCACCTGCCGCATCGAGGGATCGGGACTGTTTGCCGAATGCCATATCGGCAGGGGGCGCGTCGTCGCGGTCGCCGATGCGGCGCTGCTCGAAAGCCGGACCGACGACCCGGAAGGCACGCGTGCGACCGCATTACGTGCGCTCCTCGACTGGCTTTCTGGCTGAATTCGAAACGCATCGACCTTGGCTGGCGACATTTCCCGTAATTTGCCGGGCGGACTTTTCGCGCGGCAAGACATCACAAAGCTATGATTTATAGAGATATTTATTGGCCGCGCCGGCGGGCGGGCCCCATCAATCGGTGGATTTCCCCAAAATTTTGGAGAAATTCGGCTACTTTTGGCCTTTTCTCCCGACTTTTCCCGGGTTAAGGAAACAGTCCATCGGAATTGTCGATTCTCGCCGCCCGTGGGTTCGGGCGGACCGCAGGCGCTCGCGCGTGCGGACGAGGAAGGCATTGCCCGTTGCTTGGGGTTGCGGGGAATTGGGGACTGATGGCGTCGATGCCATACATCTACAACGGGCCAGGCTTCTCGCTGCAACGCGACAAGGGGCGCTTCGTGCTGCCCGCTGGATTCCGTTCGACCCTGAAAGAATCCAGCGGCGGGATGACCGTGTGCCTTGGCAGGGATGCCAAGCATAACTGTCTCATCGGCTTCGGGCTCTCGCGCAAGGTCGAGATGCGCCAACAGTATGACCTCGAAGCGCAGCGCGCGATGGAGCATGGCCTCGATTTCGATGCGGTCGAACGCGGCACCGCCCTGTTCGGCTTTTCCGACATCACCTTCGACGACAGCGGGCGTTTTACGCTTCCGCGGGAAATCGCAATTAGTGCGAATATCCAGGAAGAGCTCTTTTTCATGGGCGGCGGCGTATTCTTCACCGCCTGGAACCCCGACGAATTGGCCGAGGCCGAGGGCCTGGCAACCCTCAAGACAGTCTGCGCCAGTATCAGGGAAGCCGAACTTGCCAAGGCGAAGAAAAAGTGAGCCCGCCGCATGTCCCGGTCCTGCTCGACGAGGTGCTGGCGGCGCTCGATGTCGGCCCTGACCGGGTCATCATCGATGCCACTTTCGGCGCCGGGGGTTACGCCCGCCGCTTTCTCGATGCCGGAGCAACGGTCCACGCCTTCGATCGCGATCCGGATGCGATCGTCGCCGCGCGCGCCGATTCAGGCAAATGGCCGGAACTCGACACCGCGCCGCCGCGCCTGGTGCTGCATCCGCGCAAATTTTCCGAGATGGTCGAGGCCAGGGCTGAAGCCGGCGTTGCCCAGGTTGACGGCATTGCGATGGACATCGGCGTGTCCTCCATGCAGCTTGACCAGCCCGAGCGGGGCTTTGCCTTCGCTGCCGAAGGTCCGCTCGACATGCGCATGGCCAAGGACGGGCCGAGCGCCGCCGATTTTGTGAACACCGCGCCGGAAGCGGATATAGCCGACGTGCTGTACCGCTACGGCGGGGAGAGGCAGTCACGACGCCTGGCCCGTGCGATCGTGGCTGCCCGCCCCCTTTCCACCACGACTCAGCTGGCCGGGGTCGTGCGCAGAGTCCTCGGCCAGAAGCCCGGCGCGCCGAAGGACGCAGCGACCCGCAGCTTCCAGGCGATCCGCATCCA
>Ga0181593_10001949_pt1 | contig 18928 bp, 14 predicted proteins | sample 071ome_19_FD_133756 | JGI IMG/M metagenome (GOLD analysis project Ga0181593, IMG submission 133756) | Coastal salt marsh microbial communities from the Groves Creek Marsh, Skidaway Island, Georgia - 071413AT metaG (megahit assembly) | ecosystem: Environmental > Aquatic > Marine > Intertidal...
CGATGTAGTACGGCCCGACGTGCTGATGCACCGGCGTATTTGGATCGCCGTATCCTGGCAGACCCCAGGTCGCGTAAATCAACGCCGCACCGGTCACGAGCGCCAGGATCGCGGCCACGGGTTGAAAGACTTTACCCGGTGCTTCTTCCGTGCGCGCAAGATGAAGCGCGGACAACAGCAGCACCGTGGAGACGCCTGCACCAACGGCGGCTTCGGTCATACCTACGTCCACCGCATCCATGGCGATCAGCAGCGTCGCCATGATGAAGCTATACGCGCCGCTCAGGACCACGAGCCCAAACAGGTTGCGTACGCCGATTACAGCAAGGGTAACGACGACCAGCAGCAGCAACAGTACGAGATCGATAATGAAAGCTATGGCACACCTTCCTTTTTGTCGTCGGCGAGCATCGGCTTGATATCGCGATGGCTCATGGCACGCGCTACGGCATGGCCTGCTACGGGGCTGATAAAGAAGATGAGAATGCCGATCACGGCGAGCTTGGCGCCGATCAAAGTAAAACCGGCCTGTAAAATCAATCCGGCCAAAATCAATCCCGCACCCAACGTATCCACGACACTGGAGGCGTGCAGCCGGGTGTATGCATCGGGCATGCGCAAGAGCCCGATGGCGCCGATGACACAAAACACGCCGCCGCCAACCAGCAAGATCCAGCTCAGAATGTCGATGGTTTCCTGCATATCTATGCGTCCTCGCCGTCGTCGGCGCGGCCTAAGTCGCCGTATCTGAAGTACTTCAGTACGGCGATGGTGCCGATGATATTCAAAAGGGCATATGTGATGGCGAGATCCAAAAATTCCGGCCGTCCGAAAACAAATCCAATCAACGCCAATATAAGAACCGACAGCGACCCTACGGCGTTTCCCGCGACCACACGGTCGAAAATGCTCGGCCCTTTCACAAGGCGCGCGACGACCAGGGCGAGTGCCGCGAGAACAGCCAAGGTTGCGGCGGCGAACATTGTCATGCGCCGGCTTCCTCGGGTTGTACACCTTCGAACCGGGCTACACGGCGCCCCATTGCACCTTTGGCAAGGTCCGCAGCGCCGTCTTTCGTCAGGGCGTGGACCAGTATTTCGTCGCCGTCCAGGTCAACTGAGATTGTCCCCGGTGTCAGAGTGATGGAATTGGCGTAAGTCACCTTGCCCACGTCGGTTTTCTGCGGCGCTTTGACCCGCACGAGCGTGGGGCTGATGGGCAGGCTGGGGCTGAGGATAATGCGGCTGACGGTCCAGGCGGAAAGGATGATCTGCCAAACCAGCCACGGCCAGTAGGTAATTGCGCTCACGACCAAATGAATGGGGTGCCCTTCCCGGTCGACCACGCCCAATCTCTTGGCACAAAACAGCGCGACGAGGACCGAAAAGATCACGCCCGCGGTGATCAGGAAGGTGGTGTAAATCCCCGACATGACCAGCCAAAACAATAGGAGCACGATGGCGGTGCTCAAAACGTAGATCATTTACCCTTACCCGTCTGCCGTTCACGGAATCTTACTGCGGCGGATGCGCTGAGCATTTTCCGAATATGCCGTTTACCGGGTGTGCCTGGCAATCAAAACCGGTATTCGCATCAATATGTTCGAGTATCGGCGCGGTTGTCATCGAGCGCGCCTTGCTGCACAGCGGTCTGAGTCGTTATCGTGTAGCGGTGGCAGACTCTGGAGGGGGCATGAAACGCAAACGACTTTTCTCAATGAGCGCCGCCGCGCTGGCCATCATGATCGGCACGGCAGCCGCACAGAACGCAAATCTTTCCAATGATTGGCTACTGAACGCGCCCGACGACAAAACGCGGTTTGAACTCTTGCAGCGATATCTGCGTGGGTTCGATCAGCCGATGTGGGAAGTCGGACAGCGCTACCTCGGATTGTATGACGCCCTTGAGCGGGACAATTTCGATCTCGCGCTCTATCACTGGGACAAGATCAAGACCACGATCCAGAACGGTTATCTCAAGCGGCCAAAGCGGCGTGCCAATGCTGATGCGATCTTTCTGGATACGCTGTGGGCGGACGTGCGCGCGGCACTGGAAAGCCGAAACGCCAAACAGGCCTGGGCAGGCTTTGCGGCTGCCCGAAACGGCTGCATCTCGTGCCATGAAGCCGAGGATGTCGCCTGGATGAATGATCAGGACCTATTTGACGAGACTGTTCCGCCAGAAAACTAACATCGGTTCAAGCTGAGAGAGTTTTATGCAGACCGGCACACCTCAACGTGTTCTGACCTTGTTCGATTGTGTGGCGATTGTTGTCGGCATCGTCATCGGCGCCAGCATCTTCAGGCTGCCGAGTATTGTCGCCGGGCAAGTCGGCGATGTTGATCTCATCCTTTTCGTCTGGGTGTTGGGTGGGGTCGTTTCGTTCATCGGTGCGCTTTGCTACGCCGAACTGACAACAGCCTACCCTTCAACCGGCGGCGAATATCATTTTCTCAAAAGAGCGTTCGGACCGCGTGTGGGCTTTATGTTCAGTTGGGCGCGCATGACGGTGATTCAGACCGGCAGCATCGCGTTTCTCGCCTACGTCTTTGGTGACTATGCCGGCCAGATTTTGCCTTTGGGTGAACGTGGGTCTGCCATTTATGCAGTGCTCGCTGTTGCCGGGTTCACCGGCCTTAACATTGCCGGCATTCACCAGACCCGGGCGGCGCAGAAGATGCTCGCGACGATTACGGTTGTTGGCCTGGTGTTTGTTGTCGCTCTTGCGATTTCCCACGTTGTGCAGCATGGCGCAGCGCCATCACCGGCGTCGCAAATAGAATTTTCCTCCGCCGTGCTTGGGTCGTCGATGATTTTTGTCCTGCTGACGTACGGAGGTTGGAATGAAGCGGCTTACGTTTCGGCGGAAACCAGTGGCGGCCCCCGTATTATGGTGTGGTCACTGGTGCTGGGGATCGGTGTCATCACGGCGATCTATGTTGGCGTGAACTTTGCTTACTTGAGTGTGCTTGGCGTTTCCGCTGTCGCTGCGTCGGATGCGGTCGCCGTCGATCTGCTCAACGCTTTGATTGGACCGGCCGGTGGGACCGCAATTGCATTACTTGTTCTGGTGCTGGTGATGGCGTCTTTAAACGTGACCATCATTACCGGTGCACGAACGAACTATGCGCTTGGCCGGGACTTTCCGGCTTTTGGCTTTCTGAATCACTGGAGCGTGAAAGGCGGTGCGCCCGTGCGGGCGCTGTTGTTCCAAGGCGGCGTTTCTTTGGCGTTGGTGCTCCTGGCAACTCTCAACCGCAGTGGGGTTCAGGCCGTCGTTGATTATTTGGCGCCCGTCTTTTGGTTTTTCTTTTTACTAACGGGCATCGCTTTGTTTGTACTCCGCAAAAAAGAACCGGACACGCCCCGACCCTTCAAGGTGCCGCTGTATCCGCTGGTTCCGGCGCTTTTCTGCCTCACCTGTGCCTATCTGCTCTACTCCAGTCTGGCTTATACTGGCTGGGGGGCACTGGCCGGCACTGTGGTATTGGCCGCCGGCTTGCCCATCTTGTATTTTACGCGCGCCGTTCCGGCCTCTTCCGAGGTTCCGGCGGATGCCGCGGGATAAGGAAAACAACCATGGACACTTTCCGGACTCTCGTATTGCTCGGCTTAACGTTCATGTTCAACGTTTCGGGCGCCCAGGAATTTCAGCAGCCTTACAAATACAAAGGTGACGGCATTGATGTTGTCGATGTTCCTTATGTGCCCACACCGGACGAAGTTGTCTTCGCGATGCTCAATCGTGCCCAAGCCGGTCCCGGCGATATTCATTATGACTTGGGGTCCGGCGACGGCCGTATCGTCATCGCCGCCGCGCGAGATTTCAATGTTGAGCGCGGCGTGGGAATCGATCTCGATCCGCAACGCGTAAAGGAAGCCAATGCAAATGCGCGCACGGCGGGGGTTACGGATAAAGTAATATTCGTCGAAGGTGATCTCTTCGAATTTGATTTCAGCGAGGCCACGGTTCTGACCATGTACTTGCTTCCCGAGGTCAACCTGAGGCTCCGGCCCATTATTCTCGACGATCTCAAGCCGGGCACACGTGTTGTTTCGCATGCATTTACAATGGGAGAGTGGGAGCCTGATGCATTCGATAACATCGATGGCCGGCACATCTATTATTGGATGGTGCCCGCAAAGGTCGAAGGAGAGTGGAGGTGGACGGTAAGCGGCACGGATTATCGCGCCGTCATCTCACAAGATTTTCAGAAAATTTCCGGTGACGTGCTGAAAAACGGTACCGCACTTCCCATGCAGTATGGCGAAATGAAAGGCTATGACATCAGATTTGAAACGCGCCTGCGCGACGCCAACGGCCGGGTCTCTGCGATGCTGCTGGAAGGCACTGTGGACGGCAATACCATTAACGGCACCATGTACATTGACGGAGAGTCCACCGAGGTGACTGTCCGCCGGGTAAACTAGCCGTTATTGGCTTGGCGCGGCGCCGTTTGGTTGCTGGCAATCTCAAGAATCAGTTTCTGTAACACTGATTGACTGAAGTCATTCAAATTGTGGACCGCAAGGTAAAACGAACCCGGTCCGCCGATCACGTTGTCGCGATAATACTTGTCCAAATCTTCCGGTGCGGCCTGTTTCCACTCGGCGCGCTTGTTCATAATGGCAAGGCCGTTGATGGTAATGCCTTTGTCGATGGCTTCGTCGCGCGCTTCGGAGGGCGGGCGGCCGTAATCGCTATAGCCGTCGCCTGATATATCGATGACGCTGCGCGTGGCTTCGCAACCGCACTCGTCAAATAATTTCACCGCAAAATCGATACCGCCGCTGATGGAGGTGGTGCTCCCTGATTTCAGCGCCGCTTCATCGAGTTCGGCGGCGAAAGACCGTGCGCTCTCAAGGTCCGATACAATGCGCCAGGGCACCACCACACGTTGATGGTAGATGCTCGACCATTCCATGTAGGTGATCGCAATTCGGCCAATGGGGCCCGACCGGATCGCCTCGGCGACGCGTTCATCGCGCAGGGCGTGAATATAGCCGATGCGCTGCACACCGGCTTCGCCCTCGTCGATGCTCATGGACACGTCCACGGCGAGAATCAGGGCGAGGTCAACGGCCGCGTCCTGAGCTTGCGACGGCGCAGCCAAAAACAACGCCGCAAGGGCGCCTATGATTTTCAACCGAAGGCCCATGGCCTCACTTCCTCCCATCACACGGATATGTGTGCGATTTTATCCGCCCACTTAACACATCTGCCGGAATGGCGTCCCCGGCGAGATTTGAACTCACGGCCCCCAGATTAGGAATCTGGTGCTCTATCCAGCTGAGCTACGGGGACGCGATGCTCCGCCCGGCGGCCCGCCTTATAGCACGGCCCGTCCGCCCACGCGAAGACGTTGAGGGGCCCGGCATAGGGTAATCACAAAGCTGCGAGTACCCGGTGATTTTATTACAGGCTACAAATGAGGCGAATGTGCGTTGTCCGCTGGGCGCTCGCGCTTTAGTGCACGTGCACGGGTTGCAGGTCGTGTTGTACGACCGCGCCCCACGCTTGCTCAAGGTTGTGCGCAGCCCCCATCGGTGTGCCCGAGGCGCTGTGAATGGTCCACATGGGAACGTTGTCCACCAAGGATTGGCGGATATAGGCCACTTCGTTCAGACCTAAACGCGCTAAGTCCACCTCTGTTGAAGCAAGGGGTATGGCTTGCGGGCCAAAATGGTCCTCAAGTGCGGACTCTTCGGTTGCGGGAGTCAGATTTCTATCTTTATCGTTCATCGTGATCCTCCTTTCGAGCGATCAATATGGGGCGCTCCAAATTGGCAGCAGCCCTTTTTTCAACGGTGGTCCAGAGTTCTCGGCAGATCAGTTGTCCGGATTGACGTCGATCGTTTTCGGCGCGGGTTTTTTAGACGCACTTTTGATTTCGATTTGCGTCACCTTCGGTTCAGGAACAGGGCGTTCGAGATCTACATGCAGCAGCCCGTTCACCACCTCGGCGCCTTTCACTTCGATCCCTTCAGCAAGGACAAAACTGCGCGTAAATTGGCGCGCGGCAATGCCGCGGTGCAGGTACACGCGGTTCACCGTGTCTTCCTGCTGCTTGCCGCGGATGACAAGCTGGTTGTCCTCGACGGTTACATTCAGGTCTTCTTCCGAGAACCCTGCCACGGCCAGTGTAATCCGCAGGCGGTGCTCGCCGGTTTGCTCGATGTTGTACGGAGGATAGCCTTCGCCCGAGGTCTTATTGACCCGGTCCAGAACCCGCTCGATGTGATCAAAGCCGAGCAGCAGCGGGCTCGAAAAAACCGAAACGCGCGTCATTTTCCGTCTCCTCCAATCGAGCGAGTGCGCGGTAAAGGCCCCCGCAGGGCGCCGTATCTTTGCCGCCCGCACCTGCGGCGCGGCATATACCCTATTTATGTCGTACCAAAACGGCCCCGCGTCAAGTCTGCGGGCCGGGCCGAAAAAGTCAGAGAACCCCTTGCTCTCGGCGCTGAATCTGGTGATATGAGACCCCTGTTCGGCTCGCGAAGCCGGATCGTCAAGGAGGCGCCGCCATCGCTGCTTTGGAGAACATCGGCACGGGCCTGGGAAGCAGGCGAAAGAGCGCCGGCGATGACCGGCCGCTTTTTCCGCCGTTGGACGCCTACGGCAGCGGCATGCTCGATGTCGGCACGCCTCATAAAATGTATTGGGAGCAGTCCGGAAACGCCAAAGGCGTTCCGGTGGTGTTTTTGCACGGTGGGCCGGGCGCTGGAACAGCTCCGGCGTATCGCAGATTTTTCGATCCCGCCGCATACCGCATCATCCTGTTCGATCAACGCGGGGCGGGTCGTTCCACGCCGGAAGCCGATCTTACCGACAACACAACGGCCAATCTCATTGCGGATATCGAAAAACTCCGGGAACACTTGGGCATTGAACGATGGATCGTCTTTGGAGGGTCCTGGGGCTCAACCTTGGCCTTGGCATATGGCCAATCTCATCCTGAACGCTGCATCGGTTTCATTCTCCGAGGTGTCTTTCTGTTCAGCGACGACGAAATTGCATGGTTTGTGGGCGGTGACGGAGAAGGGATGGGGCGGTTTTTTCCTGAAGCTTACCGGTCCTTCTCGCAGTTCATTCCCGAGGCCGAGCGCGGCGATCTTTTGAGTGCATATCACGCGCGCCTGATCGATCCCGACCCTACTGTTCATAAGCCTGCGGCGGCGGCGTGGTGTGCATACGAAAACGCGTGTTCTCGCCTCATCCCCAATGATCCAAAGGCCGGCGGCGCCAAAGGAACGGGGCAATACTACAGCGGCGCTTTATCCATGGCGCGCATCGAAGCGCACTACATGATGAACCGGGGATTCCTGAAGCCTAACCATCTGCTCGACGGCGTTGGCGCGATTGAACATCTGCCTGCGGTCATCGTGCAAGGCAGGTACGACATGGTCTGCCCCATCGCCTCCGCCGACCGATTGGCCCGCATATGGACCGGCGCGCAGTATCGCGTTGTACCTGATGCCGGCCACTCCTCGATGGAGCCGGGCATTCGTGCCGCGCTCGTGAAGGCCACCGAGGACTTCAAACACTACCGGTAATTTTGAACGCTTCTAAAAAAAACCTGAGAAAATTCATAGACCTGTATAAACTGACAGGCCGGATTCCGACTAACCTGTCAGTTCTCGCAGGTCCGCCCAAACCGTCCGCATGGCAAAAGATTGGCCGTGTCGGCGCAACAAGTGATGGGTCGGCACTGCTGACAAGTTCCATATGCCCAACACCTTAAACCCCGCCTTTTGGCGGGGTTCTTTTTTTGAACGCTTCTGAATTTGGCGAAAAAGCGTGCGTTTGTAACAGCTTGCAGCGGGCTCGTGCGTGCACGCCAGAACACACAGGCGATACATTTCTTTCTTTTTTACAATGAGTTACATGTAACTCGTGGCTTTGCTGCAGTGCATTAGCTATAAGTCCGCTTGAAATAATATTTGCAACTTAGGAGGCGCCGCCGGCCCGTATTTCTTGTGCGGCAGGCGCCGGAGACAGCGGTTTCCTAAAATGAACGTGTCCAGAAAGGCGTTGGCCCTCGTGGCCACGATAGTCGTCGTGGCGGTTGGGGCGTGGTTTGTGTTCATGCCGGGCTCTGGCGGAGGGCCGGGTGGCGGGTTCGGCCCCGGCGGCGTGCAACCTGTCTATGTCACGCCTGCAAAGTATGAGTCCTTTGCTGATCGCATTGAAGCCATCGGGACGCTGACGGCCAACGAGTCGATCACCGTGACATCCAAGGCGCAAGGCATCATCAGGTCTCTCAATTTCGAGGACGGCGAAATGGTGCGCGAGGATGAGCTCATCGCCGCTATCGCAGCCGCTGAGGAAGATGCGCGCCTGAATGCGGAGCTCGCCAATTTGGAAGAGCAACGCAAGACCCTCGATCGCATCGTTGACCTCGCAAAGACCAACAATGTTTCCCAAGCCCGCGTCGATGAACAGATGGCGATGGTCAAAAAGGCGGAGGCAAATGTTGCGGCGGCGCGCGCACGCGTCAGCGATTTTCGTATTTGGGCGCCCTTTACGGGCATTCTAGGAACGCGCCGCGTCAGCCCCGGTGCTTTGGTCAGCCCCGGCACGGTTATCACCACGCTGGACGATATCTCAGTTGTGAAGCTTGACTTTTCGGTGCCCGAAACGTTCCTGGCCAGTCTGCGTCCGGGCCTTGATATCGAAGCGACGTCTCAAGCCTATCCGGATGAAACTTTTCAGGGACAAGTCACGTCGGTCGACAGCCGTATCGATCCGATCACACGTTCCGTCGATATCCGGGCGGTTATTCCCAATGATGAACAAAAACTACGGCCCGGCATGCTAATGATTGTTGAATTGATTAAAGATCGGCGCACATCGCTGATGATCCCTGAACACGCCCTAATGCCGGACGGCACGCGACAGTTCGTGTACGTCATTGATGCAAATAATGTGGCCGAACGTCGTGAGGTCACCATTGGCACGCGCCGTCCCGGATTTGTAGAGATCAGCGAAGGCCTGGCCGAAGGCGACCTCGTTGTTATCGAAGGCACAATGCAAGTGCGCCCTGGCGGCACAGTTCAGATTCTGACCCCCGAAGACTCCGCCGATGGTTCATCCGCGATGGACGCCCGGCGGACCGATCCAAGCTAGTCTGCACACGCTGGCACACGGAACACGCACATGCTGCTTTCGGACATCTCCATAAAACGCCCGGTTGTCGCCACTGTCGCGAGCTTGCTGCTTGTGGTGTTCGGCGCATTCGGCATTACACAATTGCCGGTTCGCGAAACACCGGACATTGAGGAGCCCGTCGTTTCAGTGCGCGTGGACTATCGCGGCGCTTCAGCTGAAATCGTCGAGACGAAAATCATCCAGGTGATCGAGGAACAGATCAGCGGTATCGAGGGCGTGAAATCTTTGTCCGCCTCCGCCCGTGATGGATCCGGGGGCGTCACTATCGAATTCGAAAAAGGTCGCAATATTGATGCGGCCGCCAATGACGTGCGCGAACAGGTCAGCCGTGCAGCCGGCCGTTTACCGCCCGATGCCGAACCGCCCGTTATTCAGAAAGCGGATTCCAACTCGTCGCCCATCATGATCATGACGGTGTCGTCCACGACCCGTTCACCTCTGGAAGTGTCGGATTACGTCGAACGCTATATCCGCGACCGGATTTCTTCGGTCGAAGGCGTTGCCTTTCCCATTATGTTTGGGTTCCGCAAGCCGTCCTTGCGCGTATGGCTGGACCGGCGCGCTTTGGCCGCGCGCGAGTTGACTGTTGCAGACGTTGAAGCCGCTCTGCGCCGCGAAAACGTGGAACTCGGTGCGGGCAGGCTGGAATCAACCCTGCGCGATTTCACATTGCGCACGGCGCGAAACTTTCAAACCCCTGAGGAGTTTGCCCAGCTCGTCATCGCCCGTGGTGAAAACGACTATCTTGTCCGGCTCGGCGAAGTGGCCCGTGTGGAAATCGGCGCGGAAAATCCGGACTCGGTTTTCCGCATTCACGGCCGCAATGCGGTTGGGTTCGGTTTGGTCAAGCGGCCGGGGGCCTCGTCGCTGGCGGTGGCCAATGCCGTACGTGAAGAAGTCGCGCGTATCAACGCGACCATGCCGGACGATCTCAATATGGAGATTGCCTACGATTTTTCCGAATACATCACAGAGTCCATGAACGAGGTGGCCATCGCCATGGCTGTGGCGGCGGTTCTTGTCGTTGCTATCATTTACCTCTTCCTGGGCACCGTGACGGTCGCTGTTATTCCTGCTGTGACCGTGCCGGTCTCGCTCATAGCGACGTTCATTGTTCTGTGGGCCTTGGGGTTCTCGATCAACATCTTTACTTTTCTCGCGTTGGTTTTGGCCATTGGCCTCGTGGTGGACGACGCCATTATTATGCTGGAGAACATTCACCGGCGCATGAAACGCGGCGAACCACCATTGCTCGCGGCTTATCGCGGCGCACGCCAGGTGGCTATGGCTGTGCTTGCGACAACAATGGTGCTGGCAGCGGTGTTCGTGCCCGTTATGCTGATGCAAGGCACGGTGGGCAGTCTATTCACCGAGTTCGCGGTAACCGTGGCCGCAGCCGTGATTTTCTCGATGTTTGTCGCCCTCACACTGACGCCGGTCATGTGCAGCAAAATCTTGCGCCCCGATCTCGATGACTCGCCGGTCGCGCGGCGCGCGCAGTCCCTGTTTGAAACCTTAAGGGCCTTTTATCGAAAAACCCTCATTATGGGTCTCGACCGCCCCAAACAGGTGTTCATGCTGTTCATCGGCATCATTGCCGTGACCGCCGGTCTCTTCACCTTGGTGCCCAAAGAATTCACACCCGTGGAAGACCGTGGGGCGATCTTCATCATTGTACGGGCGCCTGAAGGGTCCAGCATTCAATTCACCAACGAGCAGGCGACAAAAGCCGCCGAAGTTTTCCAGCGCTATGTCGATCGCGGCTTGGCGATGGACGTGATGCAGATGGTGCCATTTGGTGGGCCCGGCGGCGGGTCCAACAATCAGGGCAACATCATCATGCACCTGACACCTTGGAAGGAACGCAGCGTAACCTCACGTGAGCTGATTCCAGAAATTATGATGCAGCTGCGCGGCATTCCGGGCGCGCAACTCATTCCAACATTGCCGCCGAGCATCGGGCAAAATCCGTTTGCTGGGGGGTTGCAACTTGTTATTGGCGGCGACAGCTACGAGGAAATTCGCGAGTGGCGCGATATCATGCTCGGCGCCATGCAGCGAAATCCCGGTTTGGTGGGTTTGCGGTCCGACTACAACGAAACCAATCCGCAAATGCGTATCCGCACCAATCAGAACCGTGCAGCGGATTTGGGCGTATCCACATCTACCATCGGCCAAACCTTGCAAGTGCTGCTCGGCTCGCGCAAGGTCACGACGTATCTTGATCGTGGCCGTGAGTACGATGTGATTTTACAAAGCCAGGATGAAGACCGGCAAACGCCGTCGGACATATCGAATATCTACGTTCGTTCGGATACGACCAGAGAACTCATTCCGCTGTCCAGTTTCGTGACTGTCGAAGAAATGGCGGGCAGCAACTCACTGAACCGCTACAATCGCATGCGTTCGATCACGATCACGTCCAATGCGGTTCCCGGTTATCCCATGGGTGAGGCCGTCGCCGACATCGAGCAAATGGCGGCAGACCTATTGCCGGATGCGGCGCGCATTAGCTGGCGCGGTGAAGCAGAGGAACTGAAAGAGTCGGGCGCGCTCATTTATATCTCGTTCGGTATGGCGCTTTTGGTCGTGTTCCTGGTTTTGGCCGCGCAGTTCGAAAGCTTTATTCACCCGATCATCATCATGATGACCGTGCCGCTTGCGATGGCCGGCGCAATGGCTGGACTCTTGATTGCCGGTCAGTCCTTCAACATCTACTCGCAAATCGGCGTGATCGTGTTGATCGGGCTTGCGGCCAAGAACGGAATCCTGATCGTCGAGTTCACCAATCAGCTGCGTGATGCCGGAATGGAATTCCGCGATGCGCTGGTCGAGGCCGCCTCCATCCGCCTGCGTCCCATCATCATGACCGCGCTGGCCACGGTCATGGGTGCAGTGCCACTGGTGATTTCTTCGGGGGCCGGCTACGAGGGGCGCCGGGCCATCGGGATCGTGATCGTCTTCGGCGTGTCCTTTGCCAGCTTCATTACGCTGCTGGTTGTGCCCGCGTTCTATCAACTCATGGCCCGTAATACCGGCTCGCCAGGCCGAATCGCCGCCGAGCTCAAAGACTACGAAACCAGCTTCCCCCGCCAAGCGCCTACAGGGGCCGAGGGGCGAACCGAGCAGCCCGCTGAATAAACGGGTCTTTGCTGCGTTGCAAAAACCCAAGAAAACCCATATGTTACGAACGGTTACAGCCTCTTCATAGCTTTGTAACGCTGCGGTGTGTATAAAGCTTAACCAAGGCTTGCAACCTTAAGGTAGCGCTCGTTTTAGCGCTCGACCTGAAGCTTTGCCGGCGTGGCGATGGGCAGATGAGCGGCTGCCCCGTTTTTTTCGGTTCCGAAAATGGATGTGAAACAAAAACTCGGCGCATTCGCGGCACTCGTGGTCATTGTTGGCGTGGCTGCATTTTTTATGATCGGCGGACCGTCAAATGACAGCGCCCGCGGACGCAATAACGGCGATGCGCGCCCTGTGCGCGTGGCCGTTGTCGAGAAAGAGGAGTTCAGCGATCGTTTGGAAGCGATTGGCACCGTCTTTGCCAAAGAATCGGTAAACGTCACCGCAAAAGTGCAAGGCATCATTCGCTCCGTCTATTTTGAGGACGGCGAAACGGTTCAGCGCGGAGAGGAGATCGCGGCCATCGACGCCGGCGAGCAAACCGCGCAACTCAATGTCGAACTGGCCAATCTCGAGCAGCAGCGCAAGGAGCTTGAGCGCGTTATGGGATTGGCGGCGGACAGCCACGTCTCCCAAGCACGTGTTGATGAAATGGTCGCATCCGTCAAAAAAGCGGAAGCTAATGTTGCCGCTGCGCGTGTACGCGCCGGCGACCGTCTCATCACTGCGCCGTTTGCCGGCATTGTCGGTACACGCCGCATCAGTGTCGGCGCGCTTGTGTCGCCGGGCACCGTTGTCACGACTCTCGATGATATTTCGAAAGTAAATCTCGACTTTGCCGTCCCGGAAACCTTTATGGCGTCTTTAAAGCCCGGTCTCGATATTGAGGCCGAAGCCAGCGCGTATGCCGGGGAAATTTTCAAAGGCATTGTCGCCGCCGTCGATAGCCGCATTGATCCGACGACCCGTTCTGTGACGGTGCGCGCCGAAATCCCCAACGAAGACCTACGTCTTCGCCCGGGCATGCTTATGGTTGTCGACCTGATTAAGGATCGGCGTCAGTCACTCATGATCCCTGAGGCGGCTTTGCTCCCAGAGGACGATAGGCAGTATGTTTTTGTGATCGGCCCCGGGGACGTTGCTCAACGCAAGGAAGTCGTTATTGGCCGCCGCCGCGCCGGCTTTGTCGAAGTGGTGAGTGGTTTAAGCGAAGGTGACATCATTATCAGAGAGGGCCAGCAGGACCTTCAGGATGGTGCGCGCGTTGAAATTTTGAATGGCAACGAAGTTGGGATTAGCCCGGCGCCGCCTGCGCAAGCCGGGGACATGGCGCAAGCTCTCGGGTAATTCAATCGCGCCTGGCTGTGTGCCGCGCGCTTTCAGGACTCTGACGCGATGCTGCTCTCGGATATCTCCATAAAGAGGCCCGTGGTGGCCATTGTGGCCAGCCTCTTGCTGGTTGTCTTCGGGTTGTTTGCCGGCATGCGGCTACCGGTGCGCGAAACCCCGGACATTGACCGGCCCGTGGTCAACGTTCGCGTCAATTACACCGGCGCGTCGGCCGAAGTCATCGAATCTCAAGTTGTACGCGTGATCGAAGAGCGCATCGGCGGCGTGCAGGGCATCGAGACTATCAACGCCTATTCCTTCGACGGCGGCGGGAACGTCAATATCGAGTTCAAGGTTGGCCGTGATATTGACGAGGCTGCCAACGATGTGCGCGATCAGGTGAGCCGCGTTGTCGGCCGCCTGCCCCAAGACGCCGATCCGCCGGTGGTTCAGAAGGCCGATCCCGACAGTCAGCCCATCATGTGGATCAACGTGTACTCCACGTCACGTGATGCCATGGAACTGTCGGACTATGTGCACATCAATCTAGAGCCAAGATTTTCCACTGTGCAGGGCGTCGCGTCCTTAAGGATCGGCGGCGATAGAGAAAAAGCCATGCGGGTCTGGCTCGACCGGCGCGCCATGGCTGCGCGCGGGATTACCGTCACAGATGTGGAAAGCGCGCTACGGCAGGAAAATGTCGAGCTTGGCGCAGGTATGCTCGAGTCCGCCGATCGAAATTACACGCTGCGTACCATCCGGGCTTACCAGACGGTCGAGGATTTCCAAAACCTTGTCGTTGCCCGCGGCGAGAACAACTATCTCATCCGGCTGGCCGAAATAGCCAACGTCGAGATTGCGCCCGTGGACGACAAACAGGTTTTCCGGCAAGGCGGCCGGCCGGGCATCGGCATCGGCATTATCAAGCAGCCCGGCGCATCCACTTTGGACGTGTCCGCGGCCGTCCGTGCGGAAATCGCAGAAATCCAACGGACTATGCCCGACGATCTCGCGATTGGCATCAACAATGACTCGGCGGACTATATCTCCGCGGCTTTACGTGAAGTGGTGATCGCCATGGTGGTCGCCGCGGCCATGGTCGTCGCGGTCATATACTTGTTTCTCGGCACGGCGCGCGCCGCCATCATTCCCGCTGTAACTGTTCCCATTTCCCTCATATCCACGGCAATCGTTCTCTGGCCCCTTGGGTTTTCCATCAACATCCTGACCCTGTTGGCCATGGTTTTGGCGATCGGGCTTGTGGTGGATGACGCCATCATCATGCTTGAGAACATTCACCGGCGTATGAAGCTGGGTGAGCCTCCTCTGCTTGCGGCCTACCGCGGCGCGCGTCAGGTGGGCATGGCCGTTGTCTCGACAACCTTGGTGCTTATTGCGGCGTTTATCCCCGTTACCCTTATGGAAGGGACGGTTGGCACGTTGTTCTTCGAGTTTGCAGTATCCATGGCCGTGGCTGTTGCTTTTTCCATGTTTGTTTCGCTCACACTCACGCCTGTGATGTGTTCCAAAATTCTCACACCGAAACTGGACACCAGCCCTGTCGCGCACAAAGCCAATGAAATCTTCGAACGCTTGAAGTCTTGGTATATCGTAACCTTGGATAAGACATTGGATAAGCCGTGGCGCGTTCTCGCCGGATTCGCGGGGATTATCGTTCTCGCAGGCGGAATGTTTATGATCTTGCCGCAGGAATTCACGCCTAAGGAAGACCGCGGCATGATGTTCATACAAATTCGCCCGCCCGAGGCCTCGACGGCGTCCTATACGGACCGCCAGGTCAAGGAAGCGGCGGATATTTTGAAACCTTATATCGACAGCGGCGAAGTCGAACGGCTGCTTGAGCGCGTCGACGGCGATAACGGCGGCGGCAATATCCTGGTCATTCTCGCGCCGTGGGCGGATCGCGACCGCCATGTCACGGCCTTCTTGGACGAGGTGGCTCCCAAATTGAATCGTGTGACCGGTGCGCGGGTGTCCCCTAATCTGCCCTCGGCTTTAGGTCAGCGCGGCGGTGGCTTCAATAATCTCAACTTCGCTCTGACCGGACCGACCTACGACGAATTGCGTGTTTGGCGTGACGATCTCATGACGGCGCTATCGCAAAGTCCATATTTCGTTAACGTCAACAATAGCTTCCGTGAAAACAACCCGCAGATACGTATTCGCATCGACCGCACCCGTGCGTCCGACCTCGGCGTGTCCGTCGGCGCCATAGGCCAGACATTGGCGGCCATGCTGGGCTCGCGTCGGGTAACGACCTTCGTCGACAGCGGCGAGGAGTACGATGTCATCCTTCAGGGACGTCTGCAGGACCGGCAAACGCCGACCGACATTTCGAACATTTACGTCCGTTCCGGCACAAGCCGTGAACTGATTCCATTGTCCAGTGTCGTGACGCTGGAGGAGGGAACCTACTCCGACTTTCTGCCGCGCCTTGATCGGCGTCGCGCTATTTTCTTCAATTTGTTCCCAGCGGGCGATGCAAATCTCGCCGAATTGGTCGCCGAAGTGGAGCGCATCGCCGAGCCCATTCTGCCCGAGACCGCCCGCATCATTTGGCGCGGCGAGGCCGCCGACTACAAGGAAACTGGCTACTTCATTTACTTTAGTTTTGGCCTCGCGCTCCTCGTGGTGTTTCTTGTGTTGGCCGCGCAGTTCGAGAGTTTCGTGCATCCGTTTATCATCATGATGACGGTGCCTCTGGCGGTGTTCGGCGCACTGGTGGGGCTGCTGTTGTTCGGTCAGAGCATCAACATCTACTCACAGATCGGGATTATCGTGCTGGTAGGTCTCGCGGCCAAGAATGGCATATTGATTGTCGAATTCGCCAACCAGATGCGCGATGCCGGTCGCCCCTTCCGCCAAGCGCTCATTGAAGGCGCGGTCACGCGCCTGCGCCCCATCATTATGACGGCGCTTGCGACGATTATGGGTGCGGTCCCATTGATACTGGCATCCGGGGCAGGAGCCGAAGGGCGCCAGCCCATCGGTGTGACCGTCTTCACGGGCGTTGCCTTTGCCGCCGTGATCACCCTGGTTGTTGTGCCTGCATTTTATATGCTGCTCGCCAAGGGCACAGGCTCGCCGGGCCGTGTGGCGGCTGAATTGCACGACTATGAGAAAAAACACCCAGCAAGCGCGGGCTCTACGGGTCAGCAGCCTGCTGAATAAAGTATACCAGACCGTTCAACGTCCTCACCCTTCGCCACAGAGAACATAAGATGTAAGATCGCCGCGCCGCGCGGCGAAAGGACGTCGCGCACGGTTGTTCGGGAGCTCGCGTGAAAGAGAAGGAACTGCGGTTTGCCCTGGTGTGTTACGGCGGCATTTCACTTGCCGTCTACATGCACGGCGTCACGAAGGAAATCCTCAAACTCGTCCGGGCCTCAAAGGACTATCACACATATGCTAACCGGCAGCAGGACGGCATCTCGTACGATGATGTCACGCAGCCGCGCAGCGATCCGGTCGACAGCGAACGCGCCTACTTCGATCTTATGAAACAGATCGGACGGCATCTCGATCTTCGGGTTGTTGTCGATGTGATCGCGGGAGCCTCCGCCGGCGGGATTAACGGCGTGATTCTTGCGCGTGCATTGGCCCATGATCTCAATATCGATCCGGTGCGCGATTTCTGGCTCAAGCATTCCGACGTGGCCGAACTCATGCCGCTGCACGTCAAGGCGGGTCCGTGGCGCAAGTGGTATTTCCGGCCCTTTGTTTGGATGCTTCTGTGGCACTTCCGCGACGATCTCGGCGACAATGTTGAACTCAAGCAAAAGCTTTCGATGTTCTTGCGCTCGCGTTGGTTCAAGCCTCCTTTCGACGGGTACAATCTTACCGAAGTCCTGTACGGCGGGTTTTCGGCAATGGGCGATCCGATCGAACGCGGAAGTTCGCTTGTGCCCGCCGGCCAACAGCTTGATCTTTTCGTGACCGTCACCGACTTTCATGGATATGTCACCGACACGCCTATTCACGATCCGCCGATCATCCGCGATCGCGAACATCGCCAAGTTCTGCATTTTAAATACCGGCAGTGGCCACGCGGACAGGAACAGTCGGGATTTGACCGCGAAGGTCTGCCCGGTTTGACATTTGCGGCGCGGGCAACGTCGTCGTTTCCCGGCGCGTTTCCCCCGACACAGTTTTCTGAAATCGATCATCTCATGGCCAAGCGCAGTCTCAGTTGGCCAAAGCGCGTCGATTTCATTTACACGAACTTTCGCCCCTACCTGCGCGCCGATTTGAATCCCAGCGATGCGGCGTTCATCGACGGCAGTGTGCTCAATAACAAACCATTCTCTCATGCAATCGAAGCCATTCATGGCCGCGCCGCCTACCGTCATGTTGATCGCCGGCTGCTTTACATCGATCCGCACCCTAAGGGCCGCGAAAGCCGGTCCTGGGGTCGGGTGCCTGGGTGGTTTGAAACGTTTAAAGGTGCGCTGTCCGATATTCCGCGCAACGAGCCCATTCATGACGATTTATCCTGGGTCAATACCCACAACGCCGAAGTGCGGCGCCTTCAGGTGGTGGTGGAAAGCGCGCGCGCTCACATTCGCACCATTGCGAATGGAATTGTCGGCAACGCTTTCGAGAAACGATTAACGGGTGAAGATGTCGGGCGTTTGCGCGAGCAGGCAAACAACCGTGCGCGATTGGAGACCGGGTTTGCATATGAAGGGTACTTACGCCTTAAATTGGCGGCGGTCATCGAAGACGTTGCCACTTTAACCGGCATGATTTGCGGGTATGAGCGCGGCTCGCAAAAACTCGCGCGTGTCGTGAACGTCATTCAGGCATGGGCGCGTTTATCCGGTGTCAGCCCCGAGACACTCGATTTGTCGACCATCTTCAATCCGGGCAAAACCGTGCCGCCATGGGTGCGGTTTTTGCTTCGGTTCGATGTGCGCTACAGGCAACGGCGTATTCGTTTTGTCGTGCGCGCGGTGAATCAGCTCTACACATGTTTGGACAAGCCCGAGTACGCGGGTCTGGGGACCGAGCGGCTCGACCGGATAAAGGCGGGACTTTATGACGCCCTGGCTTTGCTCCGCCCGCTCAGTGCCCGTGTTGGCACGCCCGTTGGAGATGGCCACGACCTTAGCCGCGACTCAATCGCGGCGGTAAAAAGCGTGGTCGGCGATATTGTAGATGCCATGCAAACTGATGCCGTGCTTGCAGTTAGCCCCGCGGCGGTTGCGGAAAAATTTGCGGAGCAAATTGAGCAAACCATCGAACTTGTCGGTGTGGACTTGGGACTTGAACGGGACAACGAGC
>Ga0181593_10001950_pt1 | contig 18921 bp, 18 predicted proteins | sample 071ome_19_FD_133756 | JGI IMG/M metagenome (GOLD analysis project Ga0181593, IMG submission 133756) | Coastal salt marsh microbial communities from the Groves Creek Marsh, Skidaway Island, Georgia - 071413AT metaG (megahit assembly) | ecosystem: Environmental > Aquatic > Marine > Intertidal...
CGACCAGCAGATCCAAATTTTCGGGAAAATACACTTCGATCTGCTTGGCTTCGGGCGCGTCGAGCACCGTCAAGGGAATGTCCCGATCTGCACAAAACGCCTTGTAAGATTCAAGTTCTGGCCTCGGCCCGCCGCCCTCGGCCTTGGGAAGAGATCCATGGGTGAAAACGCTGGCAATATTGACCTTCGCGTTTCCGTCCAATCCCTCGCGAAGAAGCGACAGCCCCGCCTCACGCGCCGCCAGAACCGCTGTCCGAAGCGGCTTTTTTTCTGTCATTCCAACGCATCCATGGATAGCGGTTCACCCGCCGCAATCGCACGTCGAGCCGCACGCCCCAACACATCGGGATAGTGGCGCGGGTGAAGACCGAAGCCCGGTCGCACGCAACGAATATTTTCAGTGGTGAGCATCTCGCCGGCGGCGATGTCACTGCTGGCGTACAAAGACCGGCGAAAACTGAGAGAATCTTTTTCTTTGCCGAACGCGCCGTAAGAAACCTTGCCGCGCGCAATAGCCGCTTCGCGGCACATTGAAACGAGCTCTGTCAGTTTATCGGGCGTGATCGAAAACGAGCTGTCTGCGGTCGGCGGTTCAGGCGCATCAATCACATGCTTCTCGATCATGCTCGCCCCCAGCGCACAGGCGGATACAGACGCAGCCAGTCCTATGGTGTGATCGGAAAATCCGATCGGCACGTGATAGGTCTCCATCATATCGGTAAGCGCGGCCAGATTGGCTTCCTGCAATCGGGCAGGATAGCCGCTGTTGCAACGGAAGATCGCAACTTCTTTTGCGCCAGCGTCTGACAAGGTTTGTAACGCCTCGTCAATTTCCGCCTTCTCACACATGCCGGTCGAAATAAGAATTGGCTTTCCCGTTTGAGCGCACGCCTTCATCAACTGGTGGTCGACGGCCTCAAAGGACGCAATTTTATACGCTGGCGTCTCGAGTTTTTCGAGCATCTCAATAGCACCAACACCAAAAGGCGTTGTGAACGGAATCAAGTTTTGCGCACGCGCGCGCTGATATAGCTCGGGAAACCACTCATACGGTGTCGCCGCGTCCGCATACAAATCGTAAAGGCGCTTGCCCTTCCACGGATTGTCGCCCTCGATAACGAAGCCAGGAGCAGAAACGTCCAATGTAAGATCGTCAGGCGTATAGGCCTGAAACTTGATCGCGTCGGCGCCGGATTGAGCCGCAATATCTATGATTTTAAGCGCGCGCTCCAAACTCCCGCCGTGGTTGGCGGACAATTCGGCCACTATGAACGGGGACTCCTCAGGTCCAATCGCTCTCCCGCCAACGGTTATCTTGGATGCGAATTGAAAATTGCCCACCACTTTTCTCTTTCAAGTCCCAAACTTTTTCGCCGCCGACACGGCTAGGGAAGTCGAAGTTGTCGCACATAACACGAATTCGACACTAAAGCCCTAAGCCCTACGCCCGTCGTGAAAACTTCGTCACACACCATAGGCGCTGTGAATGCGCCGCGACGAAACGTTAACGCTCTGGATTTAAATAACAATGTAGTTTGTTGTTTAATGCACAATTTAGATTGTACAATTTAATATATAAATTCAGACGTAAATGCCCGCAAAAAATGGACCCGCAATGCACTTCAGAGCCAGAATCTCACAGTGATTGCATATGCGGACGGATACACGCTTTGGCACTACACCACAGACGACTGCGTCAATGAGATTGTCCATCCCGAATACTTCGAAAATGCCAGGGATTTCTTTCGCTCCAATGACCGGATCGAGGTGATCGCTAGTGATGGTGATTTTGATGCCCGCATTTCGACTATCGGACGGATAAGGCTCAAGAGATGAGCGATTTAGCCCTGCCTCAATGGGCCGAGTTGGAGCGTCGCTTCGATGGTCCAATCCCAAAACATCTCAGGCACCCCCCACAAAGGTTGGTCAGAGAGCACCTAGGAGCAAAGGCCCTCATGACGGCATGGGCGTCAGAGCAACGCTTGGAAATTTACAGGCAACTTTTCCTAATGCGCTGCGCTGTCGAAAAGGTAGAGCCATCCACCGCCGCGCACCACCGGAGGCGATTGGAAGCGTCGGCGCGCATACTTTCAGAATTGTTGGGTTAAAAGGATCGGCAAAACGAAAGAGCGCTGTATTCAGCTGCCGGGGTTGAATTCATCAGCCACGGCTTCGGTGTCTTGATTGAAAGACTTTTGTTGCTTGGTCCACGCCGACGCATATGCGCCGCTGAGCGCTAATAAATCTTCGTGTGTTCCTCGCTCTATAACCTCTCCATCATCCAAAACGAGGATCTCATCCGCGTCGACGATCGTTGACAACCGGTGAGCAATCACAAGGGTTGTCCGCCCGGCACTGACTTCTCTTAGATTAGCCTGAATTTCTTTTTCGGTATGCGTATCCAGGGCCGAGGTCGCCTCGTCAAACAATAATATCGGCGCACTCTTCAGGATAACGCGGGCAATCGCCACGCGTTGCTTTTCCCCGCCCGACAGCTTCAGGCCGCGTTCACCTACAAGCGTCTCGTAACCATCCGGTAAGGAGTCGATAAACGAATCAATGTGCGCGAGTTTCGCTGCATTCCTGATTTCGGTTTCAGGGGCCTCTGGCCTTGCATAGGCCAAGTTGTACCTGATCGAGTCATTGAACAAGACCGTGTCTTGCGGCACCACACCAATGGCCGCGCGCACGCTGTGCTGAGTTACGTCTCTTATATCCTGCCCGTCTATTTGGATCGATCCGCCGTCAACGTCGTAATATCGGAAAAGAAGACGAGCGATCGTGGACTTGCCTGAACCGGTCGCACCGACTAATGCGACCATTTTTCCGGGAGGCACGCGGAATGAAACGCCTTTCAAAATAGGCCGACGCGGATCATACGAAAAGCTGACGTTGTCAAAGAGTATTTCGCCGGCGTTTACCCTGAGCGCGGGTGCGTATGCTTTGTCGTGGATTTCAGGCTTTTCCTCCATCAAATCGAACATTTTTTCGATGTCGACCAGGGCCTGTTTGATGTTGCGGTAAACAAAACCGAAAAAATTCAACGGTTGAGACAACTGAATCATGTAGAGGTTGATGAGCGTAAAATCTCCAACCGTCATATTTCCGGCAACGCGGCCGGATGCCGCCATCGCCATCAACACCGCAAGGCCAACCGCAATGATCAGCGCCTGGCCAACGTTCATCAATGCCAGCGACGAGCGGTTGCGCACATCCGCAACCTCGTATTTGCCCATAACCCGGTCGTATTCACGAACTTCGAGGTCTTCGTTTCCAAAGCTTTTGACGGTTTCGTAATTCAGGAGGCTGTCAATCGCGCGCGTATTGGCCTTGTTGTCGAGGAGATTGGCCTCGCGTCGGAATTTCAGTCGCCATTCGGTTGTTAGGCTCGTGAACGTGACGTAGGTAACGACGATGGATAACGCCACAATTCCAAACCAGATACTGAAAGCCTGCCAAAGAATTCCGAAAACAAGGGCGACTTCCAGAAGGGTCGGGAACACATTGAACAGCGATATGGACAACAGACTCTCGATAGCCGTTCGCCCACGCTCGATCGAGCGAGACAGCGCACCCGTGCGCCGATCGAGATGAAATCGCAATGACAGTTTATGAAGATGAGCCAAAACCGCGGACGAAGATCGCCGCACGGCACGCACGCCGACCTTCGCAAATATAGCGTCGCGAAATTGAGCGAAGGCCTGACCTAAAAAGCGCGCGCCGCCATAAGCAATAATAAGAGCGAGCGGCACCGCAATTTCAATTGACGATGATCCCTCCGGCGCCAATGCATCGACTGACTGTTGCAAAAAAATGGGTGCGGTGACCGTCGCAATCTTCGCTAAGACGATACATCCGAGCGCGAAAACAACACGCGATTTGATTTCAAAGGAATCGCGCACATCGGAGGGGGGCCACAAAAAGGGAAGCAGCGTCTTAATTACTTGCCAATCGCTTCTTCGGCGTTTTGTTTCGCCAGGCTCAGGGGGAAGTGCGGCTCTAACCATAAAATGTGATTACATCCCGAACACGATAACGTCCAGGCAAACAAAAGGGCCGCGCATGCGGCCCTGCTGAACAGCATTGGTCTTAAATTTAAGCGGTTACGATGGTCGGATTGACCACGACGACAGGCCTGCTCGCCCCGGTGATGCCGGCAGTATCGGAGTAAGCGGAAAGCTCGGCATGTGCGTACTTCTTCTGCGCCTGGGCGTGTAAATCACCACGCAATGCAGCGAGTTCCTCAGCCTTTGCGTGATAGCTCGCGGCCTGACCGCCAGATTCGCCGCTAAACTTCTGATCCGTCTCGGTTTGGGCGACCTTGTCGTAGTATTTGACTTCGCCAGTGCCGTCTTCGGCGAACGCACCCTGAGAGCGCGCATCCTGGGATTTGTCATAATACTTGGGTGCAGCTTCCGCCGTTTGACTAGAAAACTGGCCAACGACCACTTCGGCACCTTGGCCATAAAACTTACGCTGCACGTCTTCTGATCCGGACGGCGCTCCCAGCGAAGCCGTTTGCTCGTCTCCGAAGTACTTGTCCTCGCCGGCGTTCTGGCCATCCGGCTGACCCGGACTGACATAAAATTTCTTGGCGGTTACGTGCTGATCTGGATTAGCGGGCGCGACAGTCTGTGGCGCTACCTTGAGTTCCTCTACGTCCGGTGCGAAAGATCTCAATTCCGGTTGTTTTGGACCTGCGGCCGCGAGGCCTTCGAAGGTCACACCGTCAGAACGGGACAACTGAATCTGTTTTGACTCCAGCAAATCAACCCGGCCATCGCCGTTATCATCAAATTGCTGGAGCACATCTACTGTGCCAACGACCTCTGACGGCGTTTGACCAAAATCCAAGTGTTTCAATTCGACCCGGGCCCTTGAAGGTCCGCTCTGCGGATCCCGCGCAGGCTGTTCGCGCGGATCACGATTAGCAGTTTCCCTCTGTGAGGGCTGCTCGGAAGAGGTTTTTTGGACCGGCTGCTCCTGAGCCTGAACAGCTTGGACATCCTGTGAAGGTGGGGGCGCAGCGGCAACATCGCCCGATTGGTTTGCACCAACGGAAAAGGCCTGTTGCCTAAAGGCTAACATGTTGAGCTGCGATGCAGCGTTAGATGTGACCACTTCAGCCATTCATCGCCCCTTCTGGTCGACGAAAAAATTCCGCAAAAGTTCTATGCGTGCAGCCGATATGCGCCAAATGCCGTGGGGAAACAATTGGATTCGATGTACTAGGTTTCCAGGTATATCATCTAATCCATTGAATTATATTGATTTTATTGCGTATCAAATGGATTGCACTCGAAACTTATCCACAGGCCAGCTGGCGAACCCTGATAAAAACGCGCCGATTGGGGCCTGGAATCAAGCCCCGATCGAGTCGAGTCGTTTTGACGAATTTCACCCGACCGACACCTATAGAGGCCTCTGGGAGTAGAGGCCTCCGGGGCCGGGCCCGAACAGTGGATCCCGCCCCCCGGCATCGTTACGGGGCCGTGATGACCCCGACCTCGCGGCTTTTCCGCCCAAACGAAGAGATTCATACTTTGTCAGTGTGGCCCTGGAGAATTTTGCTCCTTGGATCGCAACGAGCGCAGATCCTAGGTGTCTTCGGTTTGCATGGCACCACCGACTTCTTTAATTACATCAGCGCCGATTATGGCTGAGCCTCAATTTTCTAGGGCCGAATTTATGACTGACCGTGCCAAACGCATCGCGCTTCTCAAATCATCGTTGCAAAGCCGAATACTCGTGTTCGACGGTGCGATGGGCACAATGATTCAGAGGCGCAAGCCGGATGAGGCCACCTATCGCGGCAAACGTTTCGCCGACTTTACCAAGGACCTAAAGGGCAATAACGATATACTGAACCTGACCCAACCCGATCTAATCAGGGAGATCCACCTGGAATATCTGCGCGCAGGCGCGGATATCATCGAAACGAACACGTTTTCATCGACGTCAATTGCCCAGGCGGACTACGGAACACAGGACCTAGCACGGGAACTGAATGTGGCTGGCGCCAAGATTGCGCGTGAGGCGGCTGAATGTATTACAGCCGAAACCCCGGACAAGCCGCGGTTTGTAGCAGGCGCTATAGGTCCAACAAACAAAACCGCGTCCATATCGCCCGATGTGAATGACCCGGGCTACCGAAATGTGACCTTTGACGAGTTGCGCTCTGCGTTTCGTGAGCAGGTGGAAGGTTTGGTCGAAGGCGGCGTCGATCTGATTCTGGTAGAAACAATCATCGATACACTGAACGCGAAGGCCGCGCTCTTTGCCATAGACGAGTTTTTTGAAGACAGCGGTGAAAGACTACCGGTTATGATTTCCGGCACCATCACCGATCAATCGGGGCGACTTTTATCGGGGCAAACACCGGAAGCGTTCTGGAACTCGTTGCGTCACGCCAAACCCCTGACAATCGGGCTCAACTGCGCATTGGGCGCGTCGCAACTTCGTCCGCACATCGCCGAACTTGCGCGCATAGCCGACACCTATGTTTGCGCTTACCCCAATGCAGGCCTGCCAAATGAATTTGGTGAGTACGATGAACAACCGCATGCCACCGCCGAACACTTGGCGGCGTGGGCGAAAGACGGCCTCGTAAATGTTGTCGGCGGGTGTTGCGGGACCACGCCGGAGCACATCGCCGCCATCGCCGAAGCCGTGAACGGTATTGCGCCTCGGGCCCTGCCTCACACCAATGCCGCAATGCGCCTATCCGGCCTTGAGCCCTTTATGTTGGCATCATGACGCCCAGATCCAATGCGGGCGCGGACGACAGCGTCGCGACGTTCATAAACATCGGCGAACGGACCAACGTCACAGGCTCCGCGAAATTCAAGAAACTGATTTTGGATGGCGATTTTGAATCGGCTCTTAGTGTTGCGCGCCAGCAAGTCGAAAACGGCGCGCAAATTATTGACGTTAATATGGACGAGGCCATGCTGGATTCAGAAGCAGCGATGGTCAAATTTCTCAATTTGATTGCCTCTGAACCGGACATCAGCCGCGTCCCGGTCATGATCGACAGCTCAAAATGGTCCGTCATCGAAGCCGGCTTAAAGTGTGTTCAAGGCAAACCGGTCGTGAACTCCATCAGCCTGAAGGAAGGCGAAGAGCCCTTTATCGCGCAGGCCCGGAAAATTAAACGGTACGGCGCCGCCGTCATCGTCATGGCCTTCGATGAGACCGGTCAAGCGGACAGCGCGAACCGAAAGGTCGAAATCTGCACGCGTTCCTACAAGGTTCTAACCGAGAAGGTAGGATTTTCGCCCGAGGACATCATCTTCGATCCAAACATATTCGCTGTGGCAACAGGGATTGAAGAGCACAATAACTACGCCCTGGATTTCATTGAAGCGACCCGCCGGATCAAGGAAACATTGCCACACGTTCACGTGTCCGGTGGCGTTTCAAATATTTCGTTCTCGTTTCGCGGCAACAACTCTGTGCGCGAAGCCATGCATTCGGTATTTCTGTACTACGCCATTCAGGCTGGCATGGATATGGGCATCGTGAATGCCGGGCAGCTGGCGGTTTACGAGGACATACCGCTCGAGCTCAGAGAACGCGTTGAAGATGTCATCCTCAACCGCAGACCGGACGCAACCGATCGCTTGTTGGAAATAGCGGAAAAATACAAGTCGGTTGGAAGCACCCAACGAGCCGTGGATATGAGTTGGCGGGAAAAAGACGTCAACGCGCGGCTGACCCATGCCTTGGTCAACGGCATCACCGACTTTATCGACGGTGACACCGAGGAAGCCCGTGCCGCGGCTCAGGCCAACGGGGGGCGGCCCCTGGACGTCATCGAGGGCCCTCTCATGGACGGCATGAACGTTGTCGGCGATCTTTTCGGCGCCGGGAAAATGTTTTTGCCGCAAGTGGTCAAAAGCGCGCGCGTGATGAAAAAGGCGGTCGCGTACCTGATCCCGTACATAGAAGAAGAAAAAGCGAAGAACCCGTCCCTGGCCTCACAGAACAACGGTAAGATCATTATGGCCACGGTAAAAGGGGACGTTCACGACATTGGTAAGAACATCGTAGGCGTCGTCCTTCAGTGCAATAACTATGAAGTGGTGGACCTCGGGGTCATGGTGCCCTGCGCCAAGATTCTCGAAACCGCGCGAAAAGAAAAAGCTGACATCATTGGCTTGTCGGGTCTGATCACCCCAAGTCTGGATGAAATGGTCTACGTCGCGCAGGAAATGGAGCGCGAGGGATTTGATATTCCGCTTCTTATCGGCGGCGCGACAACATCGAAGGTTCACACCGCCGTAAAAATTGCGCCGGGCTACAATAAAACGACGGTGTACGTTCCTGATGCATCGCGTGCCGTGGGCGTGGCGGGCAGTCTTATTTCGCTGCAGCAGCGCGACAATTTCAGCGCAGAGGTCAAATCCGACTACGAGAAAATGCGCGAGGCGCACGCGCGTCAGCACCAAACCAAGAAGCGCCTGCCTCTCGCCTCGGCCCGCGCCAACAGAACTAAAATCGATTGGGATGCCCACGTACCGCAAAAACCCCAGGCATTGGGCCTGACGGTATTTGAGGATTACGACCTCGCCGAACTGACCCGCACAATCGATTGGACGCCTTTTTTCCAAACCTGGGAATTGGCAGGAAAGTATCCGCAGATCCTGGAAGATCCAATCGTCGGTAAATCTGCGCGTAGTCTTTACAACGACGCGCAAGCCATGCTGCAACAGCTTATCGGCGAAAAGTGGCTGACCGCAAAAGCCGTCATCGGGTTTTGGCCGGCGAACGCTGTCGGGGATGATATCGAGCTTTATACCGATGAGACACGGGCTGAGGTGTTGACCACCCTGCATACACTTCGTCAGCAAATGCCCCGCGATACCAATCGTGATAAACCGCGGCCCAACGCTGCTCTCGCGGACTTTATTGCCCCCAAGGACACAGGCATCGCCGATTACATCGGTGGGTTTGCCGTAACTGCGGGCATTGGCATTGAATCAAAGTTAGCGGAGTACGAGCGGGAACATGACGACTACAAGTCGATCCTGCTAAAAGCCCTGGCGGATCGCCTCGCGGAATCGTTTGCGGAACGCATGCATCAACGTGCTCGCAAGGAATTTTGGGGCTACGCGCCTGACGAAAATCTCACGAATGACGAATTGATTGCCGAGCACTACGCGGGCATACGCCCCGCACCGGGCTACCCGGCCTGCCCCGATCACACTGAAAAGGCATTGCTGTGGTCTCTGCTCGACGCGGAGAAAAATGCCGGGGTCAAACTTACCGAGAGTTTTGCTATGTGGCCGGCCGCATCCGTGAGCGGCCTGTATTTTGCCCACCCGCAGGCTGCATACTTTGGTCTCGGCAAAATTGAACAAGACCAGGTAGAAGACTACGCACGGCGCAAGAACATGCCTGTTAAAGACATGGAGCGCTGGCTTTCTCCCAATCTCAATTACGATCCGGCGCGCAAGTCATAGCTGCGGCCAATCGCTACTAAGCGCCCCAAAACAAGGCGAAGACGCCCCCCGCGCTGACGGCCGCCCCCGCCGAAGCCGACAACGTGACAACAACAAAGCGCACCCAGGGCCCGACCACAGGTTGTTTTGGACGTCGATCGACAAGAAACTTAAGCGCAGGTCCGGCTCCGGCGCCTATCGCAAGCCCCGCAGCGAGCATCGGCCAACCGACAATGCCCGATGAAACCGCAAAAAAACCGAAAATCAAGCCGAGCAATCCGCCAACAACAAAGCCCGCAAAAGCGATAGGTGTTTGCAGCCAAGTCAGTTTCAACCAGCGTGCCAATCGCCAACGCCACACATGTTCACGTTCTCCAGTGGATACCCACAGAGTGACGGCAGCTTTCGCGCTCGAAACAAAACTTAGGGTATCTTGACCACTAGAGATCGGCGTGGCGGATATAACCTTATAGCTCGAAGAGTTGTCGCGACGAACAATCCCAACTAGATATCCCGTTAAATCATCCTCGGCGATAAAGAAGTCGCGGCTGGCGTTATCGGATTCGTGGGCGCGCGCAAGCCACCACTGTTCGCTTCCCGGCTCCTCGTCCTCCCAAATTAAAAAGGATTGATCTGACGCCACGGCACAAGCCTCACGCTTTATCTATCTAACGCCAAAAGCCGCACACGTTGCGACCCGCTTATGCACGGTGTACTGGGTGCATCGGGGCATTTCCAGTCAAAAGGCTTAGGTGCCTTGGGGAATAAATGATTGGACGCTTGAAAGTAAGCTTTGGCGCACGGCAGTGAAAACGTAACGCACGTGCCGCCGCCGGGCTCGCTGCTGATCGAAATGGCGCCGCCATGGCGTTTCACAATATCCCGGCAAAGGTAAAGGCCAAGTCCGGTTCCATTTTCACCTTTCGTACCAACCTTTGAAACAGCGCGATCAAGACTAAATAAAGACTCGGTATTTTCGGTGCTCATGCCAACGCCAAAATCTTGCACGCGCACATTGACCATGCTCGGCATGGCATCGCCGGCCGGCACGCCCTCGATGCGGACGACACCCCCAGGATGGGAAAACTTGATGCCGTTTGAAATAAGATTCCGAAGCACAATGCGCACCAGGGATTCGTCACCCAATACGCTGATTGATTCAGACAGGTTTTCTATCCGAATGTCTTTTTCTCTCGCCATATGAAATAGCGGTTCAACACTCGCACGAGACACCTCAGCCAGATCGAGTACGGACATTTTCAATGTTGCGCCGCGCATTTGAACCGTGGCCCACGCAAGCAAATTGTCCAAGAGATCATGCACGCCGACGGCCGACGCGTGGACTAGGCCCGCGTATTCGCTGACGCGCTGCGGCTCCAATTCTTGCGCATTCGCTGTCAGCAACTCGGAAAAGCCGATGATGGTGTTAAATGGACTTCTCAGATCGTGCGCGATGACGGAGAACAGTTTGTCTTTCTGCTGATTGAGCTCCTGCAGTTCCAAAGATTTATTTTTCAAATTCTCTTCAGCCAGATGACGTTCCGTGACATCGATCACGGTCATTAGAAAAGCAGGGCCGCCTTCCCATTCGATACGGCGGCCAACCGTATCCGTCCATATGCTGCGGCCATCCAAAGTAGGCATCATATTTGAGCGTCTCACGGCGGCCCCTTCCGGACCCTGCATAACCTCATCCCACAATTCGGCCGCGCACGACAAACCGGCTGGATCTATATAACCACGCATATCCCCCAATTGGATGACGTCGTCTGGGTGAGCTGCGCCAAGAATATCCGCGTAAGCCTGGTTTGCAAAAACGGGGCAAAAGTCGCGCAACACAACGATGCCCTGGATGGAATTTTCGATCACGTCGCGGAGTTTACGCTCGCTATCCTTTAGCGCAGACGCCACTGTCTCCAATACCGTCTTTGCTTCGCGCAGCTCATGCTCGCTTCGTTTTGCTTCAGTCGTGTCCTGTACCGTCACTACAAAACGAGCTAACTTTCCGTTAGGGCCAAAAATCGGTTGGCCGATTTCTCTAATATCTTTTTTGACACCCTTTATGGTCGTAATGCCGCACTCAACTTCATATGCCGTGCCGGTTTCCAGCGCTTGGGTGACGACGGCTGCGTAGCGTTGCCGGTTTTTCGGATCCACCGATTCGAAAATATCGGCAGGCTGTTTAATACGCGCGGCAAATATCTCCGGCGTCATATCATAAATGCTGGCCAGCTCGTCCGAGAAATACGAGATGCGCAATTCGCCGGTACTCCACACCCAGTGGCCTAGGCGCGCTATCCGCGCGGCCAGATCCAGCATTTCTTTTTGGTCGTGAATGGAACGAATGGCGTCGTAGGCTTCGGTGACATCGGTGCCGACACCGAACATCCCGATCATCTCGCCGTTCGTGTCGAATTCGGGTTGGCCTTTGCAAATGATGGTACGGACTTGGCCATCCGGCCTGGTTATGCGGTAGTCGACCTCGAATTCGCTCGCCGAGGCAGCCGCGTCGTCAATGGTTTGCGATACTGCCGCTTTGTCTTCCTCATGGATGTAGGCAAGCACAGCGTCCATGCTCGGTACAAATGCACCGGGCTCTTCGCCGTATATTCGGAAAAGTGCATCCGACCACGTCACTTCGCCGGTATTCAGATTCGAGTACTACTGACCCATGTTGCTGAAGCTTTCGGCAACATTGAGTCTGCTTGCGGAGCCGGACGCTCTTGCCCTTCCCGCTCTCAAATCCAGTGACAGGACATTGCTAGAACTGTCTGACCCGGCGTCGCTCGGAGGACTTCCCATCTGAGTCGCCCGAAAATTGGCCATTTTGGTCCTAATAGTTTTTAGTCAAAATAATTATAGCGGGGACCGGGCGGGTAATAAAGGGGTCTTGGAAGGCCCAATTTGAGCAGGCGCACCATTGGCTGCAAGCCGCGGAATACAGCGGTTTTTCCGCGCGCCCTGACTCTTGCGCAGGGTGGGAACACCTGTTAAAACCCCGCCGCACAAGCGAACCCGCACATTCGTGAATAGGTTCGTCGCCCATGCGGGGGCGTAGTTCAGTTGGTTAGAACGTCGGCCTGTCACGCCGAAGGTCGCGGGTTCGAGTCCCGTCGCTCCCGCCACTTCTTTTCGGCGCCATTTCTGGGGCCGCCTACCCAAAACAAACCTATAGGGAGATATTCATGTCTCAAGCACGCGACGTTGTTTTTGCATCCGGTGTTCGTACGGCAATCGGTGGTTTCGGCGGCGCGCTGAAGGATATCGCCCCAACAAAACTGGGCGCGGCCTGCGTGGCTGAAGCCGTTAAGCGGGCAAATGTGGACCCGAAGAGCGTGGGCAGTTGCGTTTTTGGCCATATCATCAACACCGAACCTCGCGACATGTACATGGCGCGCGTTGCCGGCGTTGAAGGCGGCCTGCCGATCGAAACGCCGGCGATGACCCTTAACCGTCTTTGCGGCTCCGGGCTGCAGGCGGTCGTGACCGCCGCCCAACAAATCATGCTGGGCGACGTAGACATTGCGGTTGCCGGCGGCGCTGAGAGCATGAGCCGCTCCCCCTACTCCATTCCGTCCGAGCGCTGGGGACAGAAAATGGGCGACGCCAAAGTGATTGATATGTTGCTGGGCGCCCTGCACGATCCGTTCGGGCACGGGCATATGGGCGTGACCGCCGAGAACTTAGCTACAAAGTGGCAAGTGACGCGCGATGAGCAGGATGCATTTGCATTGGAAAGTCATCGGCGCGCCGCGAAAGCCCGCGCGGAGGGCGTGTTCAAGGATCAGATCCTTCCCTATGAAATTCAAACCCGCAAAGGCACGATCACCTTCGATCAAGACGAGCATATTCGCGAGGACGTGACGCTTGAAAATTTGGGGTCTCTGAAACCTGCGTTCAAAAAGGACGGCACGGTAACGCCAGGGTCGGCCTCGGGCATCAATGACGGCGCCGCTGCGTTGGTTCTCATGGACGCCGATGCCGCGACAAAGAACGGCATCACGCCGATGGCACGCCTTGTCGGCTACGCACATTCCGCAGTTGAACCGAGCGAAATGGGCATTGGCCCGGTGCCTGCGGTTCAGAGCGTGTTGAAAAAAACCGGAATGAAACTGGCCGACATGGACATCATTGAATCCAACGAAGCTTTCGCCGCCCAGGCTCTGGCCGTGGCCAAAAATCTTGGATTTGATCCGGAAAAAACAAACCCCAACGGCGGTGCCATTGCTATGGGCCATCCCGTCGGCGCGACCGGTGCAATCCTGACGGTCAAAACAATCTACGAATTACAGCGGACCAATAAAAAGTTCGGTCTGATCACCTTGTGCATCGGTGGCGGACAAGGCATCGCCGCCATCGTCGAAAACCTACACTAGGCAGGAACCATCCTGAGCCCGACGATCCCGGCCACGATCACGCCGATAAATAATAGCCGCAACGCCGTCGCCGCTTCACCAAACACCGCTATACCGACGATTGCGGTACCGACGGCCCCGATACCGGTCCACACCGCATACGCGGTTCCCAACGGGATGGTTTGAATCGAGCGGGCAAGAAGCCAGGCGCTACCGGCGTAGGTCACCAAGAACACGAGGGACGGAATCAGTTTCGTAAAACCGTCCGCATATTTCAGTGAAGTGGTGAATGCCACCTCAAGCGCACCGGCAAATAAAAGATATATCCACCCCATAGGTTCGTCCTTTGCGGATGAGTTGGAATGCGGCTACGTCGCTGACGCATACTATGACTTAGTCGAAGAGCGACAAAATGCTTGTTCGTTCAGGATCAAAGGCCGTTAGGGCTTTTCCGTAGGTTGTTTCGTCCTCGATGGCCGCGGCTATCATTGCTCCGAGGTCGGCGCGCGCGATCCAGCTGAACCGGTCTATATCACCGATCAATCGAGCAGCCCCCGAGGCCGGTGCATCGATTAGCCAGCCGGGGCGCACAATCGTGAAATCCAGACCTGAGTTTTTGAGCACCAATTCCGCAGCGGACTTCGCCTCAAAATAATACCCCATAAAAAGATCGATATACCAAGGCAGAGCCTCAGACCCTTCGCCGGATCCTATGGCGGTAACGAGCACAAATCGAGGCACGCCCACTTCGGCCGCCGCGTCGATTACGTTTTTGTTGCCGCCGACGTCCACCCGATAGTCACCGCGCCGCCCGCCCAACGTTGAGACAACAGCGCGCAAGGGATACGACCTCATGGCATTCAATACATCGGCGTAGGTCATGGCATCGCCGACGGCGAGTTTGGCGCCCAACTCTTCGAGCTGCGCCGTATCAGACGTAGGTCGAACCATGGCCGACACACTTACGCCCTGTTCGCGCAAGGCACGGACAATTTCTGTGCCCAATTCTCCAGTTGCGCCAAAAACCATGACGCCGCCCGCCCTCGGCAGCGGCATCTCCTGCACCTCGACCAGGGGTGCAGCCTTAGGCGGCGGCGGATGTTCCATGTCCTGCGCCGCAACCGGCGAAAGTACAAAAAAAGCGGCAAGCAAGAATAATCCGCGCAAGGCGCGTGCCATGAAGTCCTCCCAGAAGCCTTAGTCGGCGGCGTGCCTAAAGCACGAGCCGGATGGCAATAAGCAACAAAGTCGTGGCCAAAATCAGGCGAAGTACGGTTTCGGGAATGCGCCCTGCGACGTAGCTGCCCAGGAATATGCCGGGAAGCGATCCAAAGAGCAAAGAACCGAGCAGGGAGCCGTCAACTGACCCCAATACCCAGTGTCCGACCCCGGCCAAAAGGGTTAACGGCACAGCATGGGCAATGTCAGAACCGACAATGCGCACCAAGGGCAGCCTGGGATAGAGCGCCAACAGCGCGGTCACACCTAACGCCCCTGCACCGACTGAAGATATGGAAACCAACACGCCCAATACGGCGCCAGTCGTTACAGTAAGCCTGAACGTTTTTTCCGGCGCCAATTCGCCGACACGCGCGGCGTAAAGCTTCAAGAGCTGTTTGTGAAAAATCAATACCAGCGCGGTCGCAAATAGGGCGGTACTCAGCACCACTGTAATTAACTCCTGCGCCGCCGAACCCTTGATATCAAGAAAGTACAGGACCAATAGAGTCAGAGCGGTTGCTGGCACGCTTCCCATCGCCAGCCGAAGTACGACACGCCAGTCGATCGTGCGCGCGAACCCGTGAAAAAGTGTGCCTCCGGTTTTCGTGGCCGCGGCAAAGAACAAGTCGGTGCCCACGGCCGTTGCGGGGTGAACGCCGAAGGCGATGATCAGCAGCGGCGTCATCAGCGAACCGCCGCCGACACCGGTCATGCCGACCAACACACCGACAGCGAAACCCGCCAGCGCATAAGCCGGGCTAAGGAAATCTAAAAATTCCATGAGTACGGACTAATTCGAGGAGAAAACACCAATGGCCCGGGCAACACAGATCGGTGTCATGGACCGATTAGCAGTCTGCCCAAATTTCTTACTTTCACTTCGTGCGATCACGCCGCTAGGGCGCCAGGCCAAGAGACCCATTATGTGCTCCTGTTTTTTTATTTCTTCTCGGGCCGGTTCCCCCGCCGGGCCAAGTCGATTGTGCCGACCAAGACCCCCGGATGTCACGCCCCGGAAATGGCAACAATTGCCGCGACTTGTGTGTACCCGCCGCTCTACCCACCAGATTTAGAGACCTGGCGGGCTTCCGACCCCTAAAACAATCAGCGCAAGAAACACAAATGCGGCCGTCACAGTCATATTGACCGCAACCTTTCGCCAAATCTGTTTGTACAGGATGTCCATCTTCTTTCCTTTCGCCAGACCGCAAAGGCGTTGGCATTTAATGTCTCCCTTTTCGCAACTCTGTGCGGGCAAGTCCCCATCTATTTCTCTACTGATTTACTAGGCAATAAAAAGGGGAAGGAATTTTCCCCAGCCGGGTTTGCCAAAGACGGTTTGTCTACTTCCTGAGGGCCTCGGCCAGGGTCGTTTTGTCCAGAATTGCCGACATGGAATCCCGCACGCCCCGCATAACTTTTCGAATGGCGCAGGCTTTTTCGTCCTCGCAATCCTTGCATTTCTGATAACCGGTCAAGCTTGCGCAGGCGAGCGGCGCAAGGGGACCGTCCGTAATCCGAATAATCTCTCCGAATGTTATTTTATTCGCGGGTTTAGCCAGCCCATATCCGCCGTTCTTACCGCGGCGACTCAGAAGAAGGCCCTGGTTTTTCAAATCCAATAAAATCAGCTCCAGGAACTTCTTGGGAACCTTCCGTTGCTTGGCGATATCCGACACGAGAACCAGCTCCTCGGGCTTGCGTGCCGCAAGCATGAGCATGGCCCGAAGGGCATACTTAGATCGCTGAGATAACATTTAACCTACTAGGCGTCGTTCCAAACGGCCGCGAGACGCTCTCGCTGCCGGGCGTCGGGCATAGGGCCCACTCCAGCCAGGAGATTATCAGACATGTGGTGAGGTTTTGAAGTGCGCGGGATCGCAGCCGTGACAGCCGGGTGAGAAATCACAAATTTCAGGAGCATTTGTGCAAAGCTGGTACAGCCAAGCTCCTCGCGCGCCCATTCGGGGACATCTTTGCCCTGCATGGCGCGGATCAACCCACCGCTGCCAAAAGGCACATTGATAAGGACCGCAATCCCCATATCCTCGGCCATAGGTAAAAGCCGTTTTTCAGCTCCACGCACATCGACCGAGTAATTGAATTCGACAAAATCCAGCTTTCCGGTCTCCATCCACCTCGTCAGGTCATCTTGAACGGACGGCGTGGAATGGGACATTCCGATGTATCTAAAATGTCCGCGCGCTTTGTGTTCTTCAAGAATGGGGAGTTGCGTTTCCGCATCGACCATGTTGTGGACATGCATGAGATCGATTGTATCCGTTCGCAAATCTCTAAATGCGTTTTCGATCGAAGCACGTCCGTTGCTTTCCCCGGTTTGCCATATCTTGGTCGACATGAATGCCTGATCGCGTGCGCCGAGACTTTCCAGGATTTCCCCGCAAAGAGCCTCGGACTCGTCATAAACCTCCGCAGTGTCGATAACACTGCCGCCACCTTCGATCAGTGTACGGATAACATCGGTTTTGCGCCGCATATCTTCGGCATTGCCGCGCGCTTTGAACGCACCGTACGTCCCAAGTCCAATGACGGGAAGCGTTTCACCATACGCACTTTTGGGAATGGCGCGGCGAACCAGCGAGTGTTCGTTTGCCCTGGCGTTCTCACGCGGCAACGCCGAGGACAGCGCAAAAGCACCGGACAATCCCAGAAATTGCCCGCGCGAAAGAGACTTACTCAACACGTCTGCGACCCCGCCAATATTTGGTTAATCCCAAAGGGCAGCGATGCGTTCCCGCTGCTTCGGGGTTGCAATGGGACCGCGCCCAGCGTCCAGGTTTTCCGCCATGTGCCTGGGATTGTTCGTTCCGGGAATGGCCGCTGTGACATCGGGGTGAGAAACAACGAATTTCAGCAATAGCTGCGCATACGAGTGGCAATCCAATTCTTCTTTCGCCCATTGGGGAACTTCCTTGCCGCGCATTGCCTGGAGCGGGCGTCCACGCCCAAGCGGCAATGCGATCAGCACCGCAACCCCCTTGTCCGCCGCCATGGGCAACAGCGTATTTTCGGCGTCTCTAAAATCGACAGCGTAGGCAAACTCGACAAAGTCGAAGTCATCCATCCAGCGCGTGAGTTCGTCCTGATTCCGACCGGTACTCGTCACCCCGAAATAGCCGATCCGGCCTTTTTCCTTGTAGTCTTTCAACGCTGGCAAATGGGTGTCCACATCGATCATGTTGTGGACGAACATCAGTTCGATATGATCCGTGCGAAGCCGTTCAAACGACCTTTCCACGGAATCAATCCCGTTCTGACGCCCGCGTTCGCCGAACTTCGTCGCAATGAACGCCTTTGAGCGAAGGTCATTTTCTTCGAGCAATTCTCCGATTAATTCTTCCGAACTGCCGCGATAGTAATTAGCCGCCGTGTCGATGATCTTGCCGCCATCATTGAGGAGAATCTTTAGAACTTCGGTCTTTTCAGCTACCTCTTCGCGAGCACCAAAGTCCTGCGCCGTCCCCAGGCCGATCACCGGTAACTGCAGGCCATCTTTACTCTTCGGAACCGGACGCATTGCGAGCGCCTCGCTGGCGCCAACGGCAATTCGGCCCGGTGCGAGCGCCGCAAGCCCCGCCGCGCCCGTTAATTTCAGAAACTCGCTGCGGCTCAACCTGCTGTGGATATCCGATTTCGACCGGCTCATGGACCTTCCCCTTTGGCGCGATTAGCGAGACGCGTACGGTCGATTCCGCACATAGGAGAGTCAAGCGAAACAACGTAACGGTGCGCACGAGGCATGGTTTCGCCTCGAAGAACCGGCGAGCAAAAAGAGTAGAAAATTGACCGGAATTTAACGTGACCGGAAGTCTTCAAAGACGCGCATTTCCTGGGTTTAGCGACCTCGGCGCTACATTAAATACCTGTTACCCCGATTGATA
>Ga0181593_10001953_pt1 | contig 18901 bp, 16 predicted proteins | sample 071ome_19_FD_133756 | JGI IMG/M metagenome (GOLD analysis project Ga0181593, IMG submission 133756) | Coastal salt marsh microbial communities from the Groves Creek Marsh, Skidaway Island, Georgia - 071413AT metaG (megahit assembly) | ecosystem: Environmental > Aquatic > Marine > Intertidal...
ACACGGCCTTTACTCAAGGTTTCGGTGCAGCGGTAACCACGATTTGAGGGATCGAAGCGTGAAAAGATCCGCACCACTTCAAGACCCTGCGACACGCCCGGCGCCATCAGGTGCGTCCGTTGAGCAAGTGAGAGCACATCAGCAGACAAGGTGAACCGGTGATGGATAGACAAACCGTCCGGCATGAAAACCGAAAAGTGAAGCTGACCTCCATCCCACCAGCATTGCTCTGCGCCCAATTGACTCGGAACCGATTGCGAGCCGTCCAAATCGCAGGTCAGCGCAAAATTGTTCTCGCGATCTATGCGGACATGACGGGCGTCCTGCTCGATCTGCAACAGGTCGGCGTCTGTTACCAGCTCCGCCATCTTGGCCAGTGCCACCAATGTATCGAGGTCGCCGATGCGCGATCCCTGATAGGTGCTACCCCGCTCAGCCGCTTCTCGCTGTCGCCGCAACTCCCGCTGAACCTCCCGAAAAGACACATTCAGCTGAGTTTGAATACTGTCACTGCGTGCATAATCCACCTCCCAATGCCCGGCGAAGCTCGCCATCGGCTTATCGCTCCAGGAAGGCGCTGGCGCCTCACTGACACAGGATACAAGACAACCCACACCGATGACCCACAGCCAATAGCGCATAGCAGCAACCGGATCCTGCCAACCCGAGAAGAGAGTATTTAGGCCGTGCATCCGCAGTGCATCAGTGCTCTGCGACGCCCCATACGTTGAAGCCAGCGATACGTGGCGTGCCAGGGAGGTACATCTGATCTAGTGCCTTCATTGAAAACCCGGCCTGCTCGATCCAGGCCACTATCGGGCGATTCAGGTTGCACCCACCCATTAGGCGCCGCCAAAGCGGATTGATCCGTGCCTGCCACTTTGATGTGCCGGGGTCGGGAGCAATACCATGCTCGCAAAACAGCAACCGCCCTCCAGGCTTCAAAACGCGCCGGATTTCCGCCAGCGCTGTGTGCGCATCGGGAATCGTGCATAGGCTGTATGTCATGAGGACGCTATCAAACGCCGAGTCTGGGAGGGGCATCGCCTCTGCAGACCCCTCAATAAATTCAAGCGGCACGCCCAGGCTGGCCGCTCGTGGCTGGGCTAACTTCCAACTGGTGACGCACGGGTCAATTCCCACCACTGATTCGACCTGGGTGGCGTGGTAGTAAGGCAGGTTGTGGCCAGCCCCAAGGCCAATCTCCAACACTCGGCCCGACGCCATTGGCACTACCTTCTCTCGTTGCTTGAGAATCGGTTTCGTACCACAGGCACACGTGACTAACCTCGGTACCACACTGTCGTTATAGAACCCCATTTGCGCCTCCGCCTACTTCGCCTGTCAGTGTACATTGCTGGCTCCTCCCGATGGACGAACGGATTGGCCCAGACCCCTCGCCGAATCCGCTCATCGATCAGATGAGATACCCCCTTGTGAAGCACGGGCCGCCGCCGCCTGCGCCTCCAGCGCCTCGCCTAGAGCAGCCTCTTGTATCGCCGCCTCATCGGGGCGTTCATTTTCAGGATAGGCTTGGGGATCAATAACTCGCATCTCTCCCTCGATCCAACCTGACACTTTGTCCATCAAATCGGCAGAGCTCTCACCCGGGAGTGGCGATATGGGCGCACCAATCGATACGGCGATCGAGCCAGGCAGAAAGGTAAAACTTTTTCGGGGCCAACACCGAGCTGACGCCACCGCAATGGGCACAATTCGAGCGCCGGTGGCGATCGCCAACCTAGCTGCGCCAGTTTTATAAACCCCTGACTGTCCTCTTTCGGAACGCGTCCCCTCGGGAAACATGATCACCCACTTGCCTCGATCCATGAGACGCTCGCCCAGTGATGCGACTTTGTTCCAGGCGTCGCCGCGGGCATTGCGATCAATATGGATCATGTTCAGGCAAGCCATCGCCCAGCCAAAGAAGGGTATGAATAGCAATTCGCGCTTGAAGACATAGGCCAAAGGGTGCGGCATACGACTGGCAAAAAAGAAGGTCTCCCAAGTCGACTGGTGCTTAGGGCATAAAATGATGCGTTGGTTGTCAGCCGCGCCGGGCAAAAACTCCTCGCCCGAGACCGTATAGTCAACGCCCCCAATAATTCTGGCCGCCTCGACCGCGCCGCGCAGCCATGGCCTGGCCAGATACCACCATCGAGCGTCCGGGCTGATAAAAGGCGTCGTCGCGATAATCAAGGTCGCCATGGGTATGACGGTGAGCGCCATCCACAGGAATACCAGAGTTGAGCGTAAAAGACCCATGTTCGGAGTGCAGACCCCTTGTATTCTAGAGTGCCAGACGCGACCGCTCTCTTCACCACTGCGAGCGTCACTATCGGTCGGGCATTAAACCAGAAACGCACTGATGCGGTCAGCCCAATCCATTTGCCTCCAGTATTTCGCTACTCGCCGCCGTCACCCTTATAATGCAGGGGCGGAGGATCACGGTTGAAAAAGCCCCCCACAAAAAACGAGCTGCGCCAGCGATTAGAGAGACAAACCGCCGCTTTTTTATCTGAGGGTGGCAAGGTGAAGGAATTTGCCGTCGGCGAAAGCGCCTACGATCGAAGCGAGATGCCGCCCGCTGCGCCACTGTTTGAGGCGCGCAAAACGACCCGTACCCCCCTCACCGAGGTCATTGCGGCCCTCGACGCGAGGCGCGCGGAAAAGCGGCCGCGCACAAAAATCGTCAGGCACCGAACCCCAAAGCGTCGGCGACAGGTCGTCTACGATGACTTTGGTGAGCCGCTCCGTGTCATCTGGGTCGAGGAATAATCTCCGCTCCTCGGCACTCTCTGCACTCCCACTGCACTCCCAGTACACTCCAGCCACACGCCTTCTGCACTGCCTCTGCATCCCGCCCTGAACTAACGAGGCCTTGACCGCGTAATGTCATCGTCTATCAACGAGTAGCTAGCGTGACGACGTTACGAGAGGTCATAGAGGTCCCGCGACCCGTGGAGCATTGCTTCCGCTACGTCGCTGACTTTCGAACCACGGTGGAATGGGATGCGACTGCCATCCGCGCCACCAAGACAACCCCGGGGCCGATCACTGTCGGGACGGCATTTGCCGTGCGCTGTAAAGCGGGACCGACCTCGCTTGCGCTGGACTATGTCGTCACGGCCATGACGCCTTTCCATAGCATCGAACTGAAGGGCGTCGGGCGTTTCTTTACGGTGCGCGACACCATTACCTTTGAAGCACTGGCCAGTGGGCTGACGCGCATTACTTACGTCGCGGAGTTTGAATACCACCTTGGATTGGGTGCATTGGCAAAAAATGCGGAAACTGGCCTTAAAAAGATGGGACGCGCCAGCCTTAAAGGCCTGGCACGCGCGCTTGAGGATAATAATCCAGCACCCAAAGCCTCGTTGGATACTCAGAAGAAAGACAGCTCTCTGGCGACGGCCTTGAGCTGTTTCACCCGCTATGGCTATCGCCGAGGCCGCCGCTGCTGGCACCCACTCAGTACCGACATGGAGGGCAAGCATGTTGTGCTGACAGGCGCAAACGCCGGACTTGGCTTCGCCACGGCCGTAGCACTGCTGGAAGCGGGGGCTAAGCTCACGGTGGTCATTCGCGACCCCAAGAAGCTGGAGAGCATGCAACACGCGCTGGAAGCTGAAACCGGCAGAGCTGCTGACAACGTCGAGCTGGCCGACCTGAGCTTGTTATCGGAGGTGAACGCGCTGAGCGAGCGATTGATCAAGCGAGGGGAGCCCATCGATGTATTGATCAACAATGCGGGTGCGCTCTTCAATGAGCACGCCGAAACACCTGAGCGCATCGAACGCAGTGTTGCACTACTGTTGCTATCTCCTTGGCGACTCACAGAGCGCCTCATGCCCCTCATCGAACATCACGATACACCCGCGCGAGTCATCAACGTCGTTTCCGGAGGCATGTACACCCAGAAACTGCGTTGCAACCAACTCATCATGTCAGCCAATGGGTATAACGGCTCAATAGCCTACGCTCGCTCCAAACGTGCGCTGACCGTATTGACGGAGCTGTGGGCAGACGAGTGGCGATCGCGCAATATCGTGGTTAACAGCATGCATCCCGGGTGGGCGGATACACCCGGCGTGCAAACGGCCTTGCCCGGTTTCCGCCGGGTTACCAAAACAGTGTTGCGCACCCCTGAGGAGGGAGCCGATACCATCGTGTGGCTCGCTCGCGCAAAAGAGGCGGATCAAGCGACAGGCCTACTGTTTCTTGACAGAGAGCCGAGAACCACACATCTCAAACCCAAGACGGCTGAAACCGACGAGGAGAGAACGCAACTTCGGCCATGGCTGCAAGAGACCTACGACAATCTGCAGCTCGATTCGAGCGCTTGAGCTCTCCTCTTACCGGGGTTACTGTCGTGGCACCTCTTTTGCAGGTGACGTCACATGTCAAATTCGCTTGACCATTTCCGCCCCACCTTTGAGCCCGCCGCTATCGAGGATGCGAAGTTACGACTTGCCAAAACGCGCTTTCCCAACGCTGAGACAGTAGAAGACTGGCAACAAGGCATGCCGCTCTCTTACTGTCAGGAGCTGGTTCGCTACTGGCAAGAAGACTACGACTGGGAGCGCGTGCCGAAGCACCTCAACCAGTTCGATAATCTGATCACAGAAATCGACGGGCTCAAGATTCACTGCCTGCATATTCGCAGTCCGCACAGCGATGCCCATCCCCTACTGATTACCCATGGCTGGCCCGGTTCTGTGTTGGAGTTTCTCAAAATTATCGAGCCCCTGACTAACCCCACTCTGTCTGGGGGTGACCCGGCTCATGCCTGTCATCTGGTGATCCCTAGCCTGCCTGGGTTCGGATTTTCTGATCCACCCAGCAAACCGGGGGTTGGCGTTGAGCGCATTGCGGCGATGTGGGACACACTCATGATGCGGCTTGGCTATGACCGCTATGTGGCGCAGGGGGGCGACTGGGGTTCGCTGGTCACACACGCGTTGATGCTACATCCCGATACGCACTGCCAGGCCGGACACATCAACTTACCGCTGGTACTGCCTGACGACATCGCCCTCGCATCCGACGACCCCGCCGAGCAAGCCACTCTCGCTGCTGCGATGCAGTACCAAGATCACGAATCAGGTTATTCGAAACAGCAAAGCACCCGCCCCCAGACCCTGGGGTACGGATTGGCTGATTCACCTGCCGGCCAATTGGCGTGGATTGTCGAGAAGTACGCGCAGTGGACCGACTGCGTGCAAAACGGCGCGCGACACCCTGAAAATGCCATCAGCCGGGACGAGCTATTGGACATCGTCACCCACTACTGGATGACCAATACCGCCGCTAGCAGCGCACGCCTCTACTGGGAGAGCTTCACTCAAGGCGACTACCGGCCCATCGAGGCGCCGATGGCACTGTCACTGTTCCCTAAAGAGCTGTTCTTATGCAGCGAGCGGTTAGCCAAAACCCGCTATCAGAATTTGATCATGTTCAATAATCAGCATGAAGCCGGAGGCCACTTCGCCTCACTGGAACAGCCCGAGGTATTGGTTGCAGATCTTAGACAGTGGCTGACGATACTGCAGACAGAGGCATCGATTTGAAGTTGGCAGCAACACATCCTTACGCACCCGGGTCGCCGGAATCCGATTACTGGCAAGCTCGTAATGAACTCGCTGTGGCGGCAAGGCGACTCAATGAAAAACTGGTCAGCACCGACATTCCGCCCGACCTTGCCTACGAACTCACCGAGCAAATCGAGTCGCTGTCGAGCAAGCTTTCGGAGCTTGATCAAGTCGCTGGCCTCGTCGAAATGGGGCGCCGGACAGGCCGCGGCAGCATCGACAACGTCATGGGAGAGCTGGTCGCGGTTGGCGGGCGGAGCCACCCTTGCGCTCCCGCACTGACCTGGCATGCGGGCACTAATCAAATTACTGGCACCGTGGTCTTCGGGCAGGCCTTCGAGGGTCCTCCGGGTCACACCCATGGCGGCTGGGTAGCCGGGATACTCGATCACATTATGGGTATGACGCATGTCGGAACGGGTCATCCCGGCATGACAGGCGGGCTGTCGATACGGTATCTAAAACCGACCCCACTGAACGAAACCATTCAGATTAATGCTGAAGCCACGGAGTTGGACGCGCGGCGCACCGAAGTCAAAGCCACTATGCAATGGGGCGACGTCATTACCGCGACCGCTGAGGCCATCTTTGTAAAGGTCGACAGCGCGAAATTCGGCTTTGACGCCGCCTGATAACTCAGAGCCGCTGGTAAACCGTCGCCCCGTCAATGACCGTGCGATCCACCTTGATTGAGCGAACGTCTGGCACGTTCAGCGGATTGTCGGACAACACCACGAGGTCCGCCCTCTTGCCGGGCTCGATCGATCCCACTTGATCGTCCATGAAAACCTGCCATGCGGCATCGATGGTGACTGCCCGTAACGCAGGCAAACGCTCAATCCGCTGCGCCGGCCCGATAACCACTCCGCCTGTGCTCCTGCGCTCCACCTGGCTCCAAACCGCCTGCAGGGGCAACATGGGCGTCACCGGTGTATCCAAGTGCGAACTAAATCGCACCCCCGCATCGATAGCCCAACGGGCCGGGCTCATGTTGGCTGCGCGTTCAGGACCCATAAAGATCGCAGCGTGGCGATCGCCCCAGTAATAGGTATGGGCAGAAAAAAAGCTGGGAGTCACTCCCATCGCCGCCATTCTGTCGATCTGGTCTTTACGGGTCATTTGCGCATGAATAATCAGGGGCCTGGCATCCGGCCAGGGATACTCGGCCATCGCCGCTTCGATCGCATCTAAACCGTCGTCGATGGACGCGTCACCATTGCAGTGAATCGCGACCTGTATCCGCCGCTGATACAGTCCGGCGACCTGACGAAAAAGCGCTTCTCTCGATACTGAGGGATAACCGCGATAACTCGTATCGCCCTTGAAAGGAACGTAGTAGGGCTCTGTCAGATAGCCGGTGTACCCCTGAATACTGCCATCAGCAATGATCTTGACCCTCGGCGCCGACACCCTTCCGGCTTCGAATTGCTCGAGGGCGGTCTCACCCGAGAACAGCGCCTCCCCTACCTCCTCAAACAGAGGGAACAGCGCGACCCGCTGCGGAAATTGATTCCAGTTACTCAAGACGCCTAATAGCCTCGCGACGGAAGTGGGCATGCCGCCTGCTGATGCGGTCGTCACACCCACCGCGAGGTACTCCTCAGCCGCCTGGGTTGTCATGCGTAACGCATCCATCATGCTCAAATCCAGAGTGTGCTCCCACACCGCTCGCGCAGCCGTCTCCTCCAACACGCCATTGGGGCGGCGACCGTCTGCAGACCCAGCATCTCGCACGATGACGCCCCCCTCTGGATCGGGTGTGGACTCATCAATACCCAACTCCGCCAGCGCAACTGAGTTGACCACTGCCAAGTGACCCGACACGTGCACCACAGCCACGGGTCGCACTGCAGAGACGCGGTCGAGATCATCTCGCGTGGGATGGCGCTTCTCTGCGAGTAATGTGTCGTCATAGCCATGACCCACAATCCATCCATCCCCTCTGGCGGCGGCAAACTGCTGCAGGCGGTCAACAAGCTGGGGCAAGTTGATGATATCGCCGATGGGAGGACTGTTTAGGTCAGCAGAGAACACGGTTTGGCCCGAGCCCGGGAAATGACCGTGGGCATCGATAAAACCGGGCATCAAAGTCCGCCCCCGGAGATCCACAACTGAGGTCTGCTCATCGGCCAATTCGAGAAGCACTTCTGATCGGCCTACGGCTTCGATCTGGCCATTCCTGACGCTGACAGCCTCGGCGACAGTGTCGGCCGCGTCCATCGTCAGTACGTGTCCATTAACGTAGAGCTCATGGGGCGGCGCAACGACCGGGCGGGTCACGATTGCCATCAAAACACCCAGCCCACCCAAAAAGGCCACTAAAACCAAAATACCAACGCGCCAACTCATAGGTGACCTCTCAAACCATCCATCACGTTTTATCGCTCAATAATGAGGCGGGGGGGGCTCGGCATCCGGCTCCGCGATGCTGTCAAGCCGGTGCCCTTGCTCCTTGAGCCGCTGCTGCAACACGTCAATCTGCTGCTCCAAACGCAGAATTTGCTGCTGTTGAGATGCCATCGCGGCATCGAGTGTCTGCAGCGCATCCTCGACAAATGCCAACTGCGCCTCTAGATCTCCGGTACCACTCATTGTGCGGCCTCTCACCCTGAGTCACGGGTGCTAGTATACGGCGCCATCAACCCAACCGGAGCCCCAATTTGAGTCCCCGGCATACATCGCGAGCGGTTTACAGCACTGACTTGGGGCGCCTCTGCCCCCAGTGCCAACGTGCGGTTTCAGACTGCGTTTGTGGCAAAGATCGGCCGGCCTCGGCCGGTGATGGCGTGGTCCGTATTCGCCGGGAGACCAAGGGCCGCGGCGGCAAAGCCGTGACGGTGGTCGCGGATATTCCGGAGCACCCGGACAAACTGAAAGCGATCTGCAAACAGCTCAAGCAACGCTGCGGAGTAGGAGGTGCCGTCAAGGGTGACCACATCGAACTCCAGGGCGACCAACGAATGATTTGTCAGTCATTGCTCGTGGCTATGGGTTACCAGGTCAAACTGTCAGGAGGCTGAATCCGTCAATGTCAGCAGCGTCTTCTGGCCGGTTTTTCTTGCACCATACAGAACTGCACTATCGACCTTCATCGCCTCCTCGAGGCTCATCTTTGCAGAATAGTGGCTGGCAAAAGTAGTGTCGATTTCATTCAAGACCCTTGCTCGCATCTTGGCCACACGCTCTGGTCCAGCGCGTTTCATAAAGGGCGTTAATAACCAGCCGCTGACTGACCACACCCAGCCATAACCGCGGGTTAGCTCGGTTGCGCCCAGGTCCAGCTGGCCATAAATGTAAGCCTGCTTGGGTTCCTCAGATCCATACCGAGACCACGGACCCGTCTTGGCTGCCGCTATCTCCATGGCCGTCAGGATGCGATTGACCCCCTTACCGCCTCCGATCGCATCGAAAGCGAGCGTCGCACCCGTTGCCACCAGCGCGTCAATCAACCGCTTCATAAAGTGCTCGTCCTGGCTATTGAGCACCCACTCAGCCCCCATGGACTGCAGTAATGCGACCTGTTCGTCCGAGCGCACGATATTTACCAGTGGGATGCCGTCGGCGTGACAGAGGCGATGCAACATCTGCCCCAAATTGGAGGCCGCGGCGGTGTGCACAATGGCTTTTTGCCCTTCCATGTCTCGGGTTTCCATAAATCCCAGGGCGGTCATGGGATTGACAAAACAAGACGCGGCCTGCTCTGCCGAAATCACGTCCGGGAATGCAAGGCACTGCTCTGCGGGGAGGCAGCGATACCCGGCATACATTTCCCCCCCAAACATGCCCACGCGCCGACCCAATAAGGCTTTTGCCGCCTCCCCCGATCCGGCAGCAATCACCCGACCACTGCCCTCATTGCCGACGGGCAGCCAGTGACCCACTCTGGGCGCCATGGCCCTCATTGCAGCAGGCGGCACATCCAATACCAAAGCCGGTTGCCCATCCCGCTCGGCAGCGCGAGCACTGGACAGGTCCGCAGCGCCAAACATGAGCCCCAGATCCGAGGGATTGATGGGCGCGGCATCCATTGTCACCAGCACCTCATCGGCCCCGGGATCAGGGATCGACACCTCAATCAAAGCGCATTCAACTGTCCCGTTTTCGTGCACGCAGGACTGCATTTGTAGCGTTTTCAACAAGAACTCCTCCCCGAGCTTTCGGGATTAATATAAGACCAAACAGAGTGGGTAGGCGGCATTTTTTAAAATTCCGCGACCCGCTCTGCTTCCGCTAATAAGGTCGCGGCTCGACCGTCAAGCGTCTGGTAGATGACGGCATAAGCGAGCACCGCCTGAACGTACTCTCTCGTTTCGGCATAGGGAATAGAATCAACCCACTGATCCACCGCGCGTGTGCCATCTGCCCAACGATCTACGCGAGTCGGGCCCGCGTTATACGCGGCCAGCGCTTTGACACGATTACCCTCATAACGAGCGACGAGTTGTGAGTAATAAGCGGCGCCCAATTGAATATTGAGCTCGACCTCAAAGAGCGAGGAAGCGCCCTGATATTGAATGTCTTCGTTCTGAGCGACGCTACGCGCCGTGGCAGGCATGATTTGCATCAAACCCCGCGCACCGACCGCAGACTGCGCTTGCCCCCAGAGGCCGCTCTCTCTGCGGGCGATTGCGATTAAGTCATAAACGTCCTGCTCGACCGCTTTTGCGGCGCGTTCAAACAATTCCCAATAGATTTTTGGAAAACGCAGGTCCAATCGATTCCACGCTCTGCCAGCGTTCGCCGCATCGGTCGCCATATCTGGCCACCCTTTCCTCAGCGCCAAGTCGCCCAACGACGCGCGTTGCTGAGCCGGCAACTGGTTCAGAGTGTGCCGCCATTGCTCTTTGGCCTGCCTCCCGTCACCCAATGCCAACAGTTCCTGAACCCGCCCGACCCCCAAGTTCATCTTTGCATTAGTGGCAGGCGGTGGAGTGGCACCTGATGAGGCGCTCATGGCATAGGGACGACCGAGCCTGTCTGCCGCCAGAAATCCGTGGAAGCTGCGACTTTCGGCCAGCTGAGACCAGAGTGATTGCATGTCCCCCTGACCTTGCGCTTCATGTGCCCGCGCCCACCAGTAGCGCCACCGATCCTCAGCGCGACGCTCGGGAGACAGCCAACTAATGCCGCTCACGACGCTCGGCCAGTCGCTATTCGCCATGGCATTCCGAAGCCATATCACCGTCAGCTCGTCGTCTTTCAACGCCGCTATTTGGGACGTGACCCAGACCTCGGGCGCGCTCGCACGCTCGGCAAACAGACTGTGACGCACGATCGCCCGGTTCACTGTTTGTGCGCGCTCTGTCGAGCCCGCATAGCCTCCGCGAACGCTATTCATCGCCTGATATGCCCTGTTGGGATTCAACTGGGCGAGGCGCACCAGACCGGCCACGACGATGTCTGCATGGCGCTCAGTCGTTTTGTGATGGTCGCCTTCGATACGAGCCGGTCGTCGATAAATGGCGGCCAATTCGTCAAGATCACGTTGCAACTCTGGGCTCGCAAATCGCTTTACGTAGCGAATCAGGTGCCCGTTTTTTGCCTTGAATGCCAGCAAAGCGCGAGACCAGATCTGCTCGTCGTCGGGACCCCCGCTCCGTACCCAGCTGTCAAATAACGGATCGCAGGCGTCGTCTTGAGAATATCCCACATTCCACAGCGCTGCGGCCCCCTCGAACGCTGCGGCCGTATCTCCCGTCGCCTTTAGGGCTCGGTAGTAATAGCATTGCAGCTCCGGACTCTCGGGAACGGCATCCAACACTGCAAGAAAAGAGCGCCAGCGACGGTCTTGCGCCTTGTGTCGCAGGAAGGCGACCAGGAAACGACCGGCCAGCGGCGTGCCATCCGCCTCAGCCAAGAACAAGCGTGCCTGCTCGGCCGTCATATCGTGCAACTGGCCGAGCTTGACAGAAAAGTCCAGATCGACCCGCAACGGGTATCCGGCGAGATCGTCTCTCATTTCCTGGTAGCGGTTGCCCGCTCCTGAATCCAGCTCGGCTGCGGCTTGTTGATACAGCGTCCTCTGCTCTGCCCAGTGTTCGGGCGCCGGCAATTCATCGCCACTGGCCTGCGCATCGACTGCAACAAAGCTCAACACGAGCGGGGCAATCACGCACCCGAGCCAACCTTCGCTCAGTGCTGACGCAAACCCACCACACAAACGTTTCATCATCACGGCAAGAAGAATGTAACGTCAGCCTCTGCTTTTCAATCATAAAGCGTTAGCATCTTTCCATCGTTTTGATGAAATCGGCCAGATGAATCACAACCCCATTCGATTGACACAGTACAGCCATGGCGCCGGCTGCGGCTGCAAAATCGCGCCTGACGTCTTGTCTCAGATTCTCGGCAGGCAGGACCAATCGGCACAGGATCTCTTCCCTTCATTGCTGGTCGGAAATGACACCCGCGACGACGCCGCAGCAGTCCGACTCGATGACGGAAAAGTGGTGCTGTCCACCACCGATTTTTTTATGCCCATCGTCGACGACCCCTACGACTTTGGCCGCATCGCCGCCACCAATGCCATCTCTGACATCTATGCGATGGGGGGCACACCGATAATGGCCATTGCGATTCTCGGCTGGCCCGTTGGCTTACTGGGGCCCGACATCGCCAATCAAGTTGTTCAAGGTGGCAGGGACGTTTGCCACAGCCTGGGTTTCGCCCTGGCGGGCGGCCACAGTATCGATGCCCCCGAACCCATTTTTGGCCTCGCGGTGACGGGCGTCGTGGCCGAGCATTGCCTCAAGAAAAATAATGCCGCCCGGGAGGGCGACCTGCTGCTGCTGACCAAACCGCTGGGGATTGGTATCCACACCACCGCGGAGAAACAGGCAAAGCTCAGTGCTGAGCATGCTGGCATGGCCACAGCGCTGATGTGTCAACCGAATGACATCGGTGCAACTTTATCGGCGTTGGACGGTATTCATGCGATGACTGACGTCACCGGTTTTGGGCTGGCAGGGCACTTGATTGAGATATGCGAGGGGGCGCAGCTGACGGCCTTCCTCAAAATGTCTGAAGTGCCGGAACTGCCTGCCTTGAATGATTATATCGCCATGGGTTGTGTCCCCGGAGGCACTGAGCGTAATCACGTTGCCTACCAGACGCAGCTACCGCCGCTCAGCCTCCGCGAGAAGGCCATCTTGTGTGATCCACAGACAAGTGGCGGGCTACTTATTGCCGTGGCTTCCAACACATTGCGCGAGACCCAGCAACTGCTCATCAACCATGGGCTCCCAGCTTCAGTCATAGGCGAGCTATCAGCGCCGCGTCACTCCGGGCCACTGATCCAGCTCACAACCCTATGACAGAGATCGACGATTTGCAGACACTGTGCCTGTCAGACATCCCGTTGATCGATACGCGATCCCCTTCCGAGTTCGCCAAAGGCAGTCTTCCCAGTGCAACCAACCTACCGCTTATGAATGATGAGGAGCGAGCCGCGGTAGGCATCTGCTATCAACGACGGGGGCAGGACGCTGCGGTCCAACTCGGACATAAGCTGGTTACCGCGTCAAAAAAAGCCGAGCGGGTCGCCTTGTGGAAGGGATTTGCCGAGCGCAACCCGCAGGGAGCGCTGTTCTGCTTTCGCGGTGGATTGCGCTCAAGTATTACTCAGCAGTGGTTGTCTGAAATCGGCATCGACTATCCGCGGATCCGCGGCGGCTATAAAGCGCTGAGACGCTGGTTGATATCTCAATCAGACGACATCTTTGAAAGCTCACGCATCATATTACTGGGTGGGCGAACCGGCGTGGCAAAGACACGCGCGCTCAATGAGGGCAGAGACGGCGAAGCGGTGCCCGGCAGTCTCGACCTCGAGGGCCTTGCCAATCACAGAGGCTCTGCCTTTGGTAAACGAACGTCGGAACAACCCACGCAAATTGGCTTTGAACTCGCGCTGGGGATTGCCCTGGTCAAGCATCGCAGCCAGAACCAACCGCATCTTATTCTGGAGGACGAAGGTCGATTGATCGGACGCTGCGCCCTGCCACTCTCATTACAGGTAGCGCGACACCACGCAGACTGGGTTCGGCTGGAGGCCAGTCTGGACGACCGAATCCAACATTCCTACGAAAACTATATCTTGAGCAATTTGCGCGAGCTCAACGTCAATGACAGCGAAAATGGGTTCAGCGCTTTTTCTGCCGGTTTGCTCGACGCGCTGACGCGCATCCAAAAGCGCTTGGGGGGTCAACGCTATCAGGCGCTCAAAGCCATCATGACGGATGCGATCGAGTGCCATCGGCAAGGGGATCCTGAGCAGCATAAACATTGGATCGCATCGCTACTCACTGATTATTACGACCCGATGTATGACTATCAGATGGAGAAACGCAATCGTCCGCCAGTGTTTGCCGGCTCGGAGTCAGCCGTCGCTGACTACCTCCTGGCGCGACAACAACAGTGGCGGTAAAAAAATTGCAATAACAATCAGTTAGGAGAAACAATTAAATTAGAATGGAGAGAACCCTCGTCCGCCACATGCCAGCGAAGGCGATGACAATACCTCGGCACCCTAAGAGGCTTGAGGTAAACTGCGACCGGCTCCCTGTAGTTAAACAGGATATAACTACCGCCTCCTAAGCGGTGATTCCAGGTTCGAGTCCTGGCGGGGAGGCCATCTTGCCTATACCGCTAGACGCTCCCCAGTCGACGCGCTGCGCGCAGCGCTGTTGCTACGAGCCCACCAACCGTCAGCAGCAGCGCCCACAAAGACATCACGGGGATTGGGGGATAAGGCGTGGGATCCGCATTATTGCCGATGCCATCGCCATCTGAATCCTCAGATTCATTCGGATCAAGCGGGAATTTATCATCTGTATCAGGTACACCATCGCCATCATCGTCGGTGTCGGATCCATCAGGTTCACCATCTCCATCCGTATCCGTTGTTTTGATAGAAGAGTCCGTGAAGCTCCCCTTGGTCAATGTTGTTTTCAGGAGAATCTTCTGTCCGCTGGCACTTTCAGCCCACCCGCAGTACGTGTCCAAATCCGCCTGAGCCGCACTGGTCGCAGTGGCAGTCACCTCGCTACAGTTTCCGGTGTAGCCGTTGCCCACGTTGCGCAGACCATATTTGAGCGGCGATAGCACCCCGATTGGGGTCGAGCTCGCGGGCGCCGGCACGAATTCAGCGGCCAGTTGCCGCGTCAATTCCACATCGCCAGTACCCGAGTTAATCACCAAGGCCCAGTGATAGTCGCCAGAGGTCGGGCTCTCTTTTGAGGAGCACTGGCTGTAGAAAACTGACACCTTGCCAAGGGCCGGGATAGAGCCCACCTGCTGGTTGGGGCAGTCCGCCAAGGTCTGCGCACCCGCTGACCGACTACCCAGGGCCATCGCTAGCACTGCCAGCGCACTTAAAAAGGTCCGATTGCCAAACATCACGCCCCCCCCTTTTTCATTTTGAAATGGTGTTATCGCGCACTGGTAACGATATCCGCCATGGCCGCGCGATGGAGTTAATGCACCTCATCAAGCATCCCCGTGGCCGTCTCAATCCAAAACGCTCAAGCCGAGGTATAACCAAGCGTGCCACACAGCCCTATGCTCCTCAACCGGTCCCGCTCATGACATCCATACTGACCTTACATCACCTTGAATATTCTCAGTCCTTTCGGGTGCTATGGATGCTTGAGGAGTTGAAATTGCCTTACGAGCTGAAAGTTTATGCGCGTGACAGCAAGACGATGGCTGCCCCGGATGACTACAAGCTGCTATCGCCGCTGGGGACCGCGCCGGTGATTACCCATGGTGATCTGGTCCTCGCTGAAAGCAGCGCAATCATGGACTACATTCTGGATTTAGCACCGGAAAATTCACTTCGACCGAAAGAAACCTCAGCAGATAGAGCTCGCTATCTATTCTGGTGGCACGCCGCGCAGGGCTCCATGATGCCGCTTCAGTTGATGACCACCGTGCTGACCATCTCACAAAAACGCCTACCGCTCCTCATGAGGCCGTTCGTCAAGCTCTACATAAAAGGACTGAATGATCTGTTCATTGAACCGCGCCTAAATCGTTTGCTTGAGCTCGCCGAGCGAGACTTGGCTGAAGCACCTTGGTTTGGTGGTCAGAACCTGTCCGCCGCCGACTTTCTCATTGCCTTCAATCTAATCGTCGGCGCAGAGCGAGATATGATCACGGCCGCGAAGCATCCGCGCTGCATGGAGTGGATCGCCAAGATGAAAGCATTGCCGAGCTTCGCCAGCGCCACTGAGAAGGATGGCCGCGACAGCATGGCGTTGAGCTACTGATCTGTTCAGAGCTTATGTGCACTCTCGCGACAATGAGAGTCGCATCCAAACGTCTGAGGGCTCAGCCTCCCGCCGCTAAATACTTCGCCAGCGTTTCGTGGAAATGCCGAATACGCAGCTCTTGATAGCTTGCGGTAATGGCCTTTCGACTCTTGGATGCCATCAGCCCTCGCTGGACTTCCGGTAAGTTACCGGCATCCTGATCAAACAGCGCGCCCAACAAACCCAGACCCTCGGCGTCGGCGTACTTCTGGTCATAATCGAGTCGAATGGTTTTGGCATCCGCTGGCCTCGGCTGATCGGCCGCAAAACCATCCAGCAAGTAGATGTCCATGATGCAGCCATCCGGGTTCATCCCGTCGGGACGGTAGCGATAGGTGATCTGGCTCTGGAAGCCACCCCATGGCGCAAAATTAGGGAAAACCAGATATAAGATGGAATCCATGGTCTCAGCATCGGTGACGGTTGCTAGCATCTCCGGGCTCATGAATGCAGCGAACTCGTCCCTGCGCACCGCACCAATGGCCTGCCGCGAGGTAATGGTATCTGCGTCTAAGCCCGTCAGTTCCTGGGCCCGCTCAAAGCCACCGGGACCCGTCATTGCCTCAACCGATTCCTGAACGCTGTAGCGATCGGCCTGCCCGGGGTTGGGGATACCCTGCGCGGTAATGGTACGACTCAGGTGATCGCCAAACACGTCGTACTGGGAGTTATCGCCACCGGTAAACGACAATATCTGAGGGTGAGTCTGAATCGCGTGGTAGGACTCGATGAAGGCTTCCATCGCAATCTTCCAGTTGCAGGCAATCTTCTTCTCAACATGGAGCGACACGTAGCGGTCTTCAGGGGTCCAACGCTGAAAGTGCTCGGTCAGCACCGAGGTGTATTCCTCAAAGGATGGCGCATCCAGATCCATGTTGATGAGCACCCAGCCACCCCAGGTGGTCACCTGCACTTCGGGAAGCGTCAGCTCTGCCAGCTGAGCCTGATCAAATTCCCAGTCGCAGTAGGCCTCTTTGAAGCTGCCATCCAAATGCCAGCAAAAGCCGTGGTAAGGACAGCGCAACTCGCGGCTGGTCCCTTTACCTGACTTGAGTGCCCTGCCTCTATGCAGGCAGGAATTGTGGAACCCTTTCAGCTCCCCCGATTCAGTACGCACCAGCAGAATGGAGTAACGCGCGATGTCATAGACATAGTAGTCGCCAGCTTTTTGTAGCGCAGTCTCCCGACAGACCATCTGCCATACTTTCGGCCAAAGGTGCTCGACCTCTTTCTCAAACACCCCGCGGTCGGTCCACACGTCCGTGGCGATGATGTCGTTGGCGATGTTGGGCTGTGTATCCAGACGCAAAGCGTCTGGAACGCTGACCGCCTCCTCATTCAACAGTTCCTGATAGCTTGGGAAAACAGGCTTGTTCATGCATTACTCCGCAGCACGACACATGATTGGCTTCACGCCACTTTATCAAAGGAAATGTGCAGATCCATCAGACCGCGCAACAACACGTTCGGGTGGTGCTTGAGGGAGTTTTTCCCTTCTACCAACGCCCAGTTATCCGTGCGTCGCAACAACGTTGTCATGGCAATCTGCAACTCGGTTCTCGCCAGCTGGGCACCCAGACAGAAGTGGGTTCCCTGACCAAACGCCATATGGTTATCGGCATTCTCCCGATCAACCTGCATGGCGCCGGCGCAAGGAAAGACCGACTCGTCACGATTCCCAGCAGCAAAACGGACCATGAGGAACGACCCCTCTGGAATGGCCACGCCATCGATTTCCGTGTCTTGGGTCGCGCGCCGCCACATACCCGAAGTCGGCGTCTCCAACCTCAGTATTTCCTCGACCGCGGTAGGTATCAGGTCGGGATTGGCCCGCAGTTTTGCCTGTTCCTCGGGGTTTTCAATCAGCAAGACCACCCCGCCGGCGATCGCATTTGTTGAGGTCTCATTACCCGCAACCAATATCTGCTGAATCATGCCCAATGCCTCTGGCTTGGTCAGCAAACGGCCCTCATCAATCGTGTTGTTGGCGAGATCAGAAATGATGTTGTCTTCAGGGTGGTCTCGCATACGGTCAATCAGATACGCAAAGTAATGCTGAAACTCCACGATGTCCTTGGCGTTTTGAATCTGTTGGTCTTCGTCGGCCAAGCGCCCCAGCCTCGATGTGGAGGCGTCTGACCACTTCTTCAATAAGGCCAGCTCGGAGCGCGGCACACCCAGTTGGTCCGCAATGACATAAATAGGCAAGGGCACGCAGAGACGGTTGAGCAGGTCCACTTCTCCGTCATCAATCCACTCGCTAATCAACTGATCGGCGATGGCTTGAATATCGCCACGCATACCCTCGATGCGTTTATTGGAGAACACTTTGTTTACCAGATTGCGATACACCCTATGCCGGGGGGGATCCTGGGTTAGCAGGGTTTCGACCATCTCATACCCCTGCTCGTAGATGGCGTTGACGTCCTCGTTTGAAGAACCCGCATTCAGCAACGCACTGAAGCTGCTCGAGAATCGCGCCGGGTCACGAATGATCTCGCGAATGTCGTTGTATCGCGTCACAACAAACACATTGGTTCCAGGCATTTGCCATACCGGAGCCTCGTCCTGTAACTGTTGATAAACACTGAACGGACACTCCTGGACTTCCGGACTGAAGAAATCCAGCTCTGCAAGATCAACACGGCTCATGACAGCGCCTCCTGTAAAATCAAGTCTGCGGTGGGGAAGGCATCTTCGGTCAGCGCTTGACGCTTCGCCTCGACAAACGCGGCAAAATCTCCCACCACTATCTGCCACACAAAATAGCGCTCCGTACCCTCAATCTCCATAGCAAAAGGCGTAAAACCCATCGGAACGTAGGAAAAAGCGTTCCCCGATGCCGGGAAAAGATGCTCGCGCTGGAAAGCCCGCACCACTTCACGCTGCGCCACCGGCACCATATCGAAGAAAGCCACCGCAGGCTGGGTGACGCCCAGGCGCCGCAAAAACTCAGCGGGAAACAGCCCCCCCGTCCAGCGCGCATTGATCTCGGTCACGATC
>Ga0181593_10001954_pt1 | contig 18896 bp, 19 predicted proteins | sample 071ome_19_FD_133756 | JGI IMG/M metagenome (GOLD analysis project Ga0181593, IMG submission 133756) | Coastal salt marsh microbial communities from the Groves Creek Marsh, Skidaway Island, Georgia - 071413AT metaG (megahit assembly) | ecosystem: Environmental > Aquatic > Marine > Intertidal...
CGATCTGACGCAGCAGATTCAAAATATCCTCATCCGAATAACGCTTCCGAGCCATAGCCACACCTCCTAAATCCAAACCAGAAACTAAACAACTTCTGGCACAGTTTTAAGGGGCAAGGACAAATTCGAAGACGACGAAAACCTGTACCGCCTCGGCAAAGACAAAAACAAGGAAGAGTTTTTCAAAGACTATATGTAATCGGTCTTTTCCGGCTCTTCACACAAACCGCATTTGTTTTTCGAATGCGGTTTTTTCATGCCTGCGTTTCGGCCTATCGAATTTAAGCTGAGAACATTAGCTGCGTTATGGCTGGGGGACCTGGATTCGAACCAGGGCTGCGCGGGTCAGAGCCGCGAGTTCTACCGCTAAACTATCCCCCATGACATGCCGGATAAAACCGCATCATGATGGGCTGAGGCTTCTATCATAGCCCCGCCCGGCTGAATAGAGCCTTACTGCAAATGGCGCTCATGAAAATACACATATAATTCAATAACTTAGAGATACCCTTCCCGCTTCGCCCATCGCTCATTCTGGGATAATGTATTATAAGCGATCATAAATCGCCGCTTCGAAAATTGGACGGGCAACAGAAACCGGACCCGACCTTGCGAAGACGTATGAAAACAACGGGGAGAGGCACGTGAAACGCCACCAGCATAAGGCGCGAAGATCACATACGGCCCGGCAGCCGAAAAACGGCCGTGCCCCAAATGGACACAATCCAACCTATGCCGCGATTGATCTCGGCACCAACAACTGCCGGTTGCTTATCGCCGAGCCGAACGGCTCGGCCTTTAAGGTGATCGACTCGTTTTCACGGATCGTGCGTCTCGGCGAAGGCCTGACCGTATCGGGCAAGCTGACCGACGATGCCATCGAGCGGACGACAGACGCGCTTAAAATCTGCGCGCAAAAAATCCACCGGCATAATGTCAGCTTTACCCGCAGTGTCGCCACGGAAGCGTGCCGCCAAGCAAGCAATAGCGAAAAATTTTTAGAGCACATCGAAAGTCACACCGGCATCAAACTCGAAACGATTGAACCGGAGGAAGAAGCCCATTTAACCTTGGCGGGCTGCCTGCCCTTGATCGACCGGAACACGAATTTCACGTTGGCGTTCGACATCGGCGGCGGCAGCACAGAGATCATGTGGATCGCGAACGATAACCAGGGCCAGCCGGTTTTGCACGATACGATTTCCATTCAACTCGGAGTCGTATCCTTGGCCGAAAAATTCGGTCACGACACGATTACGCCGGAAAACTACCAATGGATCATCGATACCATCACCAGAAACCTTGATGAATTCGATCAACGTTACGATATGTCCCGTCATATCGCCGAAGAAAACGTGCAAATGCTCGGGACATCAGGCACCGTCACGACGCTGGCCGGCATTCACCTCGACCTGCCCCGCTATGATCGCTCCATCGTAGACGGTCTGACAATCGATTTCGAAAGCATTCATGCCATTGTCTCTCGATTGGTCGAAATGGATTACGATACCCGATGCGCTCACCCTTGCATCCGCCAAGAACGGGCCGACTTGATGATTATGGGCTGTGTCATCCTTGATGCCGTCTGCCGGCGTTGGCCGGTCAGCCGGTTGCGCGTTGCCGACCGGGGAATCCGCGAAGGTATCCTGTTGGCCATGATGAACGCGAACCAACGTCCGCCCATGCCGGCTGCCGCCGCCTCATGAACGACCAGCGCGGCAAAAAAACCAAGGCCAAAAGGAAAAAACAAACCGCGACTCAATTCACCGGCCGGGGCATGGCGACGCGGGTGAAAACGGCGAAGGGCCGGAAATCCTCCTCGACCCGCTGGCTGCAACGCCAACTGAACGATCCTTACGTTGCCGAGGCGCAAACGCGCGGCTACCGTTCGCGGGCGGCATTTAAACTATTGGAATTGAACGAACGGTTTAACATCCTCAGCGCCGGACAAAATGTCGTCGATCTTGGAGCCGCGCCCGGCGGTTGGACGCAAGTCATTCAAGAAAAGCTTGGCAACTCTGCCGGTGCGATTGTCGCCGTCGATCAAAACGAAATCGAACCCCTGGATGGCGTCACGGTTCTCAAGCTCGACATTTACGAAGAAAACGCGCCGGACCAAATCAAGGCCGCGCTGAACGGACAGGCTGATGTTGTGCTCTCCGACATGGCTCCCGCCGCGACCGGCCATCGCAGCACCGATCATCTGCGTATCATTGGCCTTTGCGAAGCCGCGTTAGACATTGCCATAAATGTATTATCCCCCGGCGGTACATTGATCGCCAAAGTTTGGCAAGGCGGCACCGAGCAGGATTTGCTGACGCAGATCAAGAAAAGCTTCAAGCAGGTTAAGCACGCCAAGCCGCCGGCCAGCCGGGCGGACTCGGCCGAAGTTTACGTGGTGGCGCAGGGCTTTCGCATCACTAAATAATGACACGGCCTATACAACAAAATTTTGAATACGGGCCGCATTGCAATATCTACAGCTAAGCCCAATCTAAACTAAATCCACAATATTACGCTTGCACCAAACCTGCCTTCCCGGCGGGTTTTTTTGTGTGCTTTTCAATACCTCCATCAATTCAGCATCGATAAAGGAGTGTGCTCTCATGACACAACCGAAATCCTTCGAACTCGGCCTGGTGATGGCCGGTGCGATCTCGGCGGGCGCTTACACCGCCGGCGTCGTCGACTTTCTTCTCCAAGCCCTCGAAGAATGGGAAAAGGAAAAAGAAAACCAACGAACGGCCCATGGCGAGAACTATCAGAACTGGAGCATACCGCCGCATAACGCGCTGATTAGCGTTCTCTCGGGCGCATCCGCCGGCGGCATCGTCGCCGCGATCCTGGCGACCGCGTTGCGCGCCCCGCTGGCGCCGGTCGAAACGCCGCAGGACGGTGACACCGGAAATATTCTTTACGATTCCTGGGTCGAGAAAATCGACATCCGTCATCTGCTTAAAACGCACGACCTCAACGGCCCCGACAAAGAAGACGATATCTTCAGCGACCTCGATGAATTTGCAGACGAAACCGAAGAAACAACTGATAAGCCGTTAGCCCCCGTGGTTTCCGTACTCGATTCGACCATCCTCGAAGTGATCCGCGATAAAGCAATGAACATTCCGGCGAGCGCACCGCCCCGGCCCTATCTCAACGACCCCATACAACTGTTTCTGACGGTCTCGAACTTACGGGGTATTCCGTACCGCATCGATCTTCGCGGGGCGAACCCGGGCGCGGGTCACGATATGTGGCTGCACGGCGATCATGTTCATTTTTACCTCGGCTCGTATAACAAAATACTTTCAGACCAAGGCGCGCTCCATCTCGACCCGGCCCAAAGCGGCGCGGTGGGCGATTGGAACATTCTGGGTAAAACGACATTGGCGACGGCGGCTTTCCCCGTCGGCCTCGCCCCCCGCCATCTCACCCGAAATACGAAACATTTTAACAACCGGCAATGGGCGGTACCGCTCGACACGTCGCAACAACCGGCCGGGCAATGCGCGTGTTGGGAATACCGCAGTGTTAAAACGCTGTTGGGCGAAAACACGGACTTTGAGTTTCTCAACGTCGACGGTGGTGCGGCAAACAACGAACCGCTGGAATTGGCGCGCAAGGCTTTCAAGGGCCACAGCAAACGCAACCCGCGCGGTGATGATGAGGCGACGCGGGCCGTGCTGATGATCGATCCGTTTCCCGATGTCGCGGACATGGAAACCTACGAGCCGGTGCAAAACGATTTAATCAGTACGCTCAAAGCGCTCATCGGCACGCTTAAAAATCAATCGCGTTTTAAAGAAGACGAATTACTGCTTGCCCTCGATGAAACGGTTTTCAGCCGGTTCGTCCTTGTGCCGTTGCGCTACGACACGGCCGGGCAACCGCAAAAGTTTGCCATCGCCAGCGGCAGCCTCGGCGGCTTCGGCGGATTTTTATCGCGGGCCTTTCGCGAACACGACTTTTTCCTGGGCCGGCGAAATTGCCAACGATTTCTCGAACGCTACTTTGCCTTATCGCCGGACAATCCCCTGTTCGCCGATTGGTCCAATGCGCTGAAAAGCGAATACGCGATTTCATCGAACCACAACCGTCTGCCGATCATCCCGCTGTTGGGGCGTACAAAAAATCCCGTGCCGTTCCTTCCCTGGCCCGGCTACACGCAAAAAATGCTGGCGCTGCTGCGCAACGATACCGAAATTCGGCTCGATGCCGTCGTCGACCGGCTCATCAAAACGACCATCAAAAGCGGCATCGGCCGTTTTATGCTGAAAACAGTTTGGTGGGCCAAAAGCGGCGAAATGATCAACGGCCTAATGAATATCATTAAAAAAGAGCTCACCAAGCGCGGCAACATGAAGCCCGGGAACGGCTACTAAATCCCCGAATCGGCCCACAAGCCTGACCCCAGGGTCACTGGCTGAGTATACAGGCGGGCAAAAACCACCCCCTTTTCCTCGCTCCGCGACGGTACGGCGAAAGGCCTTGGCTTGCCGCAGAAGATGTGTATCATACGCCGCCATCTTACTAGGACGGTGGTATGAGTATTCCTGAGGCCCTGACATTCGACGATGTAATCCTGGTTCCGGCCGAATCCGACGTCCTGCCCTCTGCGGCGCAAACCAACACCCGCCTCACCAAAACCATTAATCTCGGCATTCCGCTCATTTCCGCGGCGATGGATACCGTGACGGAAAGCGCACTGGCCATTGCCATGGCTCAGGCTGGCGGCATCGGTGTTGTTCATAAAAATTTGGAAGCCGAAGAACAGGCGACCGAGGTGCGCAAAGTAAAAAAATTCGAATCCGGCATGGTGGTCGATCCGATCACGATTAACCCGGAAGCAACCCTCGAAGACGCCCTTGCCATTAAAGAGTCACACAACATCTCCGGTATTCCCGTCGTTCAGAACGGCGGCACACTGGTCGGCATCCTTACCAACCGCGACGTGCGGTTTGCCACCGACCCGAAACAGCCGGTTAGAGAATTGATGACGCCGCACGAAAGCGGTCACCCATTGGTGACTGTGAAGGAAGGTGTTGAGCGCGAAGAAGCGATGCGGCTGCTGCACCAGAATCGGATCGAAAAACTCGTTGTCGTCGACGACCAGGACCGCTGCATCGGTCTTATCACCGTAAAAGACATCGAAAAATCACAACAATTTCCAAATGCCTGCAAGGACGATAAAGGCCGTCTGCGGGTCGCGGCGGCGACCGGCGTTGCCGATGCCGGACTAAAACGCGCCGAAGCCTTGCTTGATGCTGAGGTGGACGTGATTGTCGTCGATACCGCACACGGACATTCCAAAGGCGTGCTCGATGCGGTCAACCGGATCAAAAAACTCAGCAATCACGCTCAAGTCGTCGCCGGCAACATTGCGACACCGGACGGCGCGCAAGCCTTGATTGATGCGGGTGCCGATTGCGTCAAAGTCGGAATCGGTCCGGGCACGATCTGCACGACACGCATGGTCGCCGGTGTCGGCATGCCGCAGCTCTCGGCCGTCATGGAAGTCGCCGAGTTAACTCATAAGCACGGCATCCCTTTAATTGCCGACGGCGGCATCAAACAATCCGGTGATATTGTCAAAGCCATCGCGGCGGGTGCCGAGTGCGTCATGATCGGCTCATTGTTTGCCGGCACTGATGAAAGCCCAGGCGAAGTCTTCTTGTATCAAGGCCGTTCTTATAAGTCTTATCGTGGCATGGGCTCGCTGAGTGCCATGGCCCGCGGCTCGGCCGACCGCTACTTCCAACAAGACGTTTCGAGCAATCTCAAATACGTACCCGAAGGCATCGAAGGCCAAGTTCCCTATAAAGGCGCATTGGGAACCGTCATTCATCAATTGGTCGGCGGCTTGCGCGCCGGCATGGGCTACACCGGCAGCGCGACCATCAAAGATCTACAGGAGCGCGCCGTCTTCCGCCGCCTCACCGGTGCGGGCTTGAAGGAAAGTCACGTTCACGACGTGACCATCACCCGCGAGGCCCCTAACTATCGGAGCAACAACTGACCCCCGCCGGCCGCCTGCAAGCGGTTATCGATCTTCTGACGACACTCGAAGACATCCTGGTTCATGGCGGTTCAGGCCATGGCATCCCGAACGCCTACTTTCGCAAACGACGATACGCCGGTTCCAAGGACCGTCGCGATATTATCGAGCGTTATTATTGTATTCTACGCCGCCGCGCCAAACTCGATTGGTGGATTGAGCAAACTACCGCGTCCGTCAATCCCTCGCCGCGCTCGCGCGTCATCGCGGATTTGGTTTTGTGCCACGGATTAGACAAAAACGGGATCGACGCGGAATTCGGCAGCACGCCGTACGCCCCATCGGCGTTAACACCCGCGGAGACCGATCTCATCGGTAAGCTCGAAGGCCGCTCTCTTGAAGACCCCAAGCAGCCCGATGGGGTCCGCTATGAGTTTCCTGCCTGGCTCGAAGAGCCGCTACAGCGTCATTTCGGTGAAAATTTATCCGCCGAACTTAATGCCTTAAACAAACCCGCGCCGGTCGATCTTCGCGTCAATACGTTAAAAACGACCCGGGAAGAACTGCTCGAAGCCTTAACCACCGAAGGGCTTTCCGTCGAACCCACCCCCCGTTCGCCGAACGGCATTCGCATAACCGGCAATCCAAATGCAACCCGCACACGATTGTTCAAGGACGGGTTGTTCGAAATTCAAGACGAAGGTTCGCAGCTCGCGTCTTTCCTTGTCGACGCGCGCCCCGGCATGACCGTGATCGATTACTGCGCGGGCGGCGGCGGCAAATCCCTCGCCCTCGTCAATACCATGCTCGACAACAATCGTTTCGACGGGCAACTCTGGGCCTGCGATGTCAGCGAAACGCGACTGGGCGAACTCGAGAAACGCGCCATTCGCAACGGCGTCATCGAAGCAATAAACACGCACGTTATAACGGATAATGACGTTTGGCTTACCGACAATGTAGGTTTGGCTGACCGTGTGTTGGCGGACGTGCCGTGTTCGGGCAGCGGTGCCTGGCGCCGCGAACCGGAAAACCGCTGGCGGCTCACGCCGGAAAGCTTGGGGGACCTGATCGCCAGACAACAAGACATTCTCGATCGCGCCAGCACACTCGTTAAATCCGGCGGGCGTCTCGTTTATGTAACCTGCTCGATTGTACCGGGCGAAAACGAAGAGCAAATCGAATGGTTTCTCGCCAAGCACACCGAATTTTCGCTGATGCCCATTGCCGAGATCTGGCAAAACACCATCGGTGGCGCACCTACCGCGCCAAATGAAATGCTGCGTCTCAGCCCGGCAACCACGAACACTGACGGTTTTTTCATCGCCGTCCTGCAAAAACACTGATTTAAAGCAAAAAGATACGATCCCGGGCTCAAATACGATCAATACGGATTGATCGAACGCCCTAGGGTGGTAAAATTTCCCAACGATTAGCCAGAAGATCAAAATCAGGGGAGAGTAAGATGGCGACGGAAAATCATTCGGATCAAAATGATAAGCGGCGTTATCCGCGCGTCGCGCTATCCAAGGCAGCACGGGCACGGGCCAAAAAAGCGAAGACCAGGACGCGGTCATTCGCGATATTTCCGCCAGCGGCGCATCGATCCAGATGAACACACCTTTGGCAGAAAATTCGGCCATCGAAATCAAAATCGATGGCATCGACCACGATATCTCGGGTCATGTCGTGCGCGCATTCGATGACGGCGTCGCCGTCGAGTTCGAGTTGGAAGCGGCCGAAGAAGAGGCCTTGCTGCGCGAAATCAACGCACTTCACTCGGCGACGTCCCGCGCCGACGAATTTTAATTTTATTTTATCTTCTTCGATTTTTTTGAAGCAGGCGGCGCTTGTTTTAATTCGAAGCGCTTGCCGTCAACCAGTTTTAATAAATCGAACGAACTGATCAATCCGGTTACGCGTTTTTCCTTCGTCACCACGACATGATGGATTTTGTGCTTGCGCATGATGCGCGCGGCAATGGAAACATCATTGTACGCGGGCACAGTATAAACGTGATCGTTCATGATTTTGCCGCAGGGTGTTTCGTCCTTTGGATCTTTTGCCAAGTCCGTCGACGTTATGATGCCGAGTGCCTCATTATCCTCCCCGACAACCGGCAGGGCGCTGATTTTATTTTTTTCCATGATCTGCCGGGCATGAACCACCGAATGGTGTTTCTGGACTGTGATCACGCGTTTCGCCATGATATCGGCAATTTTAATGTTCATAATCCGCCCCCTTCAGTTGATTGGTGCATGCAGGATAGAAGCCCTTTTTCAGCCCCCCCATGACGTAGATCAAGTAAAAATATGCGACTTACGGCGTCGCGATGAAATCGCCGAGCGATGTGCCTTCATAACCGATGGTAAAAAGAACCACCCGTTCGTCTTTACTCATGCGTCTTCCGTTGCTTGCCCACACCGGTTTAACCGCCACGCCACGCAGAAGCCGATCAGCGCGATAACGGCAAGAAAGCCGAAATACAGATGATATCCTTGCGCACCCTCGTGGCTTACCACGAACCAACCGGCCACAAGATGGATAAAGATATCGGGGGTGTAACCGACGACGGATACGATGCCAACGACAATACCCGTATACGCCATCGGAATGCGGCTTTCCTGCATCAAGGCATAATAAATGCCACGCAGGGCAAACACCGCTATCGCTACCGCACCGACCTGGATCGCCAACAGCCAGACCGTCGCGGCCGACGGCGGTATTAGGGACAGTGAACCATAAAGAACGAACAGCAGGATAAACGCCCCCATCACGCCACGCGTCACCCCGATACGGTCTGCCAACAGACCAGCACCGATGGCGGCAATGGGCCGCAACCAATCGCGAAAGGTGCCGAGCTGCGCGCCGAACACTTTGCTTTGCCCGTAAGCCCGTTCGGCAAAAGCGGGAAATTCGTAACTGCCGACATAAAGCACGTAGCCGTTAAAGATCACGCCCGCCAGCAGCCACACTTGAGGCAACCGCACGGCCCGGCGCAACAGCGATTCATTTTCTGAATATTGTGCTTTGTGCTCGTACAAACGATCCGGCACGATCAGCCACACCGCGATCCCGGCCAGGATCGGCGCCGATGCATACACGGTAAAGACGGCAATGAGACCCTCGCGCACACCGCCCGCATAGGCGAACACCGCCGTGGCGATACTCGCCAGCACCGCGCCGGTCACGCCGCGCCCGCCGTCAAGCAATCCGAAGCTCAAGCCTTGTTCGTGCGCGCCGCCCCAATGCCGGGTCGCCTTAATCAGCGCCGCCCAGAACGTCAGGATCGCGGTGACGCCCCAAAACGCATTCACCGCCAGCATGCCCGTATAGCTCGGCAGGGTCGTCATGTAAGCGCCGCCGAGCCCGGTACAGACCAGCGAGAATGTCAGCAGCTTTCGCGCCGATATCCGATCGGCGAGCCAGCCGCCCGGGAAGTAGCAAGCCAGCGCTAAGAGGCCGAACGTCGAATTGAGAAACCCGATCTCGGCACTGTCGATCTGAAAGACCTGTTCCATGCTGGTTTGGAAGGTCTTGCGCATGTACGGCAGCATGTAGATCGCCTCGCCGGCGAACATCAAACTCGCAATAAAGAACCACCGCCGCCATTTCTGCTGTTCCGTCATCGCCGCACTATAGCGTCTCTCCGCCGCAGCGGCGATTTTCTCCGTGAATCCGGTGGATTTAGCCTTTCCGGCGCCGGTCAGCTCTTGACGCTGGGCCGTCGCGGGATCATCATATTACTAAGTTCCGAGGGGAGCCCACTGAAAACCATCGGCTTAAAACCGAGGTCGGGCTGAGATGGCAACCGCCAAACCCTTCGAACCTGATCCGGGTCATGCCGGCGAAGGGAACGGGGCGTAATTCATCCCCGTTATATAATCCTTCTGACGCTGCCGGAAAGGTTCACACACGCTAATGGGAGAATGATGATGAATGTGCTGACCCAACCGCCGCTGATCGACGTCACCACCGGGCCGCTGCCCGCGTCGAAAAAGATTTACGTCAAAGGCGAAATTCACAAGGACATCCGTGTGCCGATGCGCGAAATCGCGCTGCACGAGTCAGCCAACGAGCCGCCCGTGGTCGTTTACGACACCTCCGGCCCCTACTCCGATCCGGACGCCGACATCGATATCAATCTCGGCCTGCCCCGCTTGCGTGAAGAATGGATCAAGGCGCGCGGTGACGTCGAAGAATACGAAGGCCGCGAAGTGCGCCCGGAAGACAACGGCAACGTCACCGGCGACAAGCTCGTCACCGAATTCCCGAATAAGCAAAAACCGATGCGTGCCAAGGACGGCAAAGCAGTGACGCAGATCGCCTACGCCCGCGCCGGCATCGTTACACCCGAAATGGAATTTATCGCCATTCGCGAAAACCTGGGCCGCGAAAAACTGAAAGAACAAATCGAACGGAGCGGTGAAAGCTTCGGCGCAGAAATCCCCGATTACATCACGCCCGAGTTCGTGCGCGATGAAGTCGCCCGCGGCCGCGCAATTATCCCTGCCAACATCAATCACCCGGAATTGGAGCCGCAGATCATCGGCCGCAACTTCTTGGTCAAGATCAACGCCAACATCGGCAATTCGGCCGTGACCTCGTCCGTCGCCGAAGAAGTCGAGAAGATGGTGTGGGCGACCCGCTGGGGTGCCGATAACGTGATGGACCTGTCCACGGGGCGGAACATTCACAACATCCGCGAATGGATCATCCGCAACTCGCCGGTCCCGATCGGCACGGTGCCGATCTACCAAGCGCTTGAAAAAGTCGACAAAGCTGAGGACCTCACCTGGGAGATCTATCGCGACACGCTCATCGAGCAATGCGAACAAGGGGTCGATTACTTCACGATCCATGCCGGCGTGCGTCTCCGTTACGTACCGCTGACCGCAAACCGGGTGACCGGCATTGTCTCGCGCGGTGGCTCGATCATGGCGAAGTGGTGCCTCGCGCATCATAAAGAAAGCTTCCTCTACGAAAACTTCGAGGAAATCTGCGACATCATGCGCGCTTATGATGTCTCCTTCTCACTGGGCGACGGCTTGCGTCCGGGCTCGATCGCGGACGCGAACGACGAAGCCCAGTTCGGCGAATTGGAAACACTCGGCGAGCTGACCGACATCGCCTGGAAGAAAGACTGCCAGGTCATGATCGAAGGCCCCGGCCACGTGCCGATGAACAAGATCAAGGTCAACATGGAAAAGCAGCTCGAGGTCTGCAAGGAAGCGCCGTTTTACACGCTCGGCCCGCTCACGACCGACATCGCACCCGGCTACGATCACATCACATCCGGCATCGGGGCTGCTATGATCGGCTGGTACGGCACGGCCATGCTGTGTTACGTCACGCCGAAGGAACACTTGGGTCTGCCCGATAAGAACGACGTGAAGGTCGGCGTGGTCACCTATAAAATCGCCGCCCATGCCGCCGATATCGCCAAGGGCCACCCGGCGGCACAAGTCCGCGACGATGCGCTCTCGCGCGCCCGTTTCGAGTTCCGCTGGGAAGATCAGTTCAACCTGGCGCTCGACCCGGAAACCGCGAAAGACTTCCACGATCGCACCTTGCCGAAAGAAGCCCATAAAGTGGCGCACTTCTGCTCCATGTGTGGGCCGAAGTTCTGCTCCATGGAAATCACCCAGCAGGTGCGCGATTTCGTCTCGGACGAAAAAGCCAAAGAAAAAGAACTGGGCATGAAGGAGATGAGCGAGAAATTCCGCGAATCGGGCTCGGAAGTCTATCAACCGGCAAACAAGGTGAATGCCGCGGAGTAAAACCGTAAACGTTACTGCAACAGGTCGTTGCCGAATTGCCCTTTGGCATAGTTCGTTTCCGGCGTCCCCATGCTGTCATTATAACCAAACCGCCTTTTGCCGGTTTTATATAACGCGCCAAGAAAGACGAAGCCGACATTTACGACGTGGGGTTGTTTAAGTTTTTTCGTCACGGAAATACCGCCGGTATGATAGAGCGCAACATCGTCCCTTGTATTAACAAGATCCATGGCTTTTTGTTCGGCGTGCATGGCCTTTAATGCCGTTGTCGATAAAACGTAAGAAACGCTCGGCGCGATCACCATGCGGTCTAAAACATAATACCACCCCGTCGGATCGTAACTCGGTGATTGCTTTACCTTTCTATTGATCTCTTTTAGCTGCTCAACCGACAAGCGGGCGAATAAAGCATTTTCAACGGACATCCGCATGCTGTAGGAGGTTGTCGCGCCAGGCCGGGTTTCAATACTCAGCTGCGGCTTATCACTTCCTTTTTCAAAAAGTTTATTAATGATTTCACCTTCGACCATGGCGTGGTACTCCGCCGTGCCGGCCGATTGATAACCGACATCAAGGTTTTTCCAGGAACTGGCGGTATCGTCGGCCCGAATGATATTGCCCTTATGCCAGCGAAATACCGTGCCTAATTTAATACCGCCGGCGCGGGGGTGGACCGCCTTAAATTGAAATCCCGGCGGCAATTTACGGCTTCCTTTTTTTCTATTTGCCGAAATTCGGCGCGCAAGCCGGGGCCACAGGCTCCGATACCGGTCCCACAAGTCGTCTTCCCAAGCGACCCAATCATGAAACGATATTTCCCGGGGCGATCCGGGCAGCATCTTTTTGGATTGATTAATTACTTGAGACTCAAAGTCGGGTGAATAGCGCATAAACGTCGAATAGAGAGGCGGCGTCCACTCCCGGACCGCCCAAGGACTGGAGGCCGTTATGGTTGGGGAGGGCCTGGAAGAGCTGTTAGAGCCGGACGACGCCCCCGATAAACCGAAATCGGACATTTTACAGGCCGAGATCGTAACCGCCAGTGTGGCCAGTGCCAGAAATCGTCCCGTTTTGTTCAATGTATGCACGCTTATGCCCCCCAGTGAACTAAATCCAAATTTTTACAACAATAGATTATATTCAAATTCATAAATCGATGGACAGCAGAATCGGATAACGTTTTTTTGATGTCGAGAAATCGCCGATTTTGGTCCTTTCAGGCATGAAGACCGGAATCCCTGACGTTGAATCCCGGCTTTTCATTCGGTCGTGACTCACGTATGAAAAGTCTATGACAGCCGTTGAACATCCCGACCGTATCCTCATTATTGATTTCGGCAGCCAAGTCACCCAGCTGATCGCACGCCGGGTGCGCGAAAGCGGCGTGTATTGCGAAATCCACCCGTTCAATAACGTCGATGACGCGTTTCTCGCCACCTATGCGCCGAAAGCCATCATCCTCTCGGGCGGACCCGCTTCCGTCGTCGATATGGGCACCCCGCGCGCGCCCGACGGCGTGTTCAGCGCGAACGTGCCGGTCCTCGGCATCTGCTACGGCCAGCAAACCATGGTCGAACAGCTCGGCGGCAAAGTCGAAACACACGACCATCACGAATTTGGCCGCGCCTTCGTCGAGGTGAGCGAAGATTGCGAGTTGTTCCACGGCGTCTGGAAACTGGGTGCGAAAGAACAAGTGTGGATGAGCCACGGCGACCGGGTGACGACCCTGCCCGATGGTTTTCGCGTCGTCGGCACGTCCGAAGGCGCGCCCTTCGCCGCCATCGCCAACGACGAAAAGCATTTCTACGGCGTGCAGTTTCACCCCGAGGTGGTGCACACGCCGCACGGCGCGCAGCTGCTCGAGAACTTCACCCACCGTGTCGCCGGCCTGAAGGGCGACTGGACCATGAAGTCGTTCAAGGAAACCGAAATCGCCAAAGTGCGCGAACAGGTCGGCAGCGGCAAAGTCATCTGCGGCCTCTCGGGCGGTGTCGACTCCTCCGTCGTCGCGGCCCTGCTGTTCGAGGCCATCGGCGAGCAGTTGCATTGCGTATTTGTCGACACCGGCGTGATGCGCGCCGGCGAATCCGACGAAGTCGTCTCCGTGTTCCGCGATCATTACAACATCCCGCTCATTCATTGTGACGCGGGCGACTTGTTCCTCGGCAAGCTTGCCGGCGTCACCGATCCTGAGCAAAAACGCAAAATCATCGGTACCACGTTTATCGACGTGTTCGAAGAAGAAGCGAACAAGATCGAGGGCGCGAAGTTCCTTGCTCAAGGCACGTTATACCCAGACGTGATCGAGTCCGTTTCGTTTCACGGCGGCCCCTCGGCGGTGATTAAGTCGCACCATAACGTCGGCGGATTACCCGAGCGCATGAACCTCGAGTTGGTCGAACCCTTGCGCGAACTCTTCAAAGACGAAGTGCGCGAACTGGGCCGCGAACTGGGCCTGCCCGAACACATGGTCGGGCGCCACCCCTTCCCCGGCCCCGGGCTCGCGATCCGCATCCCCGGCGAAGTGACAAAAGAGAAAGCCGACATCCTGCGCAAGGCCGATACGATCTATATCGAGGAAATCCGCAACGCCGGGCTGTACGATGCGATCTGGCAGGCCTTCGCCGTGCTGTTGCCGGTGCAAACCGTCGGAGTCATGGGCGACGCCCGCACCTATGATTTTGTCTGCGGGCTGCGCGCGGTGACGTCCACCGACGGCATGACCGCGGACTTCTACCCCTTCGACATGGAATTTTTGGGCCGTGTGGCGAACCGCATCATCAACGAAGTCCGCGGCATCAACCGGGTGGTCTACGACGTAACGTCAAAACCCCCGGGAACGATTGAGTGGGAATAACTTATTAAATGAGCGAACAACCGAAAGCGGCTACATCACCGGCGCGGCCATTGGCGTCAACTGCGGCCGACTCATGGTGTTGTAATACTTCATGTTTTCAAATACTTGAAACTGTTTGACCCTCTGGCGCCCCCCCTTCATAGTATCCCCCATGAGTGTTCTCAGGGCGGGGTGAAAGTCCCCACCGGCGGTGATCGCACCTTAAAAACGCGTCAGCCCGCGAGCGCTTTGCGGTTTAAAGATGAACCCAAAGGTCAGCAGATTCGGTGAAAACCCGAAGCCGACGGTTAAAGTCCGGATGAGAGAGAACAACAAGCGCGTGTCCCGTTTTACGGGACTCATCGTTTGTAACACGCCCTGATTCACGTCAGACATAACGGAGATTGACATGAATCAGATCAAAAACGACCTCAAAAAAATATCTACAACGGCGCCTTCGCCGCGTGTTGCTTTTATAGCAGCACAATGGCACGCTAATATTGTCGAAAAAAGTTACGAAGGATTCGAGGCTGAGTTCGAACGGCTCGGCCACAATATTAATAACATCGAAGCCTTCTCCGTACCCGGGGCTTTCGACATCCCATTGCAAGCAAAGAAACTTGCTGATAGCGCGCGCTTTGAAGCTATTGTCGCCGCAGGTTTTATTGTCGATGGTGGCATTTACCGCCATGAGTTCGTATCAAGCGCTGTGATCGACGGATTGATGCGCGTGCAACTCGACACCGGTACACCGGTGATTTCCTGTGTACTCACGCCTCATCAATTCCAAGAAACAGAAACGCATATTAAATTCTTTACCGAGCATTTCGTAGCGAAAGGCCAGGAAGCGGCGCTCGCCTGTGCCGCCATTATCGAGAACATGCGCGCCATATAATGTGCACCGCATCATCAACGAAGTCCGCGGCATCAACCGGGTCGTTTACGACGTCACGTCCAAACCCCCGGGGACCATCGAGTGGGAATAATTGGTTCGTGGGAATAGCTACAAACGCCGAGAACCCATAAAAAACGCCGGAAATTAAGGCTTTTTTTCGCCTTATTTTTGCCTTTATTTTTACATACATTTTCTTTCCTACTTAAACGGAAAGGAAACTCGTCATGAAAACATTCTCGAGCATTTTACTGGCCGGCGCCATCGCCGTTACCGGCATCTCCGGCACCGCCGCGCTGGCGGATGATAAATCCAACAAAGGCAAGCACGGCAAGAACTGGACCGAACGCATGTTTGAGCGTCTCGACACCAACAAAGACGGCGTGATCAGCCAGGAAGAATACGCCAAACGCGGCGCCGATCGCTTCGCCAAAAAGGACAAAGATAAGGACGGCAAAATCACGTCCGGCGAATACACCGCCGCCGCGGTCGAACGGGCCATCAAACGGACCAAGCGCCGGTTTGAGAAACTCGATGCCGATAAAAACGGCACGTTGGATGTCCAAGAAGCATCCGCGCGGCGCGACAAGCGTTTTTCGCGGATCGATGCCAACCAGGACGGCAAGATCGACCGCACGGAAGTCGAAGCGGCGAAAAAGAAGTTCCACCGCGCGCGTTATAAAAAATAAGTTGAATACGTAAGTCGTTTAAATAATCGGACTTCAGGCGTGTTTTTTACGAATGCGCCTGAAGACCCGATAAATCCGGCAGAGAGAAATGCAGGAGTTCGGTTTCTTCCTTCGCCGTCAACGATATCGTTTCGCCGCGATCAAGAAAAACAGATGACGCATAACAATATGGCTCATCGTCGCCAAGCGTACCGGTGCCCGATAACACGAAGTAAATATCACGGTTGCCCTTTGCCGTGAAACAGGCACCGGTCTCAATCTTAATAAAGCGCGCGCCCGTTTCCCGCTCGGTGAAAACGCCCACTAGTTTTTCTGATATCCCCGGCAAATCGGGCACCGAAACCCAATTGAAGTTCTCCGGATTCATCAGGATCGGTGCCGCATAACGAGGCTTAGGATAAACCAACTCACGCTGCATAAGGTGCTCCCATATGGCTTGTGAGCCTTCGACATTTTTCTTTCCCGGTAAACCCGCATTACGATGAAAGACGCCGTCCTTGAATTCACCCATGGTTTTTAATTCTTTGGCCCCGGCAAGCACTTCGACCCGGTTGATATAGCCGCACCCGCTCGCCCCCCCGCATTGCAACACCAGGACCGCGCCGTCTTCACCGTCCTCAAGCGGCAATTGCGGCCCATAGTGCATGCCTTCGGGAAAGTAACCGAGCATGCCCGGTTTTAATTTTCCGGTCGCGCTATAATCGGCCGTGCCGGAAAGTTGATAACGGTACTGTTCGAAATTATGCCGGTGGCGCGGCGAGAACCGCGCTTCGGACCTGGAAATAATCAGGGAAAAGCCTTCGAGGCCGGTCTCGCTTTCAAGCAGGTTTTGCCGGGTCGATTTGCCGGTACGATGCAACGATGTGGAATAATCCTCGACGTCTTTTAAATGCGTAACCTGCATGAGGCACTCAACATGTCAGCGTATCGTTTCCGGCAAATGTTGCGGAAAATTTACGAAAATTGAGACGGCGCGAAATTGCGCGCGGCACCGCTTGTGTTTTTCTTGCTCGGCTTACCGGCCAGGGTTTTATTCTTTTCAAGGAATTCATTAAATTCCTTCATTTTATTACCCATGTTGATGGCGGCTTTGAAGACGAGCAAAGCCCCGACCAACGCCGTGATGGCGAGAATCACCATTAAAAAGTTCGACACCATCTTATCCTAAACCTCAGGTCTGATGAGTTTCTAACTCACAGCTCCTGACGAGCCTTGTTCACGCAGTCTTTTTATCTTGCGCCGTCCCTGAGAAACAAAGCCCAGATTAAGTTCCTCAAGCGCCCATTCTGGCACTTATTTATTTGTCTTTATGTTTGTCTTGTTATCCTCGTTTTATGGACCCCATCGTAAATCACGCGAGTCCACCGCGTCAATAAAACGAATATGAAAATATAGGACGAATTAGCCCTTTGTGATCAAAGGATTACGGGGTAGTTTGGCAGGCGTTTCCATTAACCTTTTTTATTAACCATGACCGGACTCGATCTCACCTCAGGCTTTCGCCAGAAAGGCCAAGGCACCGCCCTATTGGTTGCTTCAGGCCATGGTGCAACACATTGGTTCAAGGCATCGTTCTTTATCCTGATGCCGTTTATCCAAAAAAGTCTCGGCCTCAGCTATTTCGAAGTCGGCTTGCTTGGCACGATCCTGATGGCAACATCGGTCATCGTGAACCTTGGCGGCAGCGCCCTCATCGATATCACCGGGCGGCGGGTTCTATTTCAGGTGATTTCTCTAACCGCCGGCGCAAGTACGCTGGTCCTCATCGGCATGAGCGATGCCTATTGGATGCTGTGCGTATTGGCGGCCATGATCGGAGCGTCCAACTTCCTTTGGCATCCGGCGGCTATCCCCTATTTATCGAACCTGTTTCCGGACAACAAAGGGTATGTGCTTTCCATTCACGCCATCGGCGCCAGCGTCGGTGATCTTGCCGCTCCTTTCGTTATCGGCGTCATGCTCACCTGGCTCGGCACCTGGCAAACGACGGCGATTGCGAATGCGGTTCCCATCTTCATCATCGCCGCTTGCATACTTATTTTCCTGTTACCGAAGGAAAACTCGGCCCGGCGGGCCGCCGATGGCAAAGACAAAAACGGTATGAACCTCAGTGACTACGTCGCGGGCTTGAAAGGCATTTTAAAAGAGCGCGCCGTTGTCGGCTTATGCCTCATCGCAGGCTTCCGCGCGACGGCCATCAACGGCTTTTTGATGTTCTTGCCGTTGTACCTCATCAATGAATTGGATTTCAGCAAAATCGAAATGGGGACAACGATTACGATCATGCAGATCGGTGGCTTGATTGCCACGGCGATCGCCGGCATTTTATCCGATAACATCGGCCGGCGCCCCGTCGTCATGTTCGGCCTGACTCTCACGACGATCATGACCATCGGCATCACGTTCGTCACCGACCCGCTGATATACATCATCTGCATTTCCATCCTCGGGTTTGCGCTTTACTCGACCCGTGGCGTCGTTCACAGCTGGATGATGGATGTCACGCCACAGGATATGGGCGCGTCCGCCACCGGCCTCATGTTCGGCACGCAAACACTGCTCTCGACAATTATACCGCTCGTCGGCGGCATCATTGCCGATGTTTATGGCTTGCTATACGTTTTCTACTTCATCGCGTTAATGATGCTGTTCGCCAACGCATCCGTCCTGATCATGCCCAAGGCGGCACTCAAACCTGAATAATTAA
>Ga0181593_10001956_pt1 | contig 18895 bp, 16 predicted proteins | sample 071ome_19_FD_133756 | JGI IMG/M metagenome (GOLD analysis project Ga0181593, IMG submission 133756) | Coastal salt marsh microbial communities from the Groves Creek Marsh, Skidaway Island, Georgia - 071413AT metaG (megahit assembly) | ecosystem: Environmental > Aquatic > Marine > Intertidal...
GGAAATCACCTATGTCGAGACGCTGTTCACGTCTGAAGAAGAAGATGCATTGATCCCGCATGACGAAGATAATTCGGAAGGTGGATTTATTTAATCACAGGTAGTTATTCTGCGGTTTTTTCTGTTTTTGGATTCCATCGTAATATCGGATGACGTGCCGCTGCCGTTTCATCGAGACGCCGTCTCGGTGTTAACTGTGGAGCATTGTGCATTTTCTCGCTTTGGCCGGCATGACTTTGCTCAATCAAACCACGTAAGGCCTTTATATAGGAATCCAACGTTTTTTTGCTCTCCGTTTCTGTTGGCTCCATAAGCATGGCACCATGAACGACAAGGGGAAAATATATGGTCATCGGATGGAACCCTTCATCAAGCAGGGCCTTTGCGATATCAAGCGTCGTGACACCTGTGTCTTTAAGCGATCGATCATCGAATAAAACTTCATGCATACAGGGGCCTTCAAACGGCAGATGCAACACATCATCCAATTGGGACAGCAAATAGTTGGCATTCAAAACGGCGTCGGATGACACCTGGCGTAATCCGTCTGAACCTAGGCTCAACATGTATGCGACAGCGCGTACAAACATGCCGAATTGACCATGAAACCCCTTAACGCGGCCAAATGGACTATCGCCCGAGTCTTGTATGTGTTCGATTAATTGGAATTGCCCATCTTTTATTTCGATAGCCGGTAGCGGCGCAAAAGGCATTAAGGCTTCCGAGAAAACTACGGGCCCGCTACCAGGACCACCGCCGCCATGGGGTGTTGAAAATGTTTTATGCAAATTCAAGTGCATTGTATCGATGCCGAGGTCGCCGGGCCGGACACGCCCAACCATGGCGTTAAAGTTTGCTCCGTCACAATAGAAAAACGCGCCAGCTTCATGTAACGCATCGGCAATGCGAATAATGTCGTTTTCAAACAACCCGCAAGTGCTTGGGTTTGTCAGCATCAAGGCGGCGACGTCTTCGTCGAGCGCATTTTGAAAGGCCTCAAAGTCAACGCGCCCCCGTTCATCATCCGGAATGGACCGGACGGCGTAGCCGCAGGCATGCGCACTGGCAGGATTTGTACCGTGAGCCGATTCTGGTACCAACACGAGCTTTCGGGGATTGCCTCTGGCTTCCAGGGCACTTCTGATCGCCATCAACCCGACGAGTTCGCCTTGAGCGCCGGCGCCAGGGGAGAGCGCAATTCCAGGCATCCCAGTCAGCGTCATGAGCCAATCAGCACAACTGTGCATAAGTTCCAAGGCTCCTTGAACCGTCTTTTCTGGTTGCAAAGGATGGAGGTCGCCGAGGCCGGGCAGGCGGGCCAGCTTTTCATTGATTCTGGGATTGTACTTCATGGTACACGATCCGAGCGGATAAAAGCCCCCGTCGATGCTGTAATTCATTCGGCTGAGACGGTGATAATGTCGAACGACCCGCGGTTCGGAAATTCCGGGCAAGCCAACCGGCTTGTTTCTGGCATGACTGCCCATGCGTGAATTAACATCGGGCGGTGCCGGCAGGTCCACGCCGCTTTGCCCCGGTGTATCGAGCTCAAAAATCAATGGTTCGTTGTGATCAAGTCCCCGGTGTCCTGTGATAGTGGCAGTTTGGTTGTTCATGCCAGGGCCCTTTTTAAATGGTCGATAAATGCATTGAAATCTTGTTTCGTGTTTGTCTCTGTCACGGCGACCAGCATAAGGTTTTCAGTCTCTGACAATGACGGATAAAGTCTTGATACAGGAATACCGGCAAGGATGCCTTTTTCAACGAGTGCGTTTACGACCCCATCAGCAGGCTTTGATAGACGCACTGTGAATTCGTTAAAAAAGTTGGTGTTTAACACTTCGGCATGTTTCAGGCTGTCAATTTGATCAGCCAGCACAACGGCATTTGCATGATTGAGATATGCGAGTTTTGTAAAGCCTTCTTCGCCAAGCATCGTGAGATGAATAGTAAATGCGAGTGCGCATAGCCCGGAGTTTGTGCAAATGTTGCTCGTTGCCTTTTCCCGGCGAATATGTTGTTCCCGTGTCGACAAAGTTAAGGCAAAACCGCGTCTATTGTCGGCATCGACCGTTTGTCCCGATAAACGCCCGGGTAATTGCCGGACATATTCATTTCTTGCCGCTAACAGGCCAACAGTCGGACCGCCAAAACTCATGGCATTGCCCAGTGATTGTCCTTCCGCGGCAACAATGTCGGCGCCCATGTCGCCGGGTGCCGTGATGGCGCCAAGGGATACGATTTCCGTAACTACGGCAACCAGCAGGGCGCCTTGACTGTGGCAGTGATCTGCAAGGGCATTAAAATCCTGAAGATTCCCAAAGAAGCTTGGGTTTTGAACGACGACACAGGCTGTTTCATCATCGACACGTGACAGTAAATCCTCCTGACCATTAATGTCGGGGTCAGGGGTAATGGTTTCAGCACCCAGAAAGCGGGCCATCGTTTCCGTCACATCGCGATAGTGCGGATGAAGGCCGCCGGAAAGGATAAATTTTTTTCGTTTGGTGACCCGTCCGGCCATCAAGGTGGCTTCAGCGCATGCCGTGGCGCCGTCATACATGGATGCATTAGCGACTTCCATGCCAGTCAATAGGGCAACTTGTGTTTGAAATTCAAATAAACTTTGAAGTGTGCCTTGGGAGACTTCAGGCTGATACGGCGTGTATGACGTTAAAAATTCACCGCGTTGAATGAGGTAATCGACCGCGGCCGGAATATGATGGCGGTAAATACCCGCGCCGAGAAAACAGGGGGCTGTTGAGGGGCTTAAGTTTTTGCCGGCTAGATGTTTTAGGTGGGCCTCAACTTCTATTTCACTTTGTCCGACGGGCAGGTCTACCGGTTTTTTCAGTAAAGCTTTGTCAGGAACATCTTTAAATAATTCTTCGATTGTACGGATACCGATCGTCTCCATCATTTCTTTGCGGTCATGATCGGTCAGGGGCAGATAGCGCATCAATCGAGCTCCTTGACGTAAGTTTCGTATGCTGCCTCATCCAGCAAGTCATCAAGTTCTGAAGTATCTGTAATCGAAATTTTAAAGAACCAGCCATCGCCCATCGGATCACTGTTTACTTTGCTGGGGTCATCGCTCAAAGCCGCGTTCGCTTCGGTAACAGTGCCGCCGACAGGCGTATAAACTTCACTTGCAGCTTTTACGGATTCGACGACGGCGGCCTCAGCCCCTTTTGTCAACGCTTTGCCGGCTTCAGGTAGCTCTACAAATACAACATCACCAAGTTGTTCTTGCGCATAGTTTGAAATGCCGACGGTTCCGGTATTACCTTCAATGAGAATCCATTCGTGGTCTTTTGAGAATTTTATTTCTGACATAGCAACCTCTTTAAATTTTAAACTTTAAAATAACGGTGTTTGACGAACGGTAACTTTACGATTTTACCGGGGATTGTTTTATTCCTATGGGAAAGCTGAATAGATGTGCCGGGTTCACGATGGGTGTTTGCCACATAACCCATGGCGACGGGCGCGTTTACAGTAGGGCCAAATCCGCCGCTTGTGATTTCACCGATAACGACACCGGTTGTATCTGAAATTTCAGAATGTGCCCTGACTGGTGCCCGACCTTCGGGCTGAATACCGACACGGTTGCGGTCGGTCCCTGTCGCTATTTGTTCCAAAATTACCGTGTCACCGGGGAAGCCGCCTTCAGAGCGCCTTCTTTTGCCGATCGTCCATGTTAACCCGGCTTCAATCGGTGTTGTCGTTTTATCGATATCGCTGCCGTACAGGCATAAGCCTGCTTCCAAACGCAATGAATCTCTCGCCCCCAAGCCTGCCGGTAAAACTTCGGATTCATCCAGTAACATTCGGGCGAGTTTTTCGGCGTTTTCCGCTGCGACCGATATTTCAAAACCGTCTTCCCCTGTGTAACCGGAGCGGCTGATAAAGCACGGAATACCGTTGATATGAATTTCTTGAGTCGACATGAACGGCATTGAGCGAAGATCAGGGGATAATTTGTGAAGGATGCTTGCCGCCTTCGGTCCTTGTAAGGCTAATAGAGCGCGATCAAATAAAATTTCCAGCTCGCATGACCTACCGATAGTTTTTTTAATGTAATCGAAATCGGTTTCTTTGCAGGCGGCGTTAACGACAATCCGCAGTGTTTCGCCGGCGCGTGACACCATTAAATCATCAAGAATACCGCCGCTATCATGGGTTAGCATTGTGTAGCGCTGCTGGCTATCGGTGAGCTCCTGTAAATCTGCCGGGACGATTTTTTCAAATTCGGCCAGCGGGTTATCACCGCGTAATATAGCCTGACCCATGTGAGATACATCGAATAAAGAGGCTGCTTTGCGGGTGTGGTTATGCTCAGCGATGATGCTGCTGTACTGAACAGGCATGGCATAACCGGCGAAGGGCACCATGCGTGCGCCTAATTCCCGATGAAGTTCATCCAGCGGTGTTGTTGATAAATTTTTTGGACTAGGATTTGTCATCAGGTTCAACCAAAATACAGAACAAAGCAGCTACCAGCCTTAAAGGCTGTTGGCCGCCCCCTCTGTCTTCGAACCTGAAAGATTCCCCAGCGTATTTGGGTTACATCTTCGGTGAAATACCAATTACATGTTGGTATTTGCTTTCCAGAGCCTCATCCTCCTACGGTCCATTTGCCTGAGAGTTTTTGGGACCATTGCTCCTTCGGCGTTGGCATATTTGTTGCCAAGCTCTCCCGTAGGGATCTCCTGAGGAAACCAATATTGTTGTGCCATGGAATCCGTAATTTTTCAAGAACGGAAACGAATCAAAGGCTTTAAAATCCTTGCGTGTCTTCTGGCGGTGGTTTGATGCCGAAGTCCTCAGGCAGGCGCCTGCGTTTCCTGTTTAATTCGAGTTGTTGATTAGATAATTGGAAGCCAACGAAAATCATAAAATCATGGCCGCTTTGCCCCGTCTTAAGGGGGATTTTCAAACTGACTGGTTTATCCGTGAACCGGACAAATTCAATTTTAGATTTTGATTTCTTTTTTTTCTTTTTCGGCTTTGGCGTGACAACAGTGAATGTATTCTTATTGAGAACATTTGTTGCTCGATCAGTAATCGCGACAAAATATTCTACAGGCGCTCTGCGCCCAGCATGATTTGCGCTGATCTTTGTCGCGAAAGAAACAGAAACAGCCGCGATAAGCGTTTTGGGCCCATTTTGAGCTTTATTTTTGCCCGCTTTATCTTTATCGGCAGCCTGTTTTTTTTTATTGCGGAAATCACAAGCAGATTTAATGCCGGTAATCTGAGATTCATAAAGGATGGTTTTGGGCCCCCACTTTTTGCCTTGTTGAAACCGCGCATATAAATCCGCATCTGATATAACGGCAACATGTGGGCAAGGGACCTTGGCTTCAATTTTCTTTTTGCCGAACCATGAGCAGGACCCAACAAGTAAACAGATGCCAACGATTAAAAAACCGGAAGAAAACCTGATTGTTTTATCGTTGTGTAATTCTGGCATTTGGAGGTCCAAAGTAAAAGATTATAGTATGCCCTGATCCCTAGTTAATAAAACATATCAGGGCATTTGGAAAATGAATTCATTTTCCTTTAGCTACGGAATGCGTTGAGCTGTTTGAAAACCGTTCGTGCGGATTGTTAGCCATAAAACAGCAACTTTTGCAAAGGCGCGGGTGCGTTCCCAGGCATTTGTAATTAAACGAGCCGATTTTATGGCTTTATTGAGAACAGATCGTGCCGCCGCCTTTTCATCATTCTTCAAATGGCCCTCGGCAATATCACTGAGCATCCAAATCTTGCTAAGATGGCTTTTGATTTCGTTGGTCTCATCTTCCGCCTTTTGTTGTGTTTCTTCGGCTTTGGCAAATTTGCCGGCACGCCGCTGTTCTGCAGTGATGATCCATAATCCATGTGCGCGCAAGCGATCGTCACGGACCAATTCTATAATTTCTTTAGCCTTAATAAAGGCGCGACTGCCTTTTCCTTCGGCTTTGCCTAATGCCGCTAAAGCGCGCGTTATATTGCTGTAAGCAAAAGATTGAGCAAATGGTAGTTTGACGTTTTCCGCCGCATCCATGGCTAAATGAATTGTCCGCCAAGCATGCTCAATTTGACCATGCTTAACTTGAGATTCTGCAATCTCACATAATACCACAGCCCGATATCGGAGGGTCGTAATGTCCGTTGCAGTTGTGATGGCGCGCATCGCTTCACCGGTTTGAGCTTGCGCCGCTGCCGCCCGTACAAGTACCGGTGTCCGCTCGGACTTTGTATGAACTTTTTTAATCAAGGATAATGATTCTTGAGGCCTTCCCAATTCGGCAAATGCAATGGCAATGTAGCGGATTGCAGTGTCGTAAGTTTTATCTGTTAATTTCTTACCAAGCCGGTCGTTGGCCTCGCGGAGGTAGGTGAGCGCCTTTTGGCGGTATCCTGCTTTTGACAAAGCCGAAGCGGCCCGCGTTAAAAAATACAGTTGTTTAAGAGGGTCGCTGATATTTTGTAATGCGGTGTGGAGTCTTTTCACTGTTTCAAGTGTATGAAGGGGTTCATCCCGTTTTGCTTGCTTTTCGGCTATCGCCGTATAGGCCTCCGACTTGCCCAGTGGATCCGGAATGATGGCTGCTGCAGCCAAGGCCTCATTCGGGCGTCCTGCAGTTGCTTGGGCTTCAGCAATATTACGAAGTGCAACGACGATAAGCCTGGGATCGTGAATACGCCGGGTTGTGGCCATGGCTTCGTTTGTCAAGCCGGCCATAGTTTGAGCAACCAGCAGTTCACCAAGTGCCCAGTCACGCATTTCTTTTTTATAAATGCTCTTGGCACTTTCAGCGGCCTCAAATAAGAGGCATTCGGCCGTCGGTTCTTTAAAACACGCATCCGTGTTCCGGGCGGGGTTAGCTTGCTCTTTCTTCCGGTTTTTAAGAAGGTGTTTTGTTTCAGGCATACTCAATAACGCTTCGCGGGCTTTTCTGATTTTTTCTTTCCGCGCCCGGTCTAGATTTTGCAAAAGTTTATCAACTCTTGACCCCGTATCCAGCAAGTTGGCGAGGTTTTCGGAAACTTTGCCATCGATTTTCAAGCCATGAATTTTTTGGTATCGGCGAATGGCTTGGCGCGTCTCTTTGTTTGCGCGTCCGTCAATAGGGCCATTGTAAATTCCAATTTTCCGTAATGACTTTTGAATGCTTTTGATGACTGAATTTGGAACGGGTGTTAGATCAAAGTGCCTCGATGGCTTCGGGTTAAATGTTGACCGGGCCGCATTTGTTGGGTCTGCCGTGCCGAATGCGAGGCCAACGGTCAAAAATAATGAAATTGAATAAAATTTAACAAGCTGATGCATGACTACAGTCGATAAAAATTTACCAGTCTTTCGACTCACGTTTATTAGCGCATCATCCCTGGTATTTTTGAAATTAGGCAGACGAATCGCTGCCCTTGATCTTGCCAGAATACCTCAGTTTCCTTAAGAAAACCTAATAAAATTGGGTTTAGGCAACCGAAAATGGCAGTTTATACAGAAGTCAGCGATGAAGATCTCATGGCCTTCGTATCTCAGTACGATATTGGCTCTGTGCGATTTTGTAAGGGAATTGCCGAGGGGATTGAAAACTCTAACTATCTTCTTACCACGGATTTGGGCCCCTTTATTCTCACGCTCTATGAAAAACGGGTCAAACCGGAAGATCTCCCTTATTTTTTAAATTTAATGGAACATCTTAAGGCCGCCGGTATTCCTTGCCCCATGCCCATTAAAGGCCGTGACGGAGAAGCTTTGCGGTCGCTGTGTGAGCGGCCGGCGGCGATCGTTACATTCCTTGACGGTATGTGGCCTCGCCGGATCAAGCCTGAGCATTGTGATAAATTTGGTTCGGCCATGGCCCGGCTGCACGCCGCAAGCGATGGCTTTCCGATGCACCGTCATAACGATTTATCGATGCCTGCCTGGCGGGCTTTGTTCGAACAAACAGCGGATCAAGCTGACACTGTTCGAAAGGGATTAAGATCAGATTTGGAGCAGGAAATAAATTATTTGCAATCCGTTTGGCCATCGGGGTTGCCGGCAGGTGTGATCCATGCTGATTTGTTTCCCGATAATGTCTTTTTTCATCAAGGAGATGTATCAGGCATTATTGATTTCTATTTTGCCTGTGATGACTATTTTGCTTATGAAATTGCGATTTGTTTAAACGCTTGGTGTTTTGAGGTGGATCTCAGTTTCAACGTGACAAAAGCAAAGCGTCTGCTGAATGGATACCGTAAAGTCAGAGAATTTAATGATGCCGAGCTCAAATCATTGCCGATACTCGCGCGTGGCAGTGCTATGCGGTTTTTGCTGACACGATTGTATGATTGGTTGCACACTCCCGATAATGCGCTGGTAACCCGGAAAGATCCGCTGGAATACTTAGAAAAGTTGCGGTTCCATCAAGGCGTTCAGGGCCCAGGGGCATATGGATTGGACTAAACCGATGTTGAATGAAGAAAATACGAAGACACCATCAGGGACCGTTGAAATTTATACGGATGGCGCGTGCTCAGGTAATCCGGGGCCTGGGGGGTGGGGTGTTATCATCCGCTGGGGTGAGCATGAAAAAGAACTGTATGGTGGTGAAGTGGAAACGACGAATAATCGCATGGAATTGATGGCCGCAATTCAGGGCTTGGAATCATTAACGCGTAATGTAACCGCGACGCTTTATACAGATAGTAAATATGTCAAAGACGGAATCACTCAATGGATTGCAAATTGGAAACGTAACGGCTGGAAAACGTCCGCTAAAAAGCCAGTCAAAAATATTGATTTGTGGCAGCGATTAGATGCAGCGCTCGCCCGCCACGCCGTTGAGTGGCAATGGGTCAAGGGGCATGCCGGGCATATCGATAATGAACGCGCCGATGAATTGGCCCGGCGCGGTGTCGAAGAACAGCAATAATTTTCTTATTATTTTTCAGCGTCACGGGATACAGTGGCGGGTGTATCGTCATGGTTGCCAGCTTGTTTCAGAGCGCTGATCACAGACTTGTTGGTTAAAATTTCCGGTAGCGTTACGCCTGTGGGTTTTTCTGGACCGTATACAACATTGAAAGGAATACCATATCGGCCGAATTTAGAAAGATATTGAGCAATGGTTTCGCTTGGCCGCGTCCAATCGGCTCTCATCCGGATTACATTTTTATTTGAGAATAAGGCGTTCACGGACTGAGAATCCAATACCAGTTTTTTATTCACTTGGCATGTGATGCACCAATCGGCCGTAACATCGACGAATACGGTTTTCCCTTGGCCGACAAGTTTGTGAATTTTGTTTTCATCAAACGCAACCCAGTCACCCAAATCGTTTGACTGGCTTGTAGACGCTATCGGCGTTTTTGCCATCCATAATGGAGCGGCAAAAGCAAGGGCCGTCATTGCGGCAACAGCTTTCCACGGGGTTGCCCTGGTTTGAGATGTTTGCCGATGTTGGATAAATAAAATTACGGTTACGGCCAGTAATAGCGCGGCGCAAACCAATGTTGCTGTTAAACCGATCAGGGCGAACAGCACCGTTAGCAACCAGATGGCTGTTGCTGCGAGGGCAAAACCAAGAATTTTTCGCAATACAATCATCCAGGCGCCGGGGCGTGGCAATCGAGTGGCTAAGCTTGGTGCCGCAGCAATTAATAGATAGGGCAGTGCGAGGCCTATGCCGAGCGCGGTAAAGATGATCCATATTTCCAATGCCCCTCGGGATAAAGCAAAGCCGACGGCGGTGCCCAAAAATGGCGCGGAGCAGGGAGTTGCTAATAAGGTTGCCAGCATGCCTGCCGAGAAATGACCGCCAAGGCCATGGATCTGACCCTGGTGACTGCTGACTTCTGCGATCCATCGGGGCAGGGAAATTTCAAAGAAGCCCCATAAGTTGCAGGCAAACAACGTGACGATGACGGCCATTAAAATTAAAAACCAGGGGTGTTGAAATTGAATTCCCCAGCCAATGGACATCCCAAAAGTTTTTAAGAGTAAAAGGCCTGCTGCGATCATTAAAAACGAGAAAATGATGCCGGCAGCTGAAGCGATAAAGCTAAGCCGCACATCATTTGTATCCTTTCCACCGTGATTTACAACCCCGAGCAATTTGATCGACAGAACAGGAAGTACGCAGGGCATTAAATTGAGAATAAGGCCTCCTAACAGAGCAAAGAAGATGATTTTCCATGTTAGGGAAGAGAGTTTCTTCGAAATACTGCGGCGTTCCTCAAGGCCTCTGGTTTTATCGACCAACGTTAACGTGATTGGCTTTTCAAGCAGCTTTTCCGGACCGCCTTGAATGTGCTTGAGGCCAAAGATGGGGACTTCGAAATGGGCCTCCGTATTTGATTTACTTTGCGAGATGCGAGGCTTTCCAAATTGAATATCTCTGGAGCCTTCGACAAAAAGATCAGGTGACTGGAATGGCGTTGTCGCCGATGCCGATACTAAAAGGGTGGGTTTCGATTTTAATTGGTCAACAAATACACTGTTAATTTTAATTCCTAGACCCTGACCATCACCCGGCACTTGTGCTTGAAAGCGGTTGATTAAATGGGCGTGAACACTGGCGTTCGAGGGGCCTGCCGGTACAGATAGTGAAAGTTTCGTTTGATAAGGAATGCAAATTTCTTTGCATGCCAGATAATCGAGCTTCAATTGAGCATCAATCGGCTTGCCGGGTTCAACTAATGTCGTTTGAAGCGGTAAAACGACTTCGTCTTTGTAACCTTGAGTATCAAATCCGAGAACGGAAAATCGTTTTGGCGCCGGCCATTGGATTCTCGTTTCGGCTAAGTTTGATGATCCTTGCCATTTCAATCGGGGTGGAAAACCTGCATCCCCCGGTGACCGCCAATAAATTTTCCAGCCGTCTTTCAGTTTGAAGTGGAGGCCGAGTGGAATTCGTTTTTGCTTGCCAACGCGGGTTACAGCAGAAATTAATCGAACTTCTGTGTAGTCAGTTTTAATCCATGGCGATGCTTGCGAATCGGCAGCATTCCCAGGCGCAGCCAGGGTACTGAAAAGCGTAAAAATGATCAGGAATGAAATATTCTTCATAACCATAATGGCCCCGGCTTAAACGGTTCGGCCCATGATTTATCACAAATTGTTGCGTAATGCGTTGGATTATATCGCACTTTGCCTATATCTGCGACAAGACAAATGCCATCACAATCTCTTGAACATCTTCATAGTGAACCCGATCTCAAGGGAGCATTTTGGTTTTCTGTGGCTTTGTCACAATATAGCCATATACAGACGGTAGGTTTGTTGAGTGACGAATGTTGATGGGTCTTTCTAATGATTGATACGGAAGCGACATACCTTTCGGGTCAATTGCTTGTGGCGATGCCAAGCATGCCAGATCCGCGGTTTTCTAAAACAGTAATATATATGTGTGCTCATAATGCCGAGGGGGCCATGGGGCTTGTCATTAATCGTGCGATTGATTCCTTGTCGTTCCCTGATCTCCTTCAGCAGCTGGGCATCGAAACGGCAAACGTGGACCAGCAAATACGGGTTTTATTTGGCGGGCCTGTCGAATCCGGGCGTGGCTTTGTTTTGCATTCGCCGGATTATCAACAAGAGGCGACATTAGTCGTCGATGAGACGGTTGCACTGACGGCCACCGTGGATATTCTAAAGGCAATCGCCGGCGGCATGGGGCCTGACCAAAGCCTTCTCGCATTGGGGTATGCAGGTTGGGGCCCCGGGCAACTTGACGGCGAGCTGAAAGCAAATGGCTGGCTTCATGTCGATGCTGATGAAGACTTAATTTTTGATGCCGGTTTAGAGTCTAAATGGGAGCGAGCCCTAAACAAAATTGGTATCGATCCCAGCATGCTGTCAGGCGATATCGGAAATGCTTAAAATTTACTCAGTGTTTAAGCATGTTTTCTAATGTTGAAAATTTTTCGACTTTAGCGATACGCCCCAATGCCGCAAATGTCGCTTTTCCATTTGTCAGAGTATGTGCGGCATTTTGAACATCAGATTTTGTTACGGATTCAATTTTTTCAACAATTTCGTCGACGGGTAGGGGTCTTTTAAAGATCATCAATTGCCGGGCTAATTGTTCGCACCTGGAAGAAGTGCTCTCTAAAGACATCAAGGTCGCAGATTTTAACTGGGCACGGGCTCGGTCAATTTCATTTTCTTTTATGCCGTTCGTGATATTTTTAATTTCATTGCAAATCACGGGTATCAGTTCTTTGGCCTCATCTTCGCCGGTGCCGGCATAGATGCCGAATATACCGGAGTCGTGGTAGCACGAGACAAAGCTGTAGATGCTATAAACGAGCCCGCGTTTTTCCCGGATTTCTTGGAACAGGCGTGAAGACATGCCACCGCCAAACAAATTGGAAAATGTGGACGCGGCATAAAATTCGGGTGATTCGTAAGGAATTCCCTCAAATCCAAGTACAATATGCGCCTGTTCAATATCGCGGGATTCACGGAATTGCCCGCCCGAGTATTGAGCGGCTTCGTAAGTAAGCTTGTCCTTTTCTGGTAGGTCAATAAATGCTTTTTCGGCAAGCGATACGAGTTCTTCATGATCTAATTTGCCGGCGGCGGCAACAATCATGCGAGGCGCACTGTAATTCGATTGCATGAAGTCAATAATTGTCTCGCGCGGCAGATTTTGAATGCGCTCTGCTTGGCCTAACACAGGCCGTCCAAGCGCCTGGTTGGGGAAGGCAACTTCCTGAAAGTGATCGAAAATAACATCATCGGGCGTGTCGTTTGTCTGCATGATTTCTTGAACAATAACAGCACGCTCGCGCGAGAGCTCATCCGGGTCCATGGTGGCATGCTGAAGGATGTCGGCTAGAACATCGATTGCCAACGGGAGGTCTTCTTTCAGAACCTTGGCGTAATAAGCGGTGTTTTCACGCGATGTATACGCATTTAAGTGCCCGCCAACGGTTTCAATTTCTTCAGCGATTTCACGCGCGCTGCGCCGGCGTGTTCCCTTGAATGCCATATGCTCTAATAAATGCGAGATGCCGTTGACATCCGGATGCTCGTGGCGTGTGCCGACTTCGACCCAAACACCAACGGAAACAGTTTCAACCGATTCCATCGAATCCGAAACAATGCGCATGCCATTTCTTAAAGTTGATACGTGGACGGTCACACAGAGGCCCTTTTTGCGATTTGATCTTTCATGTGCTCACGCAAGGTATCGACGTTATTTGGCATGACAGTATAACGCTCCTCGCGCTCATGAAGACCAGCAAGGCTTTCCGGTAATGCCGGAATAACACCTGTCGCATCCTCAACGGCCGCCGGAAATTTCGCCGCATGCGCCGTTGCAATGGAAACCAGCGCCGATGTGGAATGTTCGTGATTAGCGATGCCGGCTGCAAGACCCACAGCGGTATGAGGGTCTAATAATTCACCCGTGTTTTTAAAAGTGGAACGAATAACGGCTTTGGTTTGTTCATCATCGATCGCATGAGCCGCAAAAAGTGACGTCATCCGCTTCCAACGATCTTGACCAAAATTGACGGAGCCGGTTTTTTTGAACTGTTCCATTACATCGGCAACGGCGGCGCCGTCACGGTCGTAGTATTCAAACAAAAGCCGTTCAAAATTGCTTGAGATTTGAATATCCATGCTGGGGCTGAGAGTCGCGTGCACGGTTTCTATTTTCATTTCGCCGGTTTGAATATAACGGGTGAGGATATCGTTTTGATTTGAGCCAATGACAAGCTTATCAACCGGCAATCCCATTTCGCGGGCAGCATATCCGGCAAAAATATTCCCGAAATTCCCTGTCGGTACAGCAAAGGTCATATGTCTCTCAGGTGCACCAATAGAAACAGCGACATAAAAATAATAACTGATTTGCGCCATGATACGCGCCCAGTTAATTGAATTCACTGCTGATAAGTTAGCCTGATCACGAAATTCGATATCGTTGAACAACTGTTTTACGAGTTCTTGGCAATCATCAAAGGTGCCTTCTATCGCGATGTTGTGCACATTAGGCGACAGTACGGTTGTCATTTGGCGGCGTTGAACATCCGATACACGGTCTTTTGGGTGCAACATAAAAACTTCGATGGCGTCCCGGTCCCGGCAAGCCTCGATTGCGGCAGAGCCCGTATCGCCTGATGTGGCACCGACAATGGTGATTTTATTATTTTCGCCCCGGCGTTTTAAAACGACATCAAAAAGCCTGCCGACCATTTGAAGGGCGTAGTCTTTAAAGGATAACGTTGGGCCATGAAATAACTCAAGCAGCCATGTATTGGGACCGAGCTGAATTAAAGGGGCAACGGCTGTGTGGTCGAAGCCACGATAACTTTCACCCAGGAGTTCACCGAAATCATCTTCGCTGAGGCAGCGGCCGATAAAAGGCCACATGACGCGAAAAGCCACTTCATGATAAGGCAGGCCGGCAAGAGCCCGAATGTCGTCATGTGTCATCTGCGGCCAGTATTCAGGTACATAGAGGCCGCCATCGCGGGCAAGGCCGGCGAGGAGGACATCTTCAAATGACAAGACAGGTGCTTGTCCTCTGGTGCTGACGTATTTCAAAGCGGTCTATTCATCCAAATTTAAATCGGCTCACCCTATACGCGCAGGAATAACCGCGCAAGAAGCCTTAGCGGGGACAGGATTGGGATTTAAGCAATTGGTGCAACTCGGCAAGATTTAAATAATAAACCCACTTGAGACAGCCGCTTGTCAGGCCCATGAGGGTGCCCTGCTGAAAGGACTTTTCTGTAAAGTACCGGACCGTTTCAACATTTTTGAGTAAGTTGCAGCGGCCAAGTAATTCCTTCAAGGGCCCGCGGACCGGCCGCACGCTCAGTATATGATCGATGCCTATATCCGTCGGCTTCAGGCAATTTAAGCTGCTCGCCGCATTGATCGGGGACGGGGCGTGAATGGATAAGAAAAATACAAAAATGATTACATTGATGTGCTTGGTGATGCGTATCATTTGATGACCTTATTTGCACATTAATTAATTCAGATAGCGGTTTTCAAGATGTGCTTTATACACATTCGCATCAAGGGGCTTGCCTGTTGCTTGTGTCAGTATTTCGTTCGTTGAAAAGAGCGATCCCTTATTATGAATATTTTGGTGCAGCCAGCTCATAAGCGGTTTGAAATTACCCTGACGAATACCGGGGATAATATCTACATCCGATTGGGTTGCGGCTTGAAAAATCTGTGCCGCCATCATGGCGCCTAAAGTATAGGTTGGGAAATATCCCCATGCACCGTCATACCAATGAATGTCCTGCAAACATCCTTCGCGATCGGAGGGGGGTGTTAAACCTAACAAGCTTTTCATTAGATCGTTCCACGCACCAGGTAAGTCTTCTACGCTGAGATCGCCTTCGATCATGGCTTTCTCTAGACGGTAGCGAACGATTACATGTGCCGGATACGTGACCTCGTCTGCATCGACCCGTATGAAATCCGGCGTGACGCGCGTGTATAATTTATAAAGATTATCCACCTCCCAAGCCGGGCCGGCCCCATTAAAGGCATTAGCAATGATGGGAGATGCATATTCTAAGAACGCTCGAGAGCGGCAAACCTGCATTTCGATCAGCAATGATTGGCTTTCATGCATGCCCATGCCTCTGGCATCCCCAGCCGGTTGTGAGCGCCAATTTTTCGGTAATCCTTTGTCGTAGAGGGCATGCCCGGTTTCGTGGAGAACGCCCATCAAGCTGGATGTAAAATCGCTCTCGTCGTAACGGGTCGTAATGCGTAAATCGTCAGTTGTGCCGCCACTAAACGGATGAAGGCTAACATCGAGACGGCCATAATCGAAATCAAATCCAAGGGCTTGCATAAATTGCATCCCAAGCGCTTTTTGTTTTTTGACCGGGAAGGGGCCTTGAGGCTGGACCGCCGGGCTCTGGCGCGCTTGATGTTCTAAAACTCGATTTAAAAATGCCGGTAGGAATGATTCTAATTCAGAAAATTCTTTATCAATTTCGTCGCTTCGCATTCCCGGCTCATATTGATCGAGCAGAGCATCATAAAGGCTTAAATTCAATTGATCCGCTTTTGCAGAGGCAACGTCTTTCACAATCGATAAAAGAACTTCAAGCTTTGGCCGGACCAGGGAAAAATCGGCGTTGGCCCGTGCCGTTCGCCAAACATGCTCGCAAGCCGATTCGGCTTTTGATAACGCGATTACCAAATCTTCGGGCAATGCCGTCGCGTGAACCCAGTTCCGTTTAATCTCATTGAGGTTTGCCTGTTGTTCGGCATCAAGGTTGGATTGTGATTCGGCTTCGCCGATCAAGTCGGCAACCTCTGCGGCTGTGAGGATGCCATGTTGAACAGCCTTCAGTTCAGCAAGCTGTTCCGCCCGCCCGGCGGCTCCGCCGTGGGGCATCATGGTGGCTAAGTCCCATTGTAATATTGCTTCAGCCTCGGACAGCGCCTTCAACCGCCGAAAGCGTTCTTCCAATTTCTGGTAAGCCGATGATTGCATGAATATTTAGATGGGGAAGAACAGCACGTTGTCTACCAACAAAGAGACGAAAACGAGAAATAAATAAAATATGCTGAAAAAGAACATTGGTCGGGCCGTCGAGCCTGGATTCGTAATTGGGTCTGATGGATCCCGCCAAACCCGCCAGGCGTGATACAACAATGCGATGTTTAAAAGTACGGCCGTCGAGAAGTATATCCACCCCGACATGCCAACCATCACGGGAAGTAATGTTGTTGGCGCCAAGAGGACACTATAGACCAATATTTGAATTTTCGTTGCGCGTATGCCGGCCACAACAGGCATCATAGGAATACCAGCCTTCTCATAATCGCCGCAGCGATAAAGCGCCAACGCCCAAAAATGGGGCGGGGTCCACATAAAAATGATGAGAAATAATATCAATGATTCAATTGTAACTGAACCACTGACGACGGCCCATCCGATCATTGGCGGAAAAGCGCCAGCCGCACCACCGATCACAATATTCTGTGGTGTGCGGCGCTTCAGCCAAATGGTGTAGATGAACACGTAAAACGCGATTGTGATGGCTAAAAGGACGCTCGCAACTGGATTTATTGCGAGTGTCATAACAACGACCGAGACAATTGATAATGCGATGCCTAACCAAAGCGCATGGGCTGGTTTAAGCCGGCCGGCAGGGATCGGGCGGTTCTGCGTGCGGGCCATTTGGCTGTCGATATCTCTGTCGTACCACATGTTTATCGAGCCTGATGCACCGGCGCCGAGTGCTACGCAGAAAATAGCCAATAAAGCGTCAGCAACGGAAACAGAGCCTGGTGCTAACAACAGTCCGACGATCGCCGTGAAAACGACCAAAGACATAACCCTAGGCTTTAATAATATCGCGTAGTCTTTTGCGCGAACGCTACCGGCCGCAGCGACGGCTTCAACCGGGGTCGCGGGTTCCGAAGATTTGGCTGTGTCTTGGCCTGTATGCTCGGCTGCGATGCCTTGTTGCACTGGAACGAAGCTCCTTATGAGTATTGGCCTCTATATACACGGTAAGAGAATGTAATTCAGGCGTTTTCTTAAGGTAATTTTTGGCGAAATTCTGTCACTTTTGTTGCTATGGTTTTATGAGTCCGCGGTTTGGCTGACCAGTGGCCTGTCATATTCATCAAAATGAACGGCAAACCATCTATGGCACAACTGGGATAATATTTGGCCTAAATTGCCGTTATCAGGCTTTGTTGCCATGTCCATATGTTTTTTAATTTCTGCCAGCAACCCATCATGATCGATTTTATGACTGGTAAAATTTGAATCATGATGTTGTTTCATAAACGACTCTTCTTTTTTGAAGTGGGCGGCGGCCACCGCATGAATTTCACTAATTAAAAAAATTTTTTCGTGTTCTAGGCTGGTGATTTTTAATCTTTCACATAATAGATCTATTTGGTTCAGAAGCTGACGGTGTTGATGGTCAAATTCATCAAAATTTTCTGACATCAGGTTTTATCTCTTTAATTTTGACTCATCGCAGGCTTTTGAAATAGCGCTATTGCCATGGACCAAATAAATAAAACACCGCCAATTATGGCTATCAATGCACCGATGCCATTCATAAACATGCCAGCATAAGCACCGATTGCATCAAGACCTTGATCGGCACCGGCGACTTTCCGCGGTACGCCGTAACCGCCAGCCATGAATAACCCTATCGAGGCTAATGTTTGGCCGCCGGCAAACATGCCGATCTGTATGTATATGATTTTGGTTATTTTAATGGCGCGGCCAAGCAGTGGCAGAAATAATGTGTAGTAAAGCCCCATGATGGCGAGGTTAATGCCGGCAATGACACCATGGTAATGCGCCGGTGTTCTGGTATCGGCACCATCGACAAATAAACCAAGGATGCCGCCGACACAAAAAACAAATATAGAAAGAACTAACGTCAGAAATGCGGGATTACGCCAGGGATATGGCCTGCCCAAATGACTGAATGAAACAGCTAATGAAAGCAAAACCACACTCATAACAAGTGCAAAAGCATATTGTAGATTTGTGTATGCTAACTGTTGTGTTGCTGAAAATGCTTCAGTAAATCCATAAATCAACGGTCCGGCAAATGACGCTAACAATAATATTGCGCCTGCCCATTTGAATGGTCCCGGCGTGATGATAAGCCCGCTCACATTGGCTAGATAAACCCACGCACCGATCAACATAGCGACATTTGTAAATTGCAAAATGTGGCCAAAGCCCCAAAACAGATTTTCGTTGTATTCTTCGCTTGGGCTGTCGCCCCAAAGAAAGGTACCGGCGATAACAAGGCAAATGAGTGCGACGGTAAAAAGTAAGGCCGCTATCGTGATGATACTTTTGCACGTACTTAAGGTACGGCTAAATAGACTACTTTGACTTAGAAAACGAAATGTTTGAGATAAGAGCGCTGCTCCTAGTAA
>Ga0181593_10001959_pt1 | contig 18874 bp, 14 predicted proteins | sample 071ome_19_FD_133756 | JGI IMG/M metagenome (GOLD analysis project Ga0181593, IMG submission 133756) | Coastal salt marsh microbial communities from the Groves Creek Marsh, Skidaway Island, Georgia - 071413AT metaG (megahit assembly) | ecosystem: Environmental > Aquatic > Marine > Intertidal...
GGTAAAACGAGTTGCATGGTGGAGGCTCCTTATTAATAAGGTATTGTTTTAATGAATGTTGTTTTCATAATTCTGACGAGGCCCAAGCATAAACAGCCACCCCGTGGATGTCCATGCCGCTGAGGGGTGAAAAGGCCAGGAACACCGGAAAATATAAAGGAGCGGACACCTCAGGCACGATTCAGGGTCAGGCGATTGGCTGATCCCAGAAGTCCGAGGTCCTGACGGGTCACCACCCGCACTGGAATTTGCGACAGATACTCCTGAAAGCGTCCCTTGGCTTCAAATCGCTGGCGAAAATCACTGGCTTTCAGAAATGCCAGCATGCCGGGAATGATCCCGCCTGTCACATATACCCCACCCAGGGTCCCCGCTGTCAGGGCCAGGTTGCCGGCCACACTCCCCAGGACAGAACAGAACACCTTCAGGGTGCTGGTCGCTATATCATCATCACCGGATTGCCCCAGGCGGGAAATATCCTCCGGCCTGGTGAGTGCTGGATGACGATGGCTGATCTCTGACAGCGCCTGATAGATATTCACCAGGCCAGCGCCACACAACAGGCGTTCCACTGAAACCCGTCCGAACCGATGGGCTAGACGATCCAGAATCTGGTATTCCAGTGTGGAAACCGGTGCAAAATCCATATGCCCCCCCTCACCGTCCACAACCACAAAACTGTCATGTGTGGGCACCAGCAGGCTGACGCCCAGACCGGTGCCTGGCCCCAGAATGGCCACGGGTTTATCCGGCAAGGGGTCCATGCCCCCAATCTGTTCCCAGTCACCGGCCTGTAATTCGCTAATGGCATAGCCCTTGGCGGCAAAATCATTGATCAGGACAGGAGCTACCTGGCCCAGCATGGCAGCCACTTCCGTCCGGGTGAAATGCCAGGGACTGTTCGTGAACCTGACCTGCTCATGATCTACCCTGCAGGCAACCGCAAAACAGGCTGCCGATGGCAGAGCTTCCCATGCCGGGTCTTTGGCCAGGGTAGCCAGGCATTCGCTCAGGGCGAGAGTAAAATTTTCATGGCCTGCCACATTAAAGCTGGTGATATCCAGCAGGCGATTTTCCCCGGGCTGCTTTCTGGCGAAGCGGGCATTGGTGCCGCCAATATCGGCAACCAGTTGCCAGGATTTTGCCGGTGTACTACTCATCAGATATCCCTTGTTATTCCCGCTTACCGCCAGGCTGTCAGATCCCAATCCAGCATCGATTCGAGGCGACTGATATCGTCAGCAAAGATTTGCCGGAGAAATTGCCGGTCTGCGTCTGGCATGGCGGCTGTATAGGACTGGGTATTGAGTGCCAACCCGCGACTTTCGGGGAATGCCGCAATCCCCAAAAAGTCACTCACCTGCGCCAGCACATCCTGATGGGCTGATTTCAGTTTTTCACTTTGCAGAACCAGCACCTGGTCGCGCCCGAACAGGGAAAACAGTTTATCGAGTTGTCCCGGATAATGCCCCCGGTCAATGTAGGACCACACCCGGCGGGTTTCACCAGCCTGTTGCAGGCGCTGTCCTTCTTCGCGGATTGCCGTGCCAAAATCCAGGGTTTCCAGTCCACGGTTATATTCCATCTGCCAGTGAGAGTATGCCCGCTCAACTGGGTTGCGCAGCACCACCAGCAATTTCATGTCTGCATTGTATTGATGTATGCGTTCGGCTGCCTGGGGCCAGTACATATATACTGGTGTCGCTTCACCCAGAAGGGTGTTGGTGTCCAGTCCCTGAAAATGATGGTGATACAGATCGTAATCCGGAGCGGATTCAAAGTTGTCGTCACGATCAAAAAAATGCAGCTCTTTTTCTTCCGGCATGCCGAGCGCAGGATGCTCCCGACAATAGGCTGCCAGTGTTGTGGTGCCAGCCTTCTGGGCACCACATATCAGAAATCCTACCTGCATGAATCAGTCCGGGTCATTGGCCGCGTCAAGCACCATCCTGGCAAAGTGGGTATAGAACGCCGGATTGTCACGCCCCGCAACCAGTCGCTGCTGGCGATCTTCATTCATGGTGTCGCTTGGTGTGATTCCACAACCCTCAACCATCCTGTTCATGAAATTGAAAAGTGCACAGACTGCGACAGCATGAAACAATGCCTGTTCTGACCATCCTGCCTCATAGACTGCACTGGCATCCTCGCCTGAGATTTTACTCGGACTCAAGGTGAGCTTCCTGACATAAGCAAGGACAGGCAATAACCGGGTATCGACCCCTGAGGCATCCGGATTTTCCAGTAGCCTGTCCAGCAGGTCTGGATCAATACCATGGGACTGGGCAATGGCCACGTGGGCACCAAAACAGAAGCGGCAGGCATTAAGTCCGGACACATAGGACGCGATCAACTCCCGTTCGCCGATGGTGAAAGGCGAAGCACCCCGTAAAATCACATCATGGTATTCACAAAGCGGGAGCAGGCCGTCATTAAACTTTTTAAACACCTGCACCATATCGGGATTATCGGGCAGCGATGTAAAAATTGTCATGGATTTTCCTCAGTAAATAGCTCATGAATTCAGGCGCTTATCAGGTGTTCCCGAATTATCATGCACGGGATTTTCATTTTTCCAGCCTATCATTTTTTCCTTGGAATAGTACACTTGATCTCCTGTTGGAGAGGAATTTTTCAGGAGTGTTCAATGCTGATATTTAAACAATTTTGGATGAAATCCGCCCTTGCCCTGGGCATGCTGGCAACCGCCTCCGGCTCGCTCGCCGGTGGTGAAGCCGGCATCATCAGTCTTCGTGACCAGGGACACTTTTTTGTCGGGGGCGAACAGAGCGAACCCGCAGAAAACGGTTCGGTTCAGGTGTACAACCAGATGTATGTGGGTTACCAGTTGCCCGCCAGCAAACAATATCCCTACCCTCTGATTCTTGTTCATGGCGGTGGTGGCCAGGCCTCTGACTGGTTCAGCACACCCGATGGCCGCGACGGCTGGCGAGACTATTTTCTGGCTGCCGGTTTTGATGTGTACTGGGTGGACCGGCCCGGTTATGGCCGCTCACCAACCAACAGCAGATATGGTGAATTATCCGAAAGCGCCAATTCCAGCATCATCAATTTTCTGGCCAAATCCGAACACTGGCCAGGTGACTCCCAGGACCCCGTCGACCCCAGCATCGTTGCCTGGCTTGCCAGTTCCCCGCCCGGCCCATATGCCGGTGATGACATAGCAGCAGCGGATATCAGTGAGTTACTGGAACGGATTGGACCGGCCATACTGATCACTCACTCTGCTGGTGGTGCCAGTGGCTGGTTGGCCGCAGACCAGAACCCTGACAAGGTTGCCGGCATCATTGCCTTTGAACCCGGTGCCAGCAATATGGTGAGCAAGATTCGCAAGGGACTGACTTTCACTCCTCCCCTGCCAGAGGGATTCGAACCGACCAAGGATAGCGAGGGATGCGAAATGCAGGGCGGCAATTCACCAAGCGCCTTGACCAGTTATGCCAACATTCCGGTACACCTGATTGGCTCCGAGCTTGGCTTGATAGCCGGCCTGCCCTGTGCGGTAAAAGTCTTTCAACAGGCTGGCGTAAAGGTAGAGTACACCTTTTTACCGGATATCGGATTTCATGGAAACGGCCATTTCATGATGGCGGAAAAAAATAATGGCGAGCTTGCCCAGATATTTATCGATATCGCTGCCTCGATCAAATAACCGTAAAACCCCTGCCAGGCAATGATCTGGCAGGTCCAGCATCCGGAGCCAGTATGACCCTTTCCAGACTCTGCCTTGGCACTGCACTTTTCTGCATGCATCTTTCATGGTCTGCAACTCTCAGGGCAGACTTTGCCGGGACTCCTGACATTGCTGCTGTAGTAACGGACATGCGCACTTCAGCCACAGCCATACTGGCAACTGTTGCTGACGGTCCCTCCGGGATAGAAAACGCCGTGGGTTATAACCGGCAGGAATTGCTGCGCCTGGACGCGGATGACGAAGCGCGTCGCAACTATGTATATTGGCCTTATCTGCGCAAAGGACTGCCGCTGGATTTCATGACAGCGGAGCAGAAAAAACTGACCCATGCATTACTGCACACTGCTCTGAGCGCCAAAGGTTACCTGAGCGCTATCCAGATCATGCAGCTGGAAAAAATCCTGTCTGACAATGAAGTGGTAGGTTTTCCACGCGGCCCTGAAAACTACACCCTGGCTATTTTCGGCAACCCTGCTGATGACGGCAATTGGGGCTGGCGTTTTGAAGGACATCACCTGTCACTGAATTTTACTGTGACAAACAGCGGCATATCGGTGACACCGACATTTTTTGGCGCCTCACCCGCAGAAATACGTACAGGCAGCCTGGCAGGTTTTCGCAGCCAGGAATATGTCCACAATGCCGGCCTGGCCCTTGTCAGGGCACTGAATGAAAAACAGCGTACCCTGGCTATTCAATCAGGAGACCTTCCCTTCGACATACTCTCCGGCACACTCAATCGTCCAAAGGAAAGCTGGAATGACTGGAAAACCCTTCCCCAAAGCGGAATCGCTATTGCCACGTTATCTGCCGAACAAAAAACCATTGCCCAGCAAATTCTTGATGAAGTCATCGGCGTGTACCATCCAGACATATCCCGTGCCTACCTGCAGCAAATAGATATCAATGACCTGTATTTCACCTGGATGGGCGGCATAGCCGGTGGCGAGGCTCACTACTGGCGCCTGGATGGTGATGACTTCTTTTTTGAATATGATCTTGTGCAGGGCAACGGCAATCATGTCCATGCTGTCTGGCGCAGCAAGCACGGTGACTTTGGCGAAGATCTACTGCTTGAACACAGACGGCAAAATCACTAGAACTTCTTTAAGTCTGCTGTCTTCACGTCTGCAGCCGCTCCTTTACCCTTATTGAACAAAAATTGTCCCGGGCCGGGTCTATCTCAGCAGGATGCTGGTACCTGAAAATCTTAATGGAGCCCGGAGCCAACCAATGCCCTTTCCACCCATATCGAGTTCAACAGCAAAACCTGGCTTGGTAATAATTAGCGCCGTCATATTGCTGCTGGGAAGTGTCACGATAGTATTTCCACTGTTTGTGTCACCAGCGAAGGCCCAGTCAGTTGGGAAACTTGACGCACTGATTTTCGAACCCGCCTGGCAGGACCTGGACACAGGCAGGGAAGTATTCAAAACCTCCATACCCCGGCAACTGCTTGCCCTTGAGCTTCAGCAACCCAACCCAAGCTCACCTTTGCCAGGCATGTCGCCAGCAGAAATCACACGCAACATTGCCGACTACCAGAATAACCTGGCGCAAATGGAGGCAAGTGACGGTCCCTTCTCTGAGTCTCTATTTCAGACCCTGATTGATCTTGGCTCACAGTTCCAGCTTCTGGATCGGCATGAAGAGGCACTGGCAATGTTTGAGCGTGCTGAATACATCAGCAGAATTAACCAGGGGCTGTTCCATCCTGACCAGAAAATCAGCACAGAAAAAATGATCAACAGCTATCTGGCCATGGGCGAAACTGGCAAGGCAATGGAAAAGCAGCGTTACCTGTTGTACATAAACCAGCAGTATTACGGCAAGACAGATACTTCTATGCTGCCCACACTGCTGAACATTGCTGATAGTAACATGGTCAATTTCAACCAGACTATTCAACAGCCCAACAAACCCATGACAATCTTCAGTTCGACTATTTCGATGCCAGGTTCATTCAGGCAGGCTCGACAACCCACCTCCCGGGAAGCTGCCTTCAGTAGCCTGTACCTGGCTCAACAGAATTATGTTCAGGCTATCGCCACCTTGCTGACCAATAAACAGTATTTTGACCCCTTGTTGCTCGAACTCGAATACAGCCTGCTTGAGACATTTTTTCTGCAATCCTATCGCCGCAACATGATTGAGGAACCGCATTACTACCTGAGTGAAAAAAGGCGTTATACAGGCTCAATGATAAAGCGCGATCTGTATCGGCGTAATTCCACAGGATTCATACACGGCCGGAATGCCTTTGAGCGAATTATGGTATATATCCGGCATAATCCGCAGTCCAGAATTTACCAGCTGGTCAATGCGCTTCTGGAGTATGGCGACTGGAATATGCTATATGGCCGTGGGTCAGCAGCACTTGAGAAATATCAGGAAGCCCTGGCCCTCACCAGGGAACTCGGGTTGGAAGAGCAAAACATTATTGAGCTGTTCAGGCCGGTGGTCCCGGTACATTTACCCTTGATCACCGCCAAACCCAACACACGGGAAAAGTTCGGGATTGATGAAGAGGACGCATTAGACTACCTGGGGCATATTGATGTCAGTTTTGAAATTTCCCGGTACGGTAAAGCCAAAAACATCAAGGTGCATGACAAAACTGCCTCTGCATCCCGTGCCATAGAACGCCGACTCAAGAAGTTCCTGCGTAATTCCCCGTTCAGACCCCGACTACAGGAAGACGGCAGTTTTGATACCGACCAGGTTAGCCTTCGCTACTATTTTACCTATGCAGAAGCCACAGCGAGTTGAGCTGTCCAGCGGCGGATTTCAGATCACATCCTCATAGGGCAGTCCGACGTATTGCTCGGCAATGACCCTCAACCCCTGTTCCGTACTGGTATAAAAATCCAGCTCCGAGTCCATGATCCTGCGATCGAAGGGATTGCCAAAATCATGCAACATATTGGTCATCCACCAGGAAAACCTTTCTGCATGCCAGATCCGGCGCAAACACAGTGATGAGTATTGCTGGATGGCATCAGGGCGGTTTTCCCGATATACCTTTAACAACACGCGATACAGGTAGTTCACATCACTGCTGGCAAGATTCAGCCCCTTGGCCCCTGTAGGTGGAACTATATGCGCGGCATCCCCCACCAGAAACAGGCGCCCGTGTTGCATCGGCTCGCAAATAAAACTGCGCAGGGGTGCGATACTTTTTTCCAGTGACGGTCCCGTTACCAGGTTCCCCCTGACCTCTTCAGGCAATCGGCTGGATAGTTCATCCCAGAACCGATCATCCGACCAGTCCTCGACAACTTCATCCAGGCTAACGTCCACGTAATAACGGCTTCTCGACGGTGAACGCATACTGCACAGGAAAAACCCCCTGTCGCCAAGACCATAAATCAGTTCATCATCAATCGGGGGGGTATCAGACAACAGGCCAAGCCAACCAACGGGATAGACCTTCTCATATTCGGTTTTGAGTGAATCCGGGATGGTTTTGCGGCTCACCCCGTGAAACCCGTCGCAGCCAGCAACATAGTCACAGTCAATCCTGTATTGTTCTCCATCTTTTTCATACAGAACATAGGGAGCCTCGGTGTGAACATCCTGAATCTGCACGTTTTCCACTTCATAATGGATATCGGCACCTGACGCTTTCCGGGCCTCCATCAGGTCTGCAGTAATTTCGGTCTGTCCGTAAACCACAACCTGCTTGCCGGCAGCATACTTGTGAAAATCTATTCGCCGGATTTCATTGTTGAATGCAATCTGTACACCGGCATGGGGAAGACCTTCCCGGTCCATACGGTCAGCCACGCCTGCTTCGCGCACCATGCCGACAAATCCCTCTTCCAGAACACCTGCCCTAATACGTCCGAGAACATAATCAGGCGACACCCTCTCCAGAATGATGTTTTCAATACCAGCGTTATGTAAAAGCTGACCAAGCAGAAGTCCGGATGGACCTGCTCCAATAATGACCACCTGTGTTTTCATCTCCCCCCCTTACGAATGCACAGTTGCACTCCATAAATCTGTCCGGAGTATAGCAATGCAGGAGGGCAGGCGTAAGCTGCCTGTTATCAGGCCCGGGTGTATTCAGTGTTATTGAAGTGACTGACCGATGCTGTCCAGAAAAGAACGTTCTGATGCTGTGGACAGGAGTAGATGAGTGACTTTTCCCAGGACATTTTCTTCAGGCACAAAGCCCCAGTATCGGGAATCTTCACTGTTGTTTCGAAAATCCCCCATCACAAAATAGCTGTTTTCAGGCACTGTGACAGTCCCCGGCAACTGTATGACCGGACGATCAAGGAAGGCTTTTATTTCATGCACTTTCCCATCAATCGTTTCCTTCCCTGAAAGCTGCCTGGAATCAGGATAGGCGTTGATTTGCTCAAGCTGTAGCAATTCTTCATTAACAAACACCCGCAATCCATCGGTGCTTATCCTGTCTCCCGGCACACCAATGACGCGTTTCACATACTGCTCATCTCCACCAGGCGGAAAGAAGGTGATAATGTCTCCGCGCTCTGGTTCCCCCAGCGAAAACAGCCTGGAATGCGTGAACGGGATGACTGGGCCAAGCAAGGTCTTGTTCACCAGCACAACATCCCCGGGCAGGATCGTTGGCTCCATGGAAGAAGTGGGCACCGGATTCCAGTCGGCAACAGCTGTCCTGAACACCGCCATGCCAGCAAAAACCAGAATAATGCCAAGATGTTTTTTCAAGAATCGATTTATATCCCTTTCCTCAATGCCATTTCGTGTTTAGAAGCAGGTCAGCGGTGAAAGTTCCCTCCCCCACCAGACTTTCACGAATACAGGGGCAAAAAAAAGCCGGCTCCAGGGAGCCGGCTACATCAACTAAAGGGGTCTTGCAAATTGTCTTACATATTAAAGTCCCAGGTCACACCCATACGAACGTAACGGGGAGACTGGAAGCGGTAAGGCAGGCCGTATGTGCTTGAAGCCACACCGGACTCTTCATCTGCAGTTTCCTGGAACTGAGTGACTTTATCTGCATCAAGCAGGTTGAAGACATCAGCCCTGAAGGTCAGTGTGCTGTCACCCACGTCCATGACGTACTTGGTACCTACGTCAATAGTCAGGGTTTTTGGTGTCCTGCCCTGGCTGCCACGCGGTGTGAATACCCCCTGGTTAAAGAAGGATTCGGCACCGTACAGTGCAGCAAAGTCATCAGTCGGGTGAACCCCGAAAGAGTTCAGTGGACGCCCTGTCATAGCAACGGCAGCGAAATTCACCTGCCAGTCGTTAGTGATGTCATAGGCACCAAACAGCTTCAACTGGTGACGACGATCATTTGGCAGATCACCGTGAGCACCCTGGTTCAGACCGGGGAAGTCATACAGGGTAGTCAGGCCGGCATCATCCTGACCATTGTCAGAACGCACATAACCTTCGGAGTTGCCGTAGCTGTGTGACCAGGTGTAGATACCTTTCAGGTACAAACCATTGCGGAAGGATTTTTCCAGCGTGAAGTTCAACGCATGATACTTGCGTGTCATCGGATCAAAGCCCATCTGCTCGGCAGTCAGGTTCAACTCTTCTGCAACACCATCACCATCCGCATCGTAGTAAGTCGTAACATCCGTACCTGGATTGGTCAGAATGTAGTGGAACTCACCTGGTGAATTGATTGCTGCATCAATGGTCACGTCCTCAATACCTTCACCCAGATTCCTGTAAACATAGTTTACGGAACCTACCCAGTCATCCATCAACTCGGTTTCATAACCGATAATGAATTCATCCTGGTACATGGGTTTGATGGTGGTATCGATAACTTCACGAACATCCGGCACGCTGCCATCACTGAAGGTAGTTGTCGGCCCAATCTGCTCACCAAGAGCGACACTGCCGTCAGACTGGATGGCGCCTGCAAGGGCAAACCATTCTTCAGTGAACAGCTCAGAACCTGCCAGACGAATATTGGTATTGCTGGCAATTGGCAGATGGTAGCGGCCAAAGTTGGCAAAGAACTTGGAAGAACCGTCGCCATTGACATCCCAGGCTATCCCTACACGGGGAGCAAACTGGTCGGTAATCTTGATGAAGGTACCACCGGCTGAGTTGCGGTTGTCGAAACGCTCGTTACGCAGACCCAGACGTACAGTGATGTCATCATTCACGCGCCATTCGTCTTCAATGTAGAAAGACTCGGTGTAGGTAGTAAAGCTTCCGCCACCTTCCAGTACACGGTAACGCACAATTTCATTGGCACCCGCTGGAACAATACCACCGTTGCTCAACTCTTCACCGGGATCAGCCAGGAAGTAGCGGAAATACTCGTGTCCGGAGTAGAAGCGGTTGCTGCTGGAGGTGTTTTTCTCACTGTCCGCACCAAAACGCAGGATGTGGCTGTCATTGATCGCCCATTCAAAGTCAGCTCTCCAGACTTTACGGGTATCTTCGCCAGCTTCAGGCAGCGAGTTGGTCCAGCAACCGATCACGTCAAGTCCGCCGCCACGAGAGTCGTAAGCCAGCGGGCAAGCCTCATCGGATGGAGCCGCCGTGGTCAGGTTGTTCTTGCTTTTGCCGCCCAGCAGGGCAACAGTGAAGTTATCACCAAAGTTACCGGTGTATTTCAGGATGTGGTTGTCACCACCACGGTTGATCAGGGTTTCACCCAGATCGGCACCGACCACCCTTCTGCTTTCATCCCAGTCAAAGGTGTTACGAACCTGGTCACGCTTGTCGGTCCAACCGGTATATTCCAGGCTGTGATCATCATTGATCAGCCAGTCAACCTTGGCGCCCCAGAAGGGATCGTCATCCCTTTCCTGGTAAAGCTGACCGCCGCCGGTATAGTTGTCTTCCTTGTTGTCACGGTAGTTGTACAGACCGTAAACAAACAGTTTGTCCTTGATGATAGGACCACCGGCAGAAATGAAGGCTTCTGTGGATTCACTGGTGTCATAGGAAAAGACCTGGTCAAATTCATTGCCATTGGTCGGATCTGGTACATCAGGCGCATTACTCTGCAGTCCTTTCGGTGTAACGTAGTAGCCAGCACGGATGTTCCAGTCATTGGTTCCACGCTTGGTGACTGCATTAAGAACACCACCAGTGGAACGACCGAATTCAGCACCATAACCACCGGTTTTCAGCTGGACCTGATCATAGAATTCAAAAGGAATACTGGAACCACCCAGACCATTACGGAAGTTGGTAACGTTCATCCCATTGATGAAGTAGGCATTTTCTGCCACTGACGCGCCACCAAAAGAGGCCAGACCGAAGTTGGAGCCATAGCTGCTGCCGGTCTTGAGCGCACCAAATCGGGCATCACCATAAACTGCGCCAGGCGCCATAAGAGCAACCGCGTTGATATCGCGCGGTACTGGCAGACGGCCCAGATCAATGGCTGTGATTACAGTAGTGGTTTCAGCACTGGTGGTATCAACCGGTGCAACCAGGTCGCCGGTTACCACGATTTCCTCAATACCGGAGCCACGCTGCAAATCAAAGTTGGCAGGCGTACCCTGGCCGACATTGACAACAACTTCCTGTACGGAAGTGCCCATGCCAGGTGCAGATACCCTGACTTCATAACGCCCGGTAGGCAGACGTGAAAAACGGTACCCACCCAGGTCAGAGGTGTCCAGAGTACGTGTCGCACCCGTATCCAGACTACGAATGGTGACTTCGGCACCGGAAACTGGCCCGGAAGCGCCGTTAACCTCACCGACAATATAGCCATCCACGTTACCCTGGCCGTATACAACCGCACTTCCCGCAATAAGGGAAATAGCTGCTGACAGACGGGTGACGCGGGACAAAGTATTACGGTTTTTACGCATAATGATCTCCCACATTTTTTGATTCACAGTAAAAAAATTGACTACTGAAAATTGCACAAAAGGCTGCATCAGCCCCGGAAAATTCTGAAAAACACATTAATCGAGAGTAAAGTGGCTTGCTCTGGACTTTTTTAACAACTGAAATTTTCCAGAAATTTCAAGGTCTTAAATGCAACAAAAAAATTGTTTAATTTAATTAAACAATGTTCAATTAAATACTATACACTGTTCAATTAGTTTGTACACCGATTTTTTGACGGTACAGTTCAGTTAACGAGGGGAATTTTTAGCTGTGGGGCGCAGATCAGACCACACATCCGAGGAGCTTAAAGAACTCATCATCAATGCAAGCATCAAGCTGATAACGGAAATTGGTCCCAGTGCTTTTGGCACCCGGGCGATTGCAAAGGAAATTGGTTATTCTTTCGGTACCATCTACCACCTTTTTGGTGACTTGGAAAATTTACGGTACCACGTCAAGGACCGTATTCTGGAGAACTTCTACTACATCCTGGCCACAGGCATGGAAGAGGTCGAGGATAAATCCAGTTTTATGGTGGATACCTATATCGACTTTGCGGAACAACAACGCTTTCTCTGGGCATTTGTATTTGCCCTGCCCAATGATTCAAAGGAAAACCTGCCTGACTGGTATATCGAAACCGTGGAAAAAATGTTTTCCCTGCTGGTGAAGTCATTTGAATCTGTTACCCATAACAAGGCCGCAGCGGAAAAGGCCGCCAGGTCACTCTGGTCCGGCATACATGGCATCTGTGTACTGGCTATGACCCACAAACTTGAAATGGTGACAGACGAAACACCACGTGAAATTGCCCATGAAATGCTGGATGTTTATGTGGCGGGGATGAAGACGCTGGACGGAGAAGAAGAGCCGCCTACTGAAGCAAAGGCAGGTAACGCCTGACAACAGCATCCCAGCCCAGGGAATCCACAAAGGCCGTAGCAGCATCACGAAGCGCGCTGGCCTTTTCTTCATTATTCAGTACATCTTCTATTGCATCACAGATGGCATCAAAGTCATCCAGAATCAATGCCTCTCTTCCATGCTGGACCGGAATGCCTTCTATACCCTTGGCAGTACTGATGACCGGCACACCTGCCGCAAAGTAGTCGAGAATTTTCATCCGCGTGCCACCGCCATCCTGTAATGGCACCACGGCGAGATCAGCTGCTGGAATAACTTCGGCCAGGTCTTCCACACTGCCGGTAAAATGGATATTGGCATGCAGTGGAAAATCAGGTGGTTTGCTGCCTATGGCCAGGACTGATACCTGCACTCCCCGGGCTTCCAGCCGCGGCAGTATTTCATGGGCCATGACTTCCATGGATTGCAGGTTGGGTGGATAGCTGTAAGTCCCATGGTATACCAGCACCTTGTAGCGTTCGGGCAGACCGAAATGCGCTTTGATATTAATCACGGGTGTTGTCCGGAATGACTGCAGATCCACGCCGTGTGGGATGGTGTGGATTTTTTCTGCAGGGATGCCGTCGGCAATCATTTTCTCCCGGTCATTGTCAGAAACTGCAACGATATTATCGGCCAGATGGCACATGGCCACTTCGATGTTTTTAAGCGTGAAATAATTCCTTTCGGTCAGATCCGGTACCTGGTTTTTAATCCTGTCATATTCCACGTTGTGCTGTACCAGCAATATCCTGCCGCCAAACAGCGATCTTGCATAGCGCAGGGGCCGCACGTAAGCGGGAAATTCTGCCTGATAGGCACCGATCGGTTTGCGGCTGGTCAGGTAGATAACCCTGGCGATATAACTCATATCCGTTACAGGCAAATATAAAAAACTGTTACTGACCGGGTACCCCTTCATCAACAGGCGTACAAAAGACACCAGCCTGGGAAGACAGAAAAAGCGTATAACCCATGGAAAGTGATGTTTGCTCATTTCCCCGGCGCTGAACTGGAAATATTCCTGACGATTATCTGTGACCAGCCACACATCCCTGCCCTGGCGGGAAAGTGATTCCGCCGTGCGAATGATTTTTACGGCTGCACCATGATCAGTGGGAAACAGATCAGAACGGCTGACCATCAGAATATCGGGCGTGGATTCCGGACGCCGGGGACAGAATACCGCCTTGAAAACAGCCCCCAGAATCACTTTGAATGTAGATACTTTTTGTTCAGGCTGAGAGTCCACAAATTCTTTCAGAACAGGTGCTTCAGACACTTTGCCGGAGAGCGATGATCCGCTTTCAAGCACTTTCACCGCTTTGCCTGGCGCTTTCAGATACTCAATGAACGGGATGCAGCTGTGATCGTAATTCAACTTGTCCGCCAACAGTTTTCTCACACCCTGCTGTTTACGGAAAAGGATTGCCGGATCGGCGTTCAGGGCATGCATGATGTCATGCAGCTGTTCCGGTTGGTCAATGACCCAACCGGCATCATAGGCCTGTATGTCAGCAGCCAGTGGTATCCAGGCATTTATGATTACCGGCAATCCACAACCTAGATACTCCATCGCCCTGAAGGAATGACTGAATTCCCGTTCCGTATTCCTTTCACCTACTTCCAGGCCAATCTGGCTTTGCCGCATCAGTGATTGCATTTGCAAGTAGCTGAGAAGATCACCGTTCTTTTCTCCCTTGTCGCCCGAGTCTCCTGCTCCGGGATATTGTCCGGAAATTTCGACAAACCGGATCCTGGGATTTTCCTTCATCAACTGTTCCAGGCATTCACGATAGCGGCTCATGTCCCGCCATGGCCAGTCAACGCCAGCATTGACCAGCTGCACCACATCAAATTCGGCAACCCTGGAATCCAAAACGTCATCGCGAACCGAAATCGGAACCAGAGCCAGCGGCAGTTGCTGACGGCAATCAAACCCCGCCTGGATCAGAAGCGGCAGTAAAATGTCACCTTGCCGCTGGTTGCCCACCAGAAAAAAATCAGCACGTGGCAAAAGACTCACCAGATCATCATTTTGCTGTTTGAGTTCAGCAGGATTCTGATACATCAATTCCAGGATTCGGGGGGCTATAAAATCAAGAATGACCGGTAGCGGACTTTCTGGAAGGTGGGCGAGTAATGACCAGTAGCCAACAAGCAGGGCATCGAACTGGCCATCCGCAATAATGGATGCGAGTTCGTCCTGTGTACGGTAGGTGTTTACCGAGCCCGCAGCGCTGATGTTCTCTGGCGCGGGATACAACTGCCTAACCACATGACCTGCCCTTTCCAGCGCGGCGCTGATACCCGCTGCCCTTACCTGGTTTCCAGTGGCAACCAGATTCGCGTCAAACGGGGCATCAAGAGTCAGGTAAAGCAGTTTCATGGGCAGGGAAAATTGTGCAAAGCGCGCATGATGCGGTGCCCCATCCACCCTGTCAAGGAATGCGCCCTGCGCAGGCAATGGCAAACTACCAGGTAGAAATCACAGGGAGCAAGGTTATACTTGCGCCATGTATTCCCTTGCCGACATCTGCATTTTCTTTCTTATCATCCTGGTCATTGTTTACTGGTGGCGCACCCGGGATCTGCATGCCATTGCCCTCAGGGCTGCCAGGAAATACTGCTCGGAAAGGGACATCCAGCTACTGGATGAAACGCTGATGTTCGGCCGTTTTTCACTCTCACGCAGCAGCAACGGAAAACGTTTTTTCAGCCGGCACTATGTCTTTGATTTTTGCCGGGATGGCACCGACCGCCACAAGGGGGAAATCATCCTGCGTGGCCAGTCTGTCGTCAGTGTCTTGCTCGAGGGTGATGCCCTTGAGATCACCCAATACTGATCTTATCAACCCGGTGAATGACTGGTTCCGGGCAGATGCTCATCAAGCAGGTTGAGAATGTTTCCAAACGGGTCTTTCACTGCCGCGATGCGGCCACCCCATCCGGTAATTTCCGGAGACCTGGCTTCATAGCCCGCTGCAGCCACTTTTTCGAGCAGGCCATCAAGGTCAGGTGTCGACATCATGAAGCTGGTGAAATGTCCTGCATGCCAGGGCTCAAGCCACTCGTACACTTTGAGACAGGAATCACCCAACTGATAATCCGTAAAACGATGAGGCGCACCGTCATATTCCTCGATGACTGTCAGACCGAGAATATCTTCATAGAAGGCCTTGCTGGTGTCGTAATCTCTGGCGGGTACCGACAAAAAAGCCAGCTTCACAGGGTTTCCCCTGCCTGCCAACCGCCACCGAGAGCCTGGAACAGGCCGACCAGCGCATTCAGCTGCAACAGTTTGTTGTCCAGGTAGCTGTTGCGGGTGGCGAACAGGGTGTTCTGGGAAGTCAGCACAGTCTGGTAATCCGTCACGCCCTCCTCATAGCGTACCTGCGCTATGCGAAAGGCTTCTTCCGCTGCTTCCAGGTTCTGAAAAGCAACCACACCCTGTGACTGCAGCAGCTGGATATTGCTTAGCAGGACTTCCACTTCATTAAAGGCATTGATGACAGCACGACGGTAATTATTCAGGCTGTTTTCCATGGTGATTTTGGCCTGGTCGATATTCCTGAACCGTTGACCGTTGTCGAGCAGGGTTTGAACGAGATTGGCATTGATCGTGAGAAAGGTATCAGGGTCGCTGACCAGTTCCGACAGCGAGGTGCTTGAGGCACTGAAGGCTCCGGTCAGGGAAATTTGCGGAAACAGGTCGGTGCGGACAATATCCACACTGGCCCTGGCACTGCGCAGGTTGGCTTCAGCCTGCACCAGGTCCGGGCGCCTGATCAACAGTTCTGACGGCAACCCCGGCTGTACGGCAGGCAGGGAAATGGTCTGAAGTGTCTGCCCGCCTATCTCGAAGCCCTGCACGGTTTTACCAACCAGCAGGGCAAGGGAAGCTCGTGTGGCCAGGTCATTCTGAACAAACCCCCTTAGATTATTGCGCTCCCGCTCCATGGCGATCTGCTGCTGGAGGGCCTCAATGGGCACTGCCACACCAGCATCCACTCTTGCCTGGGCTATTCGATAGATGGCCTCGGCATTCTCCACATTCTGATTGGCTGCCACGATCTTGTCGCGGGTCAGCAGAAGTTGAAAATAGGTCGATGCTGCTGTCCCCAGGGTATTGAGCGCCACATCGGCAGCCTGGGCCACCCGGGAATCATAATCGGCCACCGCGCGATCAAAGGTTGCGGGCTTGCTGAGAATATCGGTATAGGTAAAACCCGCTTCCAGGTCGAAGGGGATGTTTGGACTGTCTGAACTGCTGACGCCATCCACCCGGGTTTCCGAGTAGGCAGCACCCGTCCCTAAAGTCACAAGCGGTGTTGGCAGCAGGTTGAACCCGGCTTCGCGCAGGGCTATCTGGGCAGATTCCAGGTTGCGGCGATTGATTTCAAGGTCGAGATTGTTCTGCTGAACCTGGCTGATAATGTCGGAGAGTTCCTTGTTGTCAAAAGATACCCACCAGTCCCTGTCCGGCCAGACCAGCGCATCCTCCTCGGTTGGCCCCTGCCAGGCCTGCGGGACATCTGTGCTCTCAAGCTCTGGTAATTCGGTCATGGTACAGCCGGCCAGGAACAGCAGGCAGACAATGGGCATTACCGGGAAATACTGCCTGTTCATATACTACTCGTTAGCCAGGGCAACAACAGGATCAAGTTTTGCCGCCTTTCTTGCCGGTGCAAAACCAAAAACAAGCCCGGTGGCCGTGGCGCAGCTGAAAGCCAGTATCATAGGCATGGTGGTGAATTTGATGGAAACGTCGAATGCCATTAACAGGTATCCCACGGCAATTCCGGTCATCACCCCGATGATGCCGCCGAAGCCGGACACCACGATGGCCTCTGACAGAAACTGGGACATGATGTCCGTCTGTCTGGCACCGGTGGCCATGCGGATGCCAATTTCCCGGGTGCGCTCGGTGACCGACACCAGCATGATGTTCATCACACCAATCCCCCCCACCAGCAGGGAGATGGCCGCCACTGAGCCCAGCAGCATGGTGAAGGTGTCCTGGGATGCCGATACGGTTTCCAGCAACTGGGCACTGTTAAAAATGCGAAAATCCTCGGTGCCATGACGGGCAGTCATGAATTCGATCAGATTACTTTCTGTTGCGTCCATCTGCTCCAGATCGTCCACGTACACGGAAATACTCCGCGCATTGGTTTCCCCCATCAACCTCAGTGCTCCGGTTTTAAAAGGGACAAAGATGGCATCATCCTGGTCACCGCCACCAAAGCCCGAAGAGCCGCCCTTGGTGGTCAGCACCCCAATTACCTGGAAGGGTATGTTTTTGATCAGGATGTATTCACCCAGGGGGTCGGCACCATTCGGAAAGATTTCTGAGGCCACTGTTGAACCCAGTACGGCAACCGGCGTGTAACGGTTACTGTCCTCATCGGTGAAGAACACACCACGGGCCAGCGGCCAGTTGTTCACTTCCGGCATATTTTGCGTCACTGCTGTCACTGAGGTGGAGTAATCCTGGCGCTGGAAGCGAACGGTATAACTGCCCTGCAGTTCCGGCATGGCACCGATGATGTTGGGCAGCTCTTCCGAAATTGCCACGGCATCCTCAAGGGTCAAGGTGGACGGAATACTTCGCCGTTGTCCCGGAATTCTGGCCGGCTGCAGGGTCAACCGGTTGGTGCCGATCTGGCTGATTCTGTCGACAATGTCCTGCCGTGCTCCTTCGCCAATCGCCAACATGGCCACCACCGAGGCTACGCCGATAACTATGCCAAGTAGCGTCAGCACTGTGCGGAAAATATTCGCCTTGAGCGAACGCAGCGCCATGCGTATGGCTTCACCTATCCCAGCCAGCGGAGAGGTGATTTTGCGGCTCAGGAAAAGGTCACGCAGCTCCCTGTTCTTGGCAGGGTCTACGGCGCCCTCGGCAGGGCCCGAATCACTGATGATGCTGCCATCGCGAAATTCAATAATGCGATCAGCGTGAGCGGCAACGTCACTGTCATGGGTAATCAGGATAACTGTATGCCCTTCCCGGGCCAGGCTTTCCAGGAGCGCCATAACTTCCACGCCGCTCTGGGAATCCAGGGCACCTGTGGGTTCATCCGCCAGAATGACCTGGCCGCCATTCATCATGGCACGGGCAATGGAGACCCGTTGCTGCTGTCCACCTGACAGCTGGGTTGGCCGATGGTCGAGTCGCTCACCGAGTCCCAGGGAAGTAAGCAGGGCTTCACCACGTACCCGCCGTTCGCGGTGGCTCAAACCGGCATAAATTGCCGGCACCTCGACATTTTCTTCCGCTGTGGCCGAACCCAGGAGATTGTAACTCTGGAAGACAAAGCCGAAGGCTTCACGGCGCAGCCAGGCCAGGCTGTCCGCATCAAAGCTTTTGATGTCGCGTCCGGCAAACAGGTAGGTTCCGGAGCTGGGTCGATCCAGACATCCCAGAAGATTCATTAA
>Ga0181593_10001964_pt1 | contig 18852 bp, 15 predicted proteins | sample 071ome_19_FD_133756 | JGI IMG/M metagenome (GOLD analysis project Ga0181593, IMG submission 133756) | Coastal salt marsh microbial communities from the Groves Creek Marsh, Skidaway Island, Georgia - 071413AT metaG (megahit assembly) | ecosystem: Environmental > Aquatic > Marine > Intertidal...
CCGATCCATCTCTTTCTTCAGCGCCTCGGCGAGGCGCGGGCGGTCGAGCGTTTCGATGACATCGAACAGGGCAACGGCGTCGCGGACCTTGTTGGTCTGGAGCGGGCCGATCAGGTGCAGCCGGAGGTCGGGAAAATCTTCGCGCAGCGCCGGAAATTTCTCCTTTGCTTCCTGGACCCGGTTCTCGCCGAACAGACGATGGCCGGCCTCAAGCGCCGCGCGCGCAGCCGCCGCCGGATGGAACTTCGATACCGCGACCAGCCCCACCGAATCGGAATCGTGTGGGGCATCGCATGCCGCCGTTGCGATCCGGGATCTCGTAGATCTCAGCGCGTCCGCGATATCGACCGAATACTCTGTTCTAGGTTCCATAAAGGCCGTCCCAAATGTCCAAGCGTTCGGCACGGAACCAAGCTCCATTCTGGCTTATACTGCTTAGGGCGGGTAGAGGACAAGAAGTGTTTTATGCAAGGGCTGGCCCTGTTATATTCGGCTCGGCTCCCGAGAGGGCGCGAAGGCCTCGACGAACGGGGCCCGATCCGTACCAACCGTACCCTGACCGTACACCTATTTTATAATGGCGAAACGTAGAAATACCAAGGCTGAGGGCCTGAGCGCGATCCTTTCCGATGAGGAAATCGAGGCGCTTGCCGAGGCGCGGCGGAGCCTGACGCCGTATCTGGCGACCGGGAACCGCGACCGGCTGAAGGCGTTCTCTAGCATGGCCGAGTTCGAGGGCATAGTGAACCAGAGCGGGGTCTGGACGCCCGACCGGCTGCAGCTCTTTCTGGATACCCAGAAGGTTCCGCCCCAGAACTATTTTACACAGCTACAGGTCTATAATGGCACACGCTATCGGATCGTGCCGGAGAATCTCCAGAATGTTTTGCGGCGCGGCGCGTCTCTGGTTCTGAACGATATCGATTCGATGTCGGAGGGTCTCAAGACGCTCAAGGCGGTTATCGCCGACTATTCGAACGGCAAGGTCGAGAGCAACTTGTACTATTCGCAGCCAGGCCACCAGGCGTTCCCGGTGCATTTTGACGTGCATGACGTGTTCGCGTTCCAGATCGAGGGCAGAAAGCGCTGGCGGATCTATCAGCAGGCCCACCGCTTTCCCATCAATCATCTGGCGTTTCTGTCGGGCGATACGGCGAAACACGAAAAGGCCAAGGGCGACGTTTCGATGGAATTCGTCTTTCGCCAGGGAGACGTGCTCTATATTCCCGCCGGCTATTACCATCAGGCGATCTGCACTGATAGCACCAGCCTGCATCTGACTTTCAGCGCGATAGAGATGATCGGGCTCGACGTCGTGTCGGAAATATTCGATATTGGGGTGCTGACGGAATTCTTCCGGACTCCGGTGGCCCGGTCAGCCGCTGGACCGGAAGAGGTCGACGATTACGTTCGGACGCTGTCGAAAGAAATCGAAACGTTGGTGACATCGTCCGGTTTCGTCAACGAGTTGAAAAGAAAGCTGAGGAATTTTTCTCACCCGTCGGGGAACATTTCGATCCGCCGGTGAGGAACCCTTTCGTCAAACCGTCTGACCGGGAATTCAGAGAACTGGTAAAAAAACAGGGGGCGCCGAAGCGCCCCCTGCCTGTTTTCCGAAAAATCCGGAAAAGATCTTGCCTAGAACTTAAGCTTCAGACCGGTAACGACGCCGTAGCCATCGTTAAGCGCAGCATTCGGAGCGGCAACGCCGGCGCGTTCGTTACTCATACGGAAGACCGACGCGGCGATCGTGGCGCCCTTGCCGAGATTGCGTTCCCATCCAAGGGTGACGACCTCGTTCTCATTGTCGCCAATGTTCTGGCCTGGGTTGGTTTCCGTACCGATGCCGTACGCAAGGCTGAACTTGTGCTTGCCCATCGTGTACAGGCCACTGATTCCCCAGAATTCGTCTGTGTCGGCGATGTCTTCGCGGGCATAAGCGCCGGTGACGGTGAACGCGCCATAACCGATGGAACCACGGACGGCGTAGCCGGAGGCTTCGTTATCAGTGGTGGTGGCGTCGGTCCGTTCGACCGTGGTGTAACCGCCGGAGAGGTTGACGCTGGCGCCGCTGAACTTGCCGCTATACTTCACGGCCATCGAGAAGCCGTTGTGCAAGCCACCGACTTCCTGATCGTCGAAGTCACTCGTTGTTGTATCGGAACTATCAGGCGTGTAGCTGACGATCGCCTGGAAGCCCGCGACACGCGGCGTGAAGTAGGTGATGTTCTGTGAATCGCCCAAACCCAGGTCAACGTCGGTGTTGTTGAGCTCGGTAACCGAACCGGCGAACCAGTCGGACGCGTCCGACTTGATGATGCCGACCGGGCCGACCGTGGACACGCCGCCGACATAACCGGTGGCAACATCGTTATTGCCGATGTTGACCTGACCGAACGAGGTCTTGACCCAAGCCCAGCTTTCGTCAAAACCGGGACCGCTAGCGTTATCGTTACCGTTGCCGGCTTCGAGCTCGAACCGGGCGCCGATCTTCATACCATTGTCGAGAGTTTCCTCGCCATGGAAGTAGAGTTCGGCATCCTGCTTGACGTCGAAGTTGCTGTCCGCGTCGGCACCGGTGCCCCGGTCGTTGTCGGCATAACCGATCCAGTATTCGCCGAAACCGCCGATTTTCAGATTGACGGCATTGGCCGGCACGGCGCTCATCGCGGTCGCGGCCGCAACGAGCATCGTGCTTGCAAGAAGTTTACTCTTGGTCATTTTCACTTTCCCCAAAATTGAGTATCAGATCCGCACAAGACTTTGTGCCTTGGCGTTCGCAGTTTTTACCCCAGTCAAGCTGCTCAAAAAACTAATTTTCCCGGTCGAAGCGCATTTTTGCAACGACTGTGATATTTTTGTCGCATTATGGGTGCGATCGGCTTTCCGGGCCGGGATCGCCGTGTGTTGCTGGGATTCAAGGGCCGGCTCCGGATTGGAGAGATGACCGCCTGGGGACGCTAGAAGGGCGCGTGCACACCATCGCCGAAGGCGCGCTAGCACCGGGGGAACTGCAGATCTGCAGCGGGGTGAGATTAGTATTCGCGCAAGCGACCGGTTACTGTATACTTTGAGGGTTTCGTGATTGAACATGGGCTGGACTGCCATGGTAAACTGGTTTTCGCACCGAATTTCGACCCCTGTCATATTTTTCCTCGTTTTCGGACTGGCGGCTTGCGGTATTCAGACGGAGGCGGACTATCCGAACAAGGACCGGTCCCGACCCGGCGAGATCGTTTACGACTCGGACCTCGCTAAACAGGGGCAGGATTCTGTGTTTGGCAGCGACGGGCTGGACCTGTTCAATCTGGGCAGAGACCGGAAAGGCCAGGGCGGCGGTTCCGGGATCGGGGTCAACAGCTATCTCTGGCGGGCTTCGCTGGATACCATCGCCTTTATGCCGCTTTCGCAGGCGGATCCATTCGGCGGCGTTATAATCACCGACTGGTATTCGCCGCCCGAAGCGCCGAATGAGCGCTACAAAATGAGCGTCTATATCCTCGGTCGCGAACTGCGCGCCGACGGCGTCCGGGTCTCGGTCTTCCGGCAACAGTCGAAAGGACAGGAAAGCTGGGTGAGCGGCGCGCTGTCAAAGGATACCGCGACCAATCTGGAAAACCAGATCCTGACGCGCGCGCGCCAGCTGCGCATCGCTTCCGCCCAGAGCAAGTAAAAGGACGCCGCAGGTCTCGCCGGACCGGTTGCAATGCCGTCCGGGTTCTTGCGGCGCGCGCCCGCGCATGAGACAGTCCGGCAGCGGCGCCGAGCGGTTGCAGGGTGCCGATAAATCCAGACGATCCCCGTAGAAGCACTGACAGAAACCGGCAGACAGATGGCTAGCGATTCAGGCCAGCAAGATTCAGGCCAGAAACAGGAACGGCGCCCGAAGCGCTATAACGTCAAGGAAACCGAGGCGAAATGGCAAACGGTCTGGGAAGACCGCGACTGCTTCGCCGCGACCGAGGATCCCTCCCGGCCCAAATATTACGTGCTGGAGATGTTTCCCTACCCGTCGGGGCGCATCCATATGGGCCACGTCCGAAACTACACGATGGGCGACGTAGTGGCCCGCTACAAACGGGCGCAGGGATTCAACGTGCTGCACCCGATGGGCTGGGACGCGTTCGGCATGCCCGCCGAGAACGCGGCGATGGAGCAGAAATCGCATCCCGGCGCCTGGACCTACGCCAATATCGACACGATGCGCGGCCAGCTGAAAATGATGGGGCTGTCGCTCGACTGGTCGCGCGAAATCGCCACCTGCCATCCGGAATATTACCGGCACGAACAGAAGATGTTCCTCGATTTTCTGAAGGAGGGCCTCCTGTACCGCCGGAAATCCTGGGTCAACTGGGACCCGGTCGACAATACGGTGCTGGCCAACGAGCAGGTGATCGACGGACTCGGCTGGCGGTCCGGCGCAAAGGTCGAGCGCCGCGAACTGGATCAGTGGTTCTTCCGCATCACCGATTTTTCCGACGAGCTGCTCGCTGCGCTGGAGGAGCTGGAACGCTGGCCGTCCAAGGTCCGAATCATGCAGGAGAACTGGATCGGCCGGTCGACCGGCGCGCGGATCGAGTTTTCCCTTTCCGGCCCGTCTGGCGACGAAAAGCTGGAAGTCTTCACCACGCGGCCCGACACGATCTTCGGGGCGAGTTTCCTCGCGGTCTCCGCGCATCATCCGCTGGCGACGGCATTGGCCGAAGACGACGCGGCGCTGCGCGAGTTTATCGCCGAGTGCGACCGGGTCGGCACGTCGGAAGAAGCCATCGAGACCGCAGAGAAGATGGGCTACCGCACGCCGTTCGTCGCCGCGCACCCGTTCCGCGAAGGCGAAACGCTGCCGGTCTATGTCGCCAATTTCGTGCTGATGGACTACGGCACCGGCGCCATTTTCGGCTGTCCGGCGCATGACCAGCGCGACCTGGATTTCGCCCGCAAATACGAATTGCCGGTGCGCCCGGTGGTGATCCCGCCCGAGGCGGACGCAGCAACATACGAAGTCGCCGACGAGGCTTATACCGGTCCGGGCAGGCTTGCCAATTCCGACTTTCTCGACGGGATGGAGGTCGAGGCCGCCAAGGCGGAAGCGATCGCCCGGCTGGAAGCGAAAGGCGAGGGTGAGGCGCGCACGACCTACCGGCTGCGCGACTGGGGCGTGTCGCGCCAACGCTACTGGGGCTGCCCGATCCCGGTAATCCATTGCGACGATTGCGGGCTGGTGCCGGTGCCCGAGGAAGACCTGCCGGTCGTGCTGCCGGAAGACGTTACGTTCGATCAGCCGGGCAACCCGCTGCTGCGCCATCCGACCTGGAAAGATGTCGACTGCCCGTCCTGCGGCAAGCCGGCGCAGCGCGAAACCGACACGCTGGACACGTTCGTCGAATCGTCCTGGTACCAGGCGCGCTTCTGCTCGCCGAGGTCCGGCGCGCCGGTCGACCGGGACGCGGTCGATTACTGGCTGCCGGTCGATCAGTATATCGGCGGCATCGAGCACGCCATCCTGCACCTTTTATATGCGCGGTTCTTTACCCGGGCGATGGAGCGCTGCGGTTACCTGTCGGTCAAGGAGCCTTTCGCCGGGCTGTTCACCCAGGGCATGGTGTGTCACGAGACCTACCGGACGGAAAGCGGCGCGTGGGTCACGCCCGCCGAGCTCGAAAAAGGCGACGATGGCGCCTGGCGTCTGCTGGAGAGCGGCGCGCCGGTAACGGTCGGTCGTTCGGAAAAGATGTCGAAGTCGAAAAAGAATGTCGTCGACCCGGAAGACATCATCGCCACCTACGGGGCGGATTGCGCGCGCTGGTTCATGCTGTCGGACAGCCCGCCGGACCGCGATCTCGAATGGACCGAAGCCGGTATCGCCGGCGCGTGGCGTTTTCTCAACCGGCTGTGGCGGCTGGGCACGGCTGACGGAATCGCGGCGGCCGGAACGCCGATCCCCGACAGCCTGTCGGAGGCAGCGCAGGCGCTGCGCCAGCAGGTCCATAAGGCGATCGACGGCGTCACCGACGATCTCGAGAAGTTCCACTTCAACCGGGCCGTCGCGCGCATCTACGAGCTGGTCAACGCACTGGGCGATTTCGCGGAAACCGGAGACGTTGCAGGCGCGGTCAGGCGGGAAGCGCTGGAAACGGCGATCTGCCTGGTCGGTCCCATGATGCCGCACCTCGCGGAAGAGATGTGGCATCGGCTCGGGAACGAAACCCTGCTGGCCGACACTGCCTGGCCCGAGGCCGACCCGGCCCTTCTGGTGGAAGACACGGTGACGGTCGCGGTTCAGGTGCGCGGCAAGCTGCGCGCGACCATTGAGCTGCCGCGAGATGCCGACCAGAAAACCGCGGAGGACGCTGCGCTGGCCGAACCGAACGTTCAGGCAGCGCTCGAAGGCAAGACCGTCAACCGGATCATTTTCGTGCCCAACAAGATCGTCAATGTGGTTCACGGCTGAACGAACGCGCGCCGGCGCTTTTGCGGCTGTCATCGTCGTCGCAGCCGCCATGCTGCTGCAGGCCTGCGGTTTCCGCCCCGTCTACCACGCGCGGGGCGATGCCAGCTCGGAGACGCTTTCGACGATTGACGTCGAACCGATCGCCGACCGCAAGGGACAGCAGCTTCGCACCATGCTGCGCGCGCGGCTTTCGCCCAAGGGGCCCGCGGACCGTGCGTTTTACCGGCTGACGGTTACGCTTACGGAGTCGAAATCCGAGCTTGCGATCCGGCGGGACGAAAGCGCCACGCGCGCAAACCTGACGCTCAGTGCGAAATTCCGGCTCGAACGGCTGCCGCCCTACGCGCCTGGTACTTTCGACGGTTCGGCGCTTTTGACCAACAGCTACAATGTTCTGGATTCCGTTTACGCGACGCTGAGCGCGGAGAACAATGCGAGGAACCGAGCGCTCCGGACGCTGGCGGAAGAGATTCGCCTGAGAATCGCCGCAGCCATCAATAACCCGGCCGTTTTCAAGATTCCCGTCCCGAAACGATAAAGCGCGTTCCGTGAAAATCGCGCCCCGAAATATTGAAAGTTTTCTGAAGGCGCCGCCGACCGATCTGCATGCGGTCCTGGTGTACGGTCCGGATTCCGGTCTGGTGCGCGAACGGGGCAAGGCCCTGATCCACGCTGTCGTCGACGACCCGGCGGACCCGTTCCGGATTGTCGAGCTGCGCGCGGCCGAGTTGCGCGACGACCCGGCCCGGCTGTTTGACGAGGCGGCAGCGATGTCACTGACGGGCGGCCGGCGGGCGGTTAACCTGCGCGATGCGGCAGACGCCCACGCCGGGCCGCTGGACGATTTCCTGTCCGACCCGGTCGGCGATGCGCTGATCGTGGTGGAGGCCGGCAATCTCGGACCGCGTTCAAAATTGCGCAAGCTGTTCGAGGATTCGAAAGCCGCCGGCGCCGCGATCCCATGCTACGCCGACGAGGGCCGCGCGCTGTCGGATGTGGTGAGCAAAACCCTCGCCGATGCGGGGCTCAGGGCATCGCGGGACGCCATGGCTTACCTTGTCGCCAATCTCGGGTCCGACCGGATGGTGAGCCGGTCAGAACTGGAAAAGCTGGTCCTTTATATGGCGGGACAGAGCGAGGTCTCACTCGACGATGCGATGGCCTGCGTCGGCGACAGCGCCGCGATGACGCTGGACGATCTTGTCTATTCGGTCGCCGGCGGAGACCTGGCGCGGCTTCCCCGCATGCAGGACCGCGCCATCCAGGAAGGGATAGAGCCGACCGCGATCCTCCGCGCGGCAGGACGCCATTTCCAGCGGCTGCATGCCTGCGCCGGGCTGATGGCGGAAGGCGCGCCCGCCGACAGCGCCGTCAAATCACTCCGCCCGCCGATCTTCTTTCGCCAGGCAGATGCGTTCCGCGACCAGCTTCGCCTGTGGCGCAGGACCGATCTCGACCGCGCGCTTGACTGGCTCAGCGAGGCCGAGAAGAATTGCAAATCGACGGGATTTCCCGCCGAAACCGTCTGTCACCAGACGCTTTTGCGGCTCGCCGCCAGCGCCCGGGCGCTGGCCGGACGGCGAGGCGGATAAAGCGCGAGCTAACCAGGGTTCGGAAAGGGACAAGCCGATGCGATTTCTGACCGTTCCGGCTTTCGCCCTGGCGATAATCCTTGGACTTACGAACGCATCCGCGGCGCAGGAAAAAGTCGATCTCGAACTGATCCTGCTGGCCGACGGGTCGGGCAGCGTCGATGACGAGGAATTCCTGCTGCAGCGGATCGGCTACGCGCGCGCACTCCGGCACCCGACCATCATCCGCGCGGTTACCGGCGGTCGGCTGGGACGCATCGCCCTGACCTATGTCGAGTGGAGCGGGCCGGAGCTGCACATCCCCATCGTGCCCTGGACCACCATCGGATCGAAGGCAGACATCGAGGCCTTTGCGAAGAAGCTGGAGGAGCATCCGCGCGAGCTTTACGGCGGGGGCACCGCGCTCGGCGACGCAATCATCTACGGCATGAATTCGCTGAATTCGAACGCCTATGACGGCGCGCGCCGCGTGATCGATATTTCCGGCGACGGGCCGGATCGCAACGGGCTCGACGCCACGGTCGGGCGCGATCAGGCGGTCGCCGCCGGCATCACAGTCAACGGCCTGCCGATCCTGACCGGCTGGCCGGGGCTCGAACGGTTCTTTTACGATAACGTAATCGGCGGCCCCGGCGCGTTCGTCGAGGCCGCGCGGGGATTCAAGGACATCTATTACGCCATTCGGCGCAAGCTGATCCGGGAGATTGCGGGGACGCAGGAGCAACGACAATACGCGGAACGGATGGAGGATTAATGGCGACCTTCGTACTTATACACGGCGCGTTTCAGGGCGGCTGGATCTGGAAGATTGTTGCGACCAAGCTGCGCGATGCAGGCCATACGGTCTATACACCGACGCTCGACGGGTGCGGTGAGCGGGCCTATCAGCTGCGCCCCGGCATCACCACCGAAACGCAGGCCGAAGAAGTCGCGCAGTTCCTCTGGTCAGAGGATCTGAACGACGTCGTGCTGGTCGGCGCATCGGCCGGCGGGATGGTCATGGCGAAAACGGCAGAGCTCGCGCGCGACCGCATTTCCCGGCTGGTGTTTTCGGACGCGCTGGCCCTCATGAATGGCGAATGCATTCGCGACATCACCGGCAGCAGCGGCCTGTCGGCTCAGACCGAACTGTCCATCGGCCCGACCCGCGACGACCGCTATAACCGGTTTATTCAGGAGCTCGATGAGGAAACCGCCAGCTGGGCCGCTGACCGATCCACCGTGCATCCCATCGGCTGTTTCACAAGCCCGGTGGTGCTGGAAAAATTCTGGGATCAGGACTGGGACGCGTCCGTCATCTGGTGCAAACGCGCCGGCAAGCCGGGCGAGCCGCATCAGCGGCGCTGCGCGGAAGCGCTGGGCGCGCGCTGGCATGAGCTGGATACCGGGCATTTCCCGATGCTCACCATGCCGGACGCGCTGATCGACATTATTACGAAGGGATAGGGGAGCAATATGAGCGGAGAGAGCGAACGGCGGTCGCGGCGCTGGCGCGACCAGCGCTGGCTGATGGATGCGGTGGTGGCGACCATCGGCATCGAGTGGGAGCAGGAGCGGCTGTCGCATTACGCCAGACCGGCGGGCCCGGCGGCGGCGCCCGTGTTCCGTGCCGCGGGCGCGCGTATGAAAAAATTCAGCGACGCGCATCGGGAATTCGCCAGCGCCGCGCGCCGTATAGAAGCCCGTGCGGATCATTACGCCGGGCTCGGCCGGGAACTGCCGGCGCGCGAAAGCTATATCCTTGCGGCCCTTCTCTGGGCGGCGGCGCGCTGGCCGCTTTACGAGATCGACGAGCGCTACCGCAGTTACGAAGATCGCATGGTGCGCTGCTACGACGCGTTTATCGAACGCGCGCCGCGTCCCATCGAGCGCATCGATATCCCGTTCGAGCACGATGCGCTGTCGGGCCTGCTGCATCTGCCGCACGCGCCGGCGGACGGCGAGACATTTCCCTGCATCGTCAATATCGGCGGGATGGACGGGTGCAAGGAAAACGTTGTGTCGATGTACGGAGACCCTTGGCTGGAGCGCGGCATCGCGGTGCTCGCCATGGACGGGCCGGGCCAGGGCGTGTGCCCCGGGCGCGGTATTTTCGTGACCGCCGACAATCATGGCCCGGCGGGCGTGGCGACGGTGGACTGGCTGGCGAAGCATCCGGCCATCGACCCGGACCGCATCGCGCTCCGCGCCACCAGCTTCGGCACCAATTTCAGCATCCATGCCGCCGCCGCTTTGGGCGACCGGGTGAAGGGGCTGGCGCAGGCCTTCGCGCTGCACGAGCCGGGCTGCTATTCGATTTTCAATTCGGCGTCGCCAACCTTTCGCATGCGGTTCATGCTGATGTCGAATGTCACCGACGACGATGCGTTCGACAGATTTGCAGAAACGTTCGACGTGCGAGAGGCGGCCGCGAAGATTTCCTGTCCGGTGCTGATGATCGCCGGCGAGGACGACGAGCTCAGCCCCATTGAACACACGATCGATCTGTATGACCGGATCACCGCGCCGAAGAAGCTGATTGTCTATGAGGGCGCCAAGCACAGCCTGGGCGGGGCGGCGTCGGTCGCCGCGGGCGAGCATTTCGGCATCACCACCGGCGAATGGATTGTTGATCGGCTAAACGGCGTCGCGCCCGACCCCGACGAGCGCGCGATTATCGACATGTACGGCAAGCGGAACCCGATCTGACCACGCAGGCGCCACCGGTATGGTTCTGCGACCCGGGCCCGCCGTTAGGTCACCCCTCAATCCGCGTCGAGCGTCCCCGCGAACGGCGTCACCGTGACCTCGTCGCCGATATCGAACCGCATCAGATCCTCGCCGACCACCAGCGGCCCGTCATAGGTCGCCCGCGTCGCTGGGACCAGCTCGTCCGCCGTGGCGGCGCCGAACAGCAACAGATGGGTATAGGCCGCGAGCTTGGGCCGGGCGCGGGCGAATACCTCTCCGGCTTTTTCTGCCGTGGTATGGTTGCGGATGATGCGCTCGATATTTTTTGTGTCGGCTTTCATGTCGATGCCGTGCACCACCTCATGCACCAGCAGGTCGGCGCCGGTACCAAATTTGATGACGTTTTCATTGAAGGTGGTATCGCCGGACAGCACCGCGCTGCGCCCGTCGAAATCGATCCGGTAGCCGAACGCATCGAGCGCCTCGCCGCCATGATCGACCCGGAAGGCGGTGAGCTTTACCCCGCCCTTGTCATAGACCACGCCTTCTTCAATTTCGGTGGATTCGAGCTTCACCCCGTCGGGATGATAGGAATGGGCGCGCACGCGGATGTCGGTGGCGAAGGCCAGCGGCAGATGCTCGATCATCTGATCGGTGCCTTCCGGTCCCCAGACCTTGAGCGGCACGGTGCGCTTTCCCCAGGGCCGGCCGATCCAGCCGGTCAGCCACAGATCGGTAAACCCGACGAGGTGGTCGGAATGATGATGGGTCAGGAACATCCCGGTGATGTCGCCGAAGGGCAGGCCGAGCTGATAGAGCCGCTGCAGCGCGCCGCGCCCGGCATCGAACAGGAATTTCTCTTCCCCGACCTCGACCAGCGTGCAGGGGCCGAACCGGTTGAGAATTGGCGGCGGCGCGCCGGTACCAATCAGCGTGACGCGGAATATATCGGTGCTCGATCCGGTCATGGGACGGCCCCTCTCTGTCTGGTTCCAACCAAACCTGGATAATCCGTCACCGGACGCGCCAGGGCAAGTTTGGGCGAGATCGCATTACGGGCAGCAATCGGAATCCACCGACCGCGCGACCACGGCAAAAATCATTCCGTTTCGCCAGGGCTGGTTTTTAAGGGGGGGGGGGCTGCGGGCGGGCGGGGTTTTACCGACACCAACGGCGGGTTCCTCGGGATGTTCGGGGCCTGTTACAAAAAATGTGAAACGCGTTTCATGTCCTAACAACACCGGCCTTCGTCTCAGCTCTCTTCGCGCTGAACCACGTTCGATGCCGAAAGGACGGGCGATCGCGCGACGTGGATCGCCAGAAGGCCGATCAGCACGATGGCCATCGCGCCAACGAAGTAGAACGCATTTACAATACCGGTAAGCTCCGCAACCGCGCCCATCAGAATGGGGGACACGATGGAGGCAACGCGGTTGAACGTTGCGCGGATCCCGGCCGCCGAGCCGCGCTTTTCCGGTTCCACGGCGCGCAGCACGGTCGAGATGACCATCGGCTGGGTCAGCCCGTTGGAGGCGCCGCGCACCGCCGAGGCGACCACCAGCAGAACAAACAGGCCGAGCAGCGGGGTCACCGCCACGGCGAGGATGCTTGTCAGGATCGCCCCCAGCATCAGCCAGTAGGGCCTGATCCGGCGCGCCGTCCAGGACGCGATCAGCGCTCCGCCCGCCGCCGCGACCGATGACGCCGACAGCAGCAACCCGATCTGGGTGCCGTTTATGCCCTGATCGCCGAGATAGACGACATAGAAGGTGCTGTGCACCGACGCGCCGACATGGGTCATCATGCTGCACATCACGACCAGCGCGATGGCCGGCACCGCGACCAGCCTGAAGGCGCCGACATAATCGGAAACCCGCGGCATCACATCCGCCACCCGCACGCGGGGAGGCGGATCATCGGAATCCGGGGAGGCCGGGTTTCGCGCCGCCGGCAGGGCCAGCGAGCAGAGCAGGGTCCCGACGCACCAGAGGCTCAGCCCGACAAACGCCCAGATCGGACCGCCGACATCCCACACCCAGCCGATGGCCGGTGGCGCAATCAGATGGCCGGCGCGGCAGGTGTAGGACAGCCGCCCGGTATAGACCGTGCTGCCCTTCATGTGCTGTCCGATCAATGTCTGCGCGCCGAGCCAGCCCATGGCATCGACCAGGCCCGAGATCATCTGCAGCACCAGCGCCGCCCAGATGATCGGCATGACCGGAAACAGCAGCGGCACCGCAACGCCGATCGCGGCGAAGAACACCATCACCCGGCGCCCCCCTAGCCGGTCCATCAGAACGCCGCCATGGATCGACAGGAACAGCGGCAGGAAATGGCGCGCGCCGAGCGCCACCCCGATCAGAAAGACAGACTGTTCGATGGACGCAATCCACAGCGGCACGACGATCGCCGACATGTAGAACATCGACGTGCTGAACAGACCGATGCCGTAGACGGCGATCTGCAGACGCCAGGGCACGGAATCGGAGCGCGTGTTTTCAGTTTGCGCAGCTTTGTCGGTCACGCCGCCACCCTGTATGAGGTGCGTTTGAATTGTTGAACAGTAATGTGTCGAAGAATACGGCGCGATCCGCCGGAAGCGCTACGGCGGATCGGAAATTTTTACGCCGGTTCAGAATCCGGCGGGCGCGCTGTGTGCGAGCGAAACGATACCCAGAAGGGCCAGACCGATCACCGCGAAGATCGCGGCGTTTCGTACGATGCGCTGGGCGTTTTCCTTTTCTTTCATAACCTTCCCTGGCCGATCGCCGCGCGGACGCGACCCGGCAAACACCCGGGACAATTACGGTCACTGATGCCGCGCCCGATCGATCAAGGTTAACGCAATATTTATGCCAGAGACGGGTTTTGTGTTATTTCAATGGCTTACGGGGAGAGCGGTCCAGACAATGAACGCGATGAAAGCGGGACGTAGGTCTAAAGGCGTCGATCGAGTGGATAAGGATAAGGACATGTTGGGGGCTTACTCCTTATTTCGGGGCGCGCAGACCGAATGTTGCGGTCCATTTTTGTGGAATTCCTATTCTTCCCATTGGCGGGCAGGTGCGCCGAGCCGGCGGATGATTTCATCGAGCTGTTCGAGGGTGCGGTAATCGATACTGACGCTGCCGCCGTTTTTTCCGAACGCAATATTGACCTTAAGTCCGAGGACATCGCTGAGCATGCGTTCCAGAGCAATGGTGTCGGGGTCCTTGGGTTTTGGCTTTGCCGAAGCGCGGTCGGCGGACGGAATTCGCTCCTGTTTTGCGAGCTGCTCGGCCTGACGAACGCTCAGGCCCTTTTTGACTATACGGTCGGCGATTTTTGCGGCGGCGGAAAGGCCGATGAGGGCGCGCGCATGTCCAGCCGTTAGACGACCCTCGGCCAGATGCTGCCGTACTGAGTCGGGCAAGGTCATGAGGCGCAATGTGTTGGCGATGTGCGAACGGCTTTTTCCGACGACCTCGGAAAGGGTTTCCTGGGTGTGGCCGAATTCGTCGATCAGGCGCCGGTATCCCTCCGCCTCTTCCACGGGGTTTAGGTCGGCGCGCTGGACATTTTCTACGATAGCGACTTCGAGGACACCGACATCGTTGAGGTCCTGGATGAGCACCGGGACTTCATGGAGTTTCGCGAACTGGGCCGCGCGCCAGCGGCGTTCGCCGGCGACGATTTCATACCGGTTTTCCTCACCCGCTGCGGGGCGGACGAGAATAGGCTGGAGGATGCCGCGTTGTTTTACGGACTCGATGAGGGAATCCAGGTCTTCTTCGGCGAACCGCCTGCGCGGCTGAAGCGGGCTTGGGCTTATGTACTCGATGGGGAGCTTTACGAGTCCGTCGCGTTGGGCAGCGCGTGTTGGCTGGTTTTCGGGTTTGGGAGATTCGACCGTGTCGTCGCCCAGGAGGGCCGATAATCCGCGTCCGAGCTTTCGGGCGACGGGCCGCGACGCCGTTTGAGATGCGTTTTCGGCGGGCGTGGCAGGATCGTCACTCATTTGATTTACCTTTCTCCATTTTCTTTGGGTGGAGGATTTCCCGCGCGAGGCGGATATAGGCCTGCGATCCCGGACACCGGTAGTCGTAAAGCAGAACCGGTTTTCCGTGCGAAGGCGCTTCGGACACCCGGACATTGCGTGGAATGACCGCCTGGTAAACGACGTCGCCGAAATATTCGCGGACATCTTCAGCAACGAGGGTGCTTAACCGGTTTCGGGAATCGTACATGGTAAGCAGGATGCCTTCGATGGCCAGGCCAGGATTGAAGGCGCGCTGAATCCGGTCGATCGTCCGCACGAGGGCGCTCAACCCTTCGAGTGCGAGATATTCGCACTGGAGGGGCACGAGGACGCTGTTTGCTGCGGTGAAAGCATTAAGCGTCAGGAGCCCGAGCGCGGGCGGACAATCGATCAGGACATAATCGTATTGCGGTAAATTTCCCGAATCCGTTTCAGGATTGGGCGACAGCGCCGCGAAAGCATCGCGTAACCGGAATTCGCGTCGCTCCAGCTCCACGAGCTCAAGCTCGGCGCCCGCCAGATCCTGCGAGGCGGCGATCAGGTCCAGCCCCGGCACCGCTGTGCCTACTATAGCGTCGTTCAACGGCGCGCCGTCGATCAGCACCTCGTAGCTGCCGCTTGCCACCGCGTCCCTGTCGATACCGATACCGGTCGAAGCATTGCCCTGGGGATCGAGGTCGAAAAGCAACACACGCTTGCCGGCAGCTGCCAGGGCCGTAGACAGGTTGATCGCGGTTGTTGTTTTGCCGACGCCGCCCTTCTGGTTTGCGACGGCAATGATCCTTGCAGCCTTGGAAGCCACTGATTCTTCCGGGATATCAGCCGGGATATCAGCTGTTGCCGGTACTTCCGCCACGCGTCAGTCCCCCGATTCAAGTGAGTGCAGATCCCGAATTTCAAGGATAACGCCGTCGCCGAAAGTCACGCTGGGATGGCGCATCACCTGCATTGTCCAGTTTTTTTGAGCCTCGGTCAATTCTTCCTCGGCCCGGGTGCCCTTGGGAAAAAGAAAAATCGTGTTATCGGTCGCAAAGCGGTGGGCATAGCCGAGCAGCCGTTCCAGAGGCGCCAGCGCCCGCGCAGTCACGACGTCGGCCATGAATGGCTGAACCGCTTCAATGCGCCTTTTATGAACGGTAGCCGGTGCGCCGGTCGCCCGCGCGGCCTCCTGCAGAAAGCTTGCTTTCTTGCCAACGGATTCGATCAGGTGGACTGGTTTTTCAAGAAGAATGGCCATCACCAAGCCGGGCAGACCGGCGCCGCTACCGAGGTCCGCAATCGTTTCGGCCGGGGGCGGCACAAGCCGGGCAACCTGGACGGAATCCAGAATGTGACGCCGCCAGACATCCCCCATCGTATCGGGACCGACAAGATTTATGCGGGTTTGCCAGCGGGCGAGCAGGTCGACATAGATTTTCAGACGGCCCAGTGTTTCACGTGAAACATCGTGCTGTTCGGCCAGTTCTTCAGGCGAAAGGGGCCTCACGCTGCATCGGCCCCGCGACGGCGTGGTCGCACATGCCGCAGCAGCGCTGTAATCGCCGCCGGCGTAACACCGGGAATCCGCGATGCCGCACCCAGACTCGCGGGCCGTGTGCGATCGAGCTTTTCGCGAACCTCGTTCGACAGCCCGCCGACGGCGGTGTAATCCAGACCGGCCGGCAATCGAAGCGCCTCATCGCGGCGCAGAGTCTCGATATCGGCTTTCTGCCGCTCGAGATAACCGGCATAGCGCGCCTCGATCTCGATCTGCTCCGCAGTTTCCGCGGACAGAGCGGCCAACTCAGGCCACATGGACACCAGATCGGCGACGGACAGACCTTTCTGCGCAAGCACCTGATCGGCGCGGCGCGGCACCCCGTCCTGAGCCACCGAAAAACCTGCCCTGGCAAGCGCGGACGGGCTCGCCGTCAGCGAAGCGACCAGATCCCGCCCCTCCTCCAGCGCCTTTCGTTTGACCTCGAACACGCTCGAACGCTCAGTGGAAACGCAACCGATCCGCATGCCAAGGGGCGTCAACCGCTGATCCGCGTTATCTGCCCGAAGAAGGAGGCGATACTCCGCCCGGGATGTGAACATCCGATAGGGTTCGGCGGTACCACGCGTCACCAGGTCATCGACCATTACACCGATATACCCGTCAGCGCGATCAACCTCGAAGGCCTCACCGCCGCTCGCAGAAAGCGCTGCATTAAGTCCCGCGACAAGCCCCTGGGCTCCGGCCTCCTCATATCCTGTGGTGCCGTTAATCTGACCCGCAAGATAGAGCCCCGGCACCTGTCGCGTTTCGAGCGTCGGTCCAAGCGCCCGAGGATCGACGAAATCGTACTCGATGGCGTAACCCGGCCGGATCATCCGCGCCCGCTCCAGCCCGGGAATGGTCTTCAGCATTTCGAGCTGAACCTCCTCCGGAAGGCTGGTCGAAATGCCGTTGGGATAAACCGTATCGTCGTCCAGCCCTTCCGGCTCCAGAAAAATCTGATGACGCGACCGATCGGCAAATCGTACGACCTTGTCCTCAATAGACGGGCAATAGCGCGGGCCGGTCCCCTCTATCTGCCCCGAATAGATTGGCGCCCTGTCCAGGTTGTCCCTGATAATCCGGTGCGATTCCTCTGTCGTTTCGGTGATATAACAATCGATCTGCGGTGTCTCAATCCGCTTCGTCAAAAAGGAAAACGGCACGGGAGGGTCATCGCCCCGCTGACGTTCAAGCACCTCCCAGCCGATGGTCCGACCGTCAAGCCGCGGCGGGGTTCCGGTCTTAAGCCGCCCCAGAGGAAATCCGATCCTTTCCAGCGTCCGCGCCAGCCCGACGCTCGGCTCATCTCCAACACGCCCCGCCGGCCAGGTCCGCTCCCCGACATGAATCATGCCCCGCAAAAACGTCCCGGTCGTCAGCACGACACGGCCCGCCCCGATGCGGGTTCCCGACGCTGTGACAACTCCCGAAACCGCCCCATCGGAATCGAGGAGCAGATCCTCAACCGCCTCTCCTCTTATCGTAAGATTTTCCTGCTCGTTCAGAAGATTCTGGATCGCTTCCCGATAAAGCTCTCGGTCGGCCTGCGCGCGCGGCCCCTGAACCGCGGGGCCTTTGGACCGGTTGAGCATTCTGAACTGGATCCCGGCACGATCGATCGCCCGCGCCATTATCCCGTCAAGCGCATCGATTTCCCGGACGAGATGACCCTTCGCCAGCCCGCCGATCGCGGGATTGCAGGACATCTCGCCGATTGTCTCGATCCGGTGTGTCAGGAGCAGGGTACTGGCCCCGACACGCGCCGAAGCCGCCGCCGCCTCGCAGCCGGCATGCCCTCCGCCGATAACTATGACGTCAAAGGAGTCCATCGCCCGATCCTCTCCGGCCCTCAATTAGGCGGACCCGTGCCGCCTGTCAAAATGTTTCACGTGAAACACCGCCCCCGGTGATTTCACTTTCCGATGCAGAACTCGGAAAAAATCACGTCCAGAACGTCTTCTACGTCCACGCGCCCGGTAATCCGACCCAACGCCGACACCGCCAAACGCAAATCCTCTGCCTTCAAATCCACAGAATCCGTAGCACCCGCCCGATCCAGCCCTTCCAGACACAACTGAAGAGCAATCCGATGCCGTTCCCGCGTCAACGGAACACCCCCCGCGCCCCCCAGCAATTCGGAAACCCGTGCCGTAAGCACCCCGATCAACGCATCGACATTCTGCCCGGTCCGCGCCGACACAAACACAGCGTCTTCCCCTGGAACCCCCTCGCACCCAAGATCGATCTTGTTACATACCGTTATACTGTCAGCCCCCAGGAAAGCGCGCGCCGCCCCATCCAACCCTGTCGAACCGTCGTACACAACGAGCCTGAGATCCGCGCTCCGCGCCACGACTTCCGCACGCCTCACCCCTTCCCGCTCAATCGAGTCTTCCGACTCCCTCAACCCGGCAGTATCGGCAACGGTGACCGCAAACCCGCCGAGATCCAGCCTGACCTCGACCACATCCCGCGTCGTACCCGCCCTCTCCGAGACAATCGCCGCATCGCGTCCCGCCAGCGCGTTGAGCAGGCTCGATTTCCCGACATTGGGCGCCCCGACGATCGCTACACGCAACCCTTCCCTTATCCTTTCTCC
>Ga0181593_10001970_pt1 | contig 18831 bp, 15 predicted proteins | sample 071ome_19_FD_133756 | JGI IMG/M metagenome (GOLD analysis project Ga0181593, IMG submission 133756) | Coastal salt marsh microbial communities from the Groves Creek Marsh, Skidaway Island, Georgia - 071413AT metaG (megahit assembly) | ecosystem: Environmental > Aquatic > Marine > Intertidal...
GAGTCCGGCGTCGGGATAATTGCTCATGAGCCAATGGCAAAGGGCGAGGCTGTCCCCGCCGCCACTGAAGCCACCAAAGATTTTTATCGGCCCGTACTTCTCTATCGCCTCGTCCATGAAGCTTTTCGCCGATCGGCGCTCAGGTAGAGGAAAGAGGCTCGCTTGCTCATAGTCGAACCCGCTCATAACGCCACCCCCATTTCCAACTTCCGCCCTAACCCCTTGATGCCGTGTGGCGGGTGGAGCGGGTCAAAAGCGGGCGCGCGCCCTCTCACGCCGTTGTCGCGGGGACAACTTTCTTTAGACACTTTCGCGAATACGGCCACCAAACAAACCGAAAAATGGGTCTTTTTAGACACTCTAGTTTGTTGTAATGTCCTGATTCTTCGGTGACTTTTAATCAGCGGGCCACAGGTTCGAATCCTGTCGCGCTCACCACGCAAACAGATCCCGGCAGAGATAATCCCGACAAGCCACGCACCACGCGAACTGCTATAATCATCGGCATGCCAGTTTCCACCGTCTCCGTGAATGCCGCGCAGGTAAAGGCGCCGTCCTTTTTTGGATGTGCGTTCGGGCCCTATGTCGCGGTCTGGCGCGACCCGTTGCTACTGATTCGCATGGTCGGGCGAGAGGTCGCCTCGAAATACACGGGCTCCCTTGCCGGGTTGTTCTGGGCCGTGCTGACGCCGCTTTTGATGCTCGCCGTCTTTACCTTCGTGTTCGGCGCCATGTTCGCGCCGAAGGCCGTGAAGATCGACGCGACCACGGACCTGACGGCCTTCGCGAAATTTCTGTTCGCCGGGCTGGTCCTGCATGGGTTCCTGGCCGAGGTGATCACCCGTACCCCGAACGTGGTGCTTGGAAACCCCAATCTGGTGAAGAAGTTCGTGCTGCCGACCGAACTTCTGCCGCTGGCGGCGGTGCTCAGCGCCGCGACGACCACGGCGATCGGATTGTTGGTACTGCTGATCGTGCATGCGGGAACATTGGGCGCCCTGCCTCTGACCGCCTTTCTGACGCCGCTGGTCTTGCTTCCCTTCCTCGTGATGATGGCCGGTGTCGCGTGGTTTCTCGCGGCGATCGGTGTCTTTCTTCGGGATATCGGACACGTGACCGGACTGTTGGCGACGGTCCTGTTGTTCCTGGGGCCGGTCTTCTACAAGATCGATACCTTGCCGGAGAAAGTCCGCGCCGTGGTTTATCTCAACCCGCTTACGGTTCCGATTCAGGGGCTGCGTCAGGTCCTGTTGGATGGGACGTCACCGGATTGGTCGGCTCTCGGTATCTACGCGATCGTGGCCTTCATTGTCGCGTGGATCGGCTTTTACATCTTCGTTCGTTGCAAGAGGGTATTCGCCGATGTCATCTGACATGGCGCAACTGCCCGATGACGTGGTGATCCGGGTCGAGGATCTGAGCAAGGTCTATCGCACCTTCACGACGCCGTTTGACCGGATCAAGCAATGGGCGGTGGGCAATTCGCGCCAACTCTACCAGGAATCCTGGGCGCTGAAGGACATCTCGTTCGATATTCGGCGTGGCGAGACCGTCGGCCTGGTGGGGCGAAACGGCGCGGGGAAGTCGACCCTGCTTCAGATTCTCGCGGGCACGCTTCGGCCCAGCACCGGCCAAGCGCTGATTCGCGGCAGGGTATCGGCGCTGTTGGAACTCGGCGCCGGCTTTAACGGCGACTTCAGTGGCCGCGACAACCTCACCATGAACGCCGCGATCCTGGGACTTTCCCGCAAGGAGATCGAAGAGCGGATGGAGGCGGTGATCGAGTTCGCCGATATCGGTGACTATATCGACATGCCCGTCCGTACCTATTCCAGCGGCATGTATGTGCGGCTCGCCTTTTCACTGGCCATCAGTGTGGAGCCCGACATTCTGATCGTCGACGAGGCGCTTTCGGTTGGTGACGAAGGATTTCAGAACAAATGCTTCGCGCGGATACGGGATTTCCAGGAAGCCGGCGGAACCCTGTTCTTCGTTTCCCACAGCCCGCAAGCGGTGATCCAGTTTTGCCGGCGCGCGCTGTTGTTCGATGGCGGCGGATTGCTTCTCGACGGCGAGCCGAAATCGGTGATCGATCAGTTCCACCGCCTCGTCTTCGCGCCGGTCGAAAGTCGCGAGGCGATCGTCGGCGAGATACGCGCCGGTGGAGCGACTGATCGGGCTTCGCTCGACGATGCCGAGACGACGGAAAAGCCGCCCGCCGAGCAGCCTGTCGGCGAGAGTTTCGATCCCAACCTGACCGCCAAGGGTCGAACCGAGCTGCCTGTTAACGGCGCGCGCATCTCCAATCCGAGGATCGAGACGCTGGAAGGCGCGCCGGTCAATACCTTGATCCGCGGCAATCGGTACCGGTTCTGCTTTGAGGTGGAGTTCGAAAGCGAGGCCTGGCAGGTCTTGTTCCAAATGATGATTCGGACGCACGCGGGGTATCCCTTGGGCGGCAGTCGATCGGCGCGGCCGTCGGAATTGACCTTGAACGCGGCGAAGGGGGATCGGGTGACGGCGTCGTTTACCTTCCCCTGCCGATTGTTCTCGGCCTCGCACTATACGATCAGCTGCGGCGTCATGGGACGCGCGGGCTCGGAGTTTGGTTTTCTGCACAGAGTCATTGATTCGGTGATGTTCCGCGTTCAGGCCGATCCCGATCTGATGCTTCAGGGACTGGTCGATTTCGAGCTTGAGTCGGATGTCGTTTTCCATTCGCGACCGGAAACGGAACAGCCATGACCAGGATCAGCGCGATGCTTTTGCCGACCGGGTGCGGCCAGGTGATGGCCGGCGTGCTTGGGCGCGGCGTTATGACGGAACCGGTTGTCATCTGCGCGACCGGAGGCTCCGGAACCCGGGCGATGCGCGTCATTCTCGAGCGCGCCGGGGTCTATATGGGGGCGGGCGACGACGTCAATAACGTTGGCGACGCGATGCCGTTCGAACCCTATCTCGACGAGATCATCAACGCGGTGATGGGGGAAACCCGGAGTTTGGACTACCGGCTTGGGAATCTTTCGGCGGAGCTTCGAAAACGCGCGGTCGATGGCTTTCGTGCCTGCGCGCGAACTTGGCTTCAAGGACGCCCAAGGCCGATCGCGCGTTGGGGATGGAAGAACCCGAGGGCCATGTACGTGCTTCCGGTCATTCAGGCGGTTTTTCCCAAGGTCCGGGTGATTCACTTGGTTCGCGATGGCCGAGACATGGCGGTGTCGACCAACCAATGGCAGTTCATCAAGCATTACGAAGCCGTTCTCGACCGACAACGCGTCGGCGATGACGACCCGATCGAGTCGTGCCGACTATGGAGCAAGGCGAATCTCGACGCCGCGCGCTGGGCCGAGCGCGCGCTGCCGGGGCGATATCTGCGGGTGAGGCTGGAGGATCTCGTACAAAGGCCGCGTGACATTGGCCGCGAGGTCCTGGCGTTCATGGATCTTGATCAAGGACTGTTGGATCACGCGATCGCGGAGATAGCCGAACCGCCCAGCCTGTTTCGATGGCGACGGATAATCCCGGCGGACGCGTTGGAAGTGCTGCAAGAAGAGAACCGTGGGGCCTTGGAGGCTTTTGGCTATCTCGCCGACGGGATGAGCGAGCGCCCGCCCGCCACGGTGCCGAGTGGGCCATGATGGTGCCTGGGGGATCGACCTGCCGCGCGATTTTCGTGCTCGGCATGCATCGTAGCGGGACTTCGGCTCTCGCGGGGACGCTGTGGCGGCTTGGTCTGGACCTGGGCTCAAACCTGATGCCGGCGGAAGAGGGGTCGAACTCCCTCGGTTTTTTTGAACACAACAGCATCGTGCCGGTCCACGAGATCCTGTTGCGGGCCATGGGCTCGCACTGGAGTGATCACGAGGCGTTTCCGAATGGCTGGCTCGAGAGCGCCGCCGCGGTCGAGGCCCGGGTGGAGATACGCAGGGTATTGGATCACGATTTTCCGATCGGACGCGCGGTCGATTGGGGAATGAAGGATCCCCGATTGTGCAGGTTCGTTCGGCTATGGCGCCCGCTTCTGAAAACTGTCCGGCCTTGCTTCATCCTGGTACGACGCGATCCGGCGGAAGTCGCCGCCTCCCTGGAGGCGCGAGACGGCATGGAGTGGGACGCCGCGTTGCGGCTCTGGTGGCGTTATATGTCGGAAGCCGAGCGCGATACGCGGGGCGAGCCTCGGATATTCGTCGATTACGATCAGTTGCTGGGCGATTGGCGCGGACTGATGGCCCGCGTTTCCGATGCTTTCACCGTGCCGGGATTGCCGCCGGTCGCGCTTGATCCATCCGGGTTCGGCGCGGTGGAGGTCGACCGGTATCTCGACCCCGCGGAACGTCATCACCGCGTCGCGGGAGAAAAGGAACGACGTTCGATGCCGGAGGCGGTGGCGGCCTTTGACGCCGTGTTCCGAGCGGCGACGGAGGCTCGGCCCGGTGCGAGCGACGACGGGTTCGCGGCGCTTGACGGCGTGGGAGACGGGTGATGGGCCAAGCGCCATTCGATCGGTTTTGCGCGGCCCTGGCCACCTGGGCCTTGCGCCGGCCGGCGGTCCCGGGGCTGGTCAACGCCCGGCTCGGCCGGGTGGCGGCGGTCCTGCGTCCGGAGCACGACCCTTTCGAAGGATCGGGCCAGACACTGACGTCTCTATTGGACGCCATGCGTGAGCAGTCCGGAGCGATGGCGTTGGCGGATGTCAACCGGATCTGGATGTTCGGTCAACTCGCGGCGATGATCGCTCGGGACGAGATTGATGGAGCTGTCGCCGAGTTCGGGGTCTACAAGGGCAAGACCGCGAAGCTGCTCAGGCTGCTTTGCCCCGAAAGGGATCTATATCTGTTCGATACCTTTGAGGGGTTTGATGATCGGGACCTTGGGGATGACGGGGTGGACGCCTCCGGTAGGCGCGCCTTGGACGGGGCCTTCAAGGACACCAGCGAGGCGGCGGTTCGCGCTTTCGTCGGTGAGTGTGCTTCAACGCACTACATGCCCGGATGGTTTCCGGACAGCGCCGGTGATCTGCCGCGGGACACACGCTTCGCCCTGGTCCATGTGGATTGCGATCTGGAGCAACCAGCGCGGGCGGCGTTGGAATGGTTCTGGCCTCGATTGTCCCCGGGCGGAGCGATGATATTCCATGACCATGGAAGTGGGCATTGGCCGGGGATCGCGCGAGCCATGGACTCGTTTTTCGCGGATACGCCTTGGAGTCCTGTCCCGATGCCCGATTTCTCCGGCTCGGCTATTGTGCGCAAGGGACGCGGCTAGAAGAGTAACCGGCCCATGACGGGGCGGTTTGGTTGACTTTTATTTTGCGTTCCGTCACTACCTTTGCGGCAGCCGTTTCACATTTCTTACGCGGGTTCCATGGTCGCCATTTCCGTCGTGATCCCAACCTACAACCCGCGCGGGCCGCTGGCCGACCTGCTTGAAAAGTGCATGGAGAACGCGGGCGGCGTCGAATTGGAATTCGTGGTCGTCAATGACGGCTCGACGAACGACGCCGCCGGGCAGCTCGAGAAATGCGCCGAGCGGTTTGACAATCTCATTTGGACATCGATCGAAAACCGCGGCGCCGGGGGAGCGAGAAACGTCGGCGCGGATATGGCGAGCCACGACGTCCTTTTGTTTCTCGGTGACGATATCACACCGATCAACGACGATTTTTTCCGCGCGCACGCCGAATTGCATGAAAAGATGCCCGGCGACGAGGTCGCCGTCCTCGGTAAGGTGATCTGGCCTTGGGCGAGGGATTTCGACGTCTCCTACGTCATGAGCCATATCCAGGGCGGTGGTGGGGAGCAGTTCGGGTACGCGCATATCCCCCCCTATGCCGAGCTTGACTGGCGGTTTTTCTATACCGCCAACATTTCGGTGAAAAAATCAGTGGCGCGAAACTGGGCCGAGGACGGGTTCAGCGATTCCTTCCAGACCTATGGTTACGAGGATATCGAGTTCGCCTATCGGCTGTTCAATCGCCGCCAAGGATTGAAGATCGTATACGCGCCGTTGTCGATTGGCACGCACAGTCATCACTACGACGTCGCCGGTTTCTTGCGCCGCCAGGTCAATGCCGGTAACGCGGCGCGGGAGTTTGTCCGAATTCACCCGGATGTCGCCACGATGGTGGCCCCCGAACGGGTGCCGCGCGCGCTTCGACGGACCATCCTGCCTGAAGAGGACCGCCGTATCCCCGACCAACTTCTTCTGATCGAGGGAATAAAGGCCTGGCTTCGCCTGCTTGAAACCGGCGGGCGGATGGGAAGCGATCATTGGCACGCGGCGGCGCTGTCCGCGGTATTCCGGCTTGCCTACGCCCAGGGATATATTCTGGCGGAGACCGATCCCGAGGCGAATCTCGGGGCCGCCTACGACGTGGCCTTGGCGCGCTTTCGCGACGATATGAACCGAACCGCCTTTATTGAATTCTCCGGCTCGCTTATCTCAAGTGACCAGCTCTACCCGGGCGGTGCTCCAGGCGCGGCGGGGTTCTCGCGCCCACGTGGCCGTTTCATGTCCGCTTTGAGGCTTTGGGCGATCCGGCGTCCCTGGATTGTCTCGCTCTATCGGATGTTTCGTCGCGGGGCGCGCGACTAGTGGGCCGGCCAGGAAATGTTTAGCGTTCTGATTCCCGTCTATAACCATGGCGCCTATGTCGGCGATGCGCTCCAATCGGCGCTGGCGAGCCCGCTGGTCCGCGAGGTGTTGCTGGCCGATGACGGCTCGAGCGACGACAGCCGAGAGGTGATCCAGCGGCTGGCTCGGGATCGGTCGGGGCGGGTGCGCGACCTGACACCGGTGGAAGGTGGCAATATCGGCGCGCATGCCCGTCTGAACCAGCTGGCCGAGGCGGCGAGCCAGCCCTGGTTGGCGGTCCTCAATTCCGACGATATCTTCGCGCCCGCCCGTTTCGAGGCGGTTCAGATGGCGGTCAACCGGACCAAGTATGATTTTGTCACCGGCTATGTCGCGTTGATGGATGCCGACGGCGGCGCTCTCGGGATTAAACGTGGCCCCCTATCTCCGGAGTTTCCGTTCCCACGCGGCTTCGACGCGCGCGACCTTCTCGCGCGGAACGACCTTCTGCCGATGTTGGCCAGTCAGAATTTCATCGCGACGACAAGCAATATGCTGTTCACCAAGCAATTGTACGCAAAGATCGGTGGGTTTCGAGATTATCGCTACGTCCACGACTGGGATTTCGCGTTACGGGCGGCATTGCTTGGTAACGCGCGGTTCCTGCCGCAGATTCTGGTTCGCTATCGAACCCACGAGAGCAATACCATTAAGGAAGACGGTGATGCCGTGACGACCGAGGTTCGCCGACTTTTCAAGAAGATAACAGCGGAGTACGTGGAGGTTTTCACGCCGTCGGAGATACAAGCCGGTTTATCGGGTAATCGCTATCTAGAGGACCGGGCCGCGTGACCATGAGCCAAACGACCACGGGGACCCAAGCGACCACGCGCTCTCTTGATGGCAAGACCTGTCTGGTTTTGGGCGCGGGCGGTTTTATCGGCTGGAACCTCATCGAGAGGCTTCGCGATGACGGCGCGACGATTATCGCACTGGATATCCGACCAGCGCCGGACGACTGTCCGGATGACGTGGAATGGGTCGAGGCGGGTCTCGATGACCGCGAAATATTGGCGGATCTGGTCCGCCGCGCGGACACCGTCTATCACCTCGCGGCTTCCTCGACGCCGGCTTCGGCGAACGCCGACCCGGCGGGGGATGTCGAGAACTCCATCTTGCCGGCGCTCGGTCTGCTGGATCTGCTGACGGAGTCGTCGGCGCGTCTTGTTTTCGTATCCTCCGGCGGGACTGTTTACGGACCCGAGGTGGCGGTCCCGACGCCCGAGTCAGCGGGTACCGACCCGATCAATGCCTATGGCGTCGGTAAACTGGCGATTGAGAAATATATCGCCATCAACAGACGTCAGCGTGGTTTGGACGCCATCGTGCTTCGGGTCGCCAATCCCTATGGCCCGCATCAGAATCCGCTGCGGGGTCAGGGCGCGATCGCCGCGTTTCTTTATCGGGCTCTCAACCGGGAGGCGATAGAGATCTGGGGAACCGGCGAGGTGATTCGCGATTACATCTATATCGGCGACGTCGCCGCCGCCTTGTCCGCCGCCGCCCGCTATGATGGCCCGCTCGCCTTGTTCAATATCGGCGGCGGCGGCGGATTGAGCTTGAACGACATAATCGCCAGGATAGGACTGCTCTTCGCCGAACCTCTTCGGATTGAGCGGAAACCCGGTCGGGCGCTCGATGTCCCCGCCAGTATCCTCGATATCTCCCTGGCCGAGGAACATCTTGGCTGGAGCCCGCGGGTCGATATCGATACCGGGCTCGGGTTGACCTTGGACTGGTTGCGCGCGCGGTTTGGACCCGAATCAGAACGGTAGGTGACCATTGTTTCACGGTGCCGCGCGACATTGGCGGCGCCCGGTTGATTTCAGGGAAGGCCGGGGTTTGATATAACGATCCACTGAACTGGCGGGAACAAGATCATGTCGGCTGAGGTCTTCGCGGTACATGGGGTGGCGGCATCTGAATCGGGAACGGCGATGGCCGACGCGCTCATCGCGCTTTGCGATGAAGCGATGCCGGCGGAACGCCGGTCCTGGTTGATATTCACCGACGTCATCGACGATTCGCTCGCGGCTCATTTGGACAGGATCATTTCGGTCGCGCCATCGAACTTGGCTGGTATCGATGTCGACAAGACCGTTTTTGCGCCCTTGGACGGTCCGGGACTGGCATTGTTCGAACCTTTGCCGGAGGCGCCGACCAGGGGGCTGTCCAGGATACTGATCGACGCGACGGGTGACGGGCCCTGGATACGTCGCCTAGTCGAGAGCCTGCTCGGCAAATATACCTTGACCGCCGCGTCCCGGAGGCAGGAGGAACTCGCGGAACTGTTTCGCGCCGAAGGCGTGTGGTCATTGGTCGCGTCGAGACGATCGGACTGGATTGATCTGATCAGCCGACATGATCTTGTGGTTACCAGCGATCCGTTCACGGCGGCGTTGGCGAATGGTGTCCTCAAGCCGGTCCTATTGGTGGGCGACGAGGCGGTGGCCGGCCTGCCGGCCTGCCTGACCGCCGAATTGGATGGCGTGGAAGGGCAACTCGCCGGATTGGATATGGTGGCGTTGGGAGCGGATCTGCTGAACGCGAAGCGCCGCGCCCATCGGCACGCGGTGGATCTGGTTCGAGACGTGTTGGGCGGGACCGATTCATGACGTCGATACTCGACCGGCTTTCCCGGCACGGCGAGGATCCCGCGCCGGGCGCGATTTCGGCGGTTCATAGCGGAAACATCGGCGATGTCGTCTATGCGCTGCCGACGGTTCGCGCCCTCGGCGTTAGCCACCTGTTGTTGAATGTTTGCGAGGACCCCGGGGCTGGCGGACGGGTCCTGACCGAGGCGATGGCGCAATCACTGGTCTCGCTTTTGCTGGACCAGCCGACCATAAACACGGTCGATATCGTCGCCGCGCCGATCCGGGTCGGTGGTGGCTTCGGTTATCAGGCCAGGGTTTCCAACCTGGTTTCGGGTTTGCCCTTGGAACACATTTCCGCGTCCTTCTTGGGCGTGGATTATGTCCTTGACCGGTTCCGCCTGGAGCCCCTTGAAAGAAGGCACCTCGTGGAGGCCCATGCCATGGCCTTCGGATGCCGTGTCGACTCGGCGCGCGCTTGGATCGAGTGTCCGAAGGTGACGACACGGGAGAAACGAATCGCCGTTTCAGTCACGCCGCGTTATCGGAACCGCCCGAACGAAAGGTTGGCTGAGATCCTGGAAGGTTTTGGACCCGTGACCCTGATCGGGTTTCGCAGTGAACTGCCGAACTATTTTGGTATCGAAGGAGAGTTGCGCGAATTCACGGATGCCAAGGAATTGGTTGGATTTCTCGCGGAATGCTCGGTTTTCGTCGGCGCGGCGTCGTTTCCTTGCGCGATTGCCGAGGCAATGAAGATCCCGCGTCTGATTGATCTCGCCGATGGTTTGATCAATGCGTTCCCCGTTGGCCCGAATGGCTGGGCGATGCCCGAGTCGAGCCAGGACGCGCGTCATCTGCTGGATGGCATGGCGCGGGGTGACCGTTCAGCCGCCGGCCGCGTGAAGCCTTTTGTGAAATCCGCGACGCCGACCGTTGCCTCCAGTCGCCGGTTCACCCTTGAATGGCGGCAGGCGGAGGGAGAGCTGATCGGGACCCATCGGGCGAGCGCCGAGGCGGTGCTGGGCCGCGCGCCGGCGCGGGTTCGCGTGGACGTGCCACGCACGGTGGATAGACCCGCTGGTTTCGCCTTGACCGTCGACGCTCGCGTCGGTGCGTTGGAAGTATCCAACCTAAGATGTGTCGAGGGGGCGACGACGATTTGGACCGCCCGGCAACCGGAGGACTTGTCCGTAAGCAACGAGGCCGTGCTCTCGTCGCCTCCGGGAGTATTGCGTTGGCTTATGGCCGAGAATGGAGCGGACCGCGTCAATCTAAAGGTTCCGGACGAGATCTTGGCTCGCTTCCGGGAGACTCAGGTAAGCATCGTGTTCGATTGTCGCGCTCCGAGACAAAGGGAAATCACGCAATGGACCGCGCGCGCGATCGCGTCCTTGAGTGGCGCCCTGTCGCGTGAACGCGCGAACGCCGAACGCATCCAAGCGGAACTTTCCCTCGCGCATCAAAAACAGGCGGACTTGGAGCATCGATTGCGGAGCGTTCAGGCATCGACCTCTTGGCGCGTGACGGCGCCACTTCGCGCGGTGACGGGCATGTTCAAACCGGGACGCGGTGGCGACGGTCATGGTGAATAGCATGAGGGGCGGACTGGAACGCACCGCGGTTTTCACCAGTATCGTCTCGAATTACCTGCCCAAGGCCCGGGTGCTGGCCAAATCCGTGAAACGCCAACATCCGGAATGTCGATTTGTCGCCGTGGTGGTGGAGCCGTGGCCCGAGGATCTCGATCCGGCGCTTGAGCCCTTCGATGAGATCATCGGCCCGGCGGAGCTTATGGACACCGGATTGGCCGAGGGGCGGTTCGAGGCCTGGGTATTCTCGCATTCCATCGTCGAGGCTTCGACGGCGGTAAAGGGAACGGCGTTGAAGCGTCTGCTCGCGGATCCGCGTCACGATAAGGTGATTTTCCTGGACCCGGATGTCGCGGTGTTTGGTGATCTCTCGCCGATCGCGGAACGGCTCGAGGAAAGCCCGGCGCTACTTACGCCTCATGATCTCGCCCCGATCAGCGTCGATGACGTGGGCGACGACTATCTGCAGGCCGTCCGTGATCATGAGATCATTCTGCTCCGCCATGGCGTGTACAATCTCGGTTTTCTGGCCGTCGCCGATCGTCCCGAGGGCAGGCGTCTCGCGGCCTGGTGGGCCGACCGGCTTGCTCATTTCTGCATCGACGACGTGTCCGAGGGGCTGTTCACCGATCAGCGCTGGGGGGACCTGATTCCGGTTTTCTTTCCAGGCACCGGGATTTTGACCGACCCCGGATACAATGTCGCGGCTTGGAATCTCTTGCACCGATCCTTGTCCGGTTCCGTCGCCGAAGGACTTCGCGTCGACGGGGAGCCCTTGCGCTTCTATCACTTCACGGGCTTTGATTCGGGCGCGCACGCCACGGTGAACGAAATCTACGGGAGTCGCCAATCCGCTGTCGCGCCGCTGTTGGAATGGTACCGCGCGGCGTGCCGGGACGAGGGCCAGGATGTCGATGGCAACCGCGACTGGGCCTATTCACGCTACCAGGACGGAACGCCGGTCACCATGGAGGAACGTCGGTTCTTCCGGCATCATCCGGATGTCGAGGCGACTTTCGCCAACCCCTTCCAGGTTGCTCCCAACCCGTCCTTCAAGGACTGGTATCGCGACCATGTCGGTGATCCGGGAGAGTCGAAATGATGGCGCTCAAGCGGCTGATCGCCAGAATTTTGCTGGCGTTGCCAGGTGGAGACCGGGCGCTGTCGGCCTTGCGCAAGGCGGTTCGCGGACCGGCGATTGAATTGCCGGCGAGTGGTGACGCGCCGGAACTACCTTTCGCGGTCGCGGTTGATGGTCCCGGGCTTGTGCGTTCGGACTACGAGGGTTTCACGATTATCGATAGATCCGCGTTGGCGGCGTTTGATGGGCTGGTCTACCAACCCGACGCGAAGTCCAGCTGGTTGCCGGCGGGTCATCTTCGCAACATGGCGCTTGCGATGGAGGTAAACGGTTTGGATGTCGTGGTCGCGTCGCACGGATTGGAAGAGCCACCGGTGCTGCGGTGCATGCCGTCACCCAATCACACGCTGCGGCGGGTAAACGGTGCGACGGGTGGCCTGAACGGTCGAGTCCTAAGGTTGCTTCCGGAGCCCGAGGACGGGGCGGCGGATGTGACCCTTTCCGAGATCTTTCCCAACCAATCGGTGGCGCATCCGGCGGGAGTTGTGGCCGACTTTCATGTCGGCGAGGCGGCGAAAAAGCCCAGCTTCACGGGGACATGGACCCCGACGCCGCTGGCTCGCGATAAACCGGTGATCCTGGTCCTGCCGATTTTCCTTGCCGTCGGAGGGGTTGAGCGCAACACGATCGAAATCATCCGAGCGCTTCGGGACCGATATCATTTCGTCGTGGTGACCACGGAACGCCTGCACAGGGATCAAGGCAGCCTGCATCACCAGATGTCGGCGGTCGCGGATGTGATTTATGACCTTGCCGAGATTTCGGAAAACCATCTCCACCTGGCCGTGTTGCGCAGGCTCAAGGACGGCTATCGCCCGGATTTGATCTGGATCTGCAACGGCTCGCCCTGGCTTGCCGATAACGCGGCCGCGCTGCGGGACTTGTTCGAGGACACGCCGATAGTCGATCAACAGGTTTACGATACCAAGGAAGGTTGGATTCAGCGCTATGGTGAAGCGGGCATTCAATCCTTCGACCGGTTCATCGCGATCAACAGCCGTATCCGGGACGTTTTCACCAGCCGGTTGAACATGGCGCCCGATCGGATCGATCTGATCTATTCGGCGATCGACGCGCCGCGCTTTGACAAGCCAACGCCGAGCGAGACGGAACGCCTGGAGTTGGCCAAGGCGCATGGTCTGCCGGAGGATAGAGCGTGTTTCGCCTTTATCGGTCGTTTGGTCGAGCAAAAGAACCCGCTCGCCTTCCTGTCTCTTGCCATTCAATCCGCCAAGGCTGGGAAGGACGACCATTTCGTTCTTGTCGGTGACGGCGTTCTCGGCCCGGATTGCGACGCCTATATTCGGGAACACGCGCTGGAGAACGTGACGCGGATTCCCTTTTGCGACGACCTTACCCGGCTCTACCCGATTCTCGCTGGTCTAATTGTCAGTTCGCATTACGAGGGCCTGCCGATCGCGATGTTGGAGGCGATGGCCATGGGCGTGCCGGTTTATGCGACGGATGTCGGGGATATCGGGCCGGTACTTGACGATTATCGCAGTGGGCTTGTCTGCGAGGATATAGAGGGCGGCACGGCGTTCCGCGGCGGTTTCGTGGCGTGGCGAGAGCGGCTGGCGGAATTCACCGAGGCGGCGCGCGAGGCGGCTCCCCAGGTGCGGAAACGGTTCGGCGTGGACGCGATAGCCGGTAACTATGAGGATTGTTGGCGCGCGGCATGGAAACAGCGGGGGCGTGATGTCTGATCAGCGATACAGGATCGGCGTCGATATCGGCGGAACCTTCACGGATTTCGCCCTATTCGATGAAACCGCCGCGAAAATCGCTATCCACAAACAGCTGACAACGCCCGACGATCCCTCGCGAGCGGTCCTGGAAGGGGTGGGCGCGATGCTGCGCGACAACGGTGTCGCGATCGAGAAAGTCGCCTCGCTCTCCCACGGCACCACCTTGGTTACCAATTCCTTGATTGAACGCAAGGGCGCGGTGACCGGCATGCTGGTCACCCAAAACTTTCTCGACGTGCCGGACATGGCGCGCGAACAGCGTTACGACCTGTTTGACCTGCGCTTGAGCTTTCCCGAGCCCCTGGTTCCGCGTGATCGCCGCCGCGAGGTGACCGAACGCATTGAGTTCGACGGGAACGTCGCCGAGCCCTTGGATTTACAAGCCGCCGAGGCGGCCGTGCGGGATCTCGTGGAGAACGCGGGTGTTCAGGCATTGGCGATATGCCTGCTGCACGCCTATGCCAATCCGGCGCATGAGCAAGCGCTCGAGGCCATGGCGCGCGAACGCTTTCCGGGCCTCTATGTCTCGACCTCGGCGGACGTTCACGCCGGTCTCGGGGAATGGGAGCGTTGGACCACCGCGTCCATGAACGCCTATACCCAGCCGCTTTTCGATCGCTATCTCTCGCGCGTCGAGGACGGCCTGGCGGGACTTGGTTTCGCCGGAACGCTCTACATCATGACGTCGAGCGGGGGCATGTTGTTGCCGGAAACCGCGCGGCGTTACCCGGTGCGCATGCTGGAGTCCGGGCCGGCGGCGGGGGTTCTGATGTCGGCTTTCCATGGCCGGGCCTTGGATCTCGACAATGTGCTTTCCTTCGATCTCGGCGGCACCACGGCCAAGGGGGCACTGGTGCGTGGCGGCCAGCCTCTGAAGACCGACCAGATGGAAGTCGCTCGGGTTCATGACTTCAAGCGCGGCAGCGGGCTACCGGCCCGGGTTCCCAGCGTCGACATGATCGAGATCGGCGCGGGCGGCGGTTCCATCGCCTGGATCGATGAACGCGGCTTGTTAAAGGTCGGGCCCAAGAGCGCCGGCGCCGACCCCGGCCCGGCTTGTTACGGCCAAGGCGGCGAGAAGGCGAGCCTGACAGACGCCAATCTGATGCTGGGTTTCCTCGACCCCGACTTTTTTCTCGGCGGCGCGATGCGGCTCGACAAGGCGGCGGCGGAGCGCGCGATTGACAGAACCGTGGCGGAACCCCTGGGGCTGACCGCGATGCGGGCCGCCTGGGGCATGCACGATATCGCCAATGAGGACGTGGCCAGGGCGTTTCGCATTCACGCGTCCGAGCGCGGTTTCGACTATCGCCAAGCGACGATGATCGCCTTCGGTGGCTCCGGCCCGTTGCAAGCCATGGCGATCGCCGCGAAGCTCAATATTCCAAGGGTGATTTTCCCGATCGGCGCCGGCGTGATGTCCGCCATGGGCCTGCTGGCGAGCCCGCTATCCTTCGAGCAAGCGCGCACCCGAAGAACCTTTATCGAGGATATTGACGCCGCCGGTTTCGAGGCGATCCTGCGGCCCTTGATCGAGACCGCCAAGCGCCCGCTGCACGCCGCAGGGCTTGATGACGCAAGCATCAGGACAGCGATCCGCTTGGACATGCGCTATTTCGGACAAGGACACGAGATAGAGGTCGCCGTGCCGGGAGACGACCTTGCCCGGGTTTTCGCGGATCTGCCGAGATTTTTCGCCGAAAAGTACACAACCCTGTTCGGCGTGGCGCCGCTGGACGAGCCGTTGGAGATCGTCACCTGGAAGGCCGAGGTCGAGGGGCCGCCACCGCCCCTGCGGGCCGGATACTCGGTCACGGGGACCAGTGCTCCGACCGCCGGCGCCGATGCCGTGAAAGGCACGCGGACCTGTTACTTCGAGGGCGAGCCCGTCGAAACCCCGGTCCATGACCGCTACGCGCTGAAGGCGGGGGCGGTTATCCAGGGCCCGGCGCTTATCGAGGAACGCGAGTCCACTTGCGTGATCACGCCCGGTAATCACGCGACGGTCGACCGCGCCCTTAACATCGTCGCGGTGCTGGAGACCCAGTCATGAGCTCATCTTCCTCCAGCCCCTTCGACGCGGTTTCCCTTTCCATCATGTGGGACCGGATGGTCGCCATCGCCGACGAGATCGTCAGCACCTTGGTGCGGACCTCGTTCTCGACCATCGTGCGCGATAGCTACGACCTCTCGGTGGTGATCCTGGATACCAAAGGACGCCTGATGGCCCAGGGGACCTACGCGGTCCCGGTGTTCATCGGCACCGCGCCGCGAACCCTGCGCTACATGCTCGAGAAGTTCCCGCCGGAGACCTTGCGGCCTGGCGATATCATCGCCACCAACGATCCGTGGATCGGAACCGGGCACATGTTCGACATCTCGATGATGCGCCCGATCTTTAAGGGCGACAAGCTCGTCGGCTACACCATGTCGATCACCCATTTGCCGGATATCGGCGGTCTCGGCTTCGGCGCGGCGGCGCGGGAGATCTATCACGAGGGGTTGCGTCTGCCGATCTGCCGCTTCGCCAAGGATGGCGTGATGGACCCGTTCCTGGAGGAGCTCATCCGCGCCAATGTCCGGGTGCCAGAACAGACCATCGGTGATCTCGTCGCCAATATCGCCTGTAACGAAGTCGGTGGCCCGATGGTCACCGCCTTCATGGAGGAATACGGCCTGGAAAGCCTGGAGCCGTTGAGCGACGCCATCGGCGCGCATTCGGAACGCGCCATGCGCGCCAAGCTCGAGGAGATCGCCGATGGCCGTTATGAGAACCACATCCAGATAGAGGGCACCGACGGTCCGATCCCCATGGCCTGCTCGGTCGAGATCAGGGGCGGCGAGGCGGCGATCGATTTCACCGGCACCGGCGGCTGCGTGCCGCGCGGGATCAATGTGCCGTTCTGCTACACCAACGCCATGTCGCTCTACGCGATGAAGTGCCTGACCATTCCGGCGCTGCCGAACAATTCAGGCGCGGTGACGCCGATCAAGGTCTCCGCGCCCGAGGGCTGTCTGTTGAATGCCCAGCCGCCGTTTCCCACCGGTGGTCGCCACGCCATCGGCCATTTCGTGCCAGGTTTGATCTTCGGCGCCTTGGCCGAGGCGGCGCCGGATAAAATCCAGGCGGATTGCGGGATGATGGACCTGATGACGGTGCAAGGGACCCATCGTGACGGTCGGGGGATCTCGACGATCTATTTCGCGTCCGGCGGTTTCGGCGCTCTGCAGGGCGGTGACGGCGGCGATTGTGTGCCCGGCCCGTCCAACATGGCCGTCGTGCCGGTCGAGGTTTGGGAGACCATCACCGGCACGACGATCGAGAAGAAGGTCATCGTCCCCGATAGCGGCGGGCCCGGCGCCTGGCGCGGTGGCACCGGGCAGGAAGTCGTGATCCGCAACGATACCGGCCATCCGATGACGATCTTCTGCATGGCCAACCGGACCGAGTTTCCGCCCCTCGGCTATCTCGGCGGAAAACCCGGCGCGCGGCGGGTGCATCGATTGAACGGCGCGGAGGTCGACGCCAAGGGGAGCTATATCCTCGCGCCCGGCGATCGTATCGCCATGGTGGAGGCGGGCGGTGGCGGGATCGGTGATCCGCGGGAGCGCGACCCGGCCCTGATCCGACGCGATCTGGCGTTGGGGCGGGTAACCGAGGAAGGCGCGGCAAGGGACTACGGCTACAAGGGGTAAGCCGGTCGGTAGTCATGGTCACACCATTCTTGGCAGCGGTTACCCCGCCCCGCTAACCCTCAAACCTCCAGATCCCCCTTCAGCAGGCGTTGCGCGATGGTACGGCGCAGGATTTCGTTGGTGCCGTCGGCGACGTTGACCGCGCGCAGGGAATGCCAGGCCTCCACCAGATGCATCTCGTTGGTGAAACCCATGGCGCCGTGAGCCTGCATGGCGCGGTCGACGGCGCGCACGCCGATCTCGACCGAATAGGCCTTGGTCATCGAGAGCTCCTTGACCGCCGGCGCGCCCTGGTCGAGCAAGCCGGCGGCGTTGAGGCCCATCAGATGCGCCGCGTGCAGTTCCATCGCCGATTCAGCCAGCGGGAAGCTGACGCCCTGATACTCGGCGATCGGCTTGCCGAAGGCCTCGCGGGTCTTGGCGTGCTCCAGCGCCATCTCCATCGCCCAGCGGCCATAGCCGACGGCGCGCGCCGAGTTGTAGATCCGTCCGATCGACACCCCGTAGATCGCGGTCGCGAAGCCCTGGTGCAAGGCGCCGACGAGCTGCCAGGGCTCGACCCGAACATCCTCCAGGCTCAGCTCGGCCTCGTCGCCGCCGATGCTCCCGAACATCTTGATGATCCGGTCGATCTTGAAACCGGGGCTCGAGGTCGGCACCAGAAAGGCGCTGATACCGCTTCCCTCGCCGGACTCGGTGCGGGCGAAGACAATGCAATAGTCGGCGACCGGCGAGTTCGTCGTCCAGATCTTGCGCCCACTGATCCGCCAGCCGTCGCCGTCGGCCACCGCCCTGGTGGTCAGGCGAGAAGCATCCGAGCCGGCGCCCGGCTCGGACAAGCCGAAGCACATGGACCGTTCCCCCGCCATCATCGGCCCGAGGATCTCCTCTCGCGCCTTGGGCGTCACCCGCTCCAGCACCCGGCTCGGCCCGAAGGCCCAATGGCTGATCGCATAGAGCATCAACCAGTTCGACGGCCCACAGGTCCGGAACAGCGCCTCCCAACAGACATAATAGGCCAGCATCCCGAACCCCGCGCCGCCCAGTTCCTCCGGCACGCTCATCGAATAGAACCCGGCCTTGGCCGAGGCCATGCGCACCTCGCGCACCAGGGCCAACGCCTCGTCGCAAAGCCGACCATCCTCGCGGAACAACCGGCGCGGGTTCTCAAGCAGCTCCCGGTTCGCCGCGTGGCGCGGCAAGACCTCGGCGCGGGCGAAATTCAGTACGCCGTCGCGCACGGCCTGGATATCCTCGGGCAGGGGCGTGGCGATGGCGGTCATGGGGATCTCCTGAACAGCGGCGGGAACGCATCCGATCTTTTCACTATATTTCGCCGCAAAGCCTCTCACCATCACCGTCGCGATTTGATAATGTCGCCCCGCGCCGACCATCAATCGATCGGGAGATCCCATGACCGACACTAA
>Ga0181593_10001971_pt1 | contig 18826 bp, 13 predicted proteins | sample 071ome_19_FD_133756 | JGI IMG/M metagenome (GOLD analysis project Ga0181593, IMG submission 133756) | Coastal salt marsh microbial communities from the Groves Creek Marsh, Skidaway Island, Georgia - 071413AT metaG (megahit assembly) | ecosystem: Environmental > Aquatic > Marine > Intertidal...
CCGGGAGCATGATATCATGGCTCAAGGGAGGGGAAGCGCTGCTAATAGCGCGGTTTGCTACAGCTTGGGGATTACTCCTGTGGACCCTGTGGGCGGGCGTTTGCTGTTCGAACGGTTCTTGAATGAGGAGCGCAAGAGTTGGCCGGATATCGATATCGATTTGCCTAGTGGCGATCGGCGCGAACAGGTTATCCAGGAAGTGTATCGACGCTACGGCCGTCGAGGGGCGGCGATGACAGCCAATGTGATCACCTACCGCGGCCGGAGCGCCATTCGCGAGATTGGCAAAGTTCTGGGGTTTCCGGATGAAGTTCTCGGTCGTTTTTCGTCACTGTACGGAAGTTACAACTACTCACATGAGGTTCCTATTGAGGAGCAGCTGGAAAAGTCGGGCATTGATCCAAATCATCCACGGGTGGCTGCGCTGGCTCGCTTGTTTCCGAGGATTTTAGGGATGCCGCGGCATTTGGGCCAGCACTCTGGAGGAATGGTCATTTGCGAGGGGGAACTGGATTCGATCACCCCTCTAGAACCCGCAAGCATGCCTGGGCGAACGGTTGTTCAATGGGACAAGGAGGATTGCGAGGACATGGGGATGGTGAAGGTGGATCTGCTGGGATTAGGAATGATGGCGGTCATGCAAGACGCCTTCGAAGCGGTTCGATCTAAAGGAATAGATATCGATTTGGCGAGTATCCCTAAGGATGATCCCGCCACTTATGATATGATGCAGAAGGCGGATACTATTGGCGTCTTTCAGATCGAAAGCCGAGCCCAAATGGCGACATTGCCGCGGATGAAGCCGAAAGAGTTCTACGATGTGGTTATCGAAGTGGGAATTATTCGCCCGGGCCCGATTCAAGGGGATATGGTAAATCCCTATCTAGAGCGTCGAGCTGGTCGTCAGAAGATCGAGTATATCGACGATCGCTTGAAGCCGATGCTGGAGAGAACCTTAGGGGTACCCTTATTTCAGGAGCAAATCTTGAAAGTGGCGATGGTGATGGCCGATTTCTCGGGAGCCCAGGCTGAGGAGCTGCGACGGGCAGTGAGCTCCTACCGGACCGATGATCGAATAGAGCAGGTGACTCGGGGTTTGGTGGAAGCCATGCGGGAGCGGCAGGTTTCCGAGGAAAAGATCGAGCAAGTTGTGAAATCGGTGTCCAGCTTCGCTCACTACGGATTCCCGGAAAGCCATGCGATTTCCTTTGGGTTGCTGGCCTATGCTAGCACGTATATGAAAGCTAATTACACAGCAGAATTCTATGTCGCTTTGCTCAACAATCAGCCCATGGGTTTCTACACTCCGGCTACCTTGATACAGGATGCCAAGCGGCATGGCATTCGGGTACGGGCGGTGGATGTGGCGCGATCGGATTGGATCTGCGTAGTGGAGAGTGAACACTCGATCCAATTGGGGTTGATCATGGTAAACGGAGTGAGCCGCGCTCATGCGGAAGCGATGCTGAAGGAGCGGGGGTGCTGTTCATTCGCTGATTTGGGAGACTTTCGGAGGCGGACGCATTTCGATCGAGATGAGTTGCGGACCTTGGCTTCGATTGGGGCTTTGAATTGTTTTGAGAAAAGCCGGCGCCATGCTCTTTGGTCGGTGGAAACGGTATACGATCCTGGGGACCTGTTCGCCGATGCGGTAGCGGAAGAGGAGAGTGGCCTGAGTCCGCTGGAAATCATGACGCATGTGGAGCGTCTACAGGCGGACTATCAAGGAGTAGGCGTTACTGTGGGAGCCCATCCGATGGCGGCCATTCGGGCCCGATTGTCGCAAGTCTGGACGGCTTATGACCTGGAGCATACGCAGCATGGCAATCGTGTAAAGGTGGCCGGGCAAGTGATTTGCCGGCAAAGGCCGGGGACGGCCAAGGGATTTCTCTTTATATCGCTAGAAGACGAGACCGGGATATCGAATATTGTGGTGCTGCCGAAGATATTCGAGCGTAACCGCCTGACCATTACTCAGGAGAAGTTTCTCATCGTTTCCGGAACCTTGCAGAACTTGGAAAACGTTATCCATGTGAAAGCGGATAGAATCGAGCCACTCCTGGTAGGCGACTTGCCGGCTGCCAGCTCGTACGACTTTCATTGAAGAGCTAACAGTTGCCTCCGGTCGAATCCGCTTCGCGGACAAAGGTTAGCAGAAAGAGTAGTCGAGCCTGCTCGCGTAGCGATCCTGGCGCCGCGGCAGCGGCATTTCCCTTCATCGACTATTAGCGAATATCGCTACTCCACGATCAGGGCCGCGTAGTTTTTCTTTCCGCGGCGGAGGAGGACGTACTTGCCGAAGTGGACGTCGGCTTGAGTAAGCTTGGTTTGAGTGTCTTGTATACGACAATTGTTTACATTAACGCCGCCACCTTGAATATCCTTCTTGGCTTGGCCTTTAGAAGAAGAAAGGCCGCATTCGACGAGAGCTTCAAGAAGCGGTTTCCCTTCGCCGGACAAAGCATCCGCGCTTATGGAGCTATTGGGTATTTCGCTGGCAACTTCGCTCAAGGCGTTTTCAGAAATGCCTTCAAGTCCGCCTCCGAACAAAATCTTACTCGCGTTGACGGCATCCTCCGTGGCCCTTTCCCCGTGTATAAGATCGGTCATTTCCTGGGCGAGGGCTCGATGGGCCTCGCGGGCGCCGGGATTTTCGTTGTGGCGCGACTCCAGATCGTCGATGGCATCTCTGTCGAGGAAGGTGAAATATTTCAGGTAGCGTATAGCGTCGCGGTCATCAACATTAATGAAGTATTGATAAAAACGGTACACGCTAGTTCGTTTGGGGTCGAGCCAGATAGCCCCTTCCTCGCTTTTGCCGAACTTGCTGCCATCGGCGTTGGTGATGAGCGGCAGGGTTAATCCGTAAACGGTTGATCCAGCTTTTTTGCGGGTCAACTCGGCGCCTATAGTGATGTTGCCCCATTGGTCGCTTCCGCCAATTTGCAATTCGCAATTCTCGGCTTGATGAAGGTGGTAGAAGTCGTAGCCTTGGAGGAGCATGTAGGAAAATTCCGTGTAACTGATGCCGGCATCCCGGTCTTCCATGCGGGCCCGAACGCTCTCTTTGGCAACCATGGCATTGACCGTGAAGTGCTTGCCGACATCTCGAAGAAAATCGAGATAGCTAATTGGGGCCATCCAGGTGTTGTTGTCGACCAGATGGGCGGTGTTAGGCAGATCTTCGCTGAAATCTAGAATACTGGAAAGCTGAGTTCTGACAGCAGCGATGTTGTTTTCCAGGGTCTTTTGAGACAGCAGTTGTCGCTCGGACTTTTTTCCAGAGGGATCGCCTATGCTTCCGGTGGCGCCGCCGGCCAAGGCTATCGGGGCGTGACCAAAATTCTGAAAGCGCCGCAGGGCGATGAGAGGAACGAGGTTGCCGACGTGCAAGCTGTCTGCGGTAGGATCGAATCCGGCATACAGGACAATTGGTTCCTTATCGAGTCGCTTAGCCAATTCCTCCTTGGCTGTGCAGTCGTGCAGGAGTCCTCTCCATTCCAGGTCTTCCAGTATCGTCATAAGTCGGAAGGTTTTGGATGGAATCCGCTTCGGTGTCGAACGGAAATTCCGGGCTCCTATTGGGCGGGGATGGCAATTGGAAAACTAGAAATTCGGAGCGAAGAAGCGCCTGACTTTTCCTTTATAGATGCGAACCTCTCCTTTAATCAGCTTACCCGATCCGTGCAAATCGCCCTCGTAGATAAGAATCTCGTCGGTGTCCTTTCGAATGGAGAATTTCCTGGCGGATGGTTCTCCCAGTATAGCGATGGCTTCTTCTGGGTCCATTCCAGTTTCAATCTGATCCCAAGACTCTGGTTTAACCCAATCGCCGCTGGCTCGGACGTCCGCCTTTTTGAGCTCAACTCGTAGATTCTCGTACCATTTATTGCGGCTCTTTTCCTCGGTTGGCGGTGGATTGGCTGCGGCGTAGTCAATGGCTGCTCGAGCGATGGCGGGGGTGTCCTCGGAAGCGGATTCTAAGGCGGCGACTCGCTTTTCCAGCTCTTCCACCTTTTCGTTCAGGGCCCGAACTTCAACGAGAATTAGGTCTAGAGTCGCCTGATCATTAGATTGGGAAAAGAGGTGGGTCGTTATCAGGCCCACTGTGAATAGAAAAACGACGGTTGCCCTCATACTTTTTAATAGGGCGCGAGTGAGGTAAAAGGGCAAGCGTCTTTGCCAAGGCGATCGCCGACCTAGTCTAGGCTAGTAAACCAGTCTTCGTTTTTCGAGCTCTACGGGCATGGTATCCGAATTCACTTTCAGATAGTTGATCATGCCCTCCAGCCAAGTTGAAACGGAAGGAGCATTGTAAGTAATTCTAGGCTCGGTATCCAATACGCCATTGGCTTCCGTGATCGAAACGATATTTCTAGGCACTTCAGGGAGGGTAATGGTCTCGAAATTAGTATTGGTGTCTCTCAAAGCGCTGATCAGCGTTTTTTCGTTAAAGTCGTGGGTCGGGGAGTTTTCCGCCCGTACGATCATGATCGGCGAGTAAATATTGCTAAATATTTTATGATAGAGACCCCGGCGAGACGGGTCAGTTCGGTTCCATATTTGTTCTGAGGTGAAGCGGTAGCTCTCGTCGATAATATCCCGGTGAGTCTGCCTGCTGAAGAGCATGTAGTGCGGCTCTTCCAGAATGAATCCACTGAAGGAATACACGCTCGCCAAATAAACCGAAAGATTGGCGTATTCTTTCGTCGACATGAGAAAGAAGCTGCTGTCTTCGACCTCTTTGAGTTCGCGAATCTTGTCGAACATGCTGATCCAATCCTCTTTTCGGGCCGACCGCAGCGTGCTCAGGTCTTTTCCGACCGCGTAAGCGACAACAAATCCATGCCCCAAGAGATTGCTCCCAAATGGAGAGTCCAATAGGTACTTGGCCTCTAATTCCTTCCGACGCTGATTTTGCCGATTGAAGAAAAGTTTCGATGGGGCGTTGCTCAAAGAGGCCGATTCGACGTCAATGATGAAAACAGCGGGGGCAATCTGGGCTCTCTTCGGGCGTCCCCAGACCAAGCTGACTTTTTTCCCGGAGTCCAACCGGACTTGCCGTGATTTGATTACGACATCATCTTTGAAAAGCCCGCGGCGGAACGGATAATCGCCGGTGGTCAATTTACGCAGGATTTTCCGTTCGTCGGAAAAAATATCGCCCGGATCGAGGATCATCGGCTTTAGCCCATTTTCCTCATAGTCGGCCGCTTGCGTCGATGGTCCCGTCTCGTGGTCAGCGCTGAATACCTTACATGCGAAAGTGAGAGAAATCGCGAGGATGCCAAACAATGAACGCCGTCTGAACATGATGAATCGGGTTAGGGGACAACGATCGCTACAGAAGTCGAGGGTACAGTGGGTTATCCCAGTGGCGGTTAAATTGAGCTAATTGCCATGATCTGGCAAGGTTCTTTGCAAGGCGTAGATCGCGCCAAGCGTGTACGAAAAAGCCCGCTCTTCTGGAAAGAGCGGGCTTCGAAATCGGTATGCTCGAAAAGTGGCTATTTCTTTTTAGCTTCTTCTCGCTCTTGCGCTGCTTTGATCACCTGTTCAGCTACGTTTTTCGGACAGGAAGCGTAGTGTGAGAACTCCATCGAGAATTGTCCGCGTCCGGAAGTCATGGTGCGAAGCGATCCGATGTACCCAAACATCTCCGATAGCGGGGCCTCTGCCTTGATTTGAACCGATGTCGCGGTGGGTTCCTGGGATTTAATCATTCCCCGGCGGCGATTCAGGTCGCCGATGACATCGCCAATGTGATCTTCGGAGACGAAGACGTCGAGTTTCATAATCGGCTCGAGAATCTCGGCTCCGGCCTTAGGGATGGTTTGGCGATAGCCCGCTCTTGCCGCCGTTTCGAAGGCTACGGCTGATGAGTCAACCGCGTGGTAGGAACCGTCTGTGAGGGTTACTTTGAAATCGACGGTAGGATAGCCGGCGAGAACACCCTTTTCTCGAGAATTCGCGAAGCCCTTTTCGATTGCTGGCCAAAATTCCTTCGGGATGTTGCCACCGACGACTTGAGATTCGAATTGGAAGCCTTCGCCAGGCTCTAGTGGCTCGATGATATAGTCGATCTTACCGAACTGACCGGAACCACCCGATTGCTTCTTGTGGGTATAGCTATCTTCAATTCGCTTCGTCACCGTTTCACGGTAGGCAACTTGTGGCTGCCCTACATCGACTTCGACTCCATAGGTTCGTTTGAGAATATCTACTTTGATGTCCAGATGGAGCTCGCCCATGCCTTGTATGATGGTTTCGCCTGAGTCCTCGTCGGTTTCCACACGGAAAGAGGGGTCCTCCTTGACCATCTTGCCTATTGCGGTTGAGAGTTTTTCCGCATTGGCCTTGTCTCTGGTAGCGATGGCGATCGAGATAACGGGATCTGGAAATACCATTGGTTCCAATGTGGCCGGCTGGTTGGGATCACACAAGGTGTGGCCCGTTTGCGTGTTTTTCATGCCCAGTAGGGCGACAATGTCACCGGCTTGAGCCGAGTCCACTTCCTCGCGTGAGTTAGCGTGCATCTCCACAATACGACCGATACGCTCGGTTTTGCCCGTGAAAGTATTTAGCACATTCATGCCCTTTTCGAGCCTGCCGGAATAGATACGAGTGAATGTCAAGGCGCCGTATTTGTCATCCATGATCTTGAAGGCCAATGCTCGCAAGGGCTTGTTGATATCGACTTCAGCGACTTTGCCAGTCTCGTTGCCCTCCAGGTCGATTTCCGGCTGAGGCTTAACTTCGGTTGGCGATGGAAGATAGTCGACGACCGCGTCTAGAATCAGTTGCACGCCCTTGTTCTTGAATGACGAGCCGCAGTAAGTGGGGAAGAAGTCCAAGTTGATGGTGCCTTTGCGGACGCACTTTTTGATTTCATCGATGGAAGGTTCTTCTCCCTCGAGATATTTTTCCATGAGCTCGTCATCCTGCTCGACAGCGGTCTCGATGAGCTTTTCCCGCCACTCCTCAACGTCGTCTTTCATGTCCTCAGGGACATTTTTGATCTCGTAGTTGAGCGGGTCCCCAGAATCGTCCCATACCCAAGCTTTACGAGTGAGCAGGTCGACAACTCCTTTGAGTTCACTTTCGCGGCCGATGGGCAGCACCATGACGAGTGGATTGGCTCCGAGGACGTCCTCAACCTGCTTAACGACGCGGAAAAAGTCGGCTCCGATGCGGTCGAGTTTGTTAACGTAGATTATGCGCGAGACCTCGGAGTCGTTGGCGTAGCGCCAGTTGGTTTCTGACTGAGGTTCAACGCCTCCAGAGCCGCAGAAAACGCCGACGCCGCCATCGAGCACCTTAAGAGAGCGATAGACTTCAATCGTGAAGTCAACGTGACCCGGGGTGTCGATGATGTTTAGCCTGTGTTCATTCCAGAAGCAAGTGGTCGCTGCGGACTGAATAGTAATGCCTCGCTCCTGCTCTTGCTCCATAAAATCTGTTGTCGCCGCTCCGTCGTGAACTTCGCCAATCTTGTGGATCTTGCCAGTGAGCTTGAGAATTCGCTCAGTTGTAGTCGTCTTGCCCGCGTCGACGTGGGCGAAGATTCCGATATTTCGGTAGCGTGATAGGTCTGTTGCCATGTTGCGTTTCGGTATAAATCGATAGACCAGGAACCCCTGGGAAACCATACGCGCGTATAGAAAGTTCCGCATCTGGCAATGCTATAATGCGGATTCTCGTTAGATCGCGGGTGAGTCAGACGATCGTCGATGCCCCAAAATCGGTAATTGCATTCGAGCCAGCTGGCATTTACCGTTTCAGCATGCTAGGGAAGGTTATTGTCCGTTCGGCGAAAGACGTGGCCAAGGAGAGAGTGGGAGCGGGATCAGGTACTCTTCGGCAAGTACTCATCAGTGGCGATGAAGCTCCGAATTTCGCCCTGAGACGATTCATTATGGAGCCGGGCGGAGGAATGCCGGAGCACACCAATACGGTCGAGCACGAGCAATATATACTCAAGGGTAGGGCTCGGGTAGGAATTGGCGAAGAAATTTTTGAAGTTGCCGCGGGAGATGCTGTTTACATCCCGGAAGGCCTGCCTCATTGGTATCAAGCGGACGATGCAGAAGGCTTTGAATTCCTGTGCATAGTCCCGAACAAAGAAGACGCCATCAAGATTTGCGGTCCGGCCGAGGCCTGAACCCGATATTCAAGAGTTGGCAAACAAGAAAATCGAAACCGAATGAGCTAAATCTACGTTTTAAGAAAACGAAAGTGATTCCCCTCGCTATGAAACTGCAGCAGCTATCAAAATTGGGCGTCCTCTGTCTGGCGATTATCCCTGCAACCACCCTTTCGGCGCAGGAAGGTGCCGAAGAGGCTGGCGGGTATTTGTTTTTCGGTACGGAAGCTAGCGCCGAAGCAGGGAAATCGCATTTTCCCATCGTATCGGTCGACAAGAAAAATATCTATGTGGACGAAGGCACAGGCGTGAAAAAAGTGTCGCAAAGAGCGAGCGTTCGGACACGACCTGAGCTCAAATTGGCGGAACGATATGCCAATGTGCTAGATTTGGATTACGGAGCTTCATCGATGGCGAACATTAAGCGAGCGGCTCAATTGGTCGCAGACATGCAATTCCAGCAAACGCAAGCAGAGGTGGAAGTCGCTATCCTGAGTTCGCAGATGGAGGGGGATTTGAACAGTGGCGATTTGAGCGCTGGAGATCAGCAAATCGTTTCCCAGATAGAGGATATCCAGCAAGATACCGCAGATTTTCAGAGCAGCATGCAGGATGCCTTGGACACCGGAGCCTTCGAATTAGACGAGCTTGTTGACACGGTTTTCGTGAAGGGTACGCTCGATCCAGTAACGGATATCCCGGGCGCCTACTGCGTCTTGGTAGTTACTTACGACGTCATGAACATCGAAACCCGCGAGATCGAAGGTCGCAATCGCGTGGCTAGAGCGCGCTACTTGGGAGACATCGTAGCCGGAGAGTTAGTAGGCATTCAATTACGAGTGCCTCTAACGGAATTTCCTGAAGAGTCAGCCACCTACGAATTCCATCTATTTACTCAAGATGGAGAGGAAGTAGCGTTAAGCACGTCCAAGGGCTTGAAGCCATTGACGCCAGATCAAGTGGCCACCTTTCGCGAGTTGGAAGCGAAAACGAGCCCCCTCGATCGAAGTTGAGCCGGCAGCTTCCTTGGCGGCTCTATTCGAATTTGACAGCATAGGAAAGATCGCGATGGGAAACTGCCCGCGTCTCGGCTTTCTCATTGTCGTCGCCTTGGCAGCGATTGGTCCCTCAACGTTAGAGTCGCAGGAAAAGCCTGAGGAAGCGGTTAGGGGATATCTTTTTGTTGGCGCGGATGCGAGTGCCCGTTCGGGTAAGGCCTTTTTGCCCATTGTGGGAGTTGATAGCCGCAGAATGCTAGTAGATACGGGTTCGAAGACGAAAAGAGTTTCCTTGCGAGCCGCTTGTCGGGCGAACAAGCGATTGTCGGTGTCTGATAAATTTATCCAGATACTGGATATTGATCTGGGGGCAGTGTCGGTGGCCAATTTGAATCGGACGGCTGATGCCATAGCGGATGCCCAATTTATGGATATGCAGGCAGAATCGGCTATCAGCGATGTGCGTTCTGGAGCGGCAAGCAATTTGCCCTTGCGGGGAGGCGTAGATACGCGATTGGGGGTGGACGAGTTTGAAAGAAGCAACGAAGACTTTCAGCAAGACTCACTTATCAAACTTCAGGACGGCGCCTATGGAATTGATGGGGTTGCGGATACGGTGATTATCCAAGGCGAGGTGATTCCCCACTCGGATATATCTGGCGCTTACTGTTTGCTGGTGGTCGATTTTGGGGCGATCGATTATGACTCGAAAGAGAGCTTGGGACGTCGACGAATTGGGGGTATCAGGTATGTTGGCGATCTTCGAAAAGATGAAATCGAGAAATTGAATCTGAGATTCTCGTTGAGCGAATTTTCGCTAAGATCGGTGGAATATTCGCTTCACTTGTATTCGGATTCGGGCGACGAAGTAGCGATGAGTAGTTCAAAGGGTTTAAAGGCCCTGACTCATTCAGAATACGAGAAACTTAACACTGCCCTCAACTGAGTTCGCTCCTAGCCGAAGTTTTTCCCTTTACCCCTAGACTTGAATGGGTTGTTAGTAGCGAAGCTTTGGACCTATCCTAGTACAGAGCCTCCTATTTATTTCCTCATTTCCTCGTTTGTCTCCCTAGGCTCGGTCAGCCCCAAGCCTGCCCCATTCCCATAAACGCTATGTCTGATTTACCCTTAATCGTATTATCGCTTATCGCGCTCGCTCCGATTGCGGTTGTCATGTTGCTACTTGTCATTCTCCGTTGGCCTGCCAAGAAAGCGATGCCCATCGCCTATTTGGCCACTGTTGTTATTGCCGTGGCGGTGTGGAATACGCCGAGTGCCCAAATAGCGGCAGCGAGTATCCATGGATTGGTAACGGCTGTAAATTTGCTCTTTATCGTTTATGGAGCGATCCTGCTGCTGAATACGCTGAAAGCTTGCGGCGACATTCACGCCATACGTCAAGGTTTCGTAGACATTTCTCCAGATAGACGTGTTCAGGCGATTATTATTGCCTGGCTATTCGGGTCCTTCATCGAAGGGGCAGCCGGATTTGGGGCCCCGGCGGCGATCGCTGCTCCATTGCTGGTCGCTATAGGGTTTCCAGCAATGGCAGCGGTGGTGGTGGCGTTGATAATCCAAAGTACGCCAGTCTCATTCGGGGCGGTAGGAACCCCTATTCTAGTGGGCGTGAATACAGGCCTTTCAGGCCAGCCCGAAGTCGTTTCGGTTGTCGCGGCGCTAGGTATGACGCATGAATCCTATTTGCATTTAATCGGGGCAACCGTCGCTCTCTTGCACGGAATTGTCGGGTCTTTTGTGCCCCTGATTATGGTGTCGGTAATGACTAAATTCTTTGGGTCGAAGCGATCCTTCGCGGAGGGCCTGGCTATTTGGAAGTTCGCTCTTTTCGCTGGCTTGGCCTTCACGATACCTTCGAATATTCTCGCCCGTTTCCTAGGACCGGAGTTTCCGAGTTTGCTAGGCGCTTTGCTAGGACTTTGTATCGTGGTCCCAGCGACGCGGATGGGGCTGTTTCAGCCAAAGAAGGCGTGGGCATTTCCGGAGGAGGGGAAATGGGAAGCGGAGTGGAGAGGCGAACTTCAAATTGATTCCCATGATAATGCAGCCAAAGTTACAGGCGGTCATCTGTTTAAAGCCTGGTCGCCTTATTTAATCGTGGCGCTATTGCTTGTCGTAACGCGCGCAGCGCAGCCAGTTAAAGAATTCATCACATCAGATGCGGTGACTATTTCCTGGGCCAATATTTTGAATTCGGGTATCGGCACTAAATCGCAGCCCTTGTATCTGCCTGGATTTATTTTCGTGGTGACGGTTTTGCTCTGCTATGCGATATTCCGAATGAGCCGGAGCCAAATCAAGCAGTCGCTGGGAGAGTCCGGCCGCACTGTTTTGGGAGCTGCTAGCGCGTTGGTTTTCGCAGTCCCGATGGTGCAGGTATTTATCAACTCCAAGTCGGAATCGCTTGCTCAGATGCCGATTGTATTGGCCGATGGCGTATCCACATTATTCGGATCGCTTTGGCCGCTGATAGCTCCGACGATCGGAGGGCTGGGGGCGTTTATTGCTGGAAGCAATACTATAAGCAACATGCTTTTCTCCTTCTTCCAGTTTAGCATGGCTCAGAAGATTGGAGCGACCGAGCATATCGTTGTCGCCCTGCAAGCGGTTGGGGGAGCTGCTGGAAATATGATTTGCGTCCACAATGTCGTTTTCGCATCGGCTACAGTAGGTCTGCTTGGAAAGGAAGGCAGTGTTATCCGTAAGACACTGGTTCCTATGATGGCCTACGCCCTATTCGCTGGAGCCCTAGGGCTCGTGTTAATAGGGGGAGCGGGCAAGTTCTTAGGGGCCATCGTTGTATTGGGATTCGTCGTTCTACTTGTTTGGTTGATTCTCTTGGGGATGCGTTCAGAAGCGGCGGAGAACAAGGTTTAGTGGCGATGGGGCTTTGCTAGGCAGGGGAGTGAATTTAGATCGACGCGGTTAGCTGCTTGAAACTCCTCTACGGCTCGGGCTTTATCCACTTCGCGGAGACGATCCGCTGCGATGAGACGGTCAGCCGCGTAGTTGGCAAGCTCCAATGAGGTTTTGTTATCGAGGACGGTGGCCCGAAGTCGGCGAGCGAGAATATCTTCGATCGTCATGGCCATCTCTAGGTCGATACTCGTTTGCAACTGATCGCTTGTATAGGGCAGATTGGCGTGCAACGGTGGGGATTCAGCTTTGGGGAAGTGGGACTGGATTTTCAGGTTTTCGGTCTGGCAGGATCGCGCTTCGAGTTCTGAGGATTCCTCAGCTTTATCGATAACATCTTCCCCCATCTTTCGGTAGGTCGTCCATTTTCCCCCGGCTATAGAAATCAATCCTGTATCGGAAATTTCAATATGATGATCCCGTGAAATACGGGAGGTTGCCCCGCCTTTTGAGTTCAAATTGACCAATGGGCGGAGTCCCGCGTAAGCGCTTTTGATATCGGACGAGTCAATTTCGACTGAAAGATAATGGCGGGCATTGTCCAGAATGAATCCGATCTCATCGGTAAATGGCTTCGGCCTTTTCTCAATCGAATCGACGGGTGTATCCGTCGTTCCTATAATTACTCGATTATACCAGGGAATGGCGAACAGAACGCGGCCGTCTGAGGTTTTCGGAACGATGAGGGCGGATTTCATCGGCAATCGTTCTTGATCAACGACGATATGGGCTCCCTGGCTAGCAGTAATGAATCCAATAGCCTGAGGGTTGTCCATGCGGCGAATCTCATCGCTAAAAACTCCTGTGGCATTGATCACGCAACGAGCTCTGATATCGAATGAACGATTGCCGAGCTGATCCGAGCATACGGCGCCGGCTATCCGCCCGTTTTCCATAATCAGCTCATCAGCTTTTACGTAGTTTAGAGCAAGGCCACCGTACTCCCAAGTAGTTGTAGCCAAGTCTATCGCCAAGCGAGCGTCATCGAATTGGCCATCCCAGTATTGAACGCCTCCATACAAGTTTTCGGTTGCCAGGCAGGGAATGGCTTTGAGAGTTTCGGCCTGGCTCAGAGCTTGGGTTTTTTTAATTCCCAAACCACCCGCTAGCCAATCGTAGAATCTAAGCCCAGTAGCAAAGTAGGTTCGCTCAGGCCAATGGCGGCTAGGAATGACAAAGGGAAGGGGCTTAACAAGGTGGGGAGCGTTTTGTAAAAGCAAGCCTCGCTCGCGTAAAGCGCCACGTACTAGGGATAGATTGCCTTGTTTTAGATAGCGGACACCGCCGTGTACGAGCTTCGTGCTACGGCTAGATGTGCCGCTAGCGAAGTCCTGGCTTTCGATGAGAGCGACGCTATGCCCCCTTGAGGCGGCATCCAGAGCGGCGCCGAGGCCCGTTGCGCCGCCTCCGATAATAAGAATATCCCATAGAGATTCGGAAAGTAGTCTATCCAGGCCTTTTGAGCGGTCCATTGGTGGTCGCGATTATTCAATTTGCTGTCCGATAGACCAGATTAAATTTTGATGGTCCGCGTATTGTGCCATCCGCCCAAAAGGGAAGGTGCCTTTCAGGCCGATCTGGAATGGAGCGACTTGGTTACTTTCGCTTCTCTATTTTGGTGATCTTCGATCCTTCCAGAGATAGATTAGCCATCAAGCCTTTGTTGCCAAATATGAATGCCACCACCGGCTGATTTAGGGTTTTGGTCTCAATTTCTCCTCCGGCCCCTAGTGTGGCTATCGCCACGCTACCATCAGCTCCAACTTCCCAGCCTTTGCTGTGCCGGAAGCTTTCGAGATCAGCTTTTTCCATAAATAAAATGATTTGCCTCCTGCTTTGGACTCCAATCTGAAATCCTACAGAAGCTGCAGCCGTGCTGTAGTACTGAACCTTTTTCCCGTCAATTACGAGGGCGCCTTCGCCGTATTCGCCGCCGACGCCGAATCCCGCTTTACCGACGGTTGGGAAAACCAGCATTCCGGCTGCTTTGTCAGCAAGCTTCTTTCCCGCTGCTGAAAACTCGTGGAGTTCCTCGATTGCTTCATCGATGCGGGCATCGAGAACGACCTTAGGAGCGGCGTTGCTGCTTGAAGATACAGCTGCCAATGTTAAAAGAGTGACCCTTAAAAGCGGTTTCATAGATGAGATAGTTTTCGGCTAGAGTTGCAAAGGGATTAAATCGAGCGTGTCAAATTACTCAGACCTCCTTAGACGTCGCTACCACATCTTCGTTCCTCGAGAATCAATCAAAAGAAGGTTGGCGAATGGATCTCGAGAGCTAAAAGGGCAAGTCATGAAATCTAACGGCTTACTCGGTTTTCTCTCGCTCTTCCCCTTGTTTCTGCTCGGTTGCGGACAAACGGGAAGCGAGGTCGTTCTATTTGATGGAAAGACTTTTAACGGATGGGAGGGGCCCATGGAGTCCTTTCGCATTGAAAATGGGTCGATTGTGGCGGGAACGCTAGAAGCGGACATTCCAAAAAACCAGTTTCTGAGTACCAGCCAGGAGTTTGGCGATTTCGAACTCCGCTTGAAATTCAAGATGATCGGAAGGAAAGTTAACGCGGGCGTTCAGTTTAGAACGAAGCGCATTCCGGATCATCACGAAGTGATCGGCTATCAGGCTGATATGGGTGGCAAGTACTGGGGAGCATTATACGACGAGTCACGCCGGAGGACCGTTTTGGCGGGTCCAGACTTGGAAGAGGCAATGAAAGTGGTAAACGATCAGGATTGGAACGAATATGTGATTCGAGCGGAAGGGCCTCGCATTCAACTTTGGCTCAACGGCATGAAAACAGTGGATTACACCGAGCCCGACGCATCGATTGATCGAAGTGGCGTTATAGCGCTGCAGGTTCACAGCGGTGGCCCGATGGAAGCTTGGTACAAAGATATCGTTCTCAGAGAATTATAGCCGGATTTTATTGGAATTGCTTGGCAATGGAACGGTGGTAGGCAGCCTGTTCTCCTAGGCCGCGTTTTTCTAGACCATTTACATGAATCGCGCATTTTTCTAAGAGGGTAGCGATCGTTTGTTCTCTGTATTTGGCATTCAACTTCGCGCCGCTTTGGAGAAGCTTTCGCAGAGCTACAATTCGGTATTCATCGAGCCCCACCTGATTGGATAGCTGGTCCGTATGGCCCCCATGTTTTTCAATTAGCGGTTCACCTACCAGCAGAACAGGATGATGGACGGTTATTCTCAGCCACAAGTCATAGTCTTCGCAGGCGGGCAGCGTTTCGTCGAACCCGCCGAGAGAAAGCAATAGGCTCCTGTCGACGATAGCAGTGGATGGGGATATTGCGCACCGCGGCAGGCATTGGAGGAAGATATCGCCGCCGGACTTCTGGTATTCTTTGGGTACGGTTTTGCGTTTCCCTCGAAAGATCCAGTCTTCCTCTGTGTGGCAAATCCGAAAGTTGGGGTTTTGCGTCAGAGCTTCCATCTGTTTCCCGCATTTTTGAGGAAGCCACACATCGTCCGAATCCAGAAAGGCTATCCACTTAGATTGGGCGGCTCTAATGCCAGCGTTTCGAGCAGAGCTGACCCCGAGGTTCTCCTGGCAAATAATGTTGATTCCTGGATAGTCGTTTTCGAGCTCCGAAACAGAATTGTCGGTCGATCCGTCGTCTACGATAATGACTTCATCTGGTCGCCGGGTTTGCGAATACACGGAATCAAGGCAGCGTCGAAGAGTTCTGCCCCGATTGAATGTAGGGATAACAGTTGCCAGTCGATCTGCGTCATTAGGCATCATGGGTTGAAGTGGCGGATTATCTCCAATTTGTCGATTCACAGTCCTTCTCTTCTGGATTCTGCAGGGTTTGGACTGAGCCAAGTTAAGAGTTTGGGCCAGATTTCGAACGAAGCTGGCATAACGCTAGCCCAGAGGAGGGTATTGCTGCGATAGGCGGAACTGATTGTCGGTGGGTTAGTTCATCGGAGGCCCCAACTCGCTGGTGGCTGCGCTGTTGGCTACTCTTCGTCTTTTTTCTTGTTCAGGAATCCGCCCAGAAGCTTTTTTGCGGCGTCTTCGAGCTTATCACTGTCCTGCGTAGCCGAAGAATCGATACCCAGCTTTTCCGCAGCTCTGTTGAGCAGTTCCTTCTTCCCAGCTTCAGCGACAGCATTGGTCAGGGCTTTCGAATCAATCTTTACTCTTGGGTTGTCAATAGGCCCTCTCAGAAAGAGAGGAATCGAGAGATTGTCGGCGGGAAGTGTCGTACTGCCGATCGAAAGGCTTGATCCGCTAAAGGAAGGCGAAATTTTCAGATCGGAATCAATGGAGCTAAGCTTGCCGGCAATATTCAATGTCATAGTGCCACCGCTAATTGGGGGGGATCCGTCGCTTTTGATTTTGGAAGCCATCTCGTCGACCGATATCCCGCTCATCAACAGTTCAATGTGATTGTCTGCCCGTCCAGCAGCCGCTCCCAGTACCAGCCAAGCGACTAGTGATCCATCAGAGGAGTCGATTCTTATTTTGGGATCAGAATCGAGCAGAGTTGGGTGGGAAGAAAGGTTGTCGGCTTTGATGGACAAAGTGGCGTTTTCCAAGAAGCTTGTTTTGACCTGGGTAGCTACCAATTTCCGTATCCAAACCATGGGGCTACGCTCTATTAAATCTTTCTTGGAAACCTGTGTATAGCCGAGCGACTGGATGCGGCTGGCCAAGGTTTGCTTGAGACTTTGCGAATCGTCTCTCTCGCCGCCTAAGGCTTCCAGCCATTTCTTAAGCTGGGAAAGGTGTTCCTTGAATTCGGGGGCATCTTCTAGGACGCTGTCGAGATCTTTGTAGTCGGGAAGTTCTAATTTCGGGCTTTCGCTGGGTTTAGGCTTTTTGCCGACTAGGCTCGCCGTCTTTTGTCGAGGTAATCCCAAACTGGCATTTTCGAATACAAGGCTATCGATGGAAAATCGTTTTTTGAGAATATCGGCTGCGCTGATGTCCGCGACGATCCGGTCGCTGGCAAACAGGTTGGTCTCCAGGTTCTCGGGATCGGCTAGGGCTAGGCCATCGAGTTCAATGCGCCCAGCATCCAGATCAAGGTGGGCATTGGCTAAGTCCACCGTGGCCCCATTGGCTTTTTCGAGCCCATCCTTGATAGCCGCTGTGATAAGGGGGTCACTCAAGTTGCGTACAGCTACGTATCCAAGAATGCCTATCACTAAGACAGCTGCTGCTCCGGGGATGCGTATAGGGTTGCCCCATTTTTTGGACAGAAGCTCTTCGTAGCTTTTCCTCCCTTTCCCGGATCCGAGAAAAATAAACGTCAAGGCTTGGACCCATCCCTTGGAGGACCATTTCTTCATGCGCTCTGAATCGTTTTCCAGATGCTGCATCTTTCGCCTGTAGGCCCCGAGCGATTTGGTTAAAGCAATCCCGATAGCGATGCCTAGAATCAAGCCCAGAATTTGTCCTCCCGGCACAACGTAGTAGTCTAGCCCGAAGTAGGCGGTGATCGGCCCATTGGCCAGCGATTCGAAAATCGGCGTAGCAGGGCCGTCCAGCAGGAACCTGCCGATGGCAAAAACCACCGGCATTAGAGCAATCAAAAGGAGTTTCCCGAGTATTCCTACCAGACTTGCCAGGAACAGGTTGGCATTCAATATGATGAGACAGCCGATCCAGAACACGAGTAGTCCGGGAGCTTGCTGGAATCCGGGTATGAATCCGATGAGCATGCCCAGAATGCAGGCGGAAAGGATCTGGAACGGGGTGGCCTTCCCTCTGACGAGTTTACCGAATTTGCGGGTTATAAGCATGGTACGACGGGGTCTGGCTCCTTATCAAACCTTAGTAGCCTCTGATTGTGACCGAAAGCGAGATTCTGACAAGCTTCCTCTCTTGAGGTATTACCTACAGTATCATGGGCAATTCACTCTGGGTGTATCCTTGAAAGCAGCTAGTCGAATGAGAACTTTACATCGCCATTGCGGACATGTAGCCGAGCGGAAAACGCTTTGCCGGCTTTTGACTTGAAGCCGTCAAGTAGGGGTGTGGACCTGTCTCGGAGTAGGGTAATGGCGGTCTCTCTACCAATATCCCTTTTCGCAATGACCTTCCAGATAGCGAAACGGCATCCTTGGCGCCAGTTGCTGCAGCTGTAGTTACGCTCCTTTTCCAGCACGGAACCACCGCATACGGGACAGGCTCCGAGGGAAGCCTCGGTCGACTCAGAAGCTTTTGAATCGACGAGCGTGTATTCGAGTTCTCCTTTCTGGGTCAGTTTCAGATCAGCTAGGGCTCGAGATCCCTGGTGGCTAATGCCAACAGAAGAAAGGCTTCGTAGATTCAAGAGCAATTCCCGCATAAGTTGCGGTGAAATCGTTGCTCCGAAAGCGTCTTCCTTGATGGCAAAGGCACAGCCCTGGCGCCAATGAGAACAGCCGTATCCAGTTTTTCCCCGAATCACGGGCGCTTGGCACCGTGGGCAGGGCCCCAAATTCCTTAAGTCGACTGTTTTTTCTGATGTAGCCGATAAAATTTCCCGGGTAAATGTTTCAACTTCATGTCTAAACTGTTGCGGATCGTATTCGCCGCGCTCCATTTTCTTTAGCCGGTGTTCCCATTCACCCGTTAACTCCGGCGACTTGAGGCGCTCGTCTTGCACGAGAGCGATCAGTTGCCGGCCTTTCGGGGCGCTTAGCAAGCTCTTGCGACGCCTTTCGACAAAACCCCTTTGTATTAAGGTTTCAATTATGGACGCTCGCGTAGCTGGCGTGCCTATGCCTTGATCTTTAAGG
>Ga0181593_10001986_pt1 | contig 18768 bp, 12 predicted proteins | sample 071ome_19_FD_133756 | JGI IMG/M metagenome (GOLD analysis project Ga0181593, IMG submission 133756) | Coastal salt marsh microbial communities from the Groves Creek Marsh, Skidaway Island, Georgia - 071413AT metaG (megahit assembly) | ecosystem: Environmental > Aquatic > Marine > Intertidal...
CGAGTCCACGATGGCTAAGGGAAGCAGCGACGGATCCGAGGCGCTCACCGTCGCTCGGGCGGGGCTGGAGCGCTTCGTGGCGGAGCAGGTGGGCACGTTGCCCGATACGGTGAGCTATGCCATAGGGGGCGGCGTCGCGGTGGTCACCACGTCGAAGTTGCTCGAGCGGGATTCGATCACACACGTGTACCGCATCCGGTCGGAAGCGACGGTGACGGACATCTTCTCGCCGAATACCCCGGCGCGGCGAACGGTGACCGGCTATGCGACGTATCACCTGCGCCCGCTGCCGCATCACGCGGCGGTGATGATCGGGACCAATGTCATTGATGTGGACAATGGCGGACGCATCGATGGCCGTAATGCGAACCTCCCGATCGACTGCTCAGGCGGGAACGCGACCAATATCACGGGCGCGATCGCTGCCGTGGGCGTGTTCGCGGATTCTCCACCCGACGTGAGAGGCTTGCCGGATGTGGAGATCTGGAGCGGGGGCTCGTCCCAGATCCTCGATTCGATCGGTCTTCGGTGGGACGTGCTTTCCGATCCGGACTTTCCGGTGGACTTCGAGAACGTCATGCCCGACTTCGGGACGCTGCCTTCTGACTCGTTTCCCCTCGTTCGATACACGGGCTGGATGAGCTCAGGCGTGACCGGACGGGGTGTGCTGATCGTCGACGGCGTGTTCGACCCGTGGTCGTCGTTCAGTTGGGACGGCATCGTGATCGCGAAGCACGTTGACGACGTTCTTCAGGGGGAGATCCACGGACTGCTGATTGGCGGGATCGAAGAACCGAACATGTACAACACCGTCGATTTCCAGGCGACCGCGACCTACTACCCGTGCAACGTGTACGCGGCGAACGAGTCACTGGCCTACCTCGAGCTCATGCCGAGCACCATTCACGAGGTGTTCTAGGCGCTCACCCGGGCGTGCGTGTCTTCTCGTCGATGCGGTCCGTCCGGGGAAGTTGGCCTGAGGCGCGGCTCTGGATCGCCGTCGCGGCGTTCCGGGTGATGATGTGCCGTCCAGGCCGGAGGGGTCCGAAGTCCTCTGGCCCGGCCGCTTGCGCGTATCTCGAAGCGGCGCGCATTCTAGAGCGGCTTCACACGAAGAGGGTGCATGGAACCGACGAACGCGCGGGATCCGCAGTACTACCACAAGGTCGTGGATTGCCAGTGGGCCTGCCCGGCCCATACGAACGTGCCTGAGTACATCCGGTTGATCGCGGCTGGTCGGTACACGGAGTCCTACCTTCTCAATCGCAAGTCGAACGTCTTTCCCGGGATCCTGGGGCGCACGTGCGACCGGCCCTGCGAACCGGCGTGTCGGCGGATTCGGGTCGAGGACGAGCCCGTGGCGATTTGCAGGCTCAAGCGAGTCGCGGCGGACCTGCGAGACGACGTGTCCGACTTTCTGCCTCGGGCCCCGGCAGAGAAGAACGGGAAGAAGGTGGCCCTGATCGGAGCGGGTCCCGCGTCGCTCACCGTCGCGAACGATCTCATGCCCCTGGGCTACGAGGTCACGATCTTCGAGGCCCTCCCGAAGGCGGGAGGACTGATGCGCACGAACATCCCATCGTTCCGACTTCCCGTCCGCGTTCTCGAGGAGGAAATCGACTACATCCTCGACATGGGTGTCGACATCCGGTACGACCACCCGATCGACTCGATGAAGGAGCTTCTGGACAGCGGCGAATTTGATGCGGTCTTCGTCGGAACCGGCGCACCCAAGGGGAAGGAGTTGAACATCCCCGGTCGAGAGGAAGCGGACGCGAACATTCACATCGGGATCGAATGGCTCGAGGCGATTCACTTCGGCCACATCGACTCGGTGGGTGAACAGGTGCTGGTGATCGGTGTCGGCAATACCGCCATGGACTGCTGCCGCAGCTCCAAGCGTCTCGGTGGGAAAAGCATCAAGGTGATGGCGCGTAAGTCGCGCCCTTATTTCAAGGCTTCCCCCTGGGAGCTCGAGGATGCCGAGGACGAGCTGGTCGACATCGTCGTCAACCACTCGCCGGCGAGCTTTGTAGTGGAGGACGGCCGGCTCACCGGAATGATGTTCGACGTCGTCGAGTGGCAAGAGAATGAGCAGGGTCGTCTGGTCAGCACCAAGCTCGACGAGACGTTCATTCCGGCCGACGATGTCATTCTCGCCATCGGACAAGACAATGCCTTCCCATGGATCGAGCGTGACATCGGTATAGAGTTCGGCGAGTGGGACATGCCGGTGGTGGATCGGGCGACCTTCATGACTTCCCGTGAGGGCGTCTTCGTAGGTGGGGATGCAGCGTGGGGCCCGGAGAACATCATCTGGGCCGTCGAGCATGGTCATCAGGCAGCCATCTCGATCCACAACTATTGCGAGGGCAAGTCCGTGACGGATCGTCCGCCGTACGGCATGAACCTCGTCTCGACGAAGATGGGGATTCACGAATGGCGCTACTCGAACGACTACGATCCGAACCTGCGCACCGAGATGCGCTACGAGGATCTGGAGAAGCGTGTGGCCGACATGATGGTCGAGGCCGAACTGGGCTTCGATCCGGCCCAGGCGGCGCGAGAGGTCGAGCGGTGTCTCAACTGCGACATTCAGACGGACTTCTCCGCCAAGTTGTGCATCGAGTGCGATGCCTGCGTGGACATCTGCCCCGTCCTCTGCCTCACCATCACGCACCATGGTGAGGAGGACGACCTGAGAGGTCGTTTGACCGCCCCGGCGGAGAACCGGGATCAGGCTCTCTATGTATCGGAGGGATTGCCCCAGACCGGGCGCATCATGGTCAAGGACGAGGACCTGTGTGTGCACTGCGGCCTCTGTGCCGAGCGCTGCCCGACTGCGGCGTGGGATATGATGCAGTTCGACCTTCTGAACCCGCACGCAGGGACGGAATCGTGGCCGAGCACGGCGATTACGCTGTAAACGACTTCGCGTTCAAGGTCGCAACGGTCAACGGGACCGGGTCGGCCAGTGCGAACGGCCTGCTTCTGCAGGCGTTGTTCCGGATGGGAATCCCCGTGACGGGCAAGAACGTCTTCCCGTCCAACATTCAGGGGCTTCCGACCTGGTACGAAATCCGGGTCAACAAGGACGGCTACACGGCGCGCAGCCCCGACTTCCATCTGGTCGTCGCGATGAATCCTCAGAGCTACGCGCGGGACATCGAAGCGGTCACGTCTGGGGGATGGGTCCTCTACGACAACACGCGCGAACTCGACGACGAATTCCGTCGGGACGATGTGTCCTTCATCGGTATTCCGCTGGCGGGGATGTGCGTAGACGAGTTCGAGGGCTCGCGGACGCGGATCCTCATGAAGAACATCACGTACGTCGGAGCGCTCGTCGCACTCCTCGACATCGACATGGATGTCGTGAAGGGGATGCTGCAGCAGAAGTTCTCCGCGAAGCAGCATCTCATGGACGCCAACTTCCGCGCGATCGAGATGGGGTACTCGTACGCGAAGGAGCACTACGATTGTCCGCTCCCGATCCGCCTCGAGTCCATGAACGCGACTGCGGATCACGTGATGATCAACGGAAATACGGCCGCCGCGCTGGGTTGTGTGTACGCGGGTGCGACCGTGGGGGCGTGGTATCCAATCACGCCCTCCACCTCGCTCATGGACGGTTTCAGTGACTATTGCAAGCGGTTTCGGGTCGATGCCGAGTCCGGCAAGAACAACTACTGCATCATCCAGGCGGAGGATGAACTCGCTGCCGCCGGCATGGTCATCGGTGCGTCGTGGATGGGCGCGCGCGCCTTCACCCCGACGAGTGGCCCCGGCATCTCGCTCATGAGTGAGTTCATCGGGCTCGCATATTACGCAGAGATCCCGAGCGTCTTCTTCAACGTCCAGCGCACCGGTCCGTCGACGGGCATGCCCACGAGGACGCAGCAGGGCGACCTGATGCTCTGCACGTACGCATCGCACGGGGACACCAAGCACATCGCGCTCTTTCCCTCCGACCCCCGGGAGTGCTTCGAATTCGCCGTGGCCGCCTTCGACCTGGCTGAGCGATTCCAGACCCCGACGTTCGTCGTGTCCGACCTGGACATCGGAATGAACGACTGGATGATTCCCAGGCTGGAGTGGGACGATGCCTACGTTCCGGACCGCGGCAAGGTGCTCTCGGCGGAGGAACTGGAGGAGGCGGAGTCCTTCTACCGCTACCTCGATGTGGATGGAGACCACATCCCGTACCGGACGCTTCCGGGCGTGCATCCCAAGGGTGCGTACTTCACGCGTGGCTCAGGGCATGACAAGTACGGTCGTTACACCGAAGGATCGGCCGAATATATGGAGGTCGTCGATCGACTCCTCGCGAAGGTCGACTCCGCAGGCGACGCCGTGCCGGCGCCCGAACTGCACCAGGACGAAGAGGCCACGGAATGGGGGCTCGTCTCCATCGGGGGCTGTCACTGGGCAGTACTGGAGGCCCGCGACGATCTCGCGGAGCAGGGCATCGCCATGGACTATCTGAGGGTTCGCGGCTTCCCCTTCAACGAGACCGTCGAGCGGTTCCTCGCCGAACATGACCAGGTCGTCGTGATCGAGCAGAACCGCGACGAGCAGCTTCGCAAGCTGATCACGGTCGAAACGGGCTGCCCCAAGAAAAAGTTGAAGTCGATCACCTACTACGGCGGGCAGCCGTTGAGCAAAGGTCACGTGCTGGACGGGCTGGCCGAGTGGATTCCCGAGCTGGCGAGCACTGCACCGGAAGGGCTCGCCGCGTCCGGCCGGGACGTGTCGGGTGGAGACTCCGAGTCCGATCCGGCCACCGCGGAGGCGACATCATGAGCTACATCACCAAGCCGGTTGCTCGACATCCCGGTGTACCGGCCAATGCGATCGGACTTACGCCGCGCGACTACGAAGGTTCGATGTCGACCCTGTGCGCTGGTTGTGGCCACGATTCTGTAACGGCTGCGCTGATTCAGGCGTTCTACGAACTGGCCGTCGAGCCCCACCGGCTCGTGAAGGTTTCCGGCATCGGGTGCTCGGCCAAGACGCCGACGTACTTCGTCAGCGAGGCGCATGGCTTCAACTCGGTCCACGGGCGCATGCCGTCCGTCGCGGCGGGAGCCAACGCGGCGAATCGGGACCTGTTGTACGTCGGGATCTCCGGAGACGGCGACTCGCTCTCCATCGGTCTCGGGCAGTTCTGCCATGCGATCCGGCGGAACGTGAATATGCTGTACGTGCTCGAGAACAACGGTGTCTACGGTCTCACCAAGGGACAATTCTCCGCGTCCGCGGACATTGGGAGTCTCTCGAAGGCCGGCGTCGCCAATCGCCAGGGTCCGATCGATCCGGTGAATCTGGCGCTTTCGCTCGGTGCGACCTTCGTGGCCCGCTCTTTCTCCGGAGACAAGGAACAGCTCGTTCCGATTCTGATGGCCGGCATGCGACACCAGGGCTTCGCGTTCATCGATGTGATCTCACCATGCGTGACGTTCAATGATCACAAAGGCTCGACCAAGAGCTACGCGCACACCCGCACGCACATGCATGAAGTCATAGAGACCGACTTCGTGCCGCTGAAGGCCGAGATCAAGACCAAGTACGGTGAGGGCGAGGTGAAAGCCGTCACCCTGCACGATGGGAGCACCGTACGTCTTCGCAAGACGAATCCGGACTATGATCCGTCGAACCGCCGGGCCGTGCTCGATTACCTGGGCGCTACGGCGGCAAGAGGCGAGGTCGCGACAGGCCTGCTGTACCTCGAGGACACGAACGACGACATGCATTCCTTCGAGAACACGGTCGACGTGCCGCTCGTCCATGTCCCGTACGAGACCCTGTGTCCGGGCTCTGAAGTCCTCGACTCGATTCAGGACGAGTGGAGGTGAGCGCTCAGCTCGCCGTGCGCCCACGCAGGTACGTACGAGCAGGTCTTTTCGCGCTCCTCACGATCTTGTTCGCGCATCCCACGAGTGCGCAGGTCACCGATCAGGCGCTCACGCACGCACTCGACTCGGCCGCTCGGGTGCATGTCGACAGCCCGGTCGTACCCGGCGTGTCGGTTGCCGTCGTGCGCGGAGGTGAAGTCCTTCTGCAGCGGGGCTACGGCTTCGTGGACCTCGAGTGGGGTGTGCGGACGCCCGCCGAGGGCGATGCATCGTACGAGATCGGCTCGGTCACGAAGCAGTTCACCGCGGCTGCGATCCTGCTTCTTGCCGAAGAGGGCCGGGTCGACCTCGATGCCGATGTGACCGAGTACATCGACTTCGATACCCGGGGACGGTCGATCCCCGTGCGGAGACTGCTGGACCATACGTCCGGTGTTCGCAGCTACACGGAGATGCCGATCTTCGGAACACTGTCGGCCCTCGATTTGCCTCGGGATACGCTCGTCCGGCTGTTCGAAGCGGAGCCGTTCGATTTCGAACCCGGAACCGCTCAGATCTACAACAATTCGGCGTTCTTTCTCCTGGGTCTGATGATCGAGTCGCTGAGTGGTCAGACGTACGAGGACTTCGTGCAGGAGCGTCTCTTCGATCCTGCCGGGATGACCGCGTCGTACTACTGCGACGAAGTCGCGATGCGCGATCGCCGTGCCCACGGGTATGATGTGGTGGGCCCCGAGCGGCTGATCCGGGCGCGGTACCTCGACCACCTGTGGCCGTATGCCGCCGGTTCGCTCTGTTCCACCGTGGGCGATCTGGTGAGGTGGAATCAGGCGCTGCACGGGGGCCGAATCCTCAGCGACGTCTCGTACCGCGAGATGACAACCGCCCGGCCCCTCGAGGACGGGTCCCCGATCCAGTACGCCATGGGGATTTCGGATGCCAGGCGTGGAGATACGCCCGTCCACGGGCACGGGGGCGGGATCAACGGATTCGTATCCATGCTCGCCTGGTACCCGGAGCATCAGTTGAGTGTGGTCGTTCTTCAGAACTCCACCGCGCCTCCGGGGGCGGGCTCACTCGCGTCGACGTTCGCGGATCTCGTGCTGGGGCCGATACCCGAGCCGGTGGCGCGGCCGTTCTCCGGAGCGATGACAGAACTCGCAGGAACGTATCGTGGGCCGGCTCGCGGTCAGGCGATGGAGATCCGGGTGCAGGTCGTCGATGGTCGCCTCGAACTCGAGGTGGAGGGCTCGGATGCGCCGGTTGTACCGGTCCACGTGGGTGACCATACGTGGGTCGCGGATGGAGTCCGTTACATGTTCCGTCGCACCGGCGACGGAATCTCCGAGCTCAGATTCATGGGGGGCTCTGCCCATTACGTGCTGAAGCGCACCGGCTCCTGACGGGCGCGGCCGAGTTCGCGGCCGCTCGGATGTTCTGGCCCCGGTCGTAGGCGATTCAGCAACGAAGCCGCGGCTCCGGCGTATACCTTTTATACAATCACGCCGGGCCGCGCCTCCCGGTGACGCAGAACTCCGCTCGCAACGTTTCATGGCACGTCTGGCTTTCGAACCCCGGTACCTTCTGGCCGCGCTGCTGCTCTCGCGGGTGGTGGTGGCGCCTGTTCTGCTCGCGCAGGTCGAAATGTCGGCCGGGGCGCCGCTCCCGCTGGCCTATCTCGAGGGCCAGGTCGTCGACAGCATCTCCGGCGATCCGATTCCTGGGGTCCTGATTCGCATGGACAGTGGGCAGGAAGCCTTCACCGATCGCAGGGGGCGCTTCGAGTTCGATGATCTGCCGGAGGGCAAGCGGCTGCTGGCCATGATGACGGCGGACTGCCGGATCACGTGGGGTCAGGTGACCGTCGTACAGCGGTTTCCACGGGAGGTCCGCTTTCGATTGCCACCGGCGTTCAGCGCGAAGGCGGACGAGGATCGTCGCGAAGTCGAGGAACGCCAACGTTCCTCGGGGCGTAGGCTCGAGGCGCACGAGATCGAAGTCATGAATGCTCGCAACGTCATGGAACTGATCCGCAGGCTCGCTCCGAACATGGTGGGTCCAATGCCGGGAGATGTCGGTGCAACGTCGACGTTCCGCTCGGCTCGCGGCCGTTCGACGGCCGTCGCGGACCCGCCGGTTCTGCTTATCGACGGGGTACGAACCCCCGGCGCGGAGGGCACCCTGTCGCAGATGCGGCCGAATGAAGTGGAGTGGATCGAAGTGCAGCCGGGTGCAGCCGCCGGGTGGGAGTTCGGATCGGCCGGCGCCAGTGGCGTGATCAAGGTCGCGCTCAAGAAAGGCCTCGCATCGGGCGCTGAAGAACGGCCCACCGCTGCTCCCTGCATCGTACCCGCCTTCCCGGGCAGCTGATACATCCGTTTACGCTGCGCGCCTGCCGGAGGAAACGGATGGCGCCGCTGGGAGGGAGAAACCCTTACAGCCCCTTGTGTAAACATCTTGACTTTGGTTCTCCAGCCGGGTAAAACCTATCTTCTGGGATGATGTTGGGCGGAGTGGGTTCATGTACGAGAGTCACTTGAGGAGGTCTCATGGCTCTACGGACGTTCGTTACGGGCTCCGTGAAGGCTGCGCGCAATCTCGCGATTGCGTTGGCTTTTGCGGCGTTCAGTGCGGTCGGTGTGGCCGCGCAGAACACCGGAACGGTCACTGGTCTGGTGCGCGATGCAGCGTCCCTGGCTCCCCTGGCGGGTGCTCAGGTCGCGATCGAAGGCACGGGTGTCGGTGGCCTGGTCAACAATGTTGGCCGCTTCCTGCTTTTGAATGTTCCGGCAGGAACACAGACGGTGAACGTCACGATGATCGGCTACAGCGCCGGTTCTCAGACGGTCAACGTCACGGCTGGTGGTACCGCCACCGTCGATTTTCAGCTGCGTGAGCAGGCTCTCGCACTCGAGGGCGTGGTCGTGACCGGTACCGCTGGTCAGGCCCGTCGTCGCGAGGTGGGTAACTCGATCGAGTCCGTTGGTGCGTCCGACATCGCAGTCGCGGCGATCACCGACGTCTCGAACGTGCTTCAGGGCCGCGCAGCCGGCGTGTCGATTGCCGGCACGGACGGTCAGGTCGGCTCCGGGTCGGAGATCCGGATTCGCGGAAACAGCTCGATTTCCCAGAGCAACCGCCCGCTGATCTACATCGACGGTGTGCGCATGGAGAACAACTCCCTCATGCAGGCTGATGAGGGCGCCGCGGGTACGATGGCGATCGACGGCATCAACCCGAACGACATCGATCGCATCGAGATCGTGAAGGGTCCTGCGGCCACGACGCTTTACGGCACTGAGGCCGCGGGTGGCGTGATCCAGATCTTCACGAAGCGTGGTTCTTCTGGAGCGCCGGCGTGGACGGTCACCGTTGACGGTGGTCTGTCCCGCATGGGTCACCAGGGGCCGCAGGTGGGCTCGGACGTGGTTCCGATGGCGAACTACTTCACTGAGAACAACCCGGATATCTATCCGTCGGGCGACTACGGCACCGAATGGCTGCTTCCGGACGGTGACATCGGTAACGCCAACGGGCTGCGTCTCAACGACTGCGCCTCTGGTGTTAACCTGAGCCAGATCTACCCGAACATCGGCGACTACGGTGCAGAGCCGGGTTGTCCGGCAAGTGGCTCGTGGTTCCGTGACGCTCAGATGCAGCGTTACAACCTGAGCGTCCGTGGTGGTGGTGAGACGGCGACGTACTTCGTCTCGGGCCGCTATGCCGACGAGCAGGGCGTGGTCGATCCGCAGGGCCAGGGCAGCTACAACCTGCGCGCCAACGTGCAGTTCCAGCCCTTCGATGGCCTCGATGTCAGCCTGAACAACATGTACACGAAGCGGAACATCACGTGGATCCCGAACGGCAACAACGCGTCGGGCCTGTTCCTCAACGTGCTGCGTGGTGAGCGTGGTTACACGCCGAACAACGACGACTCGCTCGTCCTGTTCAACGACATTTTCACCAACCAGTCGCAGTGGGTGACCTCTGCGTCGATCGGTTGGTCCCCGACGACGTCGTTCTCGCACCGTCTCAACTTCGGGATGGACTACACGTACCTCGACTTCGTCGACTTCAAGCCGTACGACAACTACGAGAACCCGCTGGGTGATCGTGAGGTCGATGAGTACAGCGACCGCAACATGACCTTCGACTACAACGGGTCGTGGCGGACGGATGTGATGGATGGCATCTCGTCTTCCTTCTCGTGGGGTGGTCAGGTCTATGAGGAGTACAGCTGGCGTCTGAACGGCTTCGACTCCGACTTCGCAGGTCCTGGTGACCAGCTGCTTGGTGACGGTACGGATCCGGGCATCAACGAGAACCGTCTGACGGTTCGCTCCGGTGGATTCTTCCTCCAGGAGCAGATCGGCTTCGGTGACCGTCTCTTCCTCACCGGTGGTGTTCGCTGGGATGGCTTCTCCACGTTCGGTGAAGGCTTCGGCCTCGCCGCGTATCCGAAGATCGCCGCGGCGTACACGATCTCCGATGAAGAGTTCTTCCCGGAAGGCTTCTTCGACGCGCTCAAGCTGCGCGGCGCATGGGGCAAGTCCGGTCGTGCGCCTGGTGCGTTCGACGCTGTGAAGATTTATGAAGCCACGCAGGCCGACGAGGTCGTGCCGGCGCTCATCATCGGTAACCTCGGTAACGCCGATCTCGGTCCCGAGATTTCCGAAGAGATCGAGCTCGGTTTCGAGACATCGCTCCTCGAGGGTCGCGCCTCGATCGACTTCACGTACTTCGATCAGGCGACGACGGACGCGCTCATCGGCGTGCAGGAAGCTCCTTCCTTCGGTACGGAAGAGGCCACCCTGCGCAACCTCGGTGAGACGACCAACAAGGGGTACGAGGCGGTCCTGAACATTACGCCTCTGCGGACGGACAACCTCGACTGGAACGTGAACTTTGCGTACTCGTCCACCGAGTCCGAGATCACGGACCTCGGTCCGCTGGAGAACGCTGGCTTCAACATGCAGCTCGGCTTCCCGATCGGCGTCGAGTATGACGGCGTCGTGACCAACCCGTTCGAGACGGGCGCTCAGGAACAGACCGAGACTGCTGTTCTTGGTGTCAACTTCCCGACGCAGACCATGGCGCTCGGAACGCGGCTTACGTTCAACCAGTCGCTGACGCTCGACCTGCTGGCCGAGAGCCAGATGGGTCACGTTCGGGGGATTGGTATTGGCTGGGCGACGGCACGTCGTGAGACGTGGCCGCACTGCTACGGCATCCAGAACGAGTTCAACGCGAATGGCCGCACGAACCTGACGCCGAATCAGGTCGTGACCTGCGTACCCGGTCGGATCGATTGGGGCGCGTGGACGCAGAACGCGGACTTCATCAAGCTCCGTTCGGCGTCCCTGTCCTACCGTCTCCCGGAGGATCTCATCCCGGGAACGCGTAGCGTCAGCGTCGCGCTGCAGGGCAAGAACCTTTGGCAGTCCACGGATTACCAGGGCCTCGATCCCGAGGCGACCGACCGTGGTCTCGACCGTGGTGAGTACGCATTCGAGTACTACAACATGGCGCCGCCGAGGATCTTCATTCTCAACATGACGGTGAACTTCTAATGAAGAACTGGACGAGAAGGGCCGGTCTTCCGGCAGTGGCCGCGTTTGCGGTCGTCCTCTCCGGTTGTGACCTGGAAGTTCTGAACCCTGGAGCGATCCAGGATGCGGACCTCGTCACTCCGGAACTCATGCCGGTGCTCGTTGCGGGTGTCTCGGCTGAGTACAACGACGTGCAGGACAGCTACGCGTTCGATATCGCGCGTCTGTCGGACGAGCTGGCAGGAACGGGCTCGTATGGCTCGACGCAGGATTACCGGACGGGTTTCTTCACGGACCAGGACGCCGAAGGCAACTGGGAGCAGATGCACGAGGCAGCGTGGGCTGCCGACCAGGCATGGCAGCGTCTCCAGCAGGTTCTGGAGGGTGCAGCGAACTCGAGCCCTGATGCGGCTCGGCTGTTCGTTCTTCGCGGCCACGCGTTCAACCGTCTGGGAGAAGCATATTGCCGCGTAGTGTTCGACATCGGTCCGAGTGAGGACCGCTCGGTGGCGTTCACGAAAGCAAAGGCTGCCTTCCAGCAGGCGTTGACCATCCAGCCGTCGGGTGAGTGGGCAAACGCGGCCCTCATGGGTATCGCGCAGTCCGAATTCCTGCTCGCGGCTGTGGGTGCGGGTAGCTGGGCGACCGCGGACGCTGCGGCGGCCACGGCGATCAGTACGATCAACGACATCGGGTACTCCGATGACGCGATCTATGCCCAGGGTGCGAACTCCAACCTGTTCTGGGTTGAGACGTGGAATCGCGCCGAGGTCGGCGTGTACCGCACGCTCGCACAGGCGATGCGTGACCAGTCGGTCACCGATGGTGATCCCGATCCTCGGGTCGCCTACACCCGGTGTGGTGAGTGGAATGACCTGGCTTCGGCCTACCCGGACAACATCCCGGGCAAAGTCACTCCGACGGGTAACTGCGCTGGTGACGGCTCCGGTGCCCATCAGGGCGCGGACGGTGACCACGCGCATTACCGTCAGGACATCTACGACAGTCAGGGCTCGGATATCCCGAGAGCCTCGGTTGCCGAGATGTACATGATCCGTGCAGAGGCTGCCCTTCAGGGCACGCCGGACTACGCTGCTTTCATTGGGTTTATCAACGACGTTCGTGCGCACCACGGGATGGATCCGTTGGCTACGCCGAGCGCGATGGGCATGCTCAACAACAGCGACGGTGACTGGTCGACGGGTTATACCGTTGATGACCTGACCGACGCGAACGCCGCGACGGCGTATGCGATCCTCGATCGTGAGCGGTATGCCAACACCTGGATGCAGGGTAAGCGTCTGTTCGACCTCGAGCGTTGGGACCATCCGTTCCTGACCTCGCAGGGTTGGATCACGGGGAGCACCTCGGTCAACGAGCGCGTGGCCTGCTGGCCGATGCCTCGTAACGAGTGTCAGCTCAACCCGAACCTGCAGGGTGACCCGGCCTGCGGCTGATCACCAGGTAGCATAGCAGGGGCAGTACGGACGGCCCCCATCGGCGATTCGCCGGTGGGGGCCGTCACTTTTTGGTGTCTCCGGCGTATGTACGGAAAGTTGTCACGGTAGGAGACAGCATGATCCGTCTTTCCCGGACCTCCGCAGGCGAGGTCCCTTCGAGCTCCTTTCGGCTTCAGTCGTTCGACAGGGCCGGGGCTCGTGCTCTACTCGCGTTCTGCCTGAGTTTCGGTCTCAGTGGAGCGTCGTCTCCGGCCGACGCTCAGACGCTGCGAGGCCGTATCCTCGACAGCGTAACGCGCGAGCCTGTGATGCTGGCCTATGTCGGGCTGATTACCGAGGGCCAGAGCATGACGGTCGCCGCCCTCGCTGACACGGACGGTGTGTTTCAGATCACCGCGCCCGATCCCGGACAGTACTTCATCTATATCTCCCGCACCGGGTACGAGACACTCATGGATGGGGTCTTCGAACTCGGGGAGGACGGCGTCTTCGACGTGCAGATTGGGTTGAAGCCTCTTCCGATCGAACTCGCAGAAGTCGTCGTGGAGGCCGAGTCGGGGCCGATGAGTTTCCTCGAGCGGCAGGGCTTCTACGATCGTGCGATCGATGGCCGGGGCGTCTTCATGCTCCGCGAGGAGATCGAGCGCACGTCAATCGACAAGGTGACGGACGTCTTTCGGCGCATTCCGATGCTCGACGTCGACGAGTCCCGTCCACTCGTGGGCGGCCCACAGGTGTTCCAGAACCCCAGGGTACGGGTCGTCCGGAATGGCCAGTACTGCTCGCCGACCCTCTATATCGATCGGCACGTCGTGCACTCCGGGGCGATCGGTGCCGTGAGGCCGGACGACTACGTGACCGCGACGGAAATCGACGCCATCGAGGTGTACACGCGGCCCAGCGAAGTCCCGCTCGGGTTCGACGAACTCAACGACTGCGGCGTCATCCTGATTTGGACGCGCATGCGCTGAGGGTCCGTCGGACGACTATCCTCCCTGGCTGCCCTGATAATCGCCCGCCCGGCCCGTGACCAGGAACGCGATCACGGCAACCGCGCCCACGATCAGTCCGCCGACGATGGCAGAAGTCGGACCCGCATCCAGGCTTTTCACGAGTACACCTCGCAGTTCGGTGATCGGAATCAGCCGGGTCTCCGTCATGATGTCGTCGCCTTCACCGTTCGCGCCCACGATCGACAACGAGGACGGTGTCCACGTGGCCTCAAGCACTTCATCGTACTCGATGGTCTGTTCCGTCGCCCCATCCGTGATGACGACCCCCCGAATCGCGAGATCTTCGCGCTCGGGCTGGGTGCGGGGGACGGGCACAGTGGCCACAGTGAAGCACCCCGCCAGGAAGGGCAGAGTGAGCAGCAGGACAGTGAGGCGGCCGGGCTTGTTCATGCGTCGAGAGGCAGGATGCTGTGAAGGGCGCCGAAGGAGGGCGCGACAAGGTGTTACGGGTACAGGGCGAGCGCAATTGCGTTCCGCGCCCCCTTGATACGACGCATCATGCGCCCGGCGTCGCACACTCGGCGCCAGGACGAGCAAGGCGGGGCGTCTGACCCGAGTCTGCGGAAGCGGTCCTGGGTGTACCCCAGGCGACCGACGGGCGTGCGTGCGGACGAGCGGTCAGCGGGATCCCATCAGCTCACGGATCTGGTTCAAAGCCGCGTCCACCTTGAACTGGATCCCGCGAACTCCCCGCTCGACGGATGCACGTGTCGGATCACCGGAGACGCCGCTGTCAGGCCCCCCTCCACCAGGTGCGAGCCGATCCGTACGGATGTGCCTCGGGTCGACGGCGAGCAGCTGTGACGTGTCGGAGATGCCGGCGTGCCCACCAATCGTCTCCGGGGTCTCCCCCTGCTCGATGAGCCACTCACGAAATCCGTTGTTGCCGTAGTAATCACCCACGAAGTGTACACGGGCCTCCTCGGACGCCCACTCCTCATTGAGCATCTCCGCGACGTGCTGCATGCCGCGCTGATTCCCGCCGCTGTCTCCGATCATCACGATGTCGGTGAAGCCGTGCACGGCGAGGCTGCGCGCTGCGTATTCGAGCAGCTTCACATAGAACTCTTCCGGGAAGGTGATCGTACCGGCCTTGGACATGTGACCCCGGGTCGGGTTGTTCACGTCCCCCTCGGGCACGTACGTGACGACCGGCGCGACCAGGGCGTTCCCGAGTTCCCGCGCGATCATGGCAGACGCGTAGTTGATGATGAACTTGTGCTTCCCGAGCACCATGTGGGGCCCGTTCTGCTCGGTGCCGGCGGTCGGAATGATGATCGTGGTCGTTCCGGAATCAATGGCGTCCCGTACCTCTGTCCACGTCAGCTCCTCGAGGAAGACCGAAGGAAGGTCCCGCCCCTGCGCTTCGAGCGGCAGGCGGGTGAAGATCGTCACGACAAGGAGTACGAGTGTGGCGCTGAAGAGCTGGTTCGGGCGGATCATGGTGGTGCTCGGCGAGTACGTGGATGTCCTGAGGCCTTCAGTGGCGCAAGACGCCACACTAGGCGGGGGTGTCACAGACTGGCAAGGTCATAGACCTTCCCGGGCGCCCGCCATGCGCGTGGGGTGGGAGAGAGGTTCGAGAGGGCAGGGAGTATGAGTCGGGTAGACGAAGGACGGTGACCGAGTACCGATGACGATGGTGGATTGGCTGCTCACAGAGCAGCTCGTGGAGATCTTTCAGAAGGCGCTCGTGAAGCGACCGGCCCTCAATGCCGACTTGATTGCGCGCGACCCTCACGGCGAGGAGGGTGTGCTGGCCGGTGCCGGTACCTCCGTCCGGATCGACGCGAGGGACGGGAGTGCCTACGTCGTGACTCCGAAACGCGTGGCGCGGCTCCTCGACGAGCGTGCCTATGATCTCGTGTCGTTCCCGGATTTGATCGGATACGACTGGATTTCCCCGGAGATGTCCGAAAAGGTCGCGCTCAAGGACGATCACTTCGACCGCCTCTACCTGTATCCGCGCGATGCTCCGCCGATCGTTCTCGATCGACTCGGGGAGGCGGTCTATCCGCTCATGACCTTCCTTGGCCGAGTCCTCGAGTTTCGGTCCCAGAAGGTGTTGTTGAGAAAGCTGGACGACGACGTGGTGGACACCCTCGGACGGATCCTTCTGGCGGCGTCGCGAGGACCCTTCTTCGAGGAGTCGGAGTTGATCGAGATCGCGGGTCGGGGCCGGGAGTCGATGCGTGTCATCGCGGGTATGTGGCCCCGGATGAACCTGGCCGCGCCGGATCTGCGCGAGTTGCTGGCGAGGCTGGTCACCGCGCTGGTTTCGGGAGCGTCAACGGGTCGATGGCCCGAAGAAGCGTGGGTCGAATGGCTCCAGGAACCTCCGGAGCGACTGGAGACGGCGTTCGAGATCTTTCGACGAGTGTCGACCGGAGAGGTCTAAGCGTTCGGCCCGTCAGCGCTCTCGATTCTCGTACAGCCAGAGTCCGCCGCCGCCGGTTCCGAGGATCACGTCGTCGTCTCCGTCGCCATCCAGGTCCGCGAAGGCGGGTGCCGCGAACGACGTGTCATCCAGATCGAGTCTGACGGTCTCTACGAAAGACGGTGAACTCCTGGAGCCGTCATTGCGGAACAGGATCACACCTTCACCCTCCGACCCGACGTACAGGTCGAGGTCTCCGTCGCCGTCCGCGTCCCGGAGTACGGGGAGACTTCGACGGCCCACGTCGAAGTCACCGTACTCGTCACTGACCAGCGTGAATTCCGCGCGCTGCGGCGTGCCCGTGTTCTCGTAGAAGTTGATCGTCCCCGAACTCTCTCCGACGAAGAGGTCGAGGTCCCCGTCGTCGTCGATATCGCCCAGCGTAGGGGTCGCGTTGCGGCCTCTCGAGAGCGCGATCGACGTCGAGTCGACGAACGTGAGGGCGATCGATCCGTCGGTTGCGTCGTTCCGATAGATGCGAAGCTGGTCGGACCACGTCCCCACGATCGCGTCGAGGTCGCCGTCCGCGTCGAGGTCACCGAAGGCAGGGAGCAGATGGTAGCCGCCTCCGACATCCATGTCGCCGTCATACCGGAACCGAGGCGCGCTCGGTGAGCCCTCGTTCACGAGACGGTAGAGCTTCCCGTTCTGCGTGTCATTCTGCTCGATCTTGTTGCCCACGAGCAGGTCGAGATCTCCGTCTCCATCCACGTCCACGGGCACGGGGATCGTCTCAGCGCCGAAGTCGATTGTCGACAGGAAGCGAGATGTCCGGTGCTCGAAGAAGCCCGGTCGAGATTGCTCGATGTAGTGGAAGTTGTCGGCCGTGGTCGTATTCGGGTTGTAGGCACCACCGAGAACGCCGAGAAGGAGGTCTTCGTCGCCGTCGCCGTCCACGTCGCCCACCGTCGGTGCGTTGTACCCGCTGGTACGGACCGGCTCCTGGGTGGGGAAGGGAAGGGGCTCACCCCGAAAGTTCGGGCGCGTTCGGGAGCCCGTGTTCTCGAGGTACAGTATGCCGGGCTCGAAGTAGTCCCCCCAGAAGAGGTCCTCATCGCCGTCGCCGTCCACGTCGCCCAGCGCCATCGTGTTCGCGCCGTGCAGACTGCCAATCTGAGCGACGATCTCGATCCCCTCGAATCGGTCCGTGACAAGCTCGAAGAGGGGGACACCGTCGTCGTCCGTGCCGGTCTCCTCGTATCGCGTCACCGTACCCTCGAGTCGGCCGATGAGCAGATCCATCCGCCCATCGCCATCGATATCGGTTGCGTTGGGAATGTTCTGACGGTCTGAGAAGATCGCCCGACCCTCTGTGTCACGGATCGTGTCCGAGGCCTCCACGAAACGCGCTGCTTCGCGCGTTCCGTCATTCCGGTAGTACCGCACGTAGCTGAACGGGCGCTCCGCCAGCAGATCGTGATCGCCGTCGCGGTCGAGGTCTACGAAACGGTACCACTCACCGATTTCGAGGTCCTGATAGCGATCGGTCCGCCACTGGAAGGGCGTATCGGCTCCAGGCACGTGCTCGAAGAACATCACGCTCCCGGAGGTCTCCTGCAGGAAGAGGTCCTCGTCTCCATCCGCGTCGATGTCGATGAGTTGCGGACGTGGGATGTTGAAGCCACCGAGGAAGGGCTGACGGACGGGGCGTCCCGCGTCGTCCACCACGGGGATTCCCGTGATGTGACGGTAGTACCCTTCGCCCGCAGGGGCGGAGCCGAAGGAGCCGGACGGGGCCATGCCCGTCGTCGCTCCCCCGCTGCTCGTGCCGCCACCGCCACCCGAGGCGCATCCGGCCACCAGCGCTGCAAAGGCGACTGCCGTGATCCGGTGCAACGCCGGAGGCCGAGTCGCGATGCGGTTGGTGGTCACCTGCTCGCGCTGGCCGAGTGTCTGAACCACCGGCCTCAGTTTCCGATGCCGCGCGACGGTGCCGACATGCCGGCTGCATAACGACCGACTTCGATCACCGCGACGACGTCATGCGTCGCAGCGTCGATGGCCACGACCGTCCCCGGGCGGCCTTCGCTCCCATCCGCCGGCTGGTACGTTCCGGCGACATTTCGACCGGACACGTAGACCGTCGAGCCGTCCGGTGAAACCGCCGAGCCGTGGGGCTCGATCAGCGCCGGGTGCTCGATCACGTCGGTGACGGTCCAGCTCTCGGTGTCCACGACCGTCACGGTGTTCGCCGTCTGATTCGGAATCCACACGAAACGCCCGTCTGGCGTGAAGCTCGGGTGCCAGGGCTGCCCTCCCACGTCGATCGAGTTCACGACCGCGGGCTGGTCACCGGTGAGGTCGAAGACGAGCAGGTCACCGGTCATCTGGCCACCGCCGACCATCCAGTCGCCGTCGGGAGAGACGGCGAACTGCACGAGCATGTGGTTCATGCCGTCGAGTCCAAGCAGATCGACCTCCTCCTCTCCGAGAGGAGCGTACGCGATCGAGTTC
>Ga0181593_10001987_pt1 | contig 18768 bp, 18 predicted proteins | sample 071ome_19_FD_133756 | JGI IMG/M metagenome (GOLD analysis project Ga0181593, IMG submission 133756) | Coastal salt marsh microbial communities from the Groves Creek Marsh, Skidaway Island, Georgia - 071413AT metaG (megahit assembly) | ecosystem: Environmental > Aquatic > Marine > Intertidal...
ATCCGGTGTATCCCTGACCGGATTTTCGCTCTGTCCTGGCAAGCGCGTATTCTTCATGGGTGTCAGGATGCAGGAATACCGGAAAGTCACGGCCCACCTGCTGGTATCCGGCATCCAGCATCTGCTGTGAGGAAGCACCCACGACAACCCAGTCCCGGTCCTTGACCGGAATACCAAGCAGCTTGTCGCGGACGGCACCGCCGACCAGGTAGGTTTTCATTTTTTAAGACGTTTATTTACCGGCAGAAAAAGGGACACTGTAGCGCTGCTTGTCTTCCAGGCGCAAGACAGTGAGTTCCCGGCCCCACACGCAGCCGGTATCCAGTGCATGAATATTGGGCCAGTTGGTTTTGCCCTCCAGGGTAGCCCAATGGCCGAAGACAATCACTTTGTTGTCTTTCAGTTTCTGGTATTCATACCAGGGACGATATCCGGATGGTGCGGTTTTTGGTCCGGTTTTTATCGCAAGGTTGAGCTGGGTATCTGCATTGCAGAAGCGTACCCGGGTCAGGTAATTGGTGATAACGCGCAGACGTTCCATGCCTGAAAGACCATCGTGCCAGATGTCCGGTTCATCCCCGTACATGCGGTTGAGAAATTTAAGATACTTGTCGCTTTTCAGAATGCTTTCCACTTCACTGGCAAAATGCCTGGCCATCTTGAAGCTCCAGCCGGGGGCGATGCCTGCATGAACCATCAGAAAGGTCTGCAGGCCAGTTTCGGTTTCCAGTTTTTCATGATGAATCAGCGGACGCTGCCGCAGCCAGTCACAGAAGGTTTCGCAATCTGGGTCGTCCAGGATGTCCCTGAGCGTATCTTTTTTGCCATGTTTTTGTGCGCCCGTGGCCATGGCAATGAAATGCAGGTCATGATTGCCCAGGACCATGGTGAATGACTTGCCCAGTAGTTTTGCCAGGCGGAGAGTTTCCAGTGATTTGGGGCCACGGTTGATCAGGTCGCCCACGCTCCAGAGCCGGTCGCAGGTCGGATCAAAATTGACCTTGTCCAGAAGACGCATGAGCTGATCAAAGCATCCCTGAATATCGCCGACTGCATATGTAGCCATATTATTTTTCCAAACGTCGGGTCGGGCACTGCCAGGTGGGCGGCAGCCGGTTAATGAATCATGTCGGGAATGGCAAGCACGAACAGGGGGATCGGGGCTTCAAACAATTCCCCGTCTTCGGTTTCCATCGTATAGGTGCCGCTCATGTCACCGATTTCACTGCTGATAATGGTGCCGCTTGAATATTCAAATGAGGCACCGGGCTGAATCAAGGGCTGTTGGCCCACAACACCCTTGCCGTTCACTTCATCCACTTTATTCTGATCGGTGATGACCCAGTGTCGACTCAACAGGCGGACAGGTTCCTCACGGTAGTTGGTGATCGTGATGGTGTAGGAAAATGCATAGGAATTGCGGCCGGGGTCGGATTGTATGGCCAGGTATTTTGCCCTGGCGCGAATGTCGATGCCGCAATCATTGTCAGCCGCACTGTTCACAATAGAATCCTGTTAAGACGTGGCAGGTAAAATATAAACGTTTGGTTTAGAGGTGCCTGGATTGCCGCCCCTGGCCGATTGATTTACCGGCTCAACGCGTTGCTGATAGTAACATATTCCGCCAGGGATAGTGTTTCCGGACGGCGGCTGCCATCAATGCCAAGGGCTTCCAGACCGGCCCTGTCGATCAGGTTTTTCAGGGTGTTTTGCAGGGTTTTGCGGCGCTGGGAAAAGGCGCTGCGAACGACCTGCTCCAGAACGGCGGGATCGGTGGCAGGAAAGGGCGGGCTTGCCCATGGCTTCAGCCGCACGATGGCGGAATCCACTTTCGGCTGCGGCCAGAAAGCTGTAGGTGGAACGCGGAACAGTTTTTCCACCTCACAGTGGTACTGGGTCATGATCCCCAGGCGGCCATATTCCTTGCTGCCGGGCTCTGCGCACATCCGTTCCACCACTTCCAGCTGCAGCATGAATACCATATCCCGGAATTGCTGCTTGCTGGCAAACAGGTGAAACAGCAGCGGGGTGGAAATGTTGTAGGGCAGGTTGCCGATAACCCGATAGCCGCCAGGGACGGGGGGCAACATAGAAAAATCGAACTTCAGGACATCGCTGTTATGCAGGGTAAAGTTGTCTTTGCTGCTGTAGCGCCATTGAAATTCTGCGGCCAGGTCGCGATCGATTTCAATTACATCCAGATGAGCGCAGTGATCAACCAGCAGGTCGGTAAGCGCTCCCTGGCCGGGTCCGATCTCGATCAGGTGGTCTGATGAGCCGCTGGCTATGGCGCGGATAATCTTGTCGATTATGCCCTGGTCCTGCAGGAAGTTCTGGCCGAAGCGTTTTCTGGCGCGATGTTCAGTGACCATGTCGGCTCCAGTGTCCGGCCATCTCGCGAGCTGAGGCTATGGCATAGTGCAGGCTGCCGGTGTCCGCCTTGCCGGAGCCGGCAAGAGCCAGTGCAGTCCCGTGATCCACCGATGTGCGGATGATGGGCAGGCCAAGCGTTATGTTCACGGCATTGCCGAACCCCTTGTATTTCAGTACGGGCAAGCCCTGGTCGTGGTACATGGCCAGTACTGCATCGGTGTGATCCAGATACTGTTGTGTGAAGAGCGTATCGGCGGGCAGGGGACCCTGAAGTTGCAGGCCGTTCTGTCGGAAGGCATCCAGAACCGGAATGATGGTATCCAGCTCCTCCCGGCCCAGGTGCCCGCTTTCGCCGGCATGGGGATTGAGACCGGCTACTATAATGTGCGGGTTGGCTATGCCGAATTTGGTTTGCAGATCCTCATGCAGGATGCTGATGATCGACGTCAGCAGCGGCCGGGTAATGGCGGCAGGGACGTCCATGAGCGGCAGGTGAGTGGTTGCCAGGGCAACTCGCAATCCTGGCGTGGCCAGCATCATGACCACATGTTCCCTGTTACAGCGCTCTGCCAGGAATTCGGTATGGCCTGAAAAGGGGATGCCGGCTTCATTGATTACGCTTTTTTGAACCGGTCCTGTTACCAGGCCGGCAAATATGCCACTCAGACTGCCATCCACGGCGGCGGCCAGGGTATCCAGTACATACTGGCTGTTTTCCGGGTTCAGCTGACCAGGCTGCTCTTCAGTTTTCAGTGTGACAGGAAGAACATTCAGTACGTTGGGACAGGTATCAGTCCCATTGAATTCACGGATCGGGAGAGCCACCCCCAGCATCCGGGCACGGCGTTCCAACATATCAGGGTCGGCAATGATGACCAGCTCAGCGCAGGTTTCAGGGTGCAGGCTCAGGTATTGCAGGCAGAGATCAGGACCGATCCCTGCCGGTTCTCCGGGTGTGACGGCAAGTGGTGTGTTATTCAAAGTCGACTTTGATATCCACGTAGGCGGTGTCGCGAAGTTCGGTTAGCCAGTTTTCCAGTTCATTTTCAAACTTGCGCTGGCGCAGGATCTGTTCCGCCTGGTAGCGCATGTTTTCATCGGTCATATCCTCAACCCGCTCTTCCAGCAATTCGATGATATGCCAGCCGGACTGAAGGTGTACCGGTTCCGACATTTCACCGGGCTCCAGACGCTGGACTACGGCCAGAAAGTCAGGCGGGAACTGGCCAAAGGTGATCCAGTCCACGTCGCCGCCGGCAACGATGGATGATTCGTCATCGGTATGCTGGCGGGCGATATCGCTTAAGTCTTCACCGTCCTGAATACGCTGGTACAGCTCGTTGATCAGGTTTTCCGCCTGGGCTTCAGTCCGGATTTCATTGGGCTCAATCAGGATATGACGAACATGGAACTGCTGGATTTCCAGACTCGCGCCGCCACGCAGGTCGGTGACCTGCACGATGTGCCAGCCATTGGGACTGCTGAAAGGTTCACTGATCTGACCAAGGGTAAGCGTGGGTACGACATCCTGGAAGAAGGAAGGCAGGTTTTCGGTTTTCCTGAAACCCAGGTCGCTGCCGCCAACGGGTATGCCGCTGACCTGTCCGGCTTCGATGAATTGCGCCATGGAGGCGCCTTCCATCAGACGGTCATGGATAAAGTGAGCCAGTTCCTCGCGACGAGCCTGCTGCTCTCCTTCGGCATGTTCGATCAGGATGTGGCTGACCCGGTACTCGGGAGCGATGTCCTGCTGGCCGGCTTCCGAACGCAGGTAGTTTTCAATTTCCTGGCGGGTGATGTCAATGCGTTGGTTTACAGCACCGTTCTGTAACTGCTGGAGTACGATGTCCTTTCGCAGCTGTTCACGGGTCTGCAGGTAAAGTCCCTGGCTGTCCAGAACCTGCTGGAATTGTTCAAAGGTCATGTTGTTTTGAGCGGCGATGTTGCTCATGGCCTGGTTGAGCTGGTTGTCATCAATGCGCACACTGGCCCGGTTGGCCATCTGCAGCTGCAGGTTTTCAATGATCAGCTGGTCCAGCAGCTGCTTTTTCACGTCTGCCTCATCGGGGCGGGGGCCCTGAATCCCGGCCAGCTGGGCCTCGATCTGTGCCCAGCGCATGTCGAATTCGCTTTGCAGGACCACGTCGTCGTCAACGATGGCAATGACCTTCTCCAGGGATATGACATCCTGGGCGAAAAGCGGCAGGGAGCCTATACCCAGCAGGGCAGCCAGCAGGATGTTTGTCTTGAAATATTTACTGTATGTACTCACGTTCTCTGTAACCACTGATACCGTTGTTCAAAATTCCGCTCACGCTATTGCCTAAGACGCTGCCGAAGCCCTTTAGTTCAAACTGCAGGAAAATACCGGTGTTGTTGTCCACGTTGCCGAAGAACAGGGCGTCATTGTCTATCCATCGGCGGGCCAGCAGTCTTACGCTGTAGCAGCAATTGTCATATTCGACACCGGCAATGGTTTCCAGGCTGCGCTTGTTGGCGTGATCATAGTTCCAGCGACCGATCAGACCCCAGGAGTCGTTCAGCGGCCAGATACCGGATATATCTGTCTGCTTGATTCGGCGATCAATACCGGCGGCGTTGATGGCGTTGTCGACATCCCGGTACCGGTAGCTGAAATTGAGGATGTGATTTATATCAGATTGATATCTGAATTGAAAATTACCGACGTCCAGGTTGTTCTCGTCACTGTCCCACTCCACATAGGAATTCACCCGCCAGTTATCGTTGAACTGGTAGGTCATTTCCGAGGCAATGGCAGAATCGTTGGTCATCTGTGCATCACCGATACGGTTGTTGAGAGTGACACGGCGATCCTTAAAGTAGCGAATCTGTCCTATGCTGGCACTGGCCTTTTCCTGTCCGCGACTGTTCAGAAAACGGGTGCTCACCGCCAGGGTCAGCTGGTTGGCATCACCCACCCGGTCCTTGCCGCTGAAGCGGTCTTCACGAAACAGCTGATTGAAGCTGAAGGTCATATTGGTGGAGTCAAACACGGGAATGTCGCTTTGATCCTTGTATTCGCTGTACAGATAGAACAGACGGGGTTCCAGGGTCTGGGTCAGGCCGCTGGATTCCAGGTCGCGGTCAAAGATGAGCCCGCTGTCCAGGCTGCCCACCATCACGCCGCGACTGGGGTTGTCGGTAAACACGTTGGAAGGGTCGTCCAACTGGTAAGAGGCATATTTGTACTTCGCTTTGGGCGTAAAGAAGGCGCCGGGGTTGGACCAGGTGTAGCTGAGTTCCGGAATCAGTGACAGGCGCTGGCCGGTGACCAGCACACCACTGGCCAGTTGGGCCGCCGTGAGCCTGTCCTCATTCAGATCGCGGTCAAAATTGACGTATTCTGCAGAGACGCCGTATTCAAGGCCGTTGAGGGTCATGAAATTCCCGTCCAGATTGATGCGGGGCAGGCGTTTGTAGGGTTCGCGGCTTTCAGGAATGGTCGGGTCCAGTAATTGGTAGCTCAGTGCCTGGGCACGCAGGCGCCAGTTATCACTCTGATAACGTACTGCTCCCTGGCGAAAAAGATAGCTGCGGGTAGTAGTGTAAAGACCGGCATTACTGAAATCCTGAAAATAATCCTGATCACTGACCGCTGCATAATCCACCATGGCGCTCCACTGGCGGGAGAGACGGCTGCGATGATCCAGGGCTATTTGCCAGCGGTCCGGTGTAGGCGGTGATTCAGGATCAGACAGCAGGAGCGACGAGGGGTCATACTTGTCATCATCCGGCAGATAGTTCATCTGCAAAATGTTCTGTGACTGCCTGCCGCGAAAGCGGCCTTCCAGCCCGAGCATGATGCCGCGGTCTGACATCAGCCGCGGGGTGAACGTCGCATCATAATTGGGGGCCAGATTCAGATAGTAAGGCGTGGAGACATCCAGTCCGCCGGTGCGGGTGGACCCAATTGTGGGAATCAGGAAGCCGGTGGCCCGTTCATCATTGATGGGAAAACTGATGACAGGCAGGTACATGATGGGCACATCGTTGACCCGCAGCTTGACGTTTTTTGCCAGTCCTCGGCCCGAGTTCTTGTCCAGACGGATGGAAGACCCTTCCACAGCCCAGGAATTGTCACCTGGTTCGCAGCGGGTGTAGTGGCCGTTGTCGATGGTGATTACGCCGTCAGCATCAGTATAGACAATCACATCGGCGCTGCCGCGAATGCTTTCGTTATGCAGGACATAGCTGGCATTGTTGAGCCGGCTGACTTCACCGGAGTTTTCAATCTCACCATCGCTGCCCACGAGCAGCATGCCAGGCTGGCGCACCTGAATATTGCCTTCAAGATCAATATTACCGGAGCGGTTGTCATAGACGCCGCGATCAGCACGCAGGTGGATGTCCTGGTAGCGGATTTCGATATCGCCTTCCAGTACCACGGTGTCTTCATCCAGCGTATCCATGGTGTTGGCGCTCAGGTTGGCGGCTTCAGGGTCACCCTCAATCGGAGGAAGTGCCGGTTCCACATACATGCCGCAGCAGACATCCTCGATGAGTGCCTGCTGGGCCGGGCTGAGCTGTTCGCGGCTGACCCAGTCGATGTCGCTGGCCTGCTGGTACATGGACGGCTGTGCCATGGCGGCGGAGCTGGCAGCCAGGCCCATGAATATTAGGAGTTTTTTCTGTCGGAAAGGCGAGGTGAAACGGGGGATCACTTCTCAATTACCCCATGTATAGGCATAATGCGGAACATCGAAAGATTCTAGTTTTTATGGCTCTGTGAGACAAGGTGCATCGTCTCCGGTTGATGATTTTATGGCCGAATCCAAATCAGAAAAAAACAGGTTGGAGAAGCGTCAGGCAGAGTTACAGGACTGGTTCTTTGACATCCTGCCTTCTCTGGATGACAGCGCGGCTCCTGCGCCCTTGCAGGCACTGAGTGGCGACGCCAGCTTCCGCCGCTATTTTACCAGCACTTGTGGTGATCGTATCTATGTCCTGGTGGATGCTCCTCCGGAAAAAGAGGACGCACATACCTTTGTCCAGATTGCCGGAAACTTCCTGACAGCCGGCATCAATGTACCCGAGGTGTTTGCCAGTGATTTCAGTCGTGGCTTTCTGTGCCTGTCCTTTCTGGGCGAGACGCTGCTCTGGGAACACCTGGATCAGCTCAGGCAGGATAATCGCCTGGTGGATGTCAATCAGGCTTACCATCATGCCTTCGACATACTGCTGAAAATTCAGGGTATCCGCGAAGGCAGCGAGATTCTGCTTCCTCCTTATGACTCGGTGCTGCTTGGTGCAGAGGTCGACCTTTTTCGTGACTGGTTCTGCGGCGGCATCATGAAACTGGAGCTGACTTCCGGGGACCATGAGCTGCTTGATGGTTTTTTTGAACATTTGATTGACTCGGCCCTGGGCCAGACCCAGGTCTGCGTCCATCGGGATTACCATTCCCGCAACCTGCTGTACGCAGCGGACGGTAATTTTGGTGTGCTGGATTTTCAGGATGCCGTTATCGGGCCGGTGACCTATGACCTGGTTTCCCTGATCAAGGATTGCTACATCAGCTGGCCAAAGGCCATGATCAAGGAGTGGGCGCTGAATTACGCCAACATGGCCCAAACTGCCGGCATCATTCCCGGCTATGAGGCGGACCAGTTTCTCTATGCCTTTGACATGATGGGGGTGCAGCGCCACCTCAAGGCTATCGGCATTTTCTCACGCCTGTATCTGCGCGATGGCAAGGCGGGCTATCTTGCCGATATTCCGCGCACCATGGCCTATATCAAAGAGGTGCTGGCTGACTATCCCCAGCATTTCCAGTTTGCCATGTGGCTGGAAAAACATATTTACCCCATGCTCTGGACCCGGCTTCGGGCTGTCACTGGCAGGAATGCCGGCCAGTGAAGGCGATGATCCTGGCGGCGGGCAAAGGGGAGCGTATGCGCCCCCTGACCCTGGATACTCCAAAACCCTTGCTGGAAGCCGGTGGCAAGTCACTTATTGCTCATCATCTGGAGCGTCTGGCAGCTGCAGGGTTCACCAACCTGGTCATTAACCATGCCTGGCTCGGTGAAAAAATTGAATCCGCCCTGGGAAGCGGTCAACAGTACGGGGTGAATATCACCTGGTCCCGGGAAGGTGAGCCACTTGAGACCGCTGGCGGAATAATCAAGGCGCTGCCGCTGTTATCGGATGATTGCTTTCTTTGTGTGAATAGCGATATCTGGACTGATTATCCCTTCAGCAACCTGCCGCCTGTCGATGGTCAGGATTTGCTGGCCAGGCTGGTTCTGGTGAACAACCCGCCGCAGCATCCGGAAGGTGATTTCGTGCTGGATCAGGGGCTGGTGCGTGAGCCCCGGGCAGGAGAGAGAGCATACACGTATAGCGGCATTGCTGTTTATCATCCGGCTCTTTTTGCCGGGGTGATCCCGGGGAAGCAATCCATTGTTCCCCTGCTCAAGGCTGCCATGGCACGTGGGCAGGTTGGTGGTGAAATTTATACCGGCCAGTGGTTTGATATTGGTACACCGGAACGGCTCGCTGCCCTGGATGCCCTGCTGCAGCAGTGAACTGACCAGGGTGAAATTCGGAGTGTCGTTTTCACTCTGTGTGCCTTTTCTTAATTCATCTTCTTAATTCAACAGCAGCAGGAAGCAGTCATGTCCAATCGTAAATTACCCGGTCACCTTTTTTACTCTGCGGCAGATGATCGCCAGTATGCCCGCAATGAAAAGTCAGAAGTAGCCAGGCAGCAGGTCGAGTCGCCAGCCTATCGCCTCGCTTTTGATGACGAGGATTTCCTGCTGAGTGACGAAATGCGTCCGGTGAGACTGCTGCTGGAACTGTCAAAACCGGAATTGCGTTTGCAGGCTCATGGGGTACACCACACTGTAGTGATATTCGGCACAGCACGATCTGCTGACTTGGAGGCGGCTGAAGCCCGGAGGGCCGGTATTCAGGAGGCGTTGGCCAGTTGTCCTGGTGATGAGACCCTGAAAGCGCAGTTGACCTCCGCTGATGCTGCCATCAGGCATGCCCGGTATTACGAGCAGGCCAGGGCGCTGGCGGCCTTGATCAGTCAGCGTTCCGGTTGTGAGGAATGTCCGACCCTGCACGTGGTGACCGGGGGTGGTCCGGGCATCATGGAGGCTGCCAATCGCGGGGCCAGCGAGGCAGGCGCGGAATCAGTTGGCCTGAATATAGTCCTGCCCCATGAGCAGTATCCCAACCCCTACATTACCCCTGAACTGTGTTTCCAGTTTCATTACTTTGCCATGCGTAAAATGCATTTCCTGCTGCGGGCCAGGGCGCTGGTGGCCTTTCCGGGAGGCTTTGGCACCCTTGATGAGTTGTTTGAAACCCTGACCCTGATCCAGACTGGCAAGATCAAACCCCTGCCTGTGCTGCTGTTTGGCCGGGAATACTGGCAGAGGCTGATCAATTTTGACCTGCTGGTGGAGGAGGGCATGATCAGTCAGGCAGATCTGGATATATTCAGGTTTGTCGATGATGAAGAGGAGGCCTGGGAGATTATCCGGGATAGCCTGAATACCTGAGGTTGCTGACCAGGCAGAGGGACAGTTGATTTATCCAAAGTTTCTGCCCTCTGGCCTCGTCAAGGCGGGTCTTTTGACAACGACATGGGTCCGGAAAATCGGTACAATGCGCGTCTTGAAATGAACCGGCAAAGGCCTGACACCCTCAGGACTGATTAACATGGCTCAAACCGATTACCTGATTGCTCCGTCCATACTGTCCGCTGACTTCGCCCGTCTTGGAGAAGAGGTTGAAACTGTCCTCGCCGCCGGTGCTGACGTGGTGCATTTTGACGTGATGGACAACCATTATGTCCCGAACCTGACCATTGGCCCTGGCGTCTGTAAATCCCTTGCGGCTCATATGGCCAGGAAGGGTATGGACGCCCCCATTGATGTCCATCTGATGGTCTCTCCGGTGGATAGCCTGATTACCGAGTTTGCCAGGGCCGGGGCAACCTACATTACCTTTCACCCTGAGGCGAGTAACCATATTGATCGTTCCCTGCAGCTGATTCGTGACAATGGCTGCAAGGCCGGTCTGGTGCTTAATCCCGCGACACCGGTGCATTGTCTCGAATACGTGATGGACAAGCTGGATCTGATTCTGCTGATGTCCGTGAACCCGGGGTTCGGTGGGCAGGCCTTTATTCCTTCCACTCTGGACAAGCTGAAAGTGGTCAGAAAACTGATTGATGCGTCGGGTCGGGATATACGCCTGGAAGTGGATGGCGGTGTTGGTGTCCAGAATATTGCCCAGATTGCTTCGGCTGGCGCGGATATGTTTGTCGCAGGTTCGGCGATTTTTGGTACAGATGATTATGCGGCGACAATTGCGTCCATGCGCAAGGAATTGGGCAACTGATGCATTCCCAGCAGTTTGAAGAATTTGCCGGTCAGGGCTTCAACCGGATTCCGGTTTACCGGGAAATCCTGGCAGACCTGGAAACCCCGCTGAGCACCTACCTGAAGCTGGCGAAAGGGCCGTACAGCTACTTCCTGGAGTCTGTGCAGGGCGGTGAAAAATGGGGGCGCTATTCCATTATCGGGCTGCCATGCCGCACCCTCCTCAAGGTTAGTGGTCATACCCTGACACTGGAAACCGATGGCCAAACGCTTGAGACCATCCAGACCGACGACCCCTTTGTTTATATCGAACAATACCAGCAGCGTTTTCGCGTGCCGGAGCTGGACGAATTACCCAGATTCAGCGGCGGCCTGGTAGGGTATTTCGCCTACGATACGGTTCGTTTTGTTGAACGCCGGGTGGCAGATTCGGCACCGCCGGATAATGTGAACACCCCGGACATCATTCTGATGCTGTCTGAGGAAGTGGTGGTGTTTGATAACCTGCGCGGCAAGCTCATGATCATGGTCTATCAGGATCCCCTGGCTGAAGATGCCTATGCCAGTGCTGTTGCCCGCCTGGATGAACTGGAGCAAAAACTCAACAATCAGCTTTCCCTGAAGGTTCAGGTCACAGACCGTGATGTCGGGGAAGAGGATTTCGTATCCAGCTTTGGCCAGGAGGCCTTTGAACAGGCTGTCGACAAGATCAAGGACTATATCGTCGCCGGGGACGTAATGCAGGTGGTGCTGGCCCAGCGCATGAGCCTGCCGTATGCCGGTGAAGCCATCAATGTCTACCGGGCTTTGCGCCAGCTCAATCCCTCGCCATACATGGTGTTTATGGATATGGGGGATTTTCATATCGTCAGTGCATCACCGGAAATTCTGGCCCGCGTGGAAGACGGCAGGATCACGGTAAGACCCCTGGCAGGCACCCGCCGGCGTGGACGTACCGAGGAAGAGGATCTGACGCTGGAAAAAGAATTGCTGGCTGATGAAAAGGAAATTGCCGAGCATCTGATGCTGATCGACCTGTCGCGCAATGATTCGGGACGGGTATCGAAAGTCGGCAGCGTGGAAGTCACACGGCAGATGTTTGTTGAGCGCTATTCCCACGTTATGCATATCGCCTCGAATGTGGAGAGCCAGTTGGCGGACAACATGACAGCGCTGGATGTACTTAAAGCGACACTGCCCGTGGGAACCCTGAGCGGGGCGCCCAAGGTCCGCGCCATGGAAATTATTGATGAGTTTGAACCGGTTAAACGTGGTGTATATGGTGGCGCCATGGGCTACCTGTCCTGGAATGGCAACATGGATATGGCGATTGCCATCCGGACTGCGGTAATCAAGGACCAGACACTCTATATTCAGGCAGGTGCCGGCATTGTTGCCGATTCTGTCCCGAGCCTGGAGTGGCAGGAAACCATGAATAAAGCCAGGGCGATGTTCCATGCGGTCAGGCTGGCTGAGGACGGTCTCTGAATCCGGATCTTCAGGCATGCAGTGACGGTTTTCCGGAACAAATCGTGTAATGACACAAGTAGCTATTAACCCAGAAACAGACGCAGTAACTTCTGACAGGTCAGACCCATGTTATTAATGATCGATAACTATGATTCTTTCACCTACAACCTCGTGCAGTACTTCGGGGAACTGGGTGCCGATATCCGGGTGTATCGGAATGACGAGATCAGCCTGGAGGAAATCGAGACTCTGGCTCCCGATCATATTGTGGTATCACCCGGGCCCTGTACGCCTACAGAAGCCGGGATATCCGTTCCACTGATCAAGCATTTTGCCGGTGCCATTCCCATCCTCGGCGTCTGTCTGGGACACCAGAGTATTGGTGAGGCCTTCGGTGGAAAAGTCATCAGGGCCAAGCGTGTCATGCATGGAAAAATCTCAGCCATCCACCACGAAGGGCAGGGTGTCTTCAGGGGGTTGGCAAATCCCTTCAATGCCACACGCTACCACTCCCTGGTCATTGAGAAAGACAGTCTTCCTGATTGCCTTGAAATCACCGCCTGGACAGAAAATCCCGATGGCTCCTTTGAGGAAATTATGGGAGTGCGTCACAAAACCCTGGACGTGGAAGGCGTACAGTTTCATCCTGAATCCATACTCAGTGAACACGGCCACCAGATGCTCCGGAATTTCCTGGAATCTGCCATTTAATGCAGTAGTTGAATGTCATTATGACCCAGCCCACGATCCTCAAAAAAATTCTGGAACGCAAAGCAGAGGAAATCTCTGAGCGACAGAAGCAGTTTTCCCTGGCCGATCTGGAGTCGCGTATCCGTGACCAGGATGCCTGTCGTGGATTCACCGCGGCATTGATGGAGCGGATTGGTCATAAACGTCCCGCCGTGATCGCTGAAATCAAGAAGGCCTCTCCAAGTAAGGGATTGATCAGGGAGCATTTTGAGCCAGCGGAAATAGCAGTCAGCTACGCTGAGAATGGTGCCGCCTGCCTGTCAGTACTGACCGACCATGATTTTTTTCAGGGGCATGAAGACTACATGGTAGAGGCCAGGCAGTCCTGTAAATTACCGGTAATACGCAAGGATTTCATGATTGATCCCTGGCAGATAGCCGAATCCCGGGCAATTGGCGCCGATTGTGTCCTGCTGATTGTTGCAGCCCTGTCAGAAGAACAGTTGCGCTCCCTGGCCGATGCCGCCAGGCACTATGATCTGGATTTTCTGGTGGAAGTGCACAACCGGGAAGAGCTGGATCTGGCCTTGTCTCTGGATGCTTCACTTGTTGGTATCAACAATCGCGACCTGCATACGTTCAAAACCAGTTTGAACGTGACTTATGATCTGTTGCCGCATATTCCTGATGACGTTGCTGTCGTCACTGAAAGCGGCATCCACATTCGTGAGGATGTTGAGGAAATGCTGTCACATGGTGTTTACGGGTTTCTGGTCGGCGAGTCCTTCATGCGCGCCCAGGAGCCGGGTGAAAAACTCAAGGAACTTTTCTTCAATGGCTAAGCCAGGGGAGACAGGTTTCAAACGTATCATCTCGGCCTGTATCTATTCCTGGCGAGGGCTGAAAGCCTGCTGGCAAAACGAGGCGGCCTTCAGGCAGGAAGTCATTTGCAGCATCATCCTGATCCCTCTGGGTCTTTATCTTGGTGAAAGTGCAGCTGAGAAAGTGCTGCTGGCTGGCGTGTGCTTTCTGGTGATGATCGTTGAGCTGCTTAATTCGGGAATCGAAGCCATAGTTGATAAGGCTTCACCTGAGCATCACCATCTGGCGGGTCGGGCCAAGGATTTGGGGTCGGCGGCGGTGTTTATGGGCAACATATTCGTCGCCCTCACCTGGATTACCATTTTATTCTTTTAACTTTAGTCTGTAGTAGCCACTGCAGACTATCTTGTACCGTATACAACAATGGTTTTGCCGTGGACTTCGATGAGGCCCTGCTCTTCCAGGTCCTTGAGTACACGACCAGCCATTTCGCGGGAACAGTTTACAATGCGGCCCAGTTCCTGGCGGGTGATCTTGATTTGCATGCCATCGGGATGGGTCATGGCATCGGGTTCCTTGCTCAGTTCCAGCAGGGTGCTGGCGATGCGGCCGGTGACATCCAGAAAACTCAGGTCGGCAACACGCTTGGTGGTGCTGCGCAGACGATGGGCCATCTGTTCGCCGATGGTATAGAGGATTTCCGGATGCTGACGGGTATAGTCGGAGAAATTGGCGTAAGAGATTTCAGCCAGCTCGCATTCTGATTTGGTCCGTACGCAGGCGCTGCGGGCTTCGTTGTTTTCGAACAGACCCATTTCGCCAAAAAAATCGCCAGGATTGAGATAGGCAATAACAGCTTCCTTGCCTTCCTCGTCTTCAAGTACCACTGACACGGAACCCGAAACGATATAGTAAAGCGTTTCGCACCTGTCCCCTTCGTGAATAATTGTCGTTTTATTGGGGTATTTCCGGCGATGAGAATGACTGAGAAAATTCTCCAGATCCCGGATGTGAGGCGTGATTGCCATAAGTACCATCTACTTAACCTCGAAACGGTTCAGAATTTACAATTGTCTACCACACTTTGCAAAGTCGTTCTATTTTTTGCACATTTTTTGGGGGGCGGAAATGGCTGTTTTTAGCTGATTAATCAATAACATCTTCAAGACGTCCTATAAGCTCCTGTGGGATAATGGGCGGCAAATGGTTTGCCTGTAAACAAAGAGGTTTTAATGAAAGCGAAAATCACCTGGCTGGAGGAAGCCATGTTCGAAGGGGAGTCCGGCAGTGGGCACAAAGTCATCATGGATGGCCCCGAACATGCCGGTGGCAGAAATCGAGGCTGTCGGCCGATGGAAATGCTGCTGCTGGGCGTTGGCGCCTGTTCGGCCTTTGATGTTGTCAGCATCCTGAAAAAATCCCGCCAGGATGTGACAGATTGTGTGACGGATGTGGATGCTGTCAGGGCTGATGCGGTTCCGGCTGTCTTTGAAAAAATTCACTTGATCTTCAATGTCTCTGGTCGAGGACTGGATCCGGCAAAAGTGAAGCGTGCGGTAGAACTTTCTGCGGAAAAATACTGCTCGGCGTCCATCATGCTGGGCAAAGGGGGGGTTGAAATGACCCATGACTTCACGATCACTGAAGTCGATTGATCAGTCAGGGGAAGGGGGGGGTGACTTTTTCGGTCACTGTCCCCTTTGGTCATTCAAATCCGGTAAGTGGTCTTCTTCATCACCTGGGCCATCAGGCTCATGGCGGATTTGATCGGTAAGGGCAGTTCGGCTGCACCGGCCGACTCTGCTGCTACAGCATGCCTGCCTTCATCGACCAGCATTTGGGATAGTATCGCTTCACTCTTCTGATCCTGGGGAGGCAGTTTGTTCAGGTGGTCTTCAAGATGTGCGCAAACCTGCTTTTCGGTTTCAGCCACAAAGCCCAGACTCCACCGGTCACCCGCCAGACCAGCGACTGCCCCGATGCCGAATGACAATCCATACCAGACAGGATTGAACAGGCTGGGTCGGGAGTCCAGTTCATTCAGTCTGTCTTCACACCAGCTAAGATGATCAATTTCTTCTTCTGCCGCCTGGTTCATACTTTCCCTGACTTCGGGGAGACGCGCAGTTAGCGCCTGCCCCTGGTATAGCGCCTGGGCACAAACTTCACCAGTGTGATTGATGCGCATGAGGCCGGCAGTATGAATCCGTTCTTCATTGTTGAGTTCAGTACAGGAAGCCTCATCAGCCGGATTGGTGCGATGGGCATGAACACTGCCAGGCACCAGGGTCTTGAGGGCCTGGTCGAAGTTTACTATCAGGTTGTCCAGAATGTTCATCATGTCGAGATTTTATCAGACCCTGTCTCTTAATGTTTCTCTCTCGCCACGGCCCTGTACCCGATATCCTTGCGGTAGTACATCTCTTCCCAGTTGACCTGCTTCACCGACTGGTAGGCACGAGCCTGGGCCTGGGTAACACTGTCGCCCAATGCGGTCGCACACAGAACGCGGCCACCATTTGTGACAACCTGTCCATCAACAAGTTTCGTGCCGGCATGAAAGATCTTGGCAGTGGGTAAATCGGAATTATCGCTAAGTCCGCTGATCACCTTGCCTTTGGCATAGTCTGCAGGATAACCGCCGGCGGCCAGTACCACGCCCAGGGCAGCGCGGGTATCGAACTCGATGTCGGTTTGGTCCAGCGTACCTGACAGGGCGGCCTGGCAAAGGGCTACAAGGTCGGATTTCAGTCTCATCATGATGGGCTGGGCCTCGGGATCACCAAAACGGCAGTTGTACTCGACGACCTTGGGGTTGCCATCAGCACCGATCATGAGGCCAGCATACAGGAATCCGGTATAGGTATTGCCTTCAGCTGCCATGCCCCTGACGGTTGGCATGATGACTTCTTTCATGACCCGTTCGTGAATGTCAGTGCTGACTACCGGAGCCGGGGAATAAGCGCCCATGCCGCCGGTGTTAGGCCCAAGATCGCCATCGTCGCGAGCCTTGTGATCCTGTGATGTGGCAAAGGGCAGGGCATGGGTGCCGTCCACCAGGGCAATAAAGCTTGCTTCTTCACCCTGCATGAATTCTTCAATGACTACCCGGTGGCCCGCATCACCGAAACTGTTGCCGGAAAGCATGTCGCGAATGGTTTCTTCGGCTTCTTCCCGGGTCTGCGCAATGATCACGCCTTTCCCTGCTGCAAGGCCGTCAGCCTTGATGACTATCGGGGTGCCCTGTTCGCGGACATAGGCGATTGCGGGTTCTATTTCGGTAAAGTTCTGATAGGCCGCTGTCGGAATGTTGTGGCGGGCCAGGAAATCCTTGGTGAAGGCCTTGGAGCCTTCCAGCTGGGCGGCACCTTTGCTCGGGCCGAAACAGGCCAGGCCGCGGCTCTGGAAATAATCCACAATGCCGTCCACCAGCGGTGCTTCCGGTCCGATGATGGTCAGACCCACGCCGTTGTTTTCGGCGAAGTCTGCCAGCGCCTCAAAGTCGGCAACATCCAGCGCCACATTGCTGATGCCCGGTTCAGTGGCTGTGCCGGCATTGCCGGGCGCCACGAAGACTTCCTGTACCTGATTGGATTGGGAGGCTTTCCATGCCAGGGCATGTTCACGTCCACCGGAGCCTATGATCAAAATGTTCATATACTTTCTGCTTTCCTGAATAAATGGTGCGTTTCAATAATAAGCCATTATCAATCGGAGGCAGGGTTGATTCTGGAAGTCATTGGGTTTCGAGACTTTCTTGTTTCTTCAAGTAGGAAAATGTACTTGACGTTAACCACAGAAAATCGAGTTTCGTCCCCGCCTCCTGCCTCCGCCCTAGTGTCTGAAATGCCTCATCCCGGTAAACACCATCGCCATGCCGGCATCGTCTGCGGCCTTGATGACGTCTTCGTCACGCATGGCGCCACCGGGCTGAATCACGGCGGTGATGCCAGCTTCGGCTGCAGCCTCGATACCATCCGCAAACGGGAAGAAGGCATCCGAGGCCATCACGGAACCCTTCACCACCAGACCTTCGTCGGCGGCCTTGATGCCGGCGATTCTGGCGCTGTAAACACGGCTCATCTGGCCGGCACCGATACCGATAGTCTGGTTGTTCTTCACATAGACGATGGCATTTGATTTGACGAACTTCACCACTTTCCAGGCAAACAGCAGGTCACGGATTTCATCTGCAGTAGGCTGGCGCCGGGTGACGATTTTAAGGTCAGCTTCGGTTATCACGCCCATGTCGCGATTCTGCACCAGCAGGCCGCCATTGACCCGTTTCAGGTCACAACCCGGAACCGGGTCTGTCGGCCATTGGCCGCAAACCAGCAGGCGCAGGTTTTCCTTGGTGCCTAGAACGCTGGCAGATTCCTGAGAGGCAGAGGGCGCAATCACCACTTCGGCAAACTGGCGCCCCACGATAGCCTGCGCTGTTTCAGCATCCAGGGGGCGGTTAAAGGCAATGATGCCGCCAAAGGCCGAGGTTGGGTCGGTCTGGTAGGCCTTTTCATAGGCTTCCAGGATGGTGGCACCGGTTGCCACGCCACAGGGGTTGGCATGCTTGACGATGACGCAGGCGGGCTCCATGTAGGCTTTTACGCATTCCAGAGCGGCGTCTGTATCGTTGATGTTGTTAAAAGACAGTTCCTTGCCCTGGAGTTGTGTGGCTGTAGAGATTGAATTTTCCTTGTCACCTGCTTCCACGTAGAACGCCGCTTTTTGATGCGGGTTTTCGCCGTAGCGCATTTCCTGTTTCTTGATGTATTGGCTGTTCCAGGTGCGGGGGAACTCGTTGACCTTGTCCTCGGTGCGTGCACCCAGATAGTTGGCAATGGCCCCGTCATACTGGGCCGTGTGTTCGAAGGTGGCGACGGCCAGGTCAAACCGGGTGGCACCGCTGATCTGGCCATCATTATCTGCCAGTTCGCCGAGTACACGGGCGTAATCTTCGGGATTGACCACAACAGTGACGTGGGCATGGTTCTTGGCAGCGGCGCGCAGCATGGTCGGGCCGCCAATGTCGATGTTTTCAATGGCGGTGGGCAGGTCG